>Ga0187819_10001152_pt1 | contig 13664 bp, 14 predicted proteins | sample NC_wetland_sal_i_15_FD_132411 | JGI IMG/M metagenome (GOLD analysis project Ga0187819, IMG submission 132411) | Wetland sediment microbial communities from Neuse River Estuary, North Carolina, USA - SO4_4 | ecosystem: Environmental > Aquatic > Freshwater > Wetlands > Sediment | place: USA... | reverse complement strand
TACTCAAGCTGCCATGATACTCAGGGGTTGCCAAAATCACCGCCGTCGCATTCTTCACCGCTGCCTGCAGCTTGCGTGTTCCCTCGGCACGGGGATTGATTCCCGGCAGAGGCAGCTCGAGGTCCAGCGGGTTGATCACCTCGACGCTGACATGAGGATCTTTCCTTAGTTCGTCCACCACCAGAGCAGACGCCATACTGGTGTAGTTTCCCGGACGCACGCTGCCGTTGATCAAAACAATGCGGATCGGCTTCGACTCATCTGCCATGGGGCTACCTCGTGCCCTATTGAATCACGAAAGAGCCGTAGAGACGTAGCTAGCTACCTCTCTACCGCCGGGCTAACGCGAAAGACGTATGACGTTCGGGCTGGCTTCTGAAGTCGAAAAAGACAACCTTGTGCCGATCATACTTAGTACCTTCTGCAGGAAGAACCATGAATCGAATCGTCATCACAGTCCTTTTGAGCGTGATTCTCCTCCCGGGATGTGGGGGAAGTCCGCACGGCCCGCTTCCGGCTGGGTTTGTGAATCAGACGCGGCATTCCGACGCGGATCTGCAGGAGATCTGGGCAGAAGCGCAACAAAGCGCAGCGCAACAGATCGACCTTAACCCGCTGCAGCAACTCTCTAGCCATGTGTCCCCGGAAACGAGGCCGGGCGATCCGCGGGCCTTGAGCGTCGAGCCTCATCAATTATTAGTGGCGGCAGAGCCAGATGTCGCGTCCGGGGTTTTATTCGCTGCCACCGGCCAGCAGCGCTCCGACCCGACTGGCATGATTGCCTGTCCGCCTCCCTGCAATGTCCGCTATGCTACGGCGTACTCGCGCTACCAGCCTGATGTCACAAAGTACGCGGCGTCCTGGGAGTTTGATGGTAACAACTTCGGCGTGATTCTGGAATATGAATTCGAAAACCACATCCTGAACGCGTTGGGTTACGACATGACGTGGCGCTGACGCGACGAGCTACTTCTTTTCAGCCTTCTTGTGGGACGCCTCGGACTTCGACTTTTCTGTCGACTTTGAATGTTTTTCTTCCTTCTTCGAAGCTGACTCCTCTTTGGAGGTTGATTCCTTCTTAGACGCAGAATCTCCATTCGAGGAAGACGCTCTTGCCGAGGCTTTTCTGGCGTAGTCGGTCACGTACCACCCAGAACCTTTAAACTGAACCGCAGGCGCAGTGATGGTCTGCTCGACGGGACCGCCGCAGTCGGGGCACTTCTTCATGGGACGATCGGAAAACTTCACGATCCGCTCGAAGCGGTGATGGCACTTCTTGCATTCGTATTCGTAAAGTGGCATGGACTCCTGAAATCGCTCCCTAAGGACGAGGCGAAGGCACAAGTATTCTTGCTTTGATTTTAGGGTCCCTGACAGTTCCCGTCAATTTACGAGGCAGGTGCTGGGTTGGTTGAAATGATAGACTCCGGTCGCAGGTGGCGTTAGAAATGAAGCCCGATGAAACTGCGGTGGTTGCCGATCCGAGCCGCACTCTGGCGCCCGGACTTTATCTGGTGGCAACCCCAATCGGGAATCTTGAAGATATTACGCTGCGGGCGCTGCGTGTGCTGAAGGAAGCCGATTTGATCGCCTGCGAAGACACGCGCCAGACTCAGAAGTTGCTCAACCACTACGGCATTGCCACGCGCACGACCAGCTACCACGAACATAACGAGATGACGCGCGCCGCAGAACTCGTGGTCGATCTCGAGCAAGGGGCACGCATTGCCCTGGTTACTGATGCCGGTATGCCTGGCATTTCTGACCCAGGATTCCGCTTGATCTCGCTGGCGATTCGGCATCACGTCCCGGTGGTGCCGATTCCGGGCGCGTCGGCTTTTCTGTCAGCGCTGGTGGCGAGCGGCTTGCCCACGGATTCCTTTCGCTTCAGCGGATTCCTGCCTGCCAAACGAGGCCAGCGGCGGCAGGTCATCGAGGGCATTCGGGATTCGGCCAGGACGCAGGTGTTTTACGAGGCTCCCCATCGGGTGAAGGAAACGCTGGAAGATATCGTAGAGATTATGGGTGGGCAACGGCATGTGGTCATCGCCCGCGAAGTGAGCAAGCTCCACGAAGAGTTTTTGCGTGGACAGGCTGCCGAGGTTCTCGAAACGCTGAAGGCCGGCGGCGATATCAAAGGCGAGATCACTCTGCTGGTCGGGAAGATGGAAGCTACGGATCAGAAAGCTTCGCCCTCGCGGATCAGCATCCGGGAACGGGTTGAGCAGATCGTCGGCGAGGAGAAGTTGGACGAGAAGGCTGCCCTGAAGAAAGTTGCGAAAGAAATGGGGATCTCGAAAAGCGCGGCCTACCGGGAATGGCAGCGGAGCAAGTAGTTGGGCGGGCAAGACGCCCGCCCTACATTACTCGCTTCGGACTCAACTCGCGCTTTACCGCTTCGCTCACCTGTTTGCCATCCACGCGAACGTCGGCGCTGGCGAAACGGGCCATGGCGTTCTTCATTACCGACCCCATGTCTTTCATCGTGGGCGAACCCATTTCGGCGATCGTGGCTTTCACGACGGCCACGATCTGCTCTTCGCTGGCTGCTTTTGGCAGGTAGGTTTCGATCAGTGTGATTTCCGCTGCTTCTTTGTCCGCCATTTCCTGGCGGCCGCCTTTGGTGAATTGCTCGACTGAATCCTTTCGTTGCTTGATCAGTGTGCTCAGCACCTGTTGCGCTTCCTTGTCGTCGAGCGGCGCCATCTTTTCGATCTCGCGGTTCTTGAGCGCGGCCTTTACCATGCGTAGGGTGGACAGCCGTTGCTCCTCGCGGGCTTTCATGGCGGCGGTGATGTCTTTCTGAATTTGTTCGATCAGGCTCATGGGGAAATTATAGTCTGGACTCAAACTCGGGTTTAGCTCGTCGACAGGAGACGCATCTAGCTCCGTCTCTACAGGCTGGAGCGAGGTTGCTTGCAACGTCTTGCCGGCGGCGGTTTGGATCCTAAGCAGACGTGAGCGTTATCACAGCGTTGCTCCGGGCTTCCGGGTACACTACAAAGTACTTTCTTCGAGGGACTTATTCCTATGCTGCGCAAGAACCGTCTGTTTACTCCCGGACCCACTCCCCTGCTGCCAGCGGCTCAGACCGCGATGGCTTCGTTCGCCATGCACCATCGCACGGCAGAATTCCGCGCTCTGTACTCGCGGGTGCTGGCCGACATGAAGGATTTTATCGGCACCAAGAACGATGTTCTGGTGCTGGCTTCTTCCGGAACCGGCGTGATGGAAGGCTCGGTCTCGAATCTGACTTCGCCGGGCGACCGAGTGTTGGTCCTCACTGCGGGAAAATTCGGCGAGCGCTGGCGCGACTTGGCCAAGGCTTTCGGATGTGCGGTGGATCTCGTAAGCGTGCCCTATGGGCAGACCTTCGCGCTCGACGAAGTCCGCCACAAGCTCACAGCCGACATTCGCGCTGTATACGTGCAAGCCACCGAAAGCTCCACGGGCGCGCGGCATGATGTAAAAGGTATCGCGCAGTTGGTGCACGAGAGGGGCGACGACGCGCTGCTGGTCGTTGACGCGATCACCGGCCTCGGCAGCACGCACTTGGATGTGGATGGCTGGGGCATCGACGTCATCATTGGCGGATCGCAGAAGGCGCTTATGATCCCGCCGGGTCTCGCTTATTGTGCGGTCAGTGAACGCGCCTGGAAGCGGATGGAGACGGCCAAGTCTCCGCGGTACTATTTCGATTTCCGCAGAGAGCGCAAAGCCGCCGCTAAGGGCGAGTCGGCGTACACGCCCGCGACCTCATTGTTTGCCGCGTTAGGTGCGGCCCTCGACTTCATTCGGCAGATGGGCGAAGGCGATCTGGTCGCAGGCCGCAAGGTGCTCGTTGACAATGCAGAACTGGCGGCGGAGATGACGCGTGCCGGTGTGCAGGCAGTGGGGCTGAAGCTGTTTGCCCCGTCGGCCCCAGCGGGGGCGCTTACCGCGATTCAGTCGCCCAGCGGCATTGATTCCGGGGCCATCGTCAAGCAATTTCGCGAATCGTTTGCCGCGGTGGTGGCCAATGGACAAGGCGAGATGAAAGGGCAATTGTTCCGCATCGCACACTTGGGATACTACGACTATCTCGATACCGTTGGGATTCTGGCTGCGCTTGAGCACGTGCTCGCCGCCGTAACTGGGCAATCTGTCGAGTATGGTGCGGCAGTACGCGCGGCGCAGGAAGTGTTCGCGCGCCGTCCCTCCGCCAGCCGGCAACTGGTGGGAGCCTGAAGATCGCGCGAAACGAGTACGCTCCTACTTGACGGTAAAGTTCATGGGACTCGAAGTCTCAGGCAGCGTGCCACCACCCCCATACATGCCCATTCCGGGGGTGCCAGGATTGGTTACGGTCACCGGTACGGTCGCGGGGGCTGCGATTTCTGAGGCCGCGATCGTCACGGTAAGTTGGTTCGCACTCACATTGGTGGTGGTGTGGGGCGTGCCGTTCCAATTTACGGTCGCGGTAGAGGAAAAGCTGTTGCCGTTGACCGTCAGGATGAAAGCGGGGCCGCCTGCATTGGTATTGTCAGGAGCGAGCTCAGTTATGACCGGCATTACCCCTGACTGCGGCGGGGTGGTGGACTTGGAGCTGTAGCCGCACGCCGAGGACAAGGCGCTCAGCGCACCGAGCAATACTATTGCCAGATTCTTCATAGGATTTCTCCGGGGGTCGCTTGCCCATGCGAGCATTCTACGAACGAGGAAAAACCGCTGTGTCAGCACCCTGTCAAATGTCTGTCAAGAGTTTGTCAGCGAGTAGTTTCCCTCGGAGTGTTCTAAATAGCGAAGGAAGGTATCAGTGAAAATTGTCATCGCTGAAAAGATATCTGCCTCGGCCGTGGATTTACTGCGCGAGCCGCGGTGGATTGTAATCACGCCGGACCAAATGGAGGGTGGATTGGCGGCCCAGTTGGACTCGGCGGATGCGCTGATTGTGCGCTCGGCTGTGCAGGTGAATGCCGAGCTATTAGCGAAAGCGCCAAAACTACGCGTGATTGGGCGGGCTGGGGTGGGCGTTGACAACATCGACCTGGAGCCTGCAACGCGCCAGGGCATTGCGGTCATGAACACGCCTGGAGCCAATGCGGTTGCCGTGGCGGAACACACCTTGGCGATGATGCTGGCGCTGGCTCGCCATCTTTGCCGGGCGAACGAGTTGATGCATGCCGGCAAGTGGGAGAAAAAGTCTCTGCAAGGCTCGGAGCTGCGCGGCAAGACGCTGGGGATAGTTGGACTGGGACGAGTCGGCATGGAAGTCGCTCGCCGGGCGCGAGCATTTGGGATGGAAGTTGTCGCCCACGACCCCTTCGTTTCGGTCATGGTGGCCAAGGAGCAGGGCATCGCAATCGCCAAGCTGGAGGAAGTCTACGCCGCAGCGGATTATTTGACTCTGCACGTCGGCCTCACTCCGCAGACCACGGGCATGATCAATGCCGAATCATTGAAGAAAATGAAGCGCGGGGTGCGTCTGCTGAACTGTGCGCGGGGCGAATTGATCGATGAAGCAGCGCTTGCTCACGCCCTGAAGCAGGGCCATGTTGCCGGCGCCGCGCTGGATGTTTTTGCCGAGGAACCGCTGAAGAACTCGCCCCTGACAGCTCTGGACAATGTGATTCTCACGCCTCACATTGGGGGCTCAACCCATGAGGCGCAAGAGGCGGTGGGCTACCAGATTGCCCTGCAAGTGAAGGAGTATCTGAAACACGGAGTGATCCAGAACGCCGTCAATGTGCCGTCGGTTTCGCACGATGAGTACCTCGAACTGCAACCCTACATCGTGCTGGCGGAGAGATTAGGTTCGTTCCTGGCGCAGGTCAGCGAAGGCGCGCTGGAAGAAATCTCGCTGAGCTATAGCGGCCACATTGCGGAGTGGAAGACCGAGTTGATCCGCAATGCCGCTATCAAAGGCATTTTGAATGAGGCGCTGGAGGAAAAGGCGAACCTGGTGAACGCCGCCGCCATTGCTTCGTCTCGTGGATTACGCATTCACGAAGAACGTAAGCCCAAGGGTTCGACCGGAGGGGCGGGGAGCGTGCTTTCCATCACGGTGAAGGCTCAAGTGGAAGAGCACGTCGTCAAAGGCGCCGTGTTGCATAAAAATACCCCGCGCTTACTGCATGTGGATGGAATTGAAGTGGAGGCTCCACTCGAACGCAATCTCATTTACCTTCGCAATCGCGACGTCCCCGGCGTGATCGGCAAAGTCGGCACGATTTTGGGCGATCACAAAATCAACATTGCCGATTTCTCTCTGGGCCGCCGGGTCGGGAATGCAAAGCCGGGCGCCCCGCGCGAGGCCATTGCCGTAGTGCACGTGGACGGAGTGGTGCCTCAGCCGGTATTAGCAGAACTCAGGAAAGTATCGGCGATTGAACAGGCCAAAGCCATCCGGCTGATTTGATGGAGGGAGGACACGCCCTGCCTCCATCGAAGTTCTCATCTTGGCGGCATCCTGCCTTTAATCAATTTACGCCTCATCGCTGTACAATAATTGATTGGGCGACGGCCCGCGCTTCGTCACGCTAAGCGGCCGCCACGAGGAATCATGTTTGAAGTTACGGTTGACGACTCTTTTGCCGCGGGACATTACCTGCGCAATTACAAAGGCAAGTGCGAGAATCCGCATGGACACAACTACAAGGTGCGGGTTACGCTGACCGGCAAGGAACTCGACAAGGCCGGATTGCTGCTCGATTTCAAGGATTTGCGCGAGGTGATGAGACATGCCATCGAGCGGCTCGACCATCAGATGATCAACGATCTGGAGCCGTTTACCGAGCTGAATCCCTCGGCGGAAAATTTGGCTAAGTATTTCTACGACGAGACGAACGCGCGTCTCGATCGCGTAACCGCCGGTCGGGTGCGAGTAAAGAACGTAACTGTTTTTGAAACCGACACCACGACGGCAACGTATTCGGAGTAACGCGCCGTTCCCGGTCGGCGCAACCTACCATGCAGATCACGGAGATTTACAAATCGATCCAGGGCGAGTCCACCCATGCCGGGCTGCCTTGCGTGTTCGTGCGTTTGACTGGATGCAATCTGCGTTGCTCCTGGTGCGACAGCGAGTACACCTTCACCGGTGGCCATCGTATGACGATGGAAGAGGTCATCGAAGAAGTCGAGCAGCTGAGTCCGAGTGGGCTGGTTGAGATTACCGGCGGCGAGCCTATGTTGCAGGAACGAGAAGTGCTGCCGCTAATGCAGCGCCTGTTGGATGATGGCTATACGGTCCTGCTCGAGACTAGCGGCGAGCGTCCGCTGGAGCGCGTGCCGAAGGGCGTGGTCAAGATTGTTGATGTGAAGTGTCCAGATTCGGGCGAGCACGACAGTTTCCACATGCAGAACCTGGACGCCGTCGATCCGGCCGATGAAGTCAAATTCGTGCTGAGCGATCGGGCGGACTATGAGTTCGCGCGCGATTTCGTTGCGCGTCACCATCTGGCGCGCCGCGTAGCCGCTGTTTTGTTTTCGCCCGCATTCAGCAAAGACGCGGGTGGCCCGCGAGACAGTTCGCATTGCTTGCTAGATCCGCGGGAACTGGCCGAGTGGATGCTCGCGGACAACGTTCCCGCTCGTCTGAGTTTGCAGATTCATAAGTTCATCTGGGATCCGGCGATGAAGAGCGTGTGATTCTTGTACCACAGAGTCACAGAGACACAGAGAAAGCAAGAACAATAAGTAGAGAAATTCTTGTGTTATTCCTGGGTGAGTTGTGAGCGGGAGGTCTTTTACTTGATTCTCTGGACTCTGTGTCTCGGTGGTGCGCATTAGAGTGATGAGAGAGGCTAAATCGCGTGCGATTGTTCTGCTCAGTGGCGGGATGGACTCGTGTGTCTGCGCGGCTTTGGCTGCGCGGGACTTCGACGCGGCGGCCCTACACATCAGCTACGGTCAGCGTACCGAAGAGCGTGAGCGCCGGGCTTTTCTGGAAATTTGCGATCGCCTCAGGATTCATGACCGGCTAGTAGTTCGAAACGAGGCTCTGCGGGCGATTGGCGGGTCGGCGCTGACGGATCCCGATATTGCCGTCCCCGAGTCGTCGCTGATGGGACACGGCATTCCCGTGACCTACGTGCCCTTCCGCAATGCGCACTTTTTGGCGGTTGCGGTCAGCTGGGCTGAGGTTCTAGGGGCAGAAAAGGTCTACATCGGCGCGGTGGAACAGGACAGCTCAGGCTATCCCGACTGCCGGCCCGCTTACTATCGAGCCTTCAACGAAGTTGTAAAGACGGGGACGAAGGATGGGCAGATTGAAATCGTGACTCCGCTGATCGGGCTGCGCAAGGCGGAAATTGTGAGGCTTGGCCTTGAACTGGGCGCTCCCTTCGATTTAACGTGGTCTTGCTACAGCCGTGAAGATTGCGCTTGCGGAGTGTGCGACAGTTGTGTGCTTCGGCTCCGGGCCTTCCAGGATGCGTGCGCTGCGGACCCGATCCGTTATTGTGAAACGGCAGAGAAGGTGTAGCGACTGCGTCGGCCTTTCGTGAAGAAAAGGAGTCATGGCCAGGTCGTGTGCAGAGTCGAATGAGAATTTCCAGTTTGATCCGGAGGCAACAACAATGAAGCAATATTTCGTGATTCTAGCGCTTTTAATGTTGATGGCTGCGCTGTGTGCGAGCCCAGTATTCGGCCAGGACACAGCCGCCGTGAAGGGCGTCTGCAAGGACGCGCAAGGCAAACCGATCGCCGGGGCCACCGTCGAATGGGTCAATGCCGATACTGGCCGCAAATACGACCTCAAAACCAACAACAAAGGCGAATACTTTTCTTTGGGCATTGGGCCCGGCCACTACAAGGTCACGCTGCTGGGATCCGACAATAAAGAAATTTTTCACTACAGCGGGGTTCCCGTCAACGCAGCGGAGAACACCCTCGACTTCGACATGCAGAAAGAGGCAGCCAATGCTGCTAAAGGTGCAGGACTGACTCCCGAACAGTTGAAGCAGCAGCAGGAGCAGGCGGCCAAGATTGCGAAGGAAAATCTCACCATCAAGGGTCTGAACGAAAAGCTGGCGGCGGCAAAAACGGCGGCAGACGGCGGTGATTTCGATACCGCCATTGCCCAAATCACGGAAGCTACGCAAATGGATCCCAACCGCGATCTGCTGTGGGCCAAATTGGGCGACTATGACCTTAGCTCCGCTTCCAAGCAGACCGACAGTGCGGAGAAGACCAAACGATACGAGGCCGCAGTCGCGAATTACCAAAAGGCTGTGGAGCTCAAGCAGAAAGCATTGGACGCGGCACCTCAAAAGCCGCCGGATGGCGCCAAAGTGCTGGCCTCCTTCTATAACAACCTGGGCAAAGCGGAGGCTCAACTGGGCAAGACCGACGACGCAGTCAAGGCGTATAACCAGGCGGCGCAGTTGGATCCGGCCGGCGCAGGTATGTATTATTTCAACCTCGGCGCCATCTTGACCAATGCCAACACCAAGAATGATGCGGAGATGCGGAAGGCCGCGGCCGACGCCTTCGATAAGGCAATTGCCGCCGATCCCAACCGCGCCGACGCCTATTATTGGAAGGGTACGAATCTCATCGGCGCGGCTACTCTGCAAGGCGACAAAATGGTTGCACCGCCAGGCACCGCCGAGGCCTTCCAGAAATATCTCGAATTGCAGCCTACCGGTCCGCATGCGGAAGAAGCCAAAGCGATGCTGCAGGGACTCGGAGCGACGGTCGAGACCAGTTACGGCAAGAAGAAGACCACCACAAAAAAGTAATTGCACTTCAAATGTTTATGACTTCGAGGCGGCCCTAAAAGGTCGCCTCTTTGTCATATGCGAGTTTCTCGAAGCCTTCGTTACGAAGGTGTATGCCGTAGACGTTCTTCCTAGAACCCTGCCGCCGATTTCGTTAGAGTAAAGTTCAGACACCCATACGGCACTCGATCTTTATCTCCCCCAGAACTAAAGCTATGGCGGCACCGGCTAATGCTCCTATCTCTGTGGTCCTTGAGCCCTCGACCGGCTCGGGCGCGATGGGTACTCATGCGTTACTGGCGGCGATCTTGCGGGCGAACAATCAGGTAAGCGACCTCATTTTCTCGCCCGGCCGGCTGCCACAAGTCGAGATCCACGGCCAGTTGATCGGCGTGCAAGGCGGCGGTCTGCGCCCGTTCAGCGCCGATGACACCCGCCGCATTGCCTCCGATCTGATCGGCGAGAATAAGCAGGCCATCGCCCTATTACGCGAGCAGGGCTTTTGCGACGTTTCCTATGGTCTTTCAGGAGTCGCCCGCTTCCGGGTGAACGTCTTCATCCAACGCGGCAGTTGCGCGGTGGTGATGAGGGTTATCTCGACCGCAATTCCGGCGTTGACTTCGCTCGGACTGCCGCCGCAGTTGGCAGAAGTAGCCCATCTTCGCGATGGCATTGTGCTGGTCACTGGGCCGCGGGGCTCCGGAAAATCATCGACCCTGGCGGCGCTGCTCGACAGCATCAATCAGGAACAGGTCTGCCACATCATCACGATCGAAGATTCCATTGAGTTCCTGCACAATCACAAACGGGCAACGGTTCACCAGCGCGAGTTGCACAGCGATACTCCCAGCATTGCATTGGCTCTGCGCGCGGCTTTGCGGCAGGCTCCGAACGTGATTATGGTAGGCGAGATGCGCGACCGCGAGACCATGGAAATGGTTTTGGAAGCAGCCGAAAGCGGACACCTGGTTCTCACCAGCTTGAATACCGTCAGCGTTGCCAAGACTGTGGAACGCATCGTCAGCGCTTTTGCCGGGCCAGAGCAGGTTTCGATTCGCGGCCGCCTGGCGAGAACCTTTCGCTACATCGTTTCGCAACGCCTGATTCCCCGCAAAGACGGTAGCGGCCGAATCGCTGTGGCAGAGATCCTGAAGGCTTGTCCCCGCACTCAGTCATGCATTGAAGTGAACGATTCCTCCGGAGCAAACCTGCTGCAAGCCATGAGGAACGGGGGCTCCGACGGCATGCAAGATTTTGATACCGAGTTGGAAAAATGTGTGCGCACAGGAGTAGTGGATTTCGATACTGCCATCATGCATGCCAGCGATCCGCATGAATTACAGCAGAGGCTAACAAGTTAGATTTCCAATTCTCAATTGCCAATTGCAAACCGCCTGTCATCGCCTTCAGTCGGGACCCAATTGCAAATTGGCAAGTGAAAATCTAAAGCATTCCTACCTGTCGTATCATTTCTTCCATGTCCTCCAGCGCAGCCGGCCTCTTGACCTTCGAACAGGCACGCCGCCTGGTTGAGGAGCACGCCGCAACTTTGCGTCCCCGGGGCAAGGAACTGGTAGAACTGCTCGATAGCCTGGGCCAGATTCTGGCTGAGCCCATCCTCGCAGATCGCGATTTTCCCCCCTTTCCGCGGGCTACGCGCGATGGCTACGCAGTGCGCGCGGCCGACCTGACACAAGTTCCGGCCACACTTGAGGTAATCGGTGAAATCAAAGCCGGGGCCGCAGCGGATGCAGCTCTTAAGGTGGAATCCGGCAAAGCAGCCGCCATCATGACCGGCGCGCCAGCTCCTCCCGGCTCTGACGCGGTGGTGATGGTTGAGTACACGTCGCGAGACGGCAACCACGTCACGATCACAAAGGGAATTGCTGCCGGGGACAACATTGTTCCCGCCGGCGCGGAGGCCAAGCGAGGTACCCGGCTGTTGTCCACAGGTGTGCGATTGGATCACGCGGTGATTGCGATAGCCGCCTCGGTCGGAAGATCGCGACTGCTGGTTTATTCCAAGCCTCGCGTCGCCGTACTCGCTACCGGCGATGAGCTGGTGGATATCGACATACCGCTCGCGTCCAACCAGATACGCAACTCCAACACGTACTCGTTGGCGGCACAAATCCAGGCTGCCGGCGGCGAACCTGTGTTGCTGCCCATAGCCCCTGACGAACCGGAACGTCTGCGCGAACTGATCGCGGACGGCCTCGAGGCGGATCTGCTCCTGCTCAGCGGCGGAGTTTCCATGGGCAAGTATGATTTGGTGGAACAGGTGCTCACAGAGTTGCAAGCGGAGTTCTTCTTCACCGGAGCGCAGATTCAGCCAGGACGCCCGGTTGTATTTGGACGAGTGCGGCATGGCGCGGGCGCTGCCGCCCGCGAAGGAGAGCGGCATGCCGCCGGAGGCCACGAAAAGAAAGCTGCGTCGGGAGGGCACGGCTTGAGCCGTGCCGTTAGAATTCCAAATGAGAGTGGGGCTTTAGCCCCTGAGGGACCAACATACTTCTTCGGCCTGCCGGGAAACCCGGTATCGACGATGGTGACCTTTGAACTCTTCGCTCGACCGGTTCTAGAAGCCCTGGCCGGCATGACGCCGAAAAAGCTGATTTTCCTGCATGCCAAGTTGAAGTCGGAAATAAAAACCAAGCCAGGCCTCAAGCGCTTCCTGCCCGCAATTCTCTCCGGAGAATTCGAGCAGGCGGAAGTCGAATTGGTGCGCTGGCAAGGATCGGGTGACATCGCGGCGACGGCGGCGTCAAACTGCTATATCGTGATTCCGCCCGATCGTGAGCGGATCGCGCCCGGCGAGTGGGTGCCGGTGCTGATGCGATAAAAAAGACCAAAGAATGGAGCGACGGGCGTCCCCGCCCGTCGTCCAAGCAGGGGCGCTGACGCCCGCGCCTACAATAAATGCCGTCTACTGACCGGTACCTGTTTTCTCCGTTGGCTTCTTGGGGGCAGCCGCAGGTGCTGCCGTCGACTTCGGTTTCCAGAAATCCGGATCAGCCTTTATCCACTCGTCTGACACGTAGCTCATCTTCGGATTGAACATAAACAGCTGGGACTCGCTGGATTCGATGGACGCGGCCGAGAGCTCCCCCAGCTTTTTCATACCCTCTTCGCCCATGGCAGCTCGGAACTGTTTGTCCTGCGCGAAGCCCTGGTCGATTTCCGCTGCGGACTTCCGGAGTGTTATGAAAACGAAGGTGTTGTCGGGGACACCATAGGTGCCTTCATAGCATGCCCAGTGGGTTTCCGGTATTGATTTATATGCCGCCAACACCATTTTCATGCCGTCATCCCATTCCTTGCGATGCCCCGGTTTGATGTGATAGACGGAAATATCGAAGTAGCGCATGTGCGGTACGTCCCCTCCTGGGCGCAGGCTGTAGTCTTCGCGATAGGCCCAAGCGCCTCCGTCCACTGAATCCAGCAATTCACCGTCAGCCACACCGGCATGATCGAGCGCAGCGGAGAGTGCCGCGTTCTTGTCAATCGCTTTTACGTCCTTCTCCCAAGCTTCGAACGAATCATAGGCGGTAAAAAACAACACCCGTGGCTTGCCGGAAAGAGAATTCATCGCCAGATAGTGTGTCGGCCACTTGGCACGGGCAAATGCCTGGACAAACGCGCTCTCGGCTTTGTCGTGTACCACGCCCCCTTTTCCCGGTTTCACAAACTCCCGCGTGACCGTAAGCACCTTGGGCGGCGACATGGTGTGCTCCTGCGCCGCTGCCGTGCCAAAGCTCCCCACTGCAAGACATCCCAACAACAACACGTCGGTAATTCTTCTCATGAACAGCCTCCCCTGTCGAAAAGTGATGAATCTTGATCAGCCGGACTCCAGCACAAAAAACTGGAGTTCCCGAGCCAGCCGGAGACTAGTCGCAATTCCTTGCCAAGTCAAGCCAGACCGGCACGGCTGAACTACAGCGGGATGTTTCCGTGCTTCTT
>Ga0187819_10001151_pt1 | contig 13667 bp, 10 predicted proteins | sample NC_wetland_sal_i_15_FD_132411 | JGI IMG/M metagenome (GOLD analysis project Ga0187819, IMG submission 132411) | Wetland sediment microbial communities from Neuse River Estuary, North Carolina, USA - SO4_4 | ecosystem: Environmental > Aquatic > Freshwater > Wetlands > Sediment | place: USA... | reverse complement strand
CGGTGCGAGGAAACATTTTCTTGACCTTTTCCAGGAACTCGAGACCCGACATGTTGGGCATGACCATATCGGTGAGAATCATGTGCGCGGGATGCTCTTCGAGCAGAGCAAGAGCCGTCTCGCCGCTATTAGCCTCCATGCAGGAAAAGCCCAATGCCTCACCGACGGTCATGCAAAGCTTGCGGATACTCTGCTCGTCATCCACGACTAACAGACGAATGCCTAAATCTTCGCTCACAGTGCCTTCCCTATGGTTTTTTCAACCACCGAAATAAATTGCTGCACCCGAAAGGGTTTCTCCACGCAGGGCGCGCCGGTTTTGCGCAGCGTGGCTACCGTGTCTTCATTTGCGATATCCCCGGTAATGAATACAATTCTGGCCGCCAGTTCCGGGCGATGCTGGCTCAGCCAGGCGTGCACGCCGGCGCCGTCCACGCCGCCCGGCGTGCGCATATCCGAGACTACACCAAGAAAGTCTCCCGATTGGAGCAGCCGCAGACCCTCGGCTCCGGATTCGGTGCACACCACCGTGTAGCCGCTGCGCTCCAGCGCGGCGCGGACGTAGGCCATGACCGCGGGCTCATCCTCGATCAGCAGCACCGGGCGGGCATCGAGTTTCATAGCGGGCTGGGTCATGGCTCTTTACCTCCAGCAGAGGCTCCAACTGAAGCGGTCTCTGGTAGGGAAGGAATACGCACGATAAATGTGGCGCCGTCCCCGCCGACATTGTTGTGACAAAGAATTTCACCACTGTGTTCGCGAACGATGCCGTAGCAAATGCTCAGGCCCAGACCAGTGCCCTTCCCGATTTCCTTGGTGGTAAAGAACGGATCGAAAATCCGCTCTGGGAACGAGATGCCGTGGCCATTGTCACGAAACGAGACTTCAACAAAGTTGCCCAGGCTCGCGGTTTGTATCTCGATCCGCGCCGGACGTCCCGTATCCCGCATGGCATCGTAGGCATTGTTCAGAATGTTCAGGAACACCTGCTGGAGCTGGTGTGCGTCGCCAATCACTTGCGGCAGTCCCTGGTCCAGTTGTTCCACGACCTCGATTCCGCGGCTGTGGAAATCGTAGGCGCGCAACTGCACGGTGCGGCGAAGGATGGTATTGAGCTGCACAGGTTTTCGTTGCGGCGGCATCTGCCGGGCAAAGCTGAGCAGGTTCTGTACGATCTGCTTGGTGCGTTGTGCCTCTTGCAGGATGACCCGCAAGTCCTTGCGCGCGCTCTCCGGCACCTCGGGGTTTTCCATGAGCAGGTCGGCAAAGCCGAGAATCGCGGTCAGCGGGTTGTTGACCTCATGAGCGACCCCGGAGACCAGCTGACCGGTGGCCGCCATCTTCTCGGAATGCATCAACTTAGCTTGCAGGGTAGCCGCATCCGTAATGTCGCTCATGACTACGACGATGCTGGCGACATTGCCTTGCTCATCGCGCATGGGACTGAGGTTCACAGAGAAATGTCCGACTCGCCCTGCGCCACGCACAATCTGCAATTCAAGGTTATCGACCTGTTGGCCAGCCAAGGTCGAGGCGAACGCCTCATCGAAGGCCGGGCGCCGGGCAGCGGCAACCAACTCCTCCAATGGCCGCCCTAAAACTTCTTTCTGTGTGAAACCCATGTCATACCAGCGGCGGTTGGCGTAGCTGATGAGGCCCGCAGTGTCGGCCACTAGAATCAGGCTCTGGGTGTTGTTCAAAATCTTTCCGGAGAAGTCGCGCTCGCGCTGCAATTCCGATTGAAAGGTCTTGAGCCCGCTGATATCGAGCATGACGCCGCGGTATTGCATAACCCGTTGCCGGGCGTCGCGAACCGCAAAGGCATTAATCAATACGTGCACCGGAGACCCGTCCTGGCGGCGCAAAGTTTGCTCGTGATTCCGTACCGCGCCATGCTGCTGCATTTGCCCGGCGAGATCCTCGTACCGCTCCGCCGAAACACAAACCTGGGTGCGAATGTCGGCTTGCAGAAGATCTTCACGGCTGCCGTAACCCAGCATGCGGACCAGAGCATCGTTCACTTCGACGAAGCGCCCGTCGGCGGTGGAGAAAAACACGCCTTCCTGAATATTGTCGAATAGCTCGCGATAACGGCGTTCCGCCTCCCGACGGTCTGTAATGTCCTTGAGCACGTGGACGGTTTGCAGTCCTTCACTATTGGCTCCATGGACCCGGGATGTGGACACGAGATAGATTCGGTCCAGCACGGTCGCCACGTGCTCATCAGTAGCTTGGCCGACCATGGAACGGCAGAAGGGACAAGAGCGTAAAGGCGCGTCGTCGCCGGCGGCCAACAGGGCACCCATGTTGACGCCGATGAGTTCATGGGGCTGAATCCCGATGAAATCGGCCAGGGAACGGTTCACGCGCAGCACATGGTCAGACTGATCGTGGGCGACGATGAAGTCAGTAATGGCATCGAAAATTTCGATCCAGTGCCGGTTTGCCTGGTCCATGCGAGTGAACAGGCGGGCATTCTCCAGTGCGACTGAGGCATGGGCAGCAATGGCCTGCAGAAGTTGCTCGTCGGCTGGCTGCAGAGCCTTTCCGCGATTGGCAAGACACAGCACTCCAACGAGTTCGCCAGAAGCGCCCAGCAACCGGACCAGGCTGCAGTCCTTCCACTCCAGAACCGAAGCCAGCTCCGAGCCAAACAGCTCGCCGGAACCGGAGGAAATAATCGCCTGCGGATGTTTCGCCAAGGCGCTGCTGATGCCCCGGTCGAGACGGCGCAGCAGCGAATTTTGCTCGTCCGCCGCTGCGCAAGGTCCATGCAGCACGACGGTTTCCAGACCCGAATCCTGGTTGATTGCCAAAGCAGCGGATTGCGCGCCCATCAGGTTGGCGGCACGGGTCACAAAACTCCTGGCAAACACAGGCAACCGAAGCTGGGAGTTCAGTTCCAAAGCCAGTCCCATCAGGGACTCGGCGCGGCGGCGGTGCTGCTCGGAGAGGTGCAGATTGCGAGTCGCCTCCAGCGCCACAGCCGCCTGCGACGCCAGTACCTGGGCGGACCGAATGTCCTCTTGCGAGATGCCGGTTGCGTCCAGACGGTCGAGCACGCCGAACATTCCCACGACCTGGCCGTCGGACCCGAGCAGCGGTACAGCCAGCAATTGCCGCACGTTGAACTGGGAAACCATCTCCAGGTTGGCGCCGGGAACCCGGGTGGGATCGTTCGACCAGAACACCTCTTTATTCATTAGAGCGCGGCTAGCAACGCCGTCAGGGAAAACTTGGTCTACCGGGCCAATTCTGCCATTTTCGGCTCCCCAACGAACATGGAACTTCCCACCCTCAAGCAATCCCACGAAAGCCCGTCCAAACCCCAGGAAGTCAGAGGCCCGCACCACGAATTGCTGCAACAACTGATCAAGATTTCCCGTGGAACTCAGTTCCGACAAGATATCCAGGAGCTTGTGCAGTTCGCGGGCTTGCGCGCGGGCAGTGCCGTAAAGTTCAGCGTTGGCAATGGCCACGGCGCCAAACCCAGCCACCGCCGAAAGCAGCGATTTTTCTTCAGCGCTGAACCCGCCTTCCCGGCGCGGGTAGACGAGGATAGCGCCTTCGGCGCGGGAGGTACGGAGGGGTGCGGCAAGCAGAATGCCGCCGGGAATCAGGTCTGCAAGAGCGTGAGTTGCGGAATCAATCGCGACCGCAATAGGTTCGCCGGCGGCGACCGCGCGATCGGCCAAGTCGGCGGCAAACTGGAGTTCTTTGCGGTCGTAGCGGGCACGCACCGAAGCCGCCAGTTCAGGAGATTCCGCCGATATGGCTTGCAGCCCCACCATCGTTCCCTGGCGCAGGAGAACGCAGACGAGCCGCGTGCGCAACAGAACTCGCAGGTGACCGGCAACAGCCTCAGCCACGGCGGATGCGTCCGGCATGGCATGCACCGCATGGGCAACCTCAACCAGAATCTCGGCGCGGCGATGCTGTTCTTGCGATACCTGGGTCAAACGGTTGGCTTCCAGCAAGCTGCCCAACTGGCCAGCCAGAATCGTCGCCTTGGCTGCCAGATCATCGTTGAAGAAAGCTCGCTCTGAGGCATGCAGGAAAACAGCCGCCCCGATCACCTCGTTGGCAACCACGAGAGGAGCGGACATCAGCGACTTGGCACGGAACTCGGCAGCCATAGGATACCGGTCAGGATCTGGATCGTTCACGTAGACCGTCCAGCGCTGCCGAACGGCTTCAATCGCGACCGCACTCTCTCGCGCCGTCAGTCGGCGGCCCCGGAAACGCTCGGCCATCAGGCCATCGGCTTCCGCTCCGACTAGCTCTTCGGCCGACGCAAAACGCCAGAAGTAAACGCCATCCACTCGGAAGAACTCACGTGTGGTTCGGCAAAACAATTGGATCAACGCAGGTTGTGGAGTGCCCCGGGCGGCCGCCTCGGAGAATCGCAAAAGCAATTTCTGAAAAGCATCGTCGGTGCGCGGGCCGGGTTTTTCCAGCACCGTCGGGCTTCCGGCATGCATGGTCAGACGGAACCGCCTCCCCATCAACTAACTAGTTGAATATACAGGAAAAGTAGACCTCGATCTCAATTTGAGTCAAGGGAATAACGTCTGGCGTACCCAAGTGTGAAATCCAGCGGAGACCCGTGGAGGCATCTCACTCTGAGAGCATAGCCTGCCCTCATGAGACGAATCCCCCAGTCCTCAAGCCATTCTCCAGCCGAGCAACCTTCACGTAAGCTACTGATCCAAAGTCACTTGTCAATGAACTTACTGAGGTTTAGACAGTAGAGGTGGCATGGCAGAGGCATTGCACTTGTGGATGCGGGCAAGCTATGTTAGGAGGAAGAGCTGTGTCCTTACCTGCGATGCGGCGATGGGTAGCAACTGGGCTTATGGCGCTGGTAGGTCTTTCGGCGCTGACGGCCGTGTTTCGTCCGTTACCTGCTCTGGGTCAAGGGGAACTCGCCCGTAAGGTGAAAACCAAAGTAGATCCCACCTATCCTGCACTGGCACGGCGCATGAACATTCACGGTACGGTCAAGCTGGTGGTGGTGGTTGCGCCTAGCGGGAACCTGAAAGATACCAAGGTAGTCGGGGGAAATCCGATCCTGGTCGATGCCGCCATGGACGCCCTGAAGAAATGGAAGTTTGAACCAGCAAACGAGGAGAGCACGGGAACGGTGGAGTTCAAGTTCCAAGCCCAGCAGTAGCGGAACCAGGAGTAGCGTAAAAAGTCCGGCCACGTGCTCAAGAGGCACCTGGCAGCAACCACGGAGTCGAGCGGAGGAATGGCATGACGATTGGCAAAAAACTTTACATGAACTTCGGAGCCGTCCTCGCGATGGTCGTGGTGCTGTTCCTGATCAACCTCGTAGCCGTGCAGCGGGAGCACAACGCCAAAGCCGCCGCCTCCCAAGCTTTGGAGATGGCAGAGACCACCGACAGAATCACCTTCCAGATGATGCAGAACCGGCTTTACCTCAGCAATTACCTGCTGAGTGGCGACACTCGTGAAGTCGACCGGCTCAATGAGGGTATCCACCTCCTCGATGACAAGCTGCGGAGCAGCCAGACCAGGGCGAACTCGGAACAACAACGGGCGGCATTGGAGAGAGTGGAAAAAAATGAGCAGGCCTGGGCCAGCGAATTTGCGACCTCACTGATCGAGAAGCGCAAGGACGTGGACGCCGGAAACGCCACTGTGGCCGAACTTCAGATCTTCTATTTGCAGAAGGATGCGTCGTCATGGGTGAAGAACTCCACTGAGTTCCTGGAAACGGCGGACCAGGAAAATAAGAAAGTGCTGGAGGAGCGGCGAAAATCAGACGAGACTGCGGCGACCGCAACCATCGCCGTCGCGCTGATCAGCACCCTGCTGGCCTTGGCACTCGGGATCGCCATTGCGTACTCCACCGCTGGATCAATCACTGAACCGCTGGCCAACCTGATGCAGGTAGCCCGGCAGATCGGCAATGCCGGCGACCTGGAACACGAAATCGACATCCACCGCGAGGATGAGATCGGCGAACTCTCTCGAACCTTCGCCAACATGGTGACTTACCTGAAAGAGATGGCAGCTGTGTCCGAAGCCATCGCAGGCGGCAACCTGAATGTCGAAGTTCAGCCGAGATCCGGCAATGACACCCTGGGCAACGCCTTTGCCCGCATGATCGAAGGACTGAGAAATCTGGTGCGCAACGTGCGCGACGCCGCGTCGCAGGTGGCCAGCGCGTCAAACCAGGTGGCGGGAGCCTCTGACGAATCGGCCAAGATCAGTTTACAAACTTCGTCTGCAATCGACGAAGTCACCAGCACCATGCACGAAATGAGCGTCAACGTGCAGAACATGGTGAAGAGCACGCAGGTGCAGGCTTCGAGTGTGAGCGAAACCTCCGCGTCCATCGATCAAATGGTGGCTTCCATCCAGCGCGTGGCGGATACCGCCAAGGTGCTGCTGGACATTTCGAACCGGTCGCGCGAGGAAGTACACAGTGGCATCGCGACCATGGAGAAAGCAACCGACGGGCTGAACCGCATCAATACCACCATCGGCTCCTCGGGCGAAATCATTGGCGTGCTGGGGCAGCGCGCGGATGACATTGGCAAGATCATCGAGGTGATCGACGACCTAGCGGAACAGACCAACCTGCTGGCACTGAACGCGGCCATCGAGGCGGCGCGCGCCGGAGAGCATGGATTGGGCTTCGCCGTGGTTGCCGACGAGGTTCGAAAGCTGGCGGAAAAGTCGGCGCAGTCCACCAAGGAAATTTCTGAGCTCATCCAAAGCATCCAGAAAGAGGCCCGCAAAGCGGTCGAGAACATGAACCAGAGCACGGGCATTGTGAACGAGGGCCTGGGGCTGGGACAGGAATTGAGCAACGCTCTGCGCAAGATCTCCAATGTGGTCACGGAAGTGTACAAGTTCGCACAGGAGATCGGCGCGGCGACCAACGAGCAGTCGCACGGCTCGTCCCAGATTGCCCGCGCTACGACGCGCTTGAACGAAATCACGCATGAGATTAACTCGGCGGTCGAAGAACAGGCTTCAGGCGCGCACGCCGTGGTCAAAGCCATGGAACGGATGCGCGAACTGGTGCAACAAACCACTTCGGGATCCACGGAATTGGCGGCGTCCGCAGAGCAGATGTCAAAGATGTCCCGGGACCTGATGGATTCCATGGACCGGTTTGCGCTGGAGCAAATTGAACGGGCCATGACACGACGCGACGAAAAGGCGGGCGTGAAAGGCGGCGCTAAGGCTGCGACGGCCCGCGGCTGAAGCTTGAAACCGGCATGAACCGCGACCTGCACATCGTCGGCTTTAAGGTTGGGCGTGAGACCTTTGGTGTGCCCATCACCTCCCTGCACGAGATCGTGCGCGTGCCTGAAATCACGGCTGTGCCGGACGCACCCGATTTCGTAGAAGGCGTGATCAACCTTCGCGGCAAGATCGTCTCCGTCCTTGACCTGCGCAAGCGCTTAGGTGAAACCCAGATCGTTCCCAGCAGGCGCAATCGGATTCTCGTAGTCGAGCACAACGGCCGGCTTGCAGGGCTGATTGTGGATTCCGCCTCGGAAGTGCTCAAAATTCCAGCCGCCGACGTCGAGCCCTCGCCCACTGAGTACCTGGAAGGCGGGCTGAACTGCGTAACCGGGTTGGGCAAGTACCATGGCCGGCTGATTGTGTTGCTGGACATGGCCAAGCTGCTCGAATTCAGCGGTCTGCGGCTAAGAAGTGGCGCCAGCGAGAACCGGAGGCCGCAGGGTTCGACAGCAGAGGCGCGTGGGGCTGCCGCGTCAAAGTGATATTGAGGAAAGGCCACACCAGAAACTCATGGCTACAGCAGGCATGCAACTGCAACTGAGCGAAGCCGAACTGAAGCTGTTGCAGACGCTCGTGTACCAGGAATGCGGAATGCACTTCGATTCGCGCCGTACACACTTCCTGCAGGATCGCTTGCAGCGCCGCATCCGGGAATGTCAGGCAGATTCGTTTTACAGCTACTACCGTCTGCTGATCAGCAAGGAAGGTAAACAGGAGTTAGCGAAGCTGCTGGAAAACCTCACGGTGAATGAGACCAGCTTCTTCCGCAACAAGGCGCAATTGGACCTCTTCCATAAACATATTCTCGACGGACTGCTACGCCGCAAGCAGCAGCAGAACGACTTTTCACTGCGCCTGTGGAGCGCGGGTTGCTCCACCGGACAGGAGCCGTACACCATCGGAATGCTGGTGGCTGACGCGCTGTCCTACCATTGTTTGCGCAACCCCTCCGGCTATGAACCTGCCTATCCCAAGCCTCTGATCCCGCCACCCTGGAAGGTGGAAATTCTGGCCAGCGACATCAGCTATTCGGTGCTGCGGGCTGGGCAGGAAGGCATTTACACAGAGACTCAGATGGCTTCGGTGGACTACAGCTACCGTCTCCGCCATTTCGACAAGGTCGGCGACCACTACGCGGTGAAGAAAGCGCTCAAAGAACTGGTTCACTTCGACTTCCACAATTTGAAAACGGAATACCTGCCCCAGCGCAACGATGTCATCTTCTGCCGCAACGTGATGATGTATTTCGATGAAGCCGAACAAAAACGGCTGCTGCAGAAATTCTTCCGCTGCCTGAACCCGGGCGGCTACCTGTTCGTCGGACATGCCGAGAGCCTGCTGGGATTGACTGATCAATTCACCATGATCTACCGCGATACCGGAACTGCGTATCAGCAGATCGAGGAGGCCCAGTGAGTCAGTTCTCGGATGAACGGGGCGCCGAATTGCGGGAGCTGTTTTTTGAGACCGCGCAGGAGCTGCTGCAGTCGTTGAATGACGAGGCGCTGAAGCTTGAAAGCAAACCGGGCGATCCGGAAGGGGGGCGCAGCATCCGGCGGATCGTGCATACTCTCAAAGGCGACGCCGCGGCGGCAGGCTGTCGTGAGCTCAGCGAACTGGCACATGAGTTGGAAGATGCCTTGAGCGTCGAGACGGCGGGACCTCACAATTCCCTGGCTGAAATAGCTTTCGCTGCGGCAGACACATTCGGAGAAATGTTGAGCGCCTATCGCAGCCGGGCAAAGCTCCCCTCATCCGCGCCGCTGCGGAAAAAGATCCGCGAATTGGCGCAAGCCCCGAAGACGCGGAAGTCACGCACCAAGAAACCGCCGGCCGCTCCCGCTGCACAAGCCGTTTGGACCGAATACGAAAAGCTTGCCATGCAGGAAGCTCTCAACCGCAGCCAGCGTGTGTACCAAATCAAGGCGCATATTGATCCGGGCTGTGGGATGCCGATCGCTGCGCGGCAACTCCTGCTCAAGGCGCTTGGCGAAGTGGGCAGCGTGCTGGGCACACGCCCGGAAGCCGGATCGACCGAGAGTACGAAGCAATTCCAGGTGCTCTTGGCCAGCGACAAAACGGCCGACTTCTTGGTCGCTAAGTGTCGTATCCCGTCCATCATCTCGCAAGCGAAAATCGAGCCGATCGACCCGCCCCCACAGAGTAAGGCGCAGAGAAAACCAAAGGCCGCAACGGCATTGCCGGCACCAAAAACCGGAGAAAAACCGGAAGCAACGATCGAACCGCAGCGGCGCCTCGACGAAACCGGACAGATTCTCTCTCCTTCGTCAAATGAAAACGAAGGTATCGCAAAACCACACTTCGCGCTCGCCGAAAACACTCTGCGGGTGGATGCGGAGCGGATCGACAACGTACTGAATCTGGTAGGCGAACTGATTATCGGGAAGTCCATGCTGCAGCAAGCGGTGAATGAGTTCGCCAGACAGTATCCCAGGGACTCGATGCGTGGCCGCTTCGCGGATGCTATGGCCTTTCAGGCGCGCGTGCTCAATGATCTGCAACGCTCGGTCATGAAGGTCCGCATGGTGCCCGTCGAGCAGCTCTTCCGGCGGTTTCCCCGCATGGTTCGGGACGTGGCCAAGCAATGTGGCAAGCAGGTGGAGCTGGTTTTGAGCGGACAAGATACTGACCTCGACAAGAGCCTGCTGGACGCCATTGCAGAACCGCTGACGCATCTGGTTCGCAACGCGATATCGCACGGCATCGAACCTGTTCCGGAACGCGTCCGAGCCGGAAAGCCGAGTTGCGGAACCATTCGCCTCGAGGCCTATCACCAGGGCAATCAGGTCATCGTGGAAATCAGTGACGACGGACATGGCATCGATGTGCAGAAAGTGAGAGCCCGGGCTGTAGAACGCGGGCTCCTGGGCGCGGAAGAAGCCGGGCGTCTAAGCGAGTCCGACATTCTTGAGCTCATCTTCCGGCCAGGATTCAGCACCGCCGATGAAATTACAGAAGTGTCAGGACGCGGCGTGGGGCTCGACGTGGTGCAGAGCGTACTGCAGCGGCTGAAAGGCAAAGTAGAAGTGGAGACCCATCTCGGTAAAGGCACGTCGTTCCGGCTGCAATTGCCGCTGACCGTGGCCATCATCAAGGCTCTGCTTTTCCGAGTGGACCACCGGCTCTATGCCGTTCCGCTGAACGCGGTGGCCGAAATCGCGCGGGCCACCGAATCCGACCTGCACCGGGTGGATAACCGGGAAGTCCTGCAATTGCGCGATTACGTTCTCCCTGCCATCCGCCTGGGGCGGCGGCCGGAAGAACATCCAGACCGCGGGTCGGGGAAGATTTTCATCCTCGTCATTACCGTCGGCGAGCGCAAATTTGGGCTGCTGGTGAATTCGCTCGACGGAGAGGAAGAACTGGTCATCAAAGCATTGGACGATCAGACCATCGAGACCGATCTGGTGAGCGGCGCCTCCATCCTGGGTGATGGGCGTGTGGTGCTGATTCTGAATCTCGCCGCAGTGATCGAACGTTTTGTGAAGTCGCGGCCCAATTCCGCGGGGGGCCAGGCTTCTGGCCTGCTGATTTCGCAATCCGGCCTGGCGCGAATTGCGCAAACCTCAACGGCGGTGCAGCCATGACATCTCCCGTGCGCGTCCTGGTGGTCGACGATTCCGCGCTCATGCGCAAGTTGATTCCGCAAATCCTGGCGACCGACAGCTCGATTCAGGTTGTGGGCACCGCCATGGATGGAAATTTCGGCCTGAAGAAGATCGAAGAACTGAAGCCGCAGGTGGTGACTCTCGATCTGGAGATGCCGGGCATGGGCGGGCTGGACATGCTCAAGGAGATCATGCGCCGTCACCGGCTGCCGGTCATCGTCGTGAGCTCCCATAGCACGGACGGCGCGTCGGTGACGCTCAAGGCACTCTCCATGGGCGCCTTTGACTTTGTTGCCAAACCCAGCGATGTTTCGGCGCGCATGCCGGAAATCGCACGCGAACTGATTGCCAAGATCAAGGCCGCGGCCCAGAGCCGAGGCGTCCCGATTAACGCATCCCCGGCAACGGTGGCTCCCGCGAACAAGCTCTTGCTGGATACCAAGAAACGGCCCACGCGGGTGGTGGCCATCGGCGTTTCCACTGGCGGACCTCAGGCGTTGCAGTATGTGCTGCCGCAACTGCCCAAGGATTTTCCCGGAACCATTCTGGTGGTGCAGCATATGCCGGAAGGATTCACGGAAATGTTTTCCCGGCGGCTGGACGAGATCTGTGCCATCACCGTCAAGGAGGCGCAATCGGGGGATCTGCTGTTGGCAGGCCGGGCCCTCATCTGTCCCGGCAGCCGCCACCTCAAGGTAAAACGCCTGCCCCTGGGTGATGTCGCCGTGCTTAGCGATGAACCTCGGGTGAATGGGCATCGGCCATCGGTCGATGTCCTGTTTAAGAGCGTCGCAGAAGAATTTGGAGAAAAAAGTCTCGCTGTGATCATGACCGGCATGGGAGAAGACGGGGCACAGGGGCTGGGCTCGGTGAAGGCCGCGGGCGGCATGACGATCGCCCAGAGCGAGGAATCTTGCGTGGTCTATGGCATGCCAAAAGCTGCCATTGAGCGCGGATATGCCGTGCGCGTAGTCGCACTGGATGCCCTCGCCAATACTTTGCTGGCCCAGTGCATGCAGGATCGCAAGCCTGGAGTCACGGCGGAACCTGGTGAAGGCCGGAAAGGCGCCGGAGCCGGGCGGAACTGATTTTCATCCGGCAGGCAAGAACGCCTGCCGGAATGTTGAAACAGCAGGAGGTTGTTTATGGAGCAGTTTGTGCCAGTGAAACGCGTTAAGGACGGTCAGCCAGTCCGCTACCTGGTGGTGGATGATTCTGTTTTCGCGCGCAAGAACCTTGCCCGAATGATCGAAACATTCGGTGGCCAGCTTGCGGGCGAAGCGGGAGATGGCATGACCGCCATCACCGAATACGAACGCACTACGCCCGACATCGTGCTCATGGACATCACCATGCCGCAGATGGAAGGAATCGAAGCTGCCGAAAAAATCGTGCAGCAACATCCTGAGGCGCGCATCGTGATGGTTTCCTCGGTCGGGTATCAGGAAAACATTGTGGCCGCGCTGCAGCGTGGTGCGCGCCATTTCGTGCAGAAGCCGGTGAAGCCGGAAGTGCTGTACGAAGTCATCAAGTACGTGATGGGCGAGGATGGAACCGTGGCCGCGGCCACGGGCGCGGGAGCCTAGAATGAAAATGCAGTTGATCCAGCCTTTCATCAATGCGGCGGACGCCGTGCTGGCGCAGGGGCTGCAATGCCCTATGTCCATCGGGAACCTCAGCATGGAAGAGGAAGCCTACCGGCGCAAGGGCGTAGCCGCGCTCATTTGGGTGACCGGAGACATCGAGGGACGCATCGTCTTCGATCTGGACCCGCAAACCGCTGTGCGCGTAGCCAGCCGGTTTGCTGGAGCAGAACTGCCGGAATCCGATGAACTGGTGCGGGAAACCGTCTGCGAGTTAGCGAACCAGGTAATTGGCAACGCCGTGACCTCGCTCAACGACCAGGGATTTCACTTCCGCGTGCACCCGCCCGCGCTGCACACCTCGGAGCACGGGCCCAAGTGCAGTGAGGACACCGAAGCACTGGTCATCTGCTTCGAAACCTGCAGCGGAAACGTCTATATGAATATCGCCCTGCGCTATAACCTCGCTCGCCAGACGGAGCGAGTTGCAGTCGTGGGACAATAGTGTTGATCGCTGATTTCTACTCAGATTGGCGCTAGCCCAGCTTCATTCAACCAACAGCCATCAACCATTCCTTATGGCCCCGCCAGAACGAATACCGGATTCTGCGGAGGGGGCACCCCGTTCACAGGCTTTTGGGCGCTGACCGGCGCCGCCAGTTGCAGCAAAAGCGTGTCGTCAGACGTCTGAATGACCGCCGTATTCCCCACATCGCAGTTCCCCACATAAACTCTGGAACTGTCGGCAGCAGCAGCCGTGAACAATTCGTATGGTGTCGAAGCGCACACCTGGCGTACGGAAGTCAAAGGGATCGTGGTTTTGACGCTTCCATCGGCCGTATTGATGACGGTAACCTTGGAAGTCACGGTCAAGCCGCTAACCGTAGCACTCGACACGTAGATCCGGGTGCCATCCGGCAAAGCGGCCACGGAGACGGGATTGGCTATGGCTGCGGGCGCAGCCACCGTGGCGAGGGCATCCGTCGACGCTGCCAGCATGAAGACCGCGCCTGAAACCGGATTGGCGACATACAGGCGGTTGAGCGTCGGATTATAGACCATGAAATCCGCGCCCACGCCGACTGAGGCGACGCCGACCACTGTGTCGGAAGACGTATCAATCGCGGAAACCGTACCCGCGCCTTTATCCAGCACGTAAACCCTCGCG
>Ga0187819_10001149_pt1 | contig 13689 bp, 8 predicted proteins | sample NC_wetland_sal_i_15_FD_132411 | JGI IMG/M metagenome (GOLD analysis project Ga0187819, IMG submission 132411) | Wetland sediment microbial communities from Neuse River Estuary, North Carolina, USA - SO4_4 | ecosystem: Environmental > Aquatic > Freshwater > Wetlands > Sediment | place: USA: North... | reverse complement strand
TTCGGCGAATTCGTTCCCTGGCGCCGCTGGCTCGTCTTTGCCAACACCATCACCGCGGAGGTGGGCGACTTCCAGCGCGGCACGCAGTTTTCCGTCGGCGAACTGCCCGGCGGCAGCTTTTCCGTCTTCATCTGTTACGAAGCCGTGATTCCCGACGTCGCGCGCCACTTCGTCCAGCGCGGCGCGCGCCTCCTGATTAATCTGACCAACGACGGCTGGTTCGGCCGTACCGCGGCGCTCGAGCAGCACTTGGCGCAGGCGCGCGTCCGCGCCGTGGAGAATCGCCGCTGGCTCCTCCGCGCCGCAAACACCGGCTTCACCGTTTCCATCAGCCCCTACGGTCGCATCGCCGCCGCGCTGCCTCCGGACCGCCGCACCGTTCTCATCGCTCCCTACGGCTTCCGCGAGGACATCACGATCTACACCCGCTGGGGCGACTGGCTCCCCTGGTTTTGCGTCGTCGCCTGTGCCTGGTTTTTCATCTACAGCTCCTCCCCGCCTGAAGAGGAAGACGAGGAAGAAGAAGAGGTCGGTCTTGTCGTCCCCGCGTAGCGGCGGGTTTATCCCGCCATCTGTCCCCCCGCCCTGGTAGCCACGGTCAGCGCCTTTCTGACCGTGGGCTTTTTCCTCCCGCCATCCGGCCCCGTCTGTACCGGCGCGGTTTCGCTGCGTTTGCGTCCCGGCACTTTGTGTCGGGAATCCCGCAATCCGTCGGCCGGGTAGCGCGGGGCGATTAGCCCCGCGGCACGCTCCGTCTCCCCCGCCGTGGCAAAATCCGCCGTGGGATGTCACAATACATATGGCGTCCGGTTCGTATCACTGTTCGTTCCGAGCCGTCGCCAGGCAAATCCCATGGTTCTCGAAGACCTCGAACATCGCGGCGAGCAGTTGAAACAGCGCATCGAGATGGTGCGGAGCTATCTTTGACGCTCCCGGCAATCGCCAGCGCCTAGCGACCCTCGAAGAGCAGATCGCTCGCCCCGACTTCTGGCAGAACCAGGAATCCGCGCAACGCGCCATGCAGGAGCGCAAGCGCGCCGAATCCGCCATCCAGAACGACGAGAAACTCGCCCGCCTGCTGAACGACCTGGAAGGCTACTTCCAGCTTGCCCACGAAGAGACCAGCGCCACCGAGCGCGATAATCTGCTCGAGGAAATCTCCCGTGAATTGGACGCCGGCGATTCCTGGGTCGCCGAGCTGGAAACCGCCACGCTGCTCTCCGGCGAAAACGACCGGCTGAACGCCATCGTCACCATCAAGCCTGGCGCCGGCGGCATTGACTCCCAGGACTGGGCGGAAATGCTGATGCGCATGTACCTGCGCTGGGCGGAGCGCCGCCACTTCCGCGCCTCGGTCCTCGATACCACCCCCGCCGAGGAAGCGGGCATCAAGAACGCCACACTCCTGATCGAGGGCGAAAACGCCTACGGCCTGCTCGCCTCCGAAAGCGGCGTGCACCGCCTGGTGCGCATCTCGCCCTTCGACCAGCAGGCCCGCCGCCACACCTCGTTCGCCTCCGTCTTCGTCACCCCGGAAATCGACGACAAGATCGAAATCGACCTGAAGCCCGACGAGATTCGCATCGACACCTTCCGCGCCGGCGGCCACGGCGGCCAGAACGTCAACAAAGTCGAGACCGCCGTCCGCTTCACCCACATCCCCACCGGCATCGTGGTGCAATGCCAGAACGAGCGCAGCCAGTTCAAGAACCGCGAAATCGCCATGAAGCTCCTGCGCTCCAAGCTCTACGAGCTGGAGCTCGAAAAGCGCGAGGCCCAGGCCTCCAAGCTGCACGACGAAAAGCGCGGTATCCGCTTCGGCAGCCAGATCCGCTCGTACGTGTTGCAGCCCTACCGCATGGTCAAGGACCTGCGCACCCGCGTGGAAACCGGCGATGTGAATCGCGTCCTCGACGGTGATATTGACGCCTTCATCCGCGCCTTCCTCCTCGCCCGCCGTACTGGCTTCGCCGAACCAGTCGAGGCCGAGGTAGATGAGGCGTAGCGCCGCAGCGCCCCGTTCAAGGGCTCATTTCCGCCGTTCGCGATTCGCATAACCCCATTGAGGTGAACGCGTTGACACCCCTATGGCCCTCTGGTAGGCTGAAATTTGAGATAGATTCGACTGAATTCTTCCGAATTACGAGCCGCAGGAGAATGATTTGAGTTCCAAAGAGCGCAGCTTCCTTTTTACCTCCGAGTCTGTCACCGAAGGCCATCCCGACAAGATGGCCGACCAGATTTCCGACGCCGTTCTTGATCGAGTTATGAGCGAGGATCCGCAGGGCCGGGTGGCCTGCGAGACGCTCCTCACCACCGGCTTGGTGGTCGTGGCCGGAGAAATCACCACTACGGCGAGGTTCGATTACAGCGAACTCGTCCGCGGCGTCGTCCGCGACATCGGTTATCGCCACTCGGAGCACGGCTTCGATGCCGAAACGTGCGCGGTGATCTGCTCGCTCAAGCAGCAGTCGCTGGATATCGCCATGGGCGTGGATATCGGCGGGGCGGGGGATCAGGGCTTGATGTTCGGCTTCGCCTGCGACGAAACCGAGGAATTGATGCCCCTGCCCATCACCCTGGCCCACAAGCTTTGCCGCCGCCTCTCGGAAGTCCGCAAAGATGGCTCGCTCGGTTACCTCCGGCCCGATGGCAAGTCCCAGGTGACCGTCGAGTATCGCGACGGCCGTCCCGCGCGCGTGGATTGCGTGGTGGTGTCTTCCCAGCACAGCGAGAAGGTTTCGCAGCCGGAGCTGCGTGAGGGCATTGCGGAGCAGGTGATCCGCGCCGTGATTCCGCCGCACATGCTGGACTCCCGGACCAAGTTCCACATCAATCCCACCGGACAATTTATTACCGGGGGTCCCATGGGCGATGCCGGGTTGACCGGCCGGAAAATCATCGTGGACACTTACGGCGGCTACAGCCGGCACGGCGGCGGCGCCTTTAGCGGCAAGGATCCCACCAAGGTGGACCGTTCCGCCTGCTACATGGCGCGGCATATCGCCAAAAACCTGGTGGCGGCCGGGCTGGCCCGCAAAGTCGAAGTGCAGATCGCCTACGCGATCGGGGTCGCGGAGCCGGTCTCCGTGATGGCCGACACGTTTGGTACCGGCGTGCTGCCCGACGAGAAGCTAACCTCGGTCATTCGCGATAATTTTTCTCTCACGCCGAAAGGGATTATGGACACGCTGAACCTTCGCCGGCCCATTTATCGCGCCACCGCCGCTTACGGCCACTTTGGGCGCCGCGAGCCGGGGTTCACCTGGGAGCAGACTGAAAAAGTGGACGCGCTCCGGCAGGCCGCCGGACTCCAACCCACCGAGGTTGCCGCGCGCCGCTGACTCGCGCGAACATTTTTCCCGCATCTCATCCAAATTCAAAAGGAGTTTGCTGTGACCACGACGGAACGCCTTCCTGGCGACGTGAAGGACATGGCGCTGGCCGAGCGCGGCAAGCGCAAGATCGAATGGGCCAACCAGCAGATGCCCGTCCTGCAGCTTATTCGCAAGCGGTTCATCAAGGAGCAGCCGCTCAAGGGCTTGCGCCTCTCCGCCTGCCTGCACGTGACCAGCGAGACGGCCAACCTGGCCATCACGCTGCGCGACGGCGGCGCGGACGTGGTGCTCTGTGGCTCGAACCCCCTCTCGACGCAGGATGAAGTGGCCGCCTCGCTCGTGAAGGATTACGGCATCCCCACGTACGCCATCAAGGGCGAGGACAACGCCACCTACTACGCGCACATCGCCGCGGCGCTCGATCACAAGCCGCAAATCACTATGGACGACGGCGCGGATCTGGTCACCACGCTGCTCACCAAGCGCACCGATCTTCTTTCCGGCGTGATCGGCGGCACCGAGGAAACCACCACCGGGGTCATCCGCCTGCGCGCCATGGCCAAGGACGGCACGCTGAAGTTTCCGGTGATCGCCGTGAACGATGCTATGACCAAGCACTTCTTCGACAATCGCTACGGCACCGGGCAATCCACGATGGACGGAATCCTGCGGGCCACCAACCTGCTCATCGCCGGCCTGAAGTTTGTTGTTTCCGGATACGGCTGGTGCGGGCGCGGCGTGGCCATGCGCGCCAAAGGCCTGGGCGCGGACGTCATCGTCACGGAAGTGGACCCCACGCGCGCCATCGAGGCCGCCATGGACGGCTTCCGCGTGATGCCCATGCGCGAGGCCGCCAAGCTCGGCGACGTCTTCGTGACCGTCACCGGCAACAAAGGCGTCCTGGGCAGCGAGCATTTCCAGTTGATGAAAGACGGCGCCGTGGTGGCCAATGCCGGCCACTTCAACGTCGAAATTGACCTGCCCGCGCTCGAGAAGCTGTCCACCTCGCGCCGCGAGGCGCGCCCCTTGGTGGAAGAATTCCAACTCAAGGACGGCCGGAAAATCTACGTGCTCGGTGAAGGGCGGCTGGTGAACCTGGCCACGGCGGAAGGCCATCCCGCATCCGTCATGGACATGAGCTTCGCCAACCAGGCGCTCGCCGCCGAGTACATGGCGCAGCGCAGCAAGGAGCTGAAGCCGCAGGTGTATTCCGTTCCCGAGCACCTGGACAAGCAAATCGCGCGGCTGAAGCTCGATGCCATGGGTATTCAGATCGACAAGCTCTCCACCGAGCAGGAGCACTACCTGGCGTCGTGGCAGGAAGGGACGTAGGAGAAAGCCGTGAGTCGAACGCTGCGCCTTTCTTTTGCTGTGCACACCTTCGCTGCGATGAGGTAGCGCCCTCGGTATCTCCGCATGTTTGACCTCGCACACGCCGCCATCGAGACCGCGCGCCGCCGTGGCGCCAGCTATGCCGATGCGCGCGTGATGGACATCCGCTCGCGCGACCTTTCCACGAAAAACGGCGAAGTGGGCACGCTGGGCGAGGTCGAATCGCTCGGCATCGGCATCCGCGTGATCGCCCGCGGCGCCTGGGGCTTTGCCTCCACCGACCGCATGACGCGCGAGGGCGTTTCTGGCTGCGCCGCGCGCGCCGTGGCCATTGCCCACGCCTCCGCATTGGCAAAACAGAAGGATGTGGCGCTCGCGGCGGAAGCTGCCGTCGTGGACACATGGCAGAATCCGTTCGTCAAAGACCCCTTCCGCATTCCCGTGGAGCGCCAGCTCGATTTGCTGCTCGCCGCGGACGCGGAGATGCGCCGCGTGAAGGGCGTCACGCTCACCGAGACGTCCATGGCGTTTCGACGCATCGAGCAGTTCTACGTCTCCACGGAAGGCTCGCGCATCCATCAAGTGAAAATGCAGTCAGGCGCGGGAATCGTGGCCACCAGCTTCGCCGGGGAGGAAATCCAGAAGCGCTCGTACCCGAACAGTTTCGGGGGGCAGCACATGCTCCAGGGCTATGAGTTGATCGAGTCGTTCGACCTCGTGGGCCACGCGCAGCGCACGGCGGAAGAGGCTGTGGCGCTGCACAGCGCCGCGCAGTGCCCGGAAGGGACGCGCACGCTGCTGCTCGACGGCAGCCAGTTGGGCCTGCAAATCCACGAATCCGTGGGCCATCCCATCGAGCTCGACCGCGTGCTGGGCATGGAGGCAAATTTCGCGGGGATGAGTTTCCTGACGCTCGACAAACTGCGCACGCTGCGCTACGGCTCGGATATCGTCAACGTGGTGGCAGACGCGCGGCTCGAGCACGGCGCGGGCCTGGGCACTTTCGGCTACGACGACGAGGGCGTGCCTGCCCGCTGCACGCCGATCATCTCGAATGGCCTGTTCACCGGCTACCTTTCCAGCCGCGAGACCGCGGCGCTGGTCGGCGAAACGCGCTCGGGCGGCACGGTGCGCGCCGAAAGCTGGAACCGCCTGCCCATGATCCGCATGACGAATGTGAGCCTGCTGCCCGGCACCTGGCGCAGCGACGAACTGCTGGCCGACACCGACGATGGCATCTGGATGGAGACGAACCGCTCCTGGTCCATCGACGACCACCGCTACCATTTCCAGTTTTCCACGGAAATCGCCTGGGAAATCAAAGGCGGCAAGCGCGTGCGCATGCTGAAAAATCCGAGCTATAGCGGCATCACCACGGAATTCTGGAATTCGTGCGACGCCATCTGCGGCCGCGAGGAATGGGCGTTGTGGGGCACGCCGAACTGCGGGAAAGGCCAGCCGCAGCAGGTGATGGGAACGGGCCACGGCGCGGCGCCGGCGCGGTTCCGGAATGTCCGCGTGGGCGTGGCGTTTGCAAAATGAAGGCGCGCTCCAAATCGCGCCGTTCCCGCCTCGCGGGCCCCGCCGTGGCCAGCGAGCATCTCCCCTCGCAGGAGGAGTTGCGGCGCATCGCCGCGCGCGTTCTGGCGCTGAGCGAGGCGGACGAAACCGAGGTCACTATCGAAGCGGAGTCGGACGCGCTCACGCGATTCGCGAATAACGTGATCCACCAGCACGTGGCCGAGCAGGATCTGGTGATTTCCATCCGCGCGGTGGTGGATGGCCGCACGGCCCGCGCGACCACGAACAAGAACGACCAGGAATCGCTGCGCCGCGCCACGCAGGCAGCTTTCGATCTGGCACGCCACCAGCCAAAGCATCCCGATCTTCTGCCCATGGCCCGGCCGCTGGCGCGAGGCGCGGCGACGCCCGTGCGGCGCTATTTTGAAGGCACCGCTTCGGCCACGCCCGCGGATCGCGCGCGTGTGGTCGCGCAGCTTTGCGACGCGGCGCGTCGCGGAGGGCACACGGCTGCGGGGATTTTTTCCACGGGCGCGAGCGCCATGGCGCTGGCCAATTCGCGCGCCCTATTTGCTTTTCATCGCCAGACGCGGGCGGAATTTTCCATCACGGCGATGGACGGCGATTCTTCCGGGTGGGCCAAAGCCACCTCGCCGGACCTGGGCAGGGTCGAGCCGGAAGCGCTGGCTCGCCGCGCCATGGAAAAGGCGGCCCTGTCGCGCCAGCCGCGGGAGATTCCTCCGGCGCGCATGACCGTGATCCTGGAGCCGGCTGCCGTGCTCGATCTCGTCGGTTTTCTTTTCTACGATTTCGCGGGGACGGCGGTGCTTGACCATCGGTCCTGCTTCAACGAACGAATGGGCAAACAGGCATTCGGCACAAACATTCAATTGTGGGACGACGTCTATCACCCGCTGCAGACCGGCGTGCCGTTTGACGGCGAGGGGCTGCCGCGCCAGCGGGTGCATTTGGTGGAGTCCGGAGTGCCGAAGCGCCTGGTTTATTCGCGGGCCACCGCCAAAAAAATGAAGGAGAAGCCCACAGGCCACGGATTGCCGCTGCCTAACGAGTGGGGCGAGGCGCCGATGAACCTGGTGCTGGAGGGCGGCGACTCGTCGCTCGAGGCCATGATCGCTTCCACCGACCGCGGCGTGCTGCTGACGCGCGTGTGGTACGTGCGCGAGGTGGACCCGTATGAAAAGGTGCTCACCGGAATGACGCGCGACGGCACGTTTCTGGTGGAGGGCGGACGCGTGGCCGGTGGGCTGCGCAATTTCCGATTCAACGAAAGCATGCTGGAAATGCTGTCGAAGGTGGAAGCGCTGGCCCCTGCCGTGCGCGCGTCCGGGGAAGAGTCGTTCGATATGGTGGTGCCGGCGATGAAGGTGCGCGACTTTCACTTCACCGAGCTTACAAAATTCTAGCCCGGGCTGCCCGATTCGTCATCGCTTTGGATTCGGGCGGCACAAAGTCACTTCGAATGGGCGATGATGTTGTTTAGGCTCAAACAGGGCGCGAAACTCTCTCCGGGACGCTTCGATCATGCGACTTAGTCTCAGGACCAGGACGAATCTTGTCTTCGCATTGGCGCTGGCCACTTTGGGGGCCATCGGCTGGGTTTCCTTTGAGAACGGGCGGCTCCTGGCGCGCAATGACGCCCGGGTTTCCCACACGCACGAAGTGTTGGAAAGATCCGCGCGTCTGAATTCCCACCTCGCTGAGAGCGTCGCACTGCGGCGCGGATATTTACTTTTCGGCGACGCGAAGTTTGCGGAGGCCTTCTCGGAAGCATCGCGTTCCGTCTCTGCGGATCTGGACGAATTGCGCCGGCTGACTGCTGACAATCCCGAACAGCTGCACCGCCTCGGGGCTCTCCAGCCGCTGATCCAATCCAGGCTATCCCTGTTGCAGCAGTCCATCGAAGCGTATCGCGCGGACCCAGGGAATCGCGCGGCGCAGGCCAATTACAGCGACCAGGGTACCGGGCTCCGCGAGCAGATTTCCAATCAGATCGCGGAATTCGAAAATGTGGAAAATTCGCTCTTGCAAGAGCGTTCCGCGTCCGAAGCGGCCAGTCTTCGGCTGGCGCTGCGGGGATTCGCGATTCTCTGCCTTTCCGTTTTTATCGTCCTGGCCCTGGCGGTCTGGATCGTCAACCGCGAACTCACCCGCCGCGCGCGGGCGGAAGAAGCTCTGGCGCGGCAGGAGCGCCTTCTCCAGTCCATTCTAGACAACATCAGCGATGCCGTGATCGTGGCGGACGCGGCTGGAAAGTTCGTCCTTTTCAATCCCGCCGCGCTCCGGCTGCACGGCGGGCCCCCGTTTGACGCCCCGCTTGAGAACTGGCCGGAGGCCTTCGGGTTGTACCGCGCGGACCGCCTGACCCCCATCCCGGCTTCGGAAACGCCTATGGCGAGGGCGATCCGCGGGGAGTCCATTGATGGCGAAGAAGTGTTTGTCCAGAGCCACCAGCAGAGGGAAGGCAGGTGGCAACTGGTGTCCGGCCGGCCACTGAATGACGAACAAGGCCGGTGCCACGGAGGAGTCCTGGTGGTTCGGGACATTGACGACCGCAAACGTGCAGAGGAGGAACGCGGCCGGCTGATCGAGGAATTGCGGCAGGCGCTGGCCAGCGTCAAGACCCTCAGCGGGCTGCTGCCCATCTGCGCTTCCTGCAAGAAGATTCGTGACGACCGTGGCTACTGGAATCAAATCGAGTCCTACATTCGGGATCACTCGGAGGCGCAATTCACCCACGGTTTGTGCCCGGACTGCCTGATCCAGCTCTACCCGGAACTGAGGGATAGGCACGGCTCTTAGTCCCCCGCCGACCGCAGCACTGGCCCGCCGTGGGGTGGCTGTGCGCCTTTTGCCATAGCTCTGCCGCACCGCGCACAGTCAAAAATGTCTCTGCGACCTATCCTTTCACCGGCTCCAGTTTTTCGCAGTTGATCTGTCCCTCCTCTTCGATGTGGCCGGTGACGCGCATCGTGCGCGTTTCAAAGACGAGCGCGCCGTAGCGTTCGTACGCTTCCGGAAAAAGAACTGCCTCGAAGGTGCCCCGCTGGTCCTCGAAAGTGCAGAACATCATGTTGCGGTAGTCCTTGGTGCCCACATGGCGGAAGGTGATCAGCCAGCCGAGCAGCGTGACGCGGCGGCCGCGGCAGCTCCGGTGATTTGCGGCGATTTCGGTGCTCCAGATTTCGCCGTTGCGCGGGACCAGATCGAGCGGGTGGCCGCTGACGCAGACTTCCAGCAGCTCCTGCTCGTAGCGGAGGCGCAGTTCGGGCGTGTAGTCGGTGAGGGGGAAGCAGCCGGCAGGATTCGGTGAAGGTGATGCGGCATTGGCCCCGAAGGTTCGGGGCGGGCATTCCGGCTGGACAGATGAGGACGCGGGAAAAAGAGCCGGCCCTTCGACTCCGCCCAGGACAAGCTGGAAGCTGGCGCTGCCATCGGGTGCGGTGCGCACGTGAGGGATGGCGTTTAGGCGCCAGAGCAATTCCGGACGCATGCCCGGTTTGGACGGCCCGTCCGTCACCTCATCGAAGGCGCCGCATTTGATGAGGGTTTCGATTTCGTCGCGCTCGACGGGAACGCGGGAGAGGAAATCCTCGAGAGAGCGGAAGAGGCCGCGCTCTTCGCGTTCGCGGAGGAGGGTGGCGATCGTTTCGCTGCGCAGGCCGCGGATTTGCATCAGGCCGATGCGGATGGCACGGGATTTTGTAGCGCCGGCCCCGGCATCCTGACTAAAGGCCGCCGGGACGGCGGCGCTACCCAATTCGGTGGAATATTCGAGGCGGGAATGATTGACCGATGGGAGGCGCACCTCGATGCCACGGCGGCCATCCTCCGTCCAGCGCTTGGCCTCTTCCACGTAGGCGGAGACGTGATAGAAGCCCGCGCCGGCGCTGCACATGGCTGCCAGATATTCTGCGGGGTAATGGGCTTTCAACCAGGCAATGCGCCAGGAAATTTCCGCGTAAGTGGCCGCGTGGGCCTTGCAGAAACCGAATCCGGCGAATTTTTCCACCATGGTCCAGGTTTCGTCGCGCCGCGCGCCGTCGAGGCCGAGCAGTTCGGCGGTCTTGAGGAACTTGGCGCGGAGCTTTTCGCGCTCGCGCGCGTCTTTCCATTTGGCCTGGGCGCGGCGGACCAAGTCGGCTTCAGCGAGGGTGAGGCCGCCGGCGGCCTGGGCGATCTGCATCACCTGCTCCTGGTAGATGCACACGCCGAGCGACTCGCGCAGGATGGGCTCGAGGCGCGGATGGGGATAGCGCACCGGCTCCTGTTTGCGCAGGCGGCGCAGGAAAGTCTCCTTGGAGCCGTATTCGGAGGCGCCGGGACGGATGAGGGCGAGAGCCAGGCAGACGTCTTCGAGCGTTTTCGCGCGCAGCGTGCGCAGCAGGTTGCGCAGGCCGGGCGATTCGATCTGGAAAATCCCCATGGTGCGGCCGGTGGAAACGATGGCGCGCGTGGCGGGATCGTCTTCCGGAATGGCCTCGAAATCCGGGCGCGTGCCGGTGGAGCGTTCGATGTTGTCGAGCGCGAGGCGGACGGCGGTGAGGCCGCGCTGGCCGAGCAGGTCCATTTTGATGAGGCCGAGGGCTTCGACGGCGTTCATGTCGTATTGCGTGACCACGATGCCTTTCGTGGCCACTTCGAGCGGGACGAGTTCGGTGAGCGGGCGCGCGGCAATCACCGTGCCGCAGGGATGGATGCCCAGGTGGCGCGGGAAATTATCGAGACGCTCGGCCACTTCGAGGATCGTCTTCCAGGGATCTTCGTTCACGGGCAGGTCGCGGCACTCGGGCAGCGTGCGGATGGCGTGGCGGATTTCGCGGACGGGGCGATGCGGCAGGCGGCGCGTGAAGTGGTTCACCTCGCCGGGAGCGACGCCGAAGACTTTGGCGACTTCGCGCACGGCCATGCGCGCCTGCATGGTGATGAAGCTCGAGATCATGGCCACGTGCTCGCGCCCCCAGCGTTTGTAGACGTAGTCGAGCAGGTCGTCGCGGCGCGCGCCGCAGATGTCCAGGTCGATGTCCGGGCAGTCGCCGCGCTCTTCGTTGAGGAAGCGCTCGAAGTAGAGTCCCCAGCGCAGCGGGCAGACGCGGGAGATGCCCAGGCAGTAGGTGACGATGGAACTGGCCGCGGAGCCGCGCGCCACGGCGGGAATGCCGCGGCGGCGCGCTTCTTCCGCGATTTCCCAGACGAGCAGGAAGTAGGGCGCGAGCTTCAGGCGGTCAATCACTTCGAGTTCGTGGGTGAGCCGCGCGAGCACTTCGGGGCGCAGGGGCTGGTAGCGGCGGCGGGCGCCTTCAAAGCAGAGCTTCCAGAGATAGGAAAAGGGCGTTTCGCCTTCCGGCACGGAAAATTCGGGGAAAATGGTGCGGCCGAGCGACAACTCCAGGTTCGAGCGCTCGGCGATTTCCAGCGTGGCGGCGAGCGCTTCCGGATAATCCGCGAACGCCCAGCGCATTTCGCTGCCGGATTTGAAGTACGCGCCGGGGCTGGCGATTTCCGGCGGGGCCATTTGCGAGACGAGCGAGCCGGTGCGGATGGCGTTGAGCACGCGATGATGCAGAAATTCCTCCGGGTGCAGGAAGTGGACGTTGTTCGTGGCCACGAAAGGGAGAGAGAAGAGTTTGGAGAGGCGGAGGGATTCGCGGAGGTTGCCAGAGGATGAGCGGCCATCGAGGGAGTGGGTGGTGGCAGGGGCACGATCCAGCAGTGGCGGGATGCCCCTACGAAGATCGTCCGGAAGCGCAGTCCTGAAATTGGTGGCGGAGAAATGCCATGCTTCGAGATAGAGCGCGGCGGGGAAAATGTCTTTCAGGTGCGAGATGCGCTCCTCTTCGTTCGTCGTGCGATTTTCGAATTTCGATTTTCGAATTTCGTTTTTCGGGTCCGTGGCGTAGAGGGCGATCAAGCCCGCGCGGTGCGCGGCGAGTTCGTCGAGGCGGACGGGGCGGTCTTCCAGGTGGCGCAGGGTGATGAGGCGGCAGAGGTTCGAGTAGCCGGCCGCGTTTTCTGCGAGCAGAAGAAGACGAAAATCGAAAAACGAAAAACGAAAATCGGCCCCCGTTCCCTGCGCCGCGCCCGCTTTCGGGCCTTCTATTTCCCGTTTTTCGATTTTCGGTTTTCGATTTTCACTCTCCACATCGAGCAGCGTGCCGACGATGGGTTTTATGCCTGCCGCGTGCGCGGCCTGATAGAACGGCACGGCGCCGTAGAGGCCGTTCGTGTCCGTGAGGGCGACGGCGGGAGCGCCCGCGGCGACGGCGGCGTCCACCAGTTCCTGCGGCGAGGGGACGGCCTGCAGGAAGGAATAGTGGGTGTGGCAGTGAAGATGGATAAACATGAAAGCCGAAACTCGAAATTCGAAAAACGAAAATCGGCAGATACCGCGCTACAGCGCGAATGCCGAGAATCGAAAACGAAAAACGAAAGACGAAAGACGAAATACGGAACGGCTACCGCGAAAGGCAGGGCGTGGAGAGGACCAGCCCCGTCGGTTTTGTTTCGTAGTGCTCGCGCAACTGGAGGCCCTGGCCGTAGAAGACGGCGTTCCAGCCGTAGCGCTGGCGGACGTCGTCCAGACCCTGATTCAGATACCAGCGGCGGTTGGAGTGCGCGTCGAACAGGTTGTTTTGGCGGCGGTCATCGGCCAGGTTGGTGACGCCGATGCCCACGAAGCGAATGGCCACGCGGCGCGTATAGAGTACTCCAAGGAGTTCGCGCGCGGCTTCGAACAGCCCTTTATCGTCGTTGGTGGGCGGCGCGAGCGGAGCGGAGCGCGCCGCGGAATAGGAATCCATGTAGCGCAGGCGCAGGGTGAGCGTGCGCGCGGCGCGGCCTCCGGCGCGGAGCGTGGAGCCGGTGCGCTCGGCGAGATATTCGAGGAGCGCGTCGAGAAACGCGAGATCAATCGTGCCGCCCTCGATGGTGGTCTCACGGGAGATGGATTTGGGCGCGGCAGGCTCGGAGACGGGGCGGGGATCCAGGCCGCGGGCGCGGTCGTAGAGCTGGTGGCCCACCACGCCGCCGAACACGGCGACCAGCGCTTCGGCGGGCAGGCGGCGGAGCTGGCCGATGGTTTGGATGCCGCGGTCGCGCAGCGTGGCGGCGTGGGCGTGGCCGATGCCGTGGAGCTTTTCGATTTCGAGCGGGGCGAGGAATTCCTCCTCGATGCCCGGAGGAACGACCAGAAAGCCGCGGGGGCGGTGGAGGCGCGAGGCGATGGCGGCGACGAGCTTGGTGGTGCCCGCGCCCAGGGAGACGCCCAAGCTGGTGGCGTCCAGGATGCGTTCCGGAATGCGCCGCAGCGTGGCGGTGAGGTTGGGATAAAGCCGCTCGGTTCCGGCGAAATCGAGATAGAAATCGTCGAGGGCGGCGGTTTCGACCGCGGGGGTGAAGCCGTCGAGCACGCGGCGGACGCGCGTGGCGTATTCGGCGTAATTTTCGTAGCGGCCGGGGACGAGGACGGCGTCGGGACAGA
>Ga0187819_10001147_pt1 | contig 13708 bp, 9 predicted proteins | sample NC_wetland_sal_i_15_FD_132411 | JGI IMG/M metagenome (GOLD analysis project Ga0187819, IMG submission 132411) | Wetland sediment microbial communities from Neuse River Estuary, North Carolina, USA - SO4_4 | ecosystem: Environmental > Aquatic > Freshwater > Wetlands > Sediment | place: USA: North... | reverse complement strand
CGACCGCACCGTCTCCTTCGCGTCTTCCCCGCCTAATTCCGAAAAGTCGGCGATCGTAGAGAATTCCTTTAACAGTCCGCCAAGCAGAGCGATCCGGTTGCGCCGGATGTTTTCGTCCTCATGCATCACTAGAACTTTGTCGAAGAAGAAATCCACCGCTGGCCGAAGCTCCGAAATCTTCTCCAAAGCCTGCCGGTACTTTTTCTCCTTCTTTCTCCGCGCCGCCTCCTCGCCGATCCGCTGCGCGGCAGACTGAAGCTGGAGCTCCGCCGCCTCGCGCAACAGCTCTTGCTTCACGCCGGCCTGCGTTTTGTCGCTCGTATTTGCGGACTTCTCGAGGATGTTGCGGATGCGCTTGAACGACGCCGCCAAAGGCGCGAAGTTCTTGGTATTACGAATGGCCTTGACCGCCGCAACCCGTTCGACCGCGTCCGCCAGATCGTCCGCGCCCGCCGCAAACGCGGCGTTGATTTCGTCGTAGGCGAAGCCGCGACGCTCGCGCAGGATGTAGCGCGCGCGCTCGAGCAGGAAATCGAGCACTTGCTTTTGCACCGCGTCGAACACCTCGATCTTGGGCGGATATTCCTTGACACCGCCAGCGGCGGCGGAAACCGCCGCGGATAACGAAAGCGGAAGCTCCCGCTCGAGAATTATCTTCACGATTCCGAGCGCAGCTCGCCGCAGCGCGAAGGGGTCGCTCGAACCCGTCGGCGCCGCGCCCACAGCGAAGCACGCAACGAGAGAATCCAGCTTGTCCGCGAGCGCGACAGCACATCCCGTCAGGGTGCGCGGTATGGGATCATCGAGGCCCGCCGGCTTGTAGTGATCGTAGATGGCCCAGGCGATTTCGTCGGGTTCGCCCTGCGCGCGCGCGTATAGCCCGCCCACGATTCCCTGCAATTCCGTGAACTCGCGAACCATCTCCGTGACCAGATCGCACTTGGCCAGTTCCGCCGCGCGATCCGAGCCCGCCATGTCCGCCTCATTCACGCCCGCGCTGAACCACTGTTCGGCCAGCCAGCGCGCCAGCGCGCGCATGCGTTCAACCTTATCTTTATAGCTGCCCAAGCGCGATTCGTAGGTGACCGCACCCAGCTTCGGCAGGTAATCCCCGAGTTTGGTCTTCTGGTCCTTGCGCCAGAAGAATTGTGCGTCGGCGAAGCGGGCGCGCAAAACACGTTCGTGCCCCTGGCGCACCAACCCTTTCGCATCCCGTGCCAGGTTGATGACCGCAAGAAAATGCGGCGCGAGTTCCCCGCTGCGCGATTCGAGCGCGAAATATTTCTGATGGTCGCGCATCACGGTAATCAGGATCTCATCCGGCAGGTCGAGGAACGCAGGATCGAAATCTCCGGCGATCACCGTGGGAAATTCATTCAGGTAAGTGACCGCTTCGAGCAGACCTGTATCCTCGTGGGCGCGCAGTCCTCTGCGCAAACTCAGCGCGCGAATTTCGGTTTCGATTTTTTCGCGGCGCTCCTTAGACCGGCACAAGATGAAGTTTTTCTTTAACTTCGGCTCGTATTCGTCAGCACTCGAAATCGGCACGTTGCGCTTCCCCAAGAACCGATGGCCCTGCGTCCGATTTCCGGAGTGCACGCCCGCAAATGAAAACGGGACCACTTCTCCATCGAGCAGCGCGACGATCCAGCGGATGGGACGAATGAAACGCGGCCCGCGAGCGCTGGTCCAATACATCGAGCGCGGCCAGGAAATTTCGAGGATGGCCTGCGGCAGAAATTCCGCGAGCACTTCGCTGGCGAGCCGTCCGCGAATGACTTGCACCACCGCGACGTACTCGCCCTTCGGCGTGTTCACGATAGTCAGCTTTGAGAGAGGAACTCCCTGCTTCGATGCGAAACTTTCCGCCGCACGAGTCGGCTCGCCGACATTGTCAAACGCCACCGATTTCGGCGGACCCATAATTTCTCGCGTAGCGTCTTCTTGCTTCAGCCGCACGCTGCCTACAATCGCTGTCAGCCTGCGCGGAGCACCGAGAGTTTCAATTGAAGTTGCCCCAGATTTTTCGTCGAGCAACTTGTTAGTCAAAAAATATTTTTCAAGTATTACTTTAAGCTCGTTCGCACCCTTCGCGATCATTCCGGCGGGAATTTCTTCGCAGCCGATCTCGAAGAGAAAGTCGCCGAATGTTTTCCCGGGAGTCGCACTCGCTCGTGTTTGCACAGAAGGACTCATGCGCGCACCTCAGCGGTCGCCACAGCAGCAGGTGCTGCCGCAATGCCGCGCTGCTCGAGCCATGCTTTGGCCACTTGAATCGCCAGCTTGCGAACGCGCCCGATCATCGCCGCGCGTTCGGTAACGGAAATGGCCCCCCGCGCGTTCAGCAAATTGAAAAGGTGCGAACACTTCAGGCAGAGATCGTATGCCTGCAAAACCGGAAAGCGCCGCTTCGCTTCGCCCTTCAGCTTCGCATACGCCGAAAGCAGCCGCGCGGCTTCGGCTTCATTCAGGTCAAACTGCTTGCGAGCGGAGACAACGTCCGCCTGATCGAAGCTGTAGGCCGAGAATTGCTCCTCTTCGGCCAGCCGCACCTGGCGATAGGTCATCGAATCAGACCAGCGCACGTCGAACACGTCATCGACGCCCTGCAAGTACGCCGCAATGCGATCGAGCCCATAAGTCAGTTCCACAGAGACCGGATCGAGGTCAATTCCGCCGCACTGCTGAAAATACGTGAACTGGGTGATTTCGAGGCCGTCGAGCAGCACTTGCCATCCAATGCCCCACGCGCCGAGCGTGGGCGACTCCCAGTTGTCTTCTTCGAATCGAATGTCGTGTTCCTTCAGGTTGATTCCCACGGCGGTGAGGCTATTGAGATAAAGGTCCTGAACGTCGTGGGGCGAGGGTTTAAGTATTACTTGAAGTTGCGTGTGCTTGTACAGGCGGTTCGGATTTTCGCCGTAGCGTCCATCCGAAGGACGTCGGCTTGGTTGCGCATAGACGACGCGATAGGGTTCAGGTCCCAGCACGCGCAAAAAAGTTTCCGGGTGCATGGTTCCGGCGCCGACCTCGACATCGTAAGGCTGCTGCAGGATGCAATCGCGCCGCGTCCAATACTCTTCAAGCCTCAAAAGAAGATCCTGAAAGCTGAGCCCCTTCCGCGATGGCGAAGTTAAAGTCTTACTTTTGATCCTGACCCCCTTCGCGCGGCCTTTTCCGTGCGCTGATCCTTTGCGCGACTTTTTCACGCCGTCTCCAGCAGTTCCCGCGAAGTGAGCTTGCGATCGATTTGGCGTTCGATAATGTCAAGCATGATCTCAGTCACATCTCTCGCCGCGCGGGGCGGCACCGAATCCGGATTCAGGCGATCGAGTCGTTCGGCCAGCATGCGCCTGGCCGCAGCCAGCGCCGCCGGTGAAACGGTGCGCATGCCGGGCTTGCGGCAATCGGCGCACGCGATCGTCGAACTGCTGGACGAAAAATACGCCGGCCGATTCGAATCTCCATGCCCCTGCATCGGCCGCCCGCACCGCGAGCAAATGTCTAAAGCCGGGAGCCATCCGCCCAGTTTCACCGTCCAAAGCGCGAAATACGCGAGCGAAGGCTCGACTTTGCCGGTTTTCTTGATGGTCTGCGCGCATAGCAGCAGCAGCCGGAAGCTCGCGTCCGAGACTTCCTTGTCCGGCAGCACCGCTTGCGTGACCTCGCTGAACAGCGAAAGCGCGATGCTCGACGGATAATCGCGGAAGGCGTCGAGGAACGACTCGATCATTTCGCACTGATTGATGCGTACGAGTTCGCGGGTTTCGCGCTCGAAAAACCAGATGCGCACGTGCGAGAGGCGCTCGAGCGTCGAGCCGAAATGGCTCTTCGGGCGGCGCGCGCCGGCAGCCACGCCGCGCATGCGTCCCATGGTTCGCGAGAAAAAACTGACCAACCGGTCCGCCTCGCCCAGCGGGTAACTCTGCAGGACTATGGCCTCGGATTCGTGGAGCGGCATCAGCGTGTCTGCGCGTCGGCGCGTCGACTCGTGAAGTAAAGTATGAAGAGCGGCGACCCGATACTTACACTCCCACTTCGCGTTGTCGCGCGACTGGAACGAAAATTTTTATCACAGCCAAGCATCACGCGCAATCGAATTGCACAAGCAAAACCGTTTTTGTTGCATCAACGGCCGCAGCAGAGCCCATTCTGCGCTGCACGCAAAAATCAAGTCTTGAAGTGCACGCGCGCCATTCCTGCGAGACTCTTCTCGAAATTTCCCGGGCCGCGCTCTCGTGCCATCAGTGCATCCGCGGGACGCGAGTTGCGCAAACCATTCGATCCCGCTACATTCTGAACCCCAGATTCTTACATGCGCCGCGCTGCTACAAACCGAACTGTGGTCCTAGGCGTTGGAATCAACGCCACTGACACCGTGATCCGCTTGCCACGCTTCCCTGCCCTCGATAGCAAAGTTGAAGTCACCTCGGCGCAAGTGAAAGCAGGCGGACAGGTGGCAAGCGCGATGGTGGCGTGCCGGCGCTGGGGTTTGCAGGCGCGCTATGTGGGCAAAATCGGTGATGATGCAGCGGGGCGGTTCCAGGCGGAAGAGATGCGCCGCGAGAAAGTGGACGCGCACTGGATCATCGCATGCGGACAACAAAGCCAGAGCGCGTTCATCCTGGTCGATGAGGCCTCTGGCGAGCGAACGGTGCTGTGGAAGCGCGAGCCTGGTATCGCCCTGCGCCCTCGCGACATCAAACGCGCATGGATTTCCAGCGCGGCAGCGCTGCTTGTCGACGGGCATGATACTGCTGCGGCCGCGCAGGCTGCGCGCTGGGCGCGCGACCAGAATATCCCTGTAGTCGCGGACATCGACAATCTATATCCGGGAGTTGAAGGATTGCTTCAATTCGTGGATTACGCAGTCACCTCGAAGGATTTCCCTGCGCGCGTTACCGGCGAGCGGAACCTCCTGAAGGCCCTCCCGCTCATGCGTGGCACGTTCAACTCTCGATTGGCCGCCGCAACGATTGGCCGATTGGGCGTACTCGCCTGGGATGGTTTGCAGTTTTTCCTTTGCGCTGGATTCCGCGTGAATGCGATCGACACCACTGGTGCAGGCGACGTTTTTCATGGCGCGTTTGTGTATGGCTTGGTGCAAGGTTGGGGAATTAAAGATTTACTTGAATTTAGTTGCGCGGCGGCCGCACTCAACTGTGAATCTCTCGGCGCGCGTGGTGGAATCCGTTCGATTCGTGAAATCGAGAAACTGCGACGCGGCGGAAAACGATCTGAGTTGGCGTATGGAGCTAAAGAATTGCTTGAAGCTGCGCATAAAGCTGCCGCGGCCACGAGGCGCTCCGCATGATCCCCCTGAAGGACATGACTCCTCGCCGGTCGTTTCCGGCGATGACGCTGCTCCTGATTTTCGTCAACGTGGCCGTCTTCCTCTACCAGGTTTCGCTTTCGCCACGAGCCGGCGACGCCCTGGTGCGAACACTCGGATTGGTCCCGGCGCGAATGCAGTTTGCGCTAGCCGGCGCCCACCACGTGACTCTGGCGCAGGCCTTCGTGCCTCTGTTCACTTGCATGTTCCTGCATGGCGGGTGGATGCACATCATCGGCAACATGTGGTTTTTGTGGATCTTCGGCGGCAATGTCGAGGACCGCTTTGGCTCGTTTCCCTACTTGATCTTCTATCTCGTATGCGGGCTCGCATCCGGAATCTCGCAGGCGATTTTCTCGTGGGGATCGAACATCCCGTCGATCGGCGCTAGCGGGGCGATTTCCGGCGTGCTTGGCGCTTATCTTGTTTTCTTCCCCGGCTCGCGCATACTGACGCTCGTCCCGCTCTTCATCATCTGGTTTACCGCGCGCATACCGGCGTTCATCTTCATCTTGCTCTGGTTCATGGTGCAGTTCCTGAGCGGCATTGGCACCCTGGCGATGGCGAACGCCGGGGGCGTCGCATGGTGGGCGCACGTCGGAGGATTCCTGACAGGCCTGCTCATTGCGATGGCCTGGAGGCCCTCGAGGCCCGCGATCGAATACGGTTAATACTGGATTCGCATATTATCCGCAACGGACCACCAAGGGCGGACTACAAGATGGATGGATAAAGACAAAAGAATCACTTGCCGCGCAGGCTCCACGGCGCGATGGCATCGTATATACTCGTATACTCGAATTGTCACTTTGGGAGGATTCAAGGAGTTCGATGGTGAAAAGCTACAAAGCCACGTTAATTTCAGTCATGTTCCTCTGCGCGCTGGCGCTGCTTCTGCCGTCCCCGTCGCGCGCGAATCAACAAGCAACGAATAGCAACAAGATCATGGGAAGAGTCGACTTCATCGCGACTGAAAAGGCCGACAAATCAGACGGCGTATGGGTTGACGGACAATACGTCGGCCACGTTAGCGAGTTGAAAGGCGACAAAAAAGTTCTGCTACTGCCGGGCGACCACGATATCGTCGTGCGCGAAGCGGGATACAAGGACCAGGAACAAAAAGTCACCGTGCAACCTGCCGGTGTGCAGACTCTGCAGGTCCACCTGGAAGAAGATCCAAACGCCGTCTATCCTTCGAAAACGAATGCGGCGGAAGTGAAGCTGCGAGTGGAACCGGACCGCGCCGCCGTGTTCGTCGACGGGAAATTCGTAGGGTACGCGCACGAATTCGGTGGAGTGGGGCGTGCGATGCTGGTAGCTCCGGGCAAGCACCAGATCAAAGTTGCCCTGGTCGGCTACAAGGATTTCACTTCGGATTTGGACCTGCACACTGGCGAGAAGTATACCTTGAAGACAAACCTGCAGCCCACAAGCGCAGAGAACGCCGATCCGTCAGTGAAGCACCAGTAGATTCACCGGTTTGGGCGAATCCGTTAAGGGCGGCGGAGGGCTGGCAGCCCGCTGCCTCGCACTTCGGCAGCTAGAGTTATTCTTGACCGGCCAGCTCGTCGGCAGGTCGACTCCTCAACTAACGCTTCTCGCGCCTGACCTTACGTTAACGTTGTACTTTAAGCTTGGGGCGTGGCGCACACGATCATCTGTGCAGGTTCTTGATTCGTCAGCCGCAGTGAGTCTTCACACGAGCGCCGCTTGCTTTCTTCAAGCGATACTTTCAGTGGTGAAAGTAAAAGCAGGACTAGCCTCCAACTGAATGAAAGCAGAATATGAGGAGTCGGTGCGGCGACAGTTCGAGTACCAGTTGACAAGATTCGACTGTCATTGCAAGGCGGTCAGGCAGGTTCATGTAACACTTTACGCGCTGCAGACCTGCTCTGCGATGAAATCGCCGATCTTGCGGGTGCCGTGGGAACCGCCAAGGTCGGCGGGTGTTTTGCCATCTCGCAGCGCGGAGCGAACGGCGTCTTCGATCGCCTTCGCCTCCGGCACCCAGCCGAAACTTTCGAACATCATACCTGCCGCCAAGATCGCTCCCATCGGGTTTGCGATGTCCTTTCCGGCGATGTTGGGCGCGGACCCGTGGACTGGCTCGAACAGCGATACCTTTCCTGGATTAAGATTTGCCGACGGCGCCAGCCCCAGTCCCCCAATCAGAGCCGCGCCAAGATCGCTGGCAATGTCCCCAAACAGATTGCATGTCACGATCACCTGAAATTGGGACGGGTCGCGCACCATCTGCAGCAGCAGATTGTCGATGTACTGGTGGCTCGCCTGAATTTCCGGATACTCGGCGCGCACTTGCTTGAAAACGCGCTGCCACAGGTCGTGGCCAAACGTGAGCGCGTTCGACTTGTCGCTCATGCACACGCGCGTCAGCCCACGCTGTCGCGCATACTCGAACGCATAACGGATGATGCGTTCCACTCCCCGCCGGGTGTTCACGTCTTCTTGGGTTGCGATTTCCTCGGCGCTTCCCTTCTTGAAAAAGCCGCCGACACCTACATACAGCCCTTCCGTGTTCTCGCGAAACACGATGAAATCCACATCCTTCTCGGTGCGGTCTCTCAGAGGCGTGAAGCGCTTGTCAAACAGCACGCAGGGCCGCGCGTTCACATACAGATCGAGCTGAAATCGCAGCCCGAGCAGAATATCCGCCGCGTGCTGGTTCGACGGCACTCGCGGATCGCCCATCGCACCTAGCAGGATCGCGTCGAAATCCTTCTCGAACATTTCGACGGCGCCAGCCGGAAGCGTCGTGCCGTCGCGCAGGTAGCGTTCCGCGCCCCAGTCAAACTCAGTCAGCATAACCTCGCGCCCGCCAGCGGACACGGCCGCCCTCAACACCTTCACCGCCTCCGGGATTACCTCCTTCCCGATTCCGTCACCAGGTATTACGGCGATGCGCTTCGCTGTCGAGTTCGCGTTCATTTAGTTCCGCAGGAAAAGCTCGGTTGTCATCGTAGCCTTGCGGTGCATGCACGTCACCGCTTGTTAGGCGTGCGGTTCGGAGTTCGGACCGCGCGTCACCATATCAGCATTCGCTCCAACAACGCCTCTTTCTATTGAGGGACGGCGCGACTCCTTGAACTGTCGGCAGAGTGTATTCCGCGCGGCCGGCGTCGGCAAGATGCTACGGCAATTTTCGAACGCTCTTTCACTAAAATTAAAGTGTTACTTTCTATTCTTGTGCGCCCTTTCAAGCAAATCCGAGCAAGCTCGTCATGGCTTTGAGCAAGTGAATCTGCGTAATCGGCGGCGTGTGAGAACTTAAAGTAAAGCTTCCACCCCGCGAACGCATCCGCACGCTGTCAACCCAACGCAAAGCTCGCGCGCGCACGCAAGGAGCGTCCAGGGTGACGCCGTGAGGGGAAGCTTCCACAAACTTCAAGCAGCACTTTCGCCTCATCTTCACCGTGTCGTTTCCACACGGTCTCCAGGAGTCAGATATGAAAGGTGGAGAGCTACAGGCATTGCCCTATGAAATCTACAGTATCTGTCCCATAGCAGTCAGGACGGCAACCGTTTAGTCTGAGCGAGTGCTACCTGATTTGCAGAGGGGGAATTCCGGATTATCGAGCGCGTCAAAACCGCACACAGGGCTCGTGCCCCCATGAATAGCGCGTCTCGAATTGCGACCGCCACCGCCAAAGCCCCATGAACGGATGAGAAAATTCGTATGAATCAAGGGCCGGTACTATTGCAATTTGGCTTGGGCAGGGGCTACGTTAGGTCAGACAAACATTGAATCTATAGGGGGAGAAAATGGTAGAAAAACGCCGCTGCAAGCGCCTGCCTCTTAACATCCCTGTCCGCGTATACGGGCGCACGCCGGAAGACCATCCGTTTCGCGAAATGACAGTGGCAAAAGCGGTGAACCTTCACGGGGGGTTGGTGCCTCTTGCTCCTCGTGTGCAATGCGGCCAAAAAGTTCTGCTCGTAAACGGCTACACGGACGAAGAACGTGAAGCGCGCGTCGTCTACGTAGAAGGCGAAGAGCCGGGGCGGAACAAGGTCGCCATCGAGTTCACGGATCCGCGCGGTGATTTTTGGCACGTGTTCACGCCGATCGTGGAACTGAAGCGCGCCCACGAGCACGAGCACGTTGGGGCCGCGTAAGACCTGCCGTAACCACGCGTAAGCGCCGAAATGGCGGCGGGACATTCGCCGCTCCGGCGGTAGTTCTATACTCCCAAACTAACTTCTCGGCGCGAACCGTCATCACCTCATTCCGAGACTCCGCGTCACAGCCAACGTTCCCGGCACCTCGCAGTGCGCGACGCATATCAAGCAACCCCTTACTACCCGCAGATCGTCCCGGCAACTTCCCCCAGGGTAGAACATCTTGTGCTCTTTCGGTAGATGATCGCCTGGAATGGTCGACCTCGATCTGTGGAGTCGTTCTCTGTAGGGGCCGCCTGCATAGGCCTCACTTTTTCCTTGTAGTAGATCATCTTCTGGAGTAAGCTCCGCCCATGCCAAAACGGGGAACACAACCGCTCGAAGGCGAACTGCTGCAGGGCACCCTCGATATGCTCATTTTGCAGACCCTGCTTCTGGGCCCGGCGCACGGCCACACTATCGCGTACGCCATCGAAAGGCGGTCGGACGACGTGCTGCAAGTCGAGCACGGGTCGCTTTACCCTGCCTTGCACCGTCTCGAAGCGCGCGGCTGGATTTCCTCCTTTTGGGGCACTTCCGAGAACAATCGCAAGGCGCGCTATTACCGGCTGACAAAGTTTGGGCGGAGCCAACTCACCGCGCAGACTGGCCGCTGGGACCAGCTCGTGCGCGCCATTAACCGCATCCTTCAACCGGTCAGCGAGTAGACCATGAAATGGCTTCGATTCTTCCGCTGTACTCGTGAGGACGAAGAGGTGTCGCGTGAAATCGCGGCGTACATCGAAATCGAGACTGACCAAAACATTGCGCGCGGGATGAATCCCGAGGAAGCGCGATTCGCCGCCTTGCGCAAGCTTGGCAGCACACGCCGCATTCGCGAGGAGGTCCACCAGATGAACAGCCTCGGATTCCTCGAAACGCTGTGGCAGGACTTGAAGTACGCGGTGCGCATGCTGCGGAAGGCCCCCGGGTTCACGGCCGTGGCGGTCCTGACATTGGCGCTGGGCATTGGGGCGAACACGGCGATTTTCTCGATCGTCAACGCAGTCTTCCTGCGGTCGCTTCCCTTCCCGCATGCGAACCGAATTTTCGTGGTCCGTCGCGCCGGAAACCAGTTTGGCGGGGCTTCCATCTCGATGCCAATCTATTTGGCGTGGCAGCGCGATGCGAGTATGTTCGAGCATCTGGGGCTCATCCGTTGGCGGCTGGATGCAAGTCTCGCAGGAACTGGCGCGTCGGAACACATACACAGCGCGCTGGTGTCGAGCGAGTTCCTGCCGGCGGTAGGGGTCCAGGCGGCAATCGGGCGCAATTTTCGGACGGATGAAGACCGGCCAGGAGCTGAGCGGGTCGTAATCATCAGCGATGACCTCTGGCGCAATCGCTTCGGCGGCGACCCGAACATCGTCGGACGCGAGATCACCCTCGAAGGCGAGGGTTACACCATCGTGGGGATCCTCCCGCGCGGGCTGGAGATTCCCATTCCCGCAATTCGCGGCGCGCAAATCCTCTTTCCACTTCAGATTCCCGCCACGAGTCAAGATCCCAGCAATTCGGGGATGCTTGCCATTGGCCTGTTGAAGCAGGGTGCGTCGCCGGCGCAAGCTGCGGCCGCGCTCACACCCGCGCTGGCGCAGTTACGAGCGCAATTCCCAAGCATGTTCATGGTGAACGAGAAGGCGGAGCTGACTCCCTTGCGCGAACTGCTGAGGGATTGGGCCGGACGAGCGCCGCTGCTGCTATTCGGCGCGGCGGGCCTAGTCCTATTGATCGCGTGCGCGAATGTGGCGAACCTCAGTCTGGCGCGGTCCACGACCCGGCAGCGGGAAATTGCGATTCGCGTGGCTATCGGCGCAGGACGCCGCAGAATCGCGCGCCAGCTTCTGACCGAAAGTATTCTGCTCGCATTGCTGGGCGGCTTGCTGGGCGTTCTGGCGGGCTATACGACTTTTCATCTCGTCCTCGGCCTGATTCCCGCGGATGCGGACATGCCGCACGTCGGCGCGTATCAAATTGATGGAACCGTGCTCGGCTTTTCTCTTGTTCTGAGTCTGGCGACCGGCATTCTCTTCGGATTCGCGCCTGCAATAGGAGCTTCGCGCGTCGACCTGAATGCGGCGCTGCAGGAAACAGGCCCGCGAGCAGGATCGGGCCATCGCGCGCGTCTGCGCCAGGCCCTGGCCATATCCGAAATTGCGATTTCGGTCGTACTGCTGATCGGCGCTGCCCTGGCCCTCGAGAGCTTCGCGTCACTCGTGCATGTGCAGCCCGGATTCGACGCCAGCAGCGTGATGACCGCCGAGTTTTCTCTCCCATCCAAGCAGTACGATACTCCGGAGAAGCCTATCGCGTTTATCGACGAGGGAATACGGCGTCTGGCGGCGCTGCCCAGCGCAGAGAGTGCAGCGATGATCGACACCCTGCCTTTGCGCGAAGGAAGCGACGACCTGTTTAGCATCGAGGGACGCCCTGAGAACCCGAAGGAGGTGTTGGGCGCCGAGATACGCGAAGTCAGTCCCGGATTATTCCACACGCTGAGGATTCCCCTCGTGCGCGGGAGAGGTTTCTCCGATGCCGACACGGCGAATTCCCCGCCAGTTCTAATCATCAACCAGACCATGGCCCGCGCGTATTGGCCGAATGGCGACGCCCTCGGCCAGCACATCTGGGTCGGCAAGCCCATGGGGCCGAAGTACACAGAGCCCAGCGCGCGAGAGATTGTCGGAATTGTGTCCGATTTCCACGAGACTTCGCTCTCGCAGCCAGCATGGCCCACCATGTTCCGGCCTGCGAGTCAGAGCGAACGTGCTGGCTGGGGATACTTTCTGGTGCGTTCCGAGAGGCCGGGCGCCATTTCTGCAGCCGCAGTTCGCGGCGCGTTGCTGAAGCTGGAGCCTGCTAACCCACCCACGGAGATCGGTTCGATGGAGCAGGCCGTCACGGCATCACTGGTGGACTGGCGGTTCCGCGCCATCCTGCTCAGCATCTTTGGCGGTCTGGCGCTTTTCATCGCCACAATCGGCGTTTACGGCGTGATTTCCTATTCCGTCGCACAGCGATCGCACGAGATCGGTATCCGCATGGCCCTGGGTGCCGAGCGGCGGGATGTCCTGGGGCTCGTCCTCGGCGTGGGCGCCCGTTTGACGCTTGTCGGTGTGGCCCTCGGCATTTGCGGCACCCTTGCATTGACTCGACTCATGTCCGGTTTGCTTTACGGCATAAAGGAAGTGCAGTCGGCCATGCTGTACGGCGTCAAGGCCACCGATCCCGTGACCTTCACGGCTACTTCGTTGCTTCTTCTTGCCGTTGCGCTTCTCGCGTCCTACGTGCCCGCGCGACGGGCCATGCGCGTCGACCCCATGGTGGCTCTGCGATATGAGTGAGGTCTGATCAACCCAGTCTGAATCTGCACCGCTCAACTCATTCATTCCTTTGCCTCTTGCGCCTCTTGCGATCCTTCGTTGACGATTTGACCCTCGCTTGGTAACCTCTTTGCCCTCGGGGAACGTGCCGCAAAGTTCGAAAGAATCTCATCGTTCCCGGGATCCTGGCCCAATCTCTGATGCGTCGAATATCGGAACGTACACTTTGGTTTATCTTCGGTTCCGCGGTGCTGGTGCTGATCGGCATCGCTATCGCCGCCGACCTGACCACGGCGCGCTACGCCTCCAGCACGCGTTGGGTTGCCCACACACAGCAAGTCACCACGTGGATGATCCGCCTGCGTTCCGACCTGGCCTCGGCCGAGGCTGCCCGCCTTGCTTTTTTTACCTCAGGCGATCCGGTCGAACTCCCTTCGTATGAGGAATCGGTGCGCCAGGTCCCTCTTGATCTCTCCCGTCTGGTGAACCTCACTTCCGACAACCTGGACCAACAAAAAAGGATTGAACAACTCCGTCCTCTCATCCAGCAACGGCTTGGACTCTTGCAGGAATCCATCGACCTTGCCAAGAAGAACGCCGCCGGAGAAAGCGCGCAGCAGCAACAGTTGACACTCTCGGGCGCGGCTCTCACCCGGCAAATCCGCCAAACGCTCGACGCCGCACAAACCGAAGAGGATCGCCTCCTCAAGCAGCGACAAACGATTTCAGAAGAAACTTATGCGTGGGCCCACACTGTTTTGAAGATGTCATTTGTCTCCGCCGTCCTCATCCTCGCTGCCACCTTCTGGCGCTTGCTCATGGAACTGCGCGACCGCAAGCAAGCCGAACAGGTCGTCCGGCACCTGAGCGGCCGCCT
>Ga0187819_10001146_pt1 | contig 13710 bp, 6 predicted proteins | sample NC_wetland_sal_i_15_FD_132411 | JGI IMG/M metagenome (GOLD analysis project Ga0187819, IMG submission 132411) | Wetland sediment microbial communities from Neuse River Estuary, North Carolina, USA - SO4_4 | ecosystem: Environmental > Aquatic > Freshwater > Wetlands > Sediment | place: USA: North... | reverse complement strand
GGAACCGGGAAGGAATTGATCGCACGCGCGATTCACAATCGGAGTTCCAGGCGCAACCGCACATTCGTGAGGATGAACTGCGCGGCAATTCCATCTGGACTCCTCGAGAGCGAACTCTTCGGTCACGAGAAGGGAGCCTTCACGGGCGCGCTGATACAAAAAAAAGGCAGATTCGAACTCGCTGATGGGGGCTCGCTCTTTCTGGACGAGATCGGTGATATCAGCATGGAATTACAACCGAAGTTGTTGCGCGCTGTTCAAGAACAAGAGTTCGAACGTCTGGGGAGCGCCAAAACGATCCACGTTGACGTGCGTATCATTGCCGCTACGCACCGCGATCTTCCTGCCATGATTCGCGAGAATACTTTTCGCGAAGATCTTTTTTATCGGCTAAACGTCTTTCCGATTGAGATCCCCCCGCTGCGGGAACGGCGCGGGGACATCCCGCTGCTGGTGAATTATTTCGTGTCGCAGTTATCGCGAAGAATGCGGAAAGAGATCAAATCCATCCCCAAGCAGGCCATGGAGATGTTAACGAACAGTCCCTGGAGAGGCAACGTTAGGGAATTGGCGAACTTTATCGAGCGTGCAGTTATCCTTTCGCACGGTGATGAGCTGCAAGTCCCGATCGCCGAACTCAGAGCCTCCTACGCGCGCGGCGCTTCTACCCCGGCGTCTACTTTCCAACAGGCTGAACGAAACGTAATTCTCGACGCCTTAAAAGCAGCGTCTGGGCACATCTCCGGTCCGGGTGGAGCCGCCCAGCGCCTGGGCCTGAAACGTACGACGCTGCAGAACAAGATGCGACGCCTCGGCATCAGCAAGACGGAATATGGGCGCTAGGCAACCAGTTCCCATTAGGAGTGCCCCCGCGTTCGGCCATGGACATGTGCAGGGTGCCGCCGGTGCACGGAATGCATGTAGCGAGTTGTGACTTATACGGGCCTTCTGCTGCTTCCTCGAGGCCGAACTAAGACAACGATGGATCTCGGAGCCACTTGGTATCTCGCCTGCTCCATAGGCACACCTTGCTCCGAGAAATCGTCAGGACTCGGCAAAGCTGTATCCACGATTCTCTTCCACTCGTCTACCGGACCATCCTGGACATGGAACTCCAACTCTTCCCAGTACGCGTTGATCATGACGTAGATATCATCATCGGCTTGAGAAACACCGTGCAAGCAGAACGCCACGCTGTGCGAATCGCCGGACACATCGGTGTTGGGTCCAGTTCCATACCAAGACACGTCCTCCCGCCAAAACCTGCTGCGGCAAAGGGAAGGATGAGTTTTCCGGAACGCAATCATGTTCTTGAAGAAACGGAAAATGTCCTGGTTCGTTCGGAGTTGGCTCCAGTCCAGCCACCCTATTTCATTGTCCTGGTTATAAGCATTGTTGTTGCCAAATTGCGTATTCAGGAATTCGTCGCCGGCGCGCAACATTGGAATCCCATTCGAGAGTAGGAGCAAACAGCAGAAATTCTTAACCTGCTTCCGGCGCAGCGCCAGCACTGCCGATGGCACGGCTTCATCCCCTTCGTGACCGCAGTTCCAACTGTAGTTGTCGTCCATGCCGTCCTGGTTGTCATGACCGTTCGCCCAGTTATGCTTGCGGTCATACGAGACGAGGTCGTACAGAGTGAAGCCGTCGTGACAGGTAATATAGTTGATACTCTGATAGGCGTGATACGCATCGGCGCGACTGTCGGGAAAGAGGTCATCGCTGCCATAGATGCGCCGCATGACGTCAGGTACCATCCCCGGGTCTCCTTTGATGAAACGGCGAATATCGTCGCGAAATCTTCCGTTCCACTGAAGCCAGGTTAGGCCTGGGAATCCACGGCCCAATTGATAGGCATTTGTGTCCCAAGGTTCTGCGATCAATTTTAATCGCCCCAAATCCGGATCGGCGGCAATTTCACTGAAGATCGGAGCGTCTCCCCAATTGAGAGATCCATCCGCGTTACGGCTAAACACCGATGCAAGATCAAATCGGAATCCGTCGATGTGCATTTCGTTTGTCCAATAACGCAAGCTGTCCATCACCATCTTGCGCACGTGTGCCTGGCCGAAATTCAGGGTATTTCCCGTGCCGGAGTAATTGGCGTAAGGATTTGCGGGGTCGGGGGACAGCATGTAATAGCCGGCAGTATCGAAACCCTTGAAGCTGTAGATTGGACCCCGGTGGTCGCCCTCGCACGTGTGGTTGTACACGACGTCGAGCACCACGGCGATTCCGTCTTTATGAAGAGCCTTCACCATGTTTCTAAATTCAAGATGCTGCTCATCGTCGTCGCATGTACTCGCGTATTGCGCATGGGGTGCGAAGAAGTTCAAAGGCATGTAGCCCCAATAGTCGCCCTCGTGAGGGTCGCGCTGAAAAATGGGCATCAGTTCGACAACGGTTATCCCGAGCTCCTTCAGATAGGGAATCTTTTCGATTAAGCCAGAATACGTGCCGGCACGAGAGGGATGTACGCCGGAGTTGGGGTTCTTCGTAAAGCCCTTCACGTGAAGTTCGTAGATGATCGCATCGGACTCGGGACGCGGTTGCGGCACTCCTCGCCAGTCAAATGCAGCAAGTTGACCCGGCAGCACTCCCAAGGGTACCCGGCCGGCGTCTGGTCCTTTCCGCTGAGCTAGTTCGCGGTCGAAACCAGGCGGGAAGAAAATGCATTTCGCATACGGGTCGAGGAGAACCTTCTGCGGGTCAAAGCTGTGAAATCCAGGAACGGATTGTCCAGATACGGAATAACCGTAATAACGAGCATCGCCAATCTGACTAGATGGGATTCGGCAGTGCCAAATCCGCCCTGACTTGTTACACAGAAAATCAAAACGGAAGGTTAGCACGGGGTTCACCAAATCGGCGGCCGAATAGAGCAATAGAGTGACACTCTCCGCATGTTCAGAATGAACGGCAAAGTTGAATGCCTGCTCTTCTTCGATCCACGTAACACCCAGCGGCAATGGATTTCCTTCAGCCTGCGCCCACGTCGGTCGATTAGGAGGTGCCACCACCGGGGACTGGGCTGCGGCGGTCGGATGCTCCACTTCAGGAAATACCTCGTGAGTTGAATTGTTCACGCTGCCCCTGGATGATATCGTGGCATCCAGCTGCCCATTGCAGACGAATCGTGGTATCAGACCCATAGTCATTCTCTAGAGCTTCGAGCAACTCTCTAGGGCAAAACCGGGCGCTCCGTTTGCACCGGCTGACTGCTTATTCCCCGCACCGGCGGAGCGCTTCGAGCTTTCGGTCAATTCCTGCAGCCATTCGAAAGCAGGGGAGGATAACGCAGCTTCGGGGCAGCGCCAGCGCCAGTTTCCGTCGGCACGACCAGGCACGTTCATACGACTTCCAACGCCCAAGTCGAGGAGATCCTGTAAGGGCGCAATGGTTAGCCCCGCTGCCGACGACCAAGCCAATCGCATCAGCGCTGGAGTAGCTTCAGCACCGTCACCCGGTACTCGCTTGAGATAACTCCACAAGTTCTGTCGCTGGTAATCGGGCAATTCTTCGTACCATTGTCGAGTTGGCGGGTTGTCATGCGTGCCGGTATACGCGACCGTGTTTGTGACAAAGTTGTGCGGAAGGTAGGGATTGTCTGCATGGCCCTCAAAGGCAAATTGCAGGACTCGTGTCCCGGGCATTTGAAATTGTTCGCGTAGGGCCACCACATCGTCCGTGATTAGACCCAGATCCTCGGCAATGAATGGCAGACGCCCCAGTTCTCTCTGAACTGCCTGAAAAAATCCGGCCCCGGGGCCCGGCACCCACTCCCCAGATCGAGCCGTTGCTGCCCCGGCTGGAATGTGCCACGCAGCCGCGAACCCGCGGAAGTGATCCAGCCGAATCACATCTACGTGACCCAAAAGCGCACGCAGCCTGTCGATACACCACCGATAACCGGTGGAGCGAAGGGCATCCCAGTTGTAGACGGGATTGCCCCACAACTGTCCCTGCGCGCTGAAATAGTCAGGAGGCACCCCGGCGACGAAGCGAGGCCGACGCTGCTCGTCCAGGAGGAATAACTCTGGGTTAGCCCAAACATCGCTGGAATCCGGCGAAACGAAAAATGGCAGGTCGCCAATCAAGCAAATGCCCTTGGCATGGGCGTGGTTCTTAAGTTGATCGGCTTGGCGGAGCAGTAGGAACTGTTCCAAGCGGAACTGATCGATTTGATTTGCCAACTCTTGCCGCGCCTTCGCTAAAGCATTCCGGCTGCGTTGAACTAACTCTTCCGGCCAGTCGAGGTAATAGGCTCCGTCAAACTTGGCCCTCAACGCCCGGAACAATGCGTAATCTTCGAGCCAACTTGCCTGTGTTGCACAGAACTCGTCATAAGCAGCCCGCAGGTCCTTGCACTCGCCCGCTTTGAACTTTGTCCATGCCTTTTCCAGCAGCCGCTGCTTGAAAGGGATGACGCAATCGTAATCGACCACGTCTGAAGGAAAATGACACTCGCAATCGCTCGCCCGCAGTAATCCGTCCGAGATGAGGCAGTCGGGACTGATCACCAGACCGTTGCCGGCAAACGACGATAATGACTGGTACGGCGAATTTCCATAACCGGTCGGGCCGAGCGGTAACCCTTGCCACCATCCTTGGCCAGCATCATGGAGGCGATTGACCCACAACAACGCCGACCCCAGATCACCGATACCATAAGGCGAGGGCAGAGATGTGACGTGCAGCAGCAAGCCGGAAGCGCGGTATTTGGGCGGAAACGGCGGAACGTTTGTTATCCCGACAGTACAACTCATTGCTCGACTCCCGGCTGAGGGTCGGCTCCCGAGGAACCCAGTGCATTTTTCACCATCTCCTGAGCTTCGCTCACGATCGCTTTTAGATGTTCCTGGCTTTTGAAGCTCTCCGCGTAGATCTTGTAAATGTTTTCCGTCCCGGAGGGCCGGGCGGCGAACCAGCCGCTCTTGGCCACGACCTTGAGGCCTCCGATGCGAGCGCTATTGCCCGGTGCTCTGGTCAGCTTGGCGGTGATGGGCTCACCTGCCAGATCGAACTCCCTCACTGCTTCAGGCGAAAGTTTTTGCAACTTTGTTTTCTGCTCGGGGGAGGCAGGTGCGTCAATGCGCGTGTAGTATGGAGTGCCGAACTCCGCCGTCAGTTCGCAGTAGTGCTCGCCGGGATCCTTGCGTGTGCGGGCTGTAATCTCAGCCGCCAGGAGGTCCATGATGGGCCCGTCTTTGTCCGTCGTCCACACTGTGCCATCAAAGCGAAGAAAACTCGCTCCTGCACTCTCTTCCCCACCGAAACAGTACGAACCACTGAAGAGACCCGGCACAAACCACTTAAAGCCCACCGGGACTTCGCGTAGATCGCGGCCAAGCTTTTTGACGACCCTATCGATCATGCTGCTGCTCACCAGAGTCTTTCCGACTGCGACTTCCTGGCGCCACTGCGGCCGGTGCGTGAGCAAATATCGGATGGCCACGGCGAGGTAATTGTTCGGGTTCAGCAAACCCGCAACGGGAGTGACAATGCCATGCCGGTCCGAGTCCGGATCGTTGGCGAAAGCCACTTGGTACTGATCTTTCAGCCCAACGAGTCTGGCCATGGCATAGGGGCTGGAACAATCCATGCGGATCTGGCCGTCGTGATCGACGGTCATGAAAGAGAAAGTTGCGTCAATCACCGGGTTCACGACGGTGATGTCCAGGCCATAAATCGCGTTGATCGGTTCCCAATACGGCTGCGCGGCTCCGCCCAGAGGATCCACGGCAAGTTTGAGCTTGGCGCCGCGAATGGCCTCCATGTCAACGACGTTCTTGAGATCACGAACGTACGGCAACATCAGGTCTTCCTGGTGCGTACACGCAACCTGGATCGCTTTGCTGAACGGGACTCGCTTGACTCCGACGGTTCCTGCTCGCAACAATTCGTTCGCCCGGCTTTCGACCCAATGCGTCACGTCGGTATCGGCTGGGCCGCCGTTGGGCGGGTTGTACTTGAAGCCTCCGTCCTCCGGTGGGTTGTGCGATGGCGTGATGACGATGCCGTCAGCGAGATGTTCCTTGCGATTGCGGTTATAGACGAGAATGGTTCGCGAGATGACCGGGGTGGGAGTAACACCGTCGCCTTGCTGGATGACCGTCTCCACACTGTTCGCCGCCAGCACCTCAAGCGCAGTGCGCTGCGCCGGTCCGGACAGCACGTGGGTATCTTTGCCCATGTACAGCGGTCCGTCCGTTCCCTGCTCTCGTCGGTAATCGCAGATCGCCTGAGTAATAGCCAAGATGTGCGCCTCGGTGAATGTGCCGTGCAGGGGCGAGCCGCGGTGCCCGCTGGTGCCGAAGCTAACTAGCTGGTTGGGATTATCCAGATCGGGATGACACTCAAAATAGCTTCGCTCCAGGCGGGCGACATCCACCAGCATCTCCTTTGGAGCTGGTTTGCCTGCGAGCGGCGATATCGAGCTTTCGTCAGGCGCCGCCGCGCTTGATCGTCTTTCTACGGTATCGGGCATGGTTCCGCCTTCCAGATCTCGCGTGCGTATTCGGCGATAGTGCGGTCGCTCGAAAATTTCCCCGAGCTCGCTACATTTAGGATTGCTTTGTGCGCCCACGCACCAGGATCGGCATACAGTGCGCCGAGCCGTTCGTGCGCTTGGCAATAGGAAGTCAGATCCGCTAGATGCATATAGTGGTCGCCGTGGGTCAACAGCGTGTCGAGCAATGGAGCGAACACCCTTGGTTCGTATCGGCTGAAGTGATCAGAGGAAATCAGGTCTAGTGCCGCTCGAGTTTCCGGCTCGTTCTCGTAATGCCAGTGCGGGTTGTACCAGCCGCGGCTGTTCTCCACCTGTTCTACGGTGAGGCCGAACAGGAAGAGGTTTTCTTCCCCTGCCTCCTCCGCCATTTCAATGGTCGCACCGTCGCGCGTTCCGACCGTCAAGGCTCCGTTCATCATGAACTTCATATTGCTTGTGCCGCTTGCTTCGTATCCAGCGGTGGAAATCTGGTTGGAGACATCGCTGGCTGGAATTAACCGTTCTGCCAGCGAAACGTTGTATTCGGGCAGGAAAACGACCTTGAGTCTGCCGCGTACAATAGGATCAGCCTCAATCGTGGCGCCGAGATTGTTGATGAACTTTATGATTAGCTTGGCCAAGTGATAGGCTGGCGCCGCTTTGCCGGCGAAGAAGAACGTGCGCGGCACGATCTCCATATCGGGGTTTTCCCGCAGCCGGTTATAAATGACTACAATTCGCAGCGCGTTCAGCAGTTGTCTCTTGTATTCGTGGATGCGCTTGACCTGGCAGTCGAAGATCGTCCCCGGGTCTACGGTCTGGCCCGACTTCGACTTGAGCCAATTGGCAAACTGTAGCTTCGCTTTGCGCTTTGATCCGAGGAACGCTTCACGAAAGCCATAATCCCCGGCAAATGGTTTTAATTTGTCGAGCTGGCTTAGGTCGGTAATCCAGTGTTCGCCGATGACTTCCGTGATCGCACGAGCCAGCTCGGGGTTAGCTTCCAGCAGCCAACGACGCGGTGTCACCCCGTTCGTTTTGTTGTTAAAACGTTCCGGGAACATTTCGGCGAGATCCCTGACCGTGGTCGTCCGCAGTAACTTCGAGTGAACAGCGGCTACTCCATTGGTACTATGCGAGCCGACGATCGCCAGGTTAGCCATACGAACCTTGCGTTGGCTGCCTTCTTCTACAAGGCTCACGCGCTCGACACGCCCGTCGTCGCCCGGGAAGCGGACACGAACTTCGTCAAGGAGCCGCCGATTGATCTCGTAAACAATTTCCAGATTCCGGGGCATGAATAGCTCAAACCACTCAGCTGGCCATTTCTCGAGCGCTTCAGGCAGCAATGTGTGATTTGTATAAGCAAGCGTCCTCTTCGTTAAATCCCAGGCTTGATCCCATCCCAACTGCGCATCGTCCAGCAAGATTCGCATCAGTTCGGCGACCGCCAAGGAAGGATGTGTGTCATTGAGTTGAATTGCAACTTTATCAGGCAGCTTGTCCCAGTCCGTGTTGAATCGCCTAAAGCGGCGTACGAGATCGGCCAGTGAGCACGCGACGAGGAAATATTCCTGCAAGAAGCGTAGCCCTTGTCCCACGGTTGTGTGGTCATCCGGATACAGCACGCGGGTAAGCGATTCCGCTTTAAGAGTCTCGCCTAGCGCGCCTACGAAATCCCCGGTGCCGAACTCCTGGAAATCGAAGTCATCCGGCGCAGCCGCGGCCCACAGCCGGAGAGTGTTAATCGTCTTTCCCCCATAGCCCACCACAGGACGATCAAACGGTATGCCGATCAAGGTTGCTGGCCGGCCCGGCATGACTTGAAAGTTGCCCCCTCGCAACTCGACGGCACAATTCAGCTTGACCTCGACCTGCTCGAACGGTCGGGCGACCTCCCAGGGGTCCCCCTTCCGGATCCAATGGTCGGCGTTCTCCTTTTGCCAGCCATTCTCGATGGATTGTTTGAACATGCCGTATTCATAGCGCAAGCCGTAGCCGGTGGCGGGAAGCTGCATCGTGGCCATCGAGTCGAGGAAGCACGCGGCGAGGCGGCCCAAGCCTCCGTTTCCGAGGCCCGCATCTGGTTCTTGCTCAATTGACTCAAGCCAATCGAGGCCTTCCTGCTGGAGTGCAGGCTGAAGGAGGCGATCGAGCATGAGGTTCGTAACGTTATTGGCCAACGAGCGGCCGATGAGAAACTCCAAAGAGAGGTAGTAAATGCGTTTGGCATTCTTTTTTTCATATGTACTCTTCGTCAGCACCCACCGCTGCGCGAGCACGTCACGTATCGAACGGGAGAGCGCCTCAAAGCGCTCTCGTGCGGTCGCAACGTTTGGGTCGATGACTCGATCAAAAACCAGGTGCCTTTCGTAAAAGGCGTTTTCCGAACCGACAAATGGTATCGGGCCGCACCCGTACTGTTGCACAAATCGTGAAAGACTCGCCGGGTCCGGCGTCCTGGGGACGTTTCCGGTGGATTGCGGTGCTACGACGTCTTGTGTGCTCATTTGCCATCCTTGTAATCTGAGTTAGCCGTTGCGCTCGCCAGCGGCATCAGCGGAAGGTCGGTGAGATCCTTATGCCGGCCAGGAAGACCCCATGCCATTTCGCTGTGACTCGCGAGGTAGGCCACTGGAGGTACTTCGCTCATGCCGTCCTTATCCTTATCCCTTCCACTCTTCCCCCGATTCAGAGCTATGCCAAGTTCTTGCGCCAGCTTCCAGCACTCTTTGGCGATAGCCCAGTCTTCCTCTGCCCGAATCACCAGGACGTGCACCCGCGAATCCGGGGTAGAAACATCCTGATCGAGAGAAGGTCGTGCATTTGCCTCACTATCGAGTCTGAGCCCGAGAAATTCCAAGCCATTGCAAGCTGCTGCTCGCACTTCGGAGGAGTTCTCGCCCACTCCACCGGTGAACACGAGTGCATCAAGTCCGCCCAGTACTACAGCCATGCCGCCTATTGCCGCTCTCAGACGGTGCACATAGATGTCAAACGCCAGCTTCGCTCGCTCGTGGCCTTGTTGGATGGCGGCAAGGATGTCGCGCATGTCACTCGAAAGGCCTGAAACACCTAACAGTCCTGATTTTTGGTTCAGCACCTTGTCGATATCCTGGCCGTCCAACTGACCTTCACGCATCAGAAAGGTCAGAATTCCAGGATCCACCGTCCCGGAGCGCGTACCCATCATCAAGCCGTCAAGCGGAGTGAATCCCATCGTGGTATCAACGCTGCGGCCTTCCTGAATTGCTGCCGCAGAACAACCATTGCCCAGGTGGCAAATCACGAGTTTCAGAGACTTTGGATCTTTTCCGAGCAACTGTGCGGCACGCTCGGTACAGTATTGATGATTGATGCCGTGGAATCCGTAGCGGCGAATACCGCGCTGGAACCACTCATACGGCCCAGGATAGATTGCCGCTGATAATGGCATTTGGCGATGAAACCCAGTATCGAAAACGGCTATCTGCGGAACAGCGCCCAGAAGATTCTCGACGGTCTTCATGCCTTCCAGCTCGGCGCGTATGTGTAGTGGTGCAAACTCAGAAGCGCTGTCTATCGCCGAGCGCACCTCGCGCGTGATTACTACGGGATCCTCGAAATGCGGCCCACCATGCACCACGCGGTGTCCCACAGCGTCGATCTCCGATGTGGAGGCGACGGCACGGGCTTTCCCATCACACGCGGTGCGCAGCAAGTGCCGAACAATTTGCTCGCGCGAGGAGACCGGCAGTTCTTCTCTTAGCGCGACCCCGCGAGAGTTCCTAACCACGACTGCAGCTGTATCGCCACTCCACTCGATCCTCCCCTCCCACAACGGGGCGGCCGGATGATTCGGTAGCGCCTCGCCAATTTCGTACAGGCAGGCTTTCTGGCTGCTGGAACCCGAATTGAGCACGAGAATTTTCATAACGTTGATAGGTCAGTTCAGTCATTAGCCGCTGGCGTGTTTACGCCAGGCCAGCAGAGATGGCTGGTTATTGCGGCCACCTCCATCCGGTAATCTCTGGGCTGTCGATACCATGCTTGTAGGCGTGTGCGCGGCAGGCGATCTGTGCGTTGCGGAATTTTTCTTTGCCGTGGCCGCCCATCCTCTGCAACCGGGAAACGCGGTCGATGGCGTCGATGGCCAGGCTGTAGCGATCAGTTTCGTTATTGATCGCCAGCTCCATCGGTGTGTTGATGTTGCCTTTTTCCTTGTAGCCCCGCACGTGCAGAGTTTTGTTCTTGCGACCGTAGGTCAGGCGGTGAATCAACCAGGGATAACCGTGGAAATTGAAAATGATCGGCTTGTCCACGGTGAACAGAGAATCGAAATCGGCATCCGTTAAACCGTGCGGATGTTCCGTGCTCGGTTGCAGCTTGAACAGATCGACTACGTTAATGAAACGGATCTTTACGTCAGGAAATTCCTGGCGCAGCAGCGCTGTTGCAGCAAGCGCCTCCTGCGTCGGTATATCGCCGGCAGAAGCCATGACCAGGTCCGGCTCGCCACCTTGGTCGTTACTGGCCCAGTCCCAAATGCCAATGCCCTTGGTGCAGTGCGTAATCGCGGCCTCCATGTTTAGATATTGAAGATGCAGCTGCTTGTCGGAAACGATCACGTTGATGTAGTTCTCGCTCCGCAGACAGTGGTTAGCCACGGAAAGCAGGCAGTTCACATCGGGTGGAAGGTAAATGCGAGTGACAGCAGCGCTCTTGTTAAGAACAACGTCCAGGAACCCGGGATCCTGGTGCGTGAAGCCGTTGTGGTCCTGCCGCCAAACTGTCGAAGTGATCAGCAGGTTGAGCGAGGCTATCTTCCGGCGCCAAGACAGGTGATTGCAGATGGACAGCCATTTGGCATGCTGGTTGAACATCGAATCGATGACGTGCACAAACGCTTCGTAGGAAGAGAAAAACCCATTTCGGCCGGTCAGCAGATAGCCTTCGAGCATGCCTTGCATGGTGTGCTCGCTGAGCATCTCGATGACGCGTCCGTCCGTCGCCAATTCGCCGCCATCCTCGTCTTCCGGAAAGTACTCGGCGATCCAGAATTTCTTGGCCGCTTCATATACCGCTTGCAGTTTATTCGAGGTGGTTTCGTCCGGCCCGAACACGCGGAAGTTATTCATGTTCAACTTCATCACGTCGCGCAGTAAGTTCCCCAAGGGCGGGACATTCTCGGCCTCTATGCTTCCCGGTTGGTCCAGCTTAAGCGCGTAATCGCGAAAGTTGGGCAACCGCAGAGCCTTCCTAAGCACGCCTCCATTGGCATGCGGGTTGGCACTCATACGGCGGTCCCCGGTAGGCGCGAGTTTCTTGAGTTCCGGAACCAGCTTGCCCTGCTGGTCAAACAACTCCTCTGGCTTTTGGTCGCGCATCCACTTCTCGAGAATGCGCAGCTGTTCGGGGTTTTTCTTGACGTCGGTCAAGGGCACTTGGTGGGCGCGCCAAAAACCCTCCAGGCGGTGACCACCTATCTCTTGCGGTGCGCCCCAACCTTTCGGAGAGCGCAACACGATCATCGGCCAGCGCGGCCGCTTCGCCACGCCGCTCGTGCGGCATTCCCGCTGATGTTCTTGAATCTCCCGGACGCAATGTTCCACCGTGGCGGCCATGGCTTGATGCATGCTGTCGGGATCCGAACCCTCCACGAAGTAGGGCGTCCACCCGTACCCGCGCAAGAGGTCCTCCAACTCTTGGTGGGTAATGCGCGCCAGCAGCGTGGGATTATTAATTTTGTAGCCGTTCAAGTGCAGGATCGGCAGAACCGCGCCATCGCGAACGGGGTTGAGAAACTTGCTGATGTGCCAGGAAGTGGCCAGCGGTCCGGTTTCGGACTCGCCGTCCCCGACCACCGCGGCGACAACCAGTTCGGGATTGTCGAACGCGGCACCGCACGCATGCGAAAGCACGTATCCCAATTCGCCCCCTTCGTGGATGGAACCGGGAGTCTCGGGAGTGCAGTGACTGCCGATTCCGCCGGGGAAGGAGAACTGTTTGAAGAACTCGCGCAGGCCGAGTTCATCCTCGCTCTTCTCCGGATAAATCTCGGAATACGTCCCTTCGAGATACCCTGGGGCCAGAACTCCTGGCGCACCATGACCGGGTCCCGCCATGAAGATCATGTCGAGATCGAACTTCTTGATGAGCCGGTTCAGGTGGAGGTAGATGAAAGCGAGGCCGGGACTGGATCCCCAATGTCCGAGCAGACGGTTCTTGATATGCTCGGGTTTCAGCGGCTCCTTCAACAGCGGATTCGCCTGGAGATAGATCATCCCGAGCGCCAGATAGTTGCACGCTCGCCAATAGGCGTGGGTCTTCCTCAGTTCCTCGGGGTTCAGCGGCGATCCTTGTATGGTAGACCGTGCTTTCCCATAAGCGCTTAGCGAAAGCGAGGTGGGCTCTTCTACAGCTTCTACGGCGATTCTAGAGATCATTTAAAGCTCCTTGTGTCCGCGTCTATTTCTTCACTTGAGTGATGGAGGAAAATCCTTCAGAAGCTTCTTCATCGCACTGTCGAGCTTCTTGATGTCTTCCTCCTGATTGCCACTGGGATTCAAAGTCTTGGTGACCTGGCCAGTCCAGACAAGCTGTTTGGCTGTCGGGTCATTTCCGGTGCGTTTGTTGACACCGCTACAAAATGCTTTGCGACCGACCGCTCATCGCCCCCCAACCCGGCGACTGACCACGCCCGAGCCGTGTGGGCGTTCGTCATTGTCTCGAGTGTCGTAAAGGTCTTCGAAGACACGATAAACAGCGTTTCTGCCGGATCGAGATCGCGCGCCGCTTCTGCGAAGTCCGTGCCATCGATATTGGAAACGAACCGGAAGGTCATGTCTCGCTGGCTGTAGTGTTTGAGCGCCTCATAGGCCATAACCGGCCCAAGATCGGAGCCGCCAATGCCTACGTTCACGACTTTACGAATAGGTTTCCCCGTATGGCCTTTCCACGCGCCGCTCCGCACTCGGTCCGAGAACCCGGCCATTCTATCGAGCACCGCATGAACCTCAGCGACCACGTTCTTTCCGTCGACGAGAATGGAAGCGTCCGTCGGGACACGAAGTGCCACGTGTAAAACTGTGCGGTTTTCCGTGATGTTGATCTTTTCCCCGCTGAACATGGCGTCGATCCGCGCTCGCAAACCCGATTCTTCGGCGAGTTGAACAAGGAGATTGAGTGTTTCGTCGGTGACACGATTCTGGGAGTAATCGAGATACAAACCCAAAGCCTCG
>Ga0187819_10001144_pt1 | contig 13726 bp, 13 predicted proteins | sample NC_wetland_sal_i_15_FD_132411 | JGI IMG/M metagenome (GOLD analysis project Ga0187819, IMG submission 132411) | Wetland sediment microbial communities from Neuse River Estuary, North Carolina, USA - SO4_4 | ecosystem: Environmental > Aquatic > Freshwater > Wetlands > Sediment | place: USA... | reverse complement strand
GCTCGCCATCTGAGTGAGGGTGGGCTGGTGCTCTATGACGTGTCCAGCAGTTTCTATGAAGGACACACTTGTCCTTGGGCGAAATTTGGTCACGACCGCGATGGGAAGACCGGTCTGCCGATCATTGTCTACGGGGTGATGACCAATGGCCAGGGGTGTCCGGTAGCGGTGAGCGTCTATCCGGGGAACACGGGAGACCCGACGACGGTAGCCGATCAAATCGAGAAGCTGCGGGAGCGGTTTGGATTGTCCCGGGTGGTGATGGTGGGGGATCGCGGAATGCTGACCCAGCCCCAGATCGACAAGCTCAAGCAGAATCCCGGTTTTGGTTGGATCACAGCACTGACGAGCACCGCGATTCGCGCATTGGTGAGCCAAGGAGCTTTGCAACTATCGTTACTGGATCAGAAGAATTTGGCCGAGATCAGCGCACCGGATTATCCCGGCGAGCGGCTGATGGTCTGTCACAACCCGGTGCTGGAAGAGCAGCGCAGGCGGAAGCGAGAGGCGTTGCTGAAAGCCAGCGAGAAGAACTTGGAAAAGATCGGCAAAGAAGTGGCGCGGCGGAAGAACAAGCCGCTCACGGCCGCGGAGATTGGGCTGAAGGTGGGGAAGGTGCTGGGACAGTACAAAATGGGCAAACACTTTGAGTGCAAAATCGGCGAGGGCAGCTTGGCCTGGAATCGCCGTGCGGAATCGATCGAGCAAGAAGAGAAGCTGGACGGGATTTATGTACTGCGCACGAGCGAGCCGGTGGAACGACTTTCGGCGGAAGAGACAGTGCGGAGCTACAAGAGCCTGGCGGAAGTGGAACGAGCTTTTCGGTGTCTGAAGGGAATCGATCTGTTGGTGCGGCCGATTCGACATCGCAGTGAGGATCGGGTGCCGGCGCACATTTTTCTGTGCGTGCTGGCCTACTATGTGGAATGGCATCTGCGCCGGGCCTGGGCACCGCTGTTGTTCGAGGATGAGGAGCGGTGGGAGGAGCGCAAGCGCCGCGATCCGATTCTGACGGCGAAGCCCTCAGATTCCGTGCAGCGCAAGAAGAGTTCGCATGAAACTGTGGAGGGTCTCCCCGCGCACAGTTTCGAGGACTTGCTGTCGGCGCTGGCCAGCCGGGCCCGCGTGACTTACGCGCTCAAATCAGGGAAGGCGGAGGAGAAGACGACGAGTGTGACCTTCCAGCAGGTGCCGGAGCCGACGCCGGTGCAAGCCAAGGCCTATGAATTGGTCCAAACGTTCCCAGTAACCGGAAAGTGAATCCTGTGCTATCCCTCCGCGAATCAGCAGAATAATCTCTGGGATCTTATGGAACTTCGGTTTAGCCGCTGGGGTGTAGTTCATCCTCGATTCAGTGAATGGGCGCCCTGCCTCCCTCGTTGTGGTGAGGGAGTTCGAATAACTAATCATGGTCCCGCCTGAGGGGATCGAATACATGGCTGGTGGGACTGGATCCCATCGCACGATTTGGAACGCGAGCCTTGGTCGGCAGCGAAGAGCAACACCAAAAGCAAATACTCCTGGGAAGGGAAAAGGGCAAAACCCTGCCCAACGTGGAAGTGTCCTTGACAACGCCGACCTCGTCATACACGGCTAAAGGAACCCTGCTGCGCTGAAGACCGTGGCGCTACATTTAAGTCTAAAACCGCGCAGGCATGAGGCGCGCGCGAGGTAGGCCTCAGGGGCTAGCCCATCGAGAACGCTGCGCTAGCCGCGGGGGCTAATCGCCGGGGAACAGCAGGTACCTCATTGCTGCATGCTTCCCCAGCGGGGCAGGTCGCGGCGCCCAAGCAGCGCTTCCGCCGCCCAAGCGCCTAGATAGGAGGAGAGCGCGACGCCATGCCCGGCGTAGGCTCCGAGCACGATGGCATTCCTGTTCTTAGGGTGCCAATCGAAAACTGGAAACCATGATTCGCGGAATAGAATCGGGCCGCCCCAGCGATGGGTGAATTGCATGTTCTTCAGGGTGGGATGCAGGCCGCGCACTCGCGCCTCGAGAGAATGCAGAAGCCGGGCGGACTCCCGCGATGCGAGGGAAACGTTTCGCAGGTCACGCGACTCTGGGGCGGAAATGAGACCGGAACCAAACACGATCGAGTTATCCGCGCAAACGCGGCCCCAAAGGTAAGGGAGATCGACCGTGTAGAAAGGTTTGCGGTCCGCCATTCCGATGGCTTCAAGATGCTCCTCGCGCAGCGGTTGCGTGGCGACCGCCAAGGTCAGGTGCGGCTCAGCATCATCGTTGAAACCGGCTAATTCGAGCGAGAGCGCGTTAGTCGCGAAGAGAACTTTTTTCGCCCGCAGGATTCCGCGATCGAGTTTCAGCACGGCAGAATCTTCCCATTCGACGCTTCTGACCGGCGACTCCTCGAAGATTCTTGCCCCGAGCCGGCTGGCCGCGCGGCCCAGTCCGCTGACGAGCTTTCCGGGATCGAGAGTTCCGCCCGGGTATTCGCCGACGACCACGACTTTTCCGGAGTCACTCCACTCGATCGGAGACTCCCGCTTCTTACTTCCGCTGCGACCAACTTCCCAGACGCCCGGCAGGCTGAGGTCGGATTCGACCTCGAGCTTCTTGAGAATGTCCTGTAGTCCGGCCAGAACGTCGCCGAGGCCCGGGGCGTCTCCAGCGGCGGTTTCGGTTAGAACAATGCCGCCCGTGCGCCCGCTGGCACCCGCACCGATTCGCGACGCCTCAAGAACCACGACCGATTCGACGGGATCGCTGCGCCGAAGCCAGGTCGCCGCGGCGAGGCCGGTGAACCCGGCGCCGATTACAGCGATGTCGGTCTCATCCGGGAAATTCGAAGGAGGCGGCACAAAATCAATTCTCCAGGGCGGATCGCCCCACGGAGAGGCTGGTGCAGGCGCGTGCATGCGAAGCGGTTGAGACATGAATCATCCACTGAGGGCTGAGGGTTGGCAAGCCGAAGGGTGTTTCAAACTTGAAGAAGCCGCTGGAAATAACGAATGGCCAATGCTGCCGTCCTGCGGTTTCGTTTGCGTTACAGAATACTCTCCGACCAGTTTTCGAGAGTGTGCTTCAGCTTGCCCATGAACTGATGAGCGATGGCGCCGTCGACCACGCGGTGGTCATAAGAAAGCGTGAGATAGACCATGGAGCGGATGGCGATAGCGTCATCGATGACCACGGGCCGCTTCTCGATCGTGCCGAGTCCAAGAATGGCGACGTTGGGCTGGTTGATTACGGGGAGACCGAACAGCCCTCCAAAGACGCCTGGATTGGTAATCGAGAAAGTGCTTTCGGCGACTTCTTCAGGCTTGAGTTTTTTGGCGCGAGCACGCTCGGCGAGATCGTTGATGGAACGCGCAATCCCCAGGAAATTCTTCTCTTCGGCATTCTTGATAACGGGAACGATCAAGCCCCAGTCCAGCGCAACGGCGATTCCGATGTTGCATTCCTTGTGCAGCACGACGTTCGTTCCGTCCACGGACGAGTTCACGGTCGGAAACGCGCGCAATGCCTCCACCGCGGCGCGCACGAAGAAAGGCATGAAGGTGAGCTTGGTGCCCGTCGCCTGCTCGAATTTCTCTTTGGTCTTGGCGCGCAGCGCGCCGATGGCCGTGACGTCCGCTTCATCGACGGAATAAACGTGGGCGGAAACGCGCTTCGAGAGAACCATGTGCTCGGCGATTTTCTGCCGCATCACGGACATGGGCTGCACTTCGTAATGGCCAAAATAGAGCTTCTCGCGCGGAACGGCTGTTTCGAGAATCGCCGACGCCGCGGCACCGCCGCTTGGCGGAGGTGGAGGAGGGGCGGAAGGCGCGCGGAAGGGAATGGGTCCGCCGGTCGATCCGGCGGCGCCAGTTTCCATGGACCGCGCGGCCGTGCCATTGATGGCCTGCAAAATGTCGTGTTTACTTACGCGGCCGCCCGCGCCAGTCCCCGGAACCTGCGCTAGGTCGATGTTGTGCTCGCGGGCCATGCGCCGCACGAGCGGGGAACTGCGAATCTTTTCGGCACTCGCGGCGGCTGCCGCGGGTTGCTGCGGAGCAGACGGCGCGGGCGCGCGCATTGGAGCGGGGGAAGGTGTTCGCGCAGGCGCGATGGCAGCCGGTTGCGCCGGCTCGGGTCTTGGCTGAGCAGGCGCGGCTTGCTGCTTGGAGGGGCTTGGAGCCGATGGCGCCGCTTCGGCACCGGCCGCGTCGATGACGGCGACAACAGTTTGGATGGGAACGGTCTGGCCCTCGGCAACTTTGACTTCCTTCAATATGCCGGCCGCAGGCGAAGGAATCTCCGCATCGACTTTGTCCGTCGAAATTTCGAACAGCGGTTCGTCCCGCTCGATTTTATCGCCTGGCTTTTTCAGCCACTTCGTAATGGTGCCTTCGAAAATACTCTCGCCCATTTGGGGCATCACGACATCAACAGCCATTTCGCTTCCTCCCAGTTCAAAACCAGTTCAGGCGTTTATGCCGCGGCCAGACACTCTTCGTGCCACACGCCAGGAATTCCCTCGAGCGTGTAAATCTCGTCCCCGCCGTGGAAAAAGCTGACCTCTTTTACCTTCGCCACGCGGCCGGCGTATTCGAGCTGCTCAGGCTCGAGTTCGTTGTGGTATTGCCCAGCTTCGAGGAACTCCTCGAGGAACGCGCGGTCGGCGATGCGGACGTCCGTCCCGACCTCGAACTCCACCTTGTTGAGCCCTTTTGTCTTGCCCATGTAAGCGGCCTTCCTTCCTTAATATTTTGCCAATTCACGCGCGGCAGCGACAACTTTTTCCGTGTTCGGCAAAAATCTGTGTTCGAGCGGCGGCGAATAAGGAACGGGCGTATCAAGCGCGGTGACGCGCAAAATGGGCCCGTCGAGATCTTCGAATGCTCCTTCGCACACGATAGCGGCAATCTCGCCCGCAATGCCGGCCGTGCGAGTGTCCTCGTGCACGATGAGCAGTTTGTTGGTCTTTTTTACCGAAGCGAGGATGGCGTCGCGATCGAGAGGAAGCAATGTGCGGAGGTCGATTACTTCCGCATCGATACCTTCGGTCGAGAGTTGCTCGGCGGCTTCCAGCGATGTATGGGCCATGGCTGCATAGCTGAGGATGGTCAAGTCGGAACCTTCGCGGCGCACTGCAGCTTTGCCGATGGGCACGGTGAAATCGTCACTGGGAATTTCCTCTTTGATCCGGCGGTAAAGGAACTTGTGTTCGAAAAACAGGACGGGGTTGTTGTCGCGGATGGCGGACTTGAGCAGTCCTTTCGCATCGTAAGCGGTCGACGGATAGACTACCTTCAGCCCCGGCGTGTGCACGAAATACATTTCCGGATTCGCGGAATGAAAAGGTCCGCCGTGCACGCCGCCGCCCGACGGACCGCGCAGAACCAGCGGCACGGGCGCGCCCCAGCGGTAATGCGACTTGGCCGCGAAATTGGTGACCTGGTTGAAGCAGCAGGCGATGAAATCGATGAATTGCATTTCGCAAACCGGACGCAGGCCCAAGAAGCTCATTCCGCAGGCCGCCCCGACGATGGCCGTTTCACTGATGGGCGTGTCGATGACGCGCTCCGGGCCGAATCGCGCGAGGAGCCCTTCCGTCACTTTGAAAGCGCCACCAAAGACGCCGATATCTTCGCCGAGTGCGACGACGGCGGGGTCGCGGTCCATTTCCTCAAACAGCGCCTGGCGAATGCCTTCCAGCATGGTGACTGCAGGCATCAGCGCTTCCTCGGCTTGTGCTGGGCGGATCGCGCGAACGATTTATCCTTCGGTCCGCGGCCAAATGGGACGCGTGGGGCTTGTGCGGGAGCCTTGGAACCGTCGGACTTCGAAACCAGCTCAGCGGCGCGCTCCTCTACAGCTCTTGCGGGAGTCTTGGCGCCATTGTCAAATGCGGCGACCTCCTTCGATCCGGGAATCTCGGGCTCGAGCCCGCCAAAGCTCTTCACCGTCCAGGCCGCTTCGATGCTCGCTTTTGGCGGCATAACTTCTTCTTTGGGCCGCTGCCAATCGGCTTCGATCTGGTGGCAACCGTCGCAATAAACGCCCTGTTCGGCTAATTCCGGCGGAGGCAACGGGGACTCTTCAGCGAACTTCTGATCTTCATCGAGTTCGCGTTCGATGCGCGCGTGAATTTCCGCCTTTTTCTTGCCGTCCCAAATTTCATTTTCGGTCAGATACTTTTCATAGCGCGCAATCGGATCGCGCGCTTTCCAATGTTCGAACATCTCCTTGGGGACGTAATCGGCGGGGTCGTGCTGCGCGTGACCCTGCATGCGCATGGTTTTCGCTTCGATGAGAACCGGACCATTGCCGGCGCGGCACTCGTCGACCGCGTCTTTGGTGGCGGTGTAAACGGCCATCACGTCGTTTCCGTCGACAATCTTCGTGGCAATCCCGTAGGCGCGGCCGCGATCAGCGAGGTTTTTCACCGGCACTTGACGCGACACCGGTGTCGAATAGGCCCACTGATTGTTTTCGACGATCAGGACGAACGGCGCGCGCTGGGTGGCCGCGAAGTTCAGACCTTCGTGAAACGCGCCTGTGGAGCTGCCGCCGTCGCCAATCCAGGTTAGCGTGACGATATTCTGTCCAAGATAGCGCCCGGCCATCGCGACCCCGGTCATGACGGGAATCAGATCTCCGAGCATGGAGATGGGCGCGACGGTGTGGTGAACCTTCAAATCGCCGAAATGGCTTGTCGCGTCCTTCCCCAATGTGGGAGACGTGTACTTCGCCATATGCTGGGTGAAGATGTCGCGCGGCTTGAACCCCTTCACGAGCAGCCCGCCAATATTGCGAATCATGGGCGCAAGCCAGTCGCGCGGCTCCAGCGCGTATGCGGAACCAACCGAAATTCCTTCTTGTCCGAGGCTGGAATAGAGGCCGCCAACGATTTTGTTCTGGCGGAAAAGACGGACCATGCGATCTTCGAGCTGGCGGTTGAGCTGCATGTAATAGTAAAGCTCGAGATGCTGTTCATGGGTGAGCCGCGAACTCATGCGCGGATTCCTTTCAATGCTTCTGCCTCGGAAGGCGTGCATTCGTCCCGCCCTTCCTCGTGCGCCGTTGCATCCATGGCTTCGTTCGCATCATGCAATGTCGCCGGAACCAGTTGACACTCGAAAACCTCTCCGAAGTGAAATGCGAGGCGCTCTCGGACTTCGGAGGCGCGAACCGCACGTCCGAGTAGCCGTTCGAGTGCCGTCGCACGCCGGCCGGAAATCCCGCAGGGCACAATCAAGTCGAAGAAGCGCAGATCCGTCGAAACGTTGTAAGCAAAACCGTGCGAAGTCACCCAGCGGCTGAGGTGAACGCCGATGGCGGCCAGTTTTTCTTCGCCGGCGGCGGACTCGACCCAAATTCCGTGGCGTCCGTTGATTCGCTTCGCGGCGAGCCCATAATCAGCGGTCGTTCGGATCATCACCTCTTCCAATTGCTCGACATACCAACGAACGTCGCGGCGATGCTGCGCCAAATCGAGAACAGGATAGCCGACAATTTGTCCCGGGCCGTGATAGGTAATATCGCCGCCGCGGTCTGTGGGGCGGAATTCGACGTTCATCTGCGCCAGCACGCTGTCCCTCGCCTTGAGATGCTCTCGCTTGCCGTTTCGCCCCAGGGTAATGACATGCGGATGCTCGCAGAAGAGAAGGACATCGGGAATGGCCGCGTTTTTGCGCGCGTCCACAAGTTGATGCTGCAATCGAGACGCAGCGTCGTAACGAATCAGACCAGTTTCAACCAGCCAGCAAACATGCGGCACAGGGATCACGTCCTGAAAACGAACGGCTTCCGATTAACTTAGATGTTGATGGCCAGGCCCCGGACGGCGTTGAAAGCGTCGCCCATAGCTTCCCAAACAGTTGGATGCGCGTGAATTACCGCGGCCATGTCGTCGATTGTGGCTTCGAGATTCAACGCGGCGGTTGGCTCGGAAATGATTTCCGTGGCCAGCGGGCCAATGGCATGCACGCCCAAGATTTCGCCATATTTCGCGTCCGCAACGACCTTGATGAAGCCTTCGTGCATGCCCAGAATTGTAGCTTTACTGTTGCCAATAAAAGGGAATTTTCCCGTCTTCACCTCGTAGCCGGCTTCGCGAGCCTGTTTTTCGGTCAAGCCGACCGAGCCGATCTGCGGCTCGCAATAGGTGGCGTTCGGGCATTTCTTGCGATCGAACGGCTGAACGTCCTTTCCCGCCATGCGCCCGACCGCGATGATTCCTTCCATCGAGGCGGCATGCGCGAGTTGCGGCAATCCGGCGACGATATCGCCAATAGCATAAAGGCGCGGCTCATCTGTTTCGAGGAAGCCGTTGGCGTGAACAAAACCCCGTTCGACTTTTGCCTTGGTTTTTTCGAGGCCGCAGTTTTCCGTGAGCGGCCTGCGCCCAACACCGATCAAGACTTTTTCGGCGGTGACGTTCTGGGACTTGCCGGTGTTGTCGGTGAAAGTTACGGTCGCTCCCTTTGCATCTTTTTTGACGGAGCTGACTTTCGCTCCGGTCTCGATGTGAATCCCTTTTTTCTTGAAGGCCTTATCCAACTCCGCGGAAACTTCTTCATCCTCGAGCGGCACGATGCGCGGCAACATCTCGAGAATCGTTACGTCGGCGCCGAAGGTCTTGAAAATCGAAGCGAACTCGACACCGACGGCTCCTGCGCCAACCACCACGAGGGATTTGGGAATGGCCGGCAGCGAAAGTATCTCGCGGTTGGTCAGAATGGTTTTGCCGTCAATTTCGACCCCCGGAAGCGTTCGAGCGTCCGATCCGGTCGCGAGAAGGGTGTAAGTTGTTTCGATTTCGTTTGCTTTTCCGTCCTTCTCGACTGAGACGCGTCCCGGACCGGCGATTCGTCCCCAGCCGGTGATCGACTCGATCTTATGCTTCTTGAAAAGCGAAGCGATGCCGAGCGAATGCTTCTTGACGATTTTGTCCTTGCGCGCCAGCATCGCAGGCCAGTTGATGCTCACGCCCTTCACTTCGAAGCCAAACTCCTCGGCGCGCTTGAAGTAATCGTAGATGTCGGCGTGGTGCAGGAAAACCTTGGTGGGAATGCAGCCGATGTGCAGGCAAGTGCCACCCAGGAACGGGTCTTTCTCGACAACCGCGGTTTTCAACCCCCATTGTGCGGCGCGAATGGCCGCGACATAGCCGCCTGGGCCGCTCCCAATTACGACGAGATCATATTTCGACAAACCAGTCCTCCCCGAGGCGCTGGGTTCTACAGCGCATCATTCGGTCCATGCTTTCGATGGATACCTGGATTAGATTCACGGAAGGATCGCTTCGACTGCAGGTTCTTGTATGCGACAGACTCACGACATGGTGCGAACCTGAAATTCTAGCAGCCGCACTCGCGAGTGGCAACTAAACGCCTCAAAATGCAAGGCATTCCACGAAACGCGTAACTTCGCGGGCGACGGAACAGTAGCGACGGCGAGGAGGGCGTGTCTCTCGCACCGCAGGTGCCTGGCATGGCGCAAAGCGGCGAAGCTGGAAGAATCCCGGCAGCGGCTTTCTGCATCTATTTGTGCCGCCCCTAATTGGCTGGATGGTCCTGGCGGCATCACGTAGTTCCATTGGGGGGGCTGGAGTCGTTAGGTAATTGTCTCGCTCATTGGGGAGCGTGACTGATTTGACAACGGCTGCAACGCATCGGTAAAATTGCTGGTTTTGGTCGCGATGTTTTGCGGGTCTAGAGGCATGAACCATGGATAAGAAGCGGCTCGATTATTACAGAAAGAAACTGGTGGCGCGTCGCGAAGAGCTTGTTCGCGGAATCGCGCGCACCGAACAGGAAGGGCGCGAGGCGGACGAAGATCCCACGGTGGACCTCGCCGACAAGGCGGCTAACTCCTACACCAAGGAGTTCCTGTTCGGCCAGACTCACAACGATCGCTCCCTCCTGCAACTTGTTGACGACGCCCTCGAAAGAATCCGCGACGACGCATTCGGGGAATGTGTCTCGTGCCATCAGGAACTTCAGCAGAAGCGGCTTGAAGCTGTGCCGTGGACCCGCTATTGCATCTCCTGCCAGGAGAAAATGGAACAGGGGATGCTCTAAGGCGATCCTGCATACGACAGCCTTCCATCAGTATGGGTGCGTACTGAGTCCCGCTAAGTAGTTTTACGATTTTTTACGATCTTTCCTCTCCTGAGCAGTTGGGTTAGTTTCCGGCGCGGAGTGGTGTTTGTTTGGAACTGGGCCGGTGAACCTTCGCACTGCGATCGACGCGCTATCCTCCTCCGTGCTGTTCCCGGCGCCGTGCCGCATCTGTGAAACGATACTGACGACTGCGGGCAGAATTCCCATCTGCCCTGATTGTCTCGACAGCTTCGAAAGAATAACCGAGCCCATGTGCCAGTGCTGTGGCCGCCCGTTTGTCTCTGCGCTGGCCGCGGATGCAAGCCGCCCGCTGTGCCGCCTGTGCCGAGTTGGGTTCTACTCGTTCGAACGGGCGCGGAGCTATGGCGCCTACAATGACGCCCTTTCCCGAGCGGTCGTTCTGCTGAAATACGAAGGGGTCACGCGACTGGGCGGTTGGTTCGCCGGACGACTCGCGGAGATGGTTTCGGGTGAGCCTGATGCCTGGCGGACAGATCTCGTGGTTCCCGTTCCGCTCCATGCTGACCGCCTTCGCGAGCGCGGTTACAACCAGGCAGAATTGATCGGCCGGCCGCTCGCCAGCATCTGAGGCTCGCGTTCTCTCCTTGCCTTCTTGTGCGAACCAAGCCTCGTCCCCCGCAGTTGGTGCTCTCACGCTCCCAACGATGGTCCTCTGTACGTGGCGCGTATGCCACCCATAAGAACGCCGCAGTTGACAACCTTCGCGTCCTGCTGGTAGATGATGTATTGACCACCGGCGCTACGCTGGATGCTTGCTCTCGCGCCCTCAGGAAGGCTGGGGCAGCCGCAGTGCTCGGGTTGACCGTAGCGAGGGTGGTGTCCGGCTGGTCTCGGCCCGCTCCAAAGCCAGACTCCAGGGCCTCAAGGGGTGAAACCGTTCCAGCCCCATCAGCATCTTTGTAGCAGGGGGATTTGTCGCTTAACTAAGGACAAGATATGAACAACCGGCTGAAGGGTGTCTTACGTCCCCGTCCCAATGTTGGGTTCGGAGGCGTTGTTCCAGACCCTGCTGTCCCTAAGCCCCCCGGTTCGCCCGCCGCTCGCCCCTCCGTCATGCAAGCCCCGGTCCTCGTTCTGAACGCAACTTTCGAACCCATTAACGTGACTGCCGTGCGGCGCGCGCTTGTGCTGATGCTGAAGGGCGTCGCGCAGGCGGAAGAAACAAGTCACGCGGTCGTGCATTCCACTTCGAAATCGGTGGCTGTTCCATCGGTGATTCGATTGCTTTCCTACCGGCACATTCCGCAGCAAAGCCGGGCATTGTCGCGGAAGAATATTCTCTTGCGCGATCGCAACACTTGCCAGTTCTGCGGCACCGCATTTCCTGCGGCAGAATTGACGCTCGATCACGTTCTGCCTCGATCGCGCGGCGGCAGGTCGTCGTGGGAGAATCTGGTGGCTTGCTGCTACACGTGCAACAACCAGAAGGGCGATCGCACGCCGGAGGAAGCAGGACTGAAATTGCAGCGGCGTCCGCGTCCATTCACGCTGCACACTTCGCGTCAACTGATGCGTTTGATTGGGCACCGCGACGAGAAGTGGCGTAAGTACCTTTTCTATTAGTAACTTCGTTTCTACAGAGTTTCTACAGGATTTCCGTCGAAAAGTTTGTTTCCGAATTTTGCATCGCGGTGCAACCTTTCCCTACGCGCAGCGTCTAAATAAGCAAACACTTCTAGGACACACCCCGGGAAGTGGTACTGGTTCAACCCAGGCCGCTTCCCTTCTTTTTTTTGTCGAGCGATTTTTTTGGGGGCCGTAAAAACTGCGACTTTCCGCAAACACGGATTACTGGCGGAAAACGACTTCTACGCCACGCCGCCAATTCTCGTTGAGACCGATGCGCGTAATTCGAATCTCAGGTCCCAGATAATTCAGCAACGTGTCCGTCGCAGAATGAAAGCGCAGGCCTGGCGCCACCAGCCAAACGAGGGGCGGTTCCGTGCTTATGTCCCTTCCCGAAAAATACCCATTGCGCTGGAAGTCGCCGGATTGCTGATGACGCCTGACTCGCAGCCAATAATCCACCGCCTGCATGAGCATTTGAATATCCTCGGAAGCTTTCAGTTCGATGACGACGCGTTGTCCTCGCAGCGTCACGCCGAGAACATCGAGGATGCTTCGGTCGCCCCCGGCAAGCGCGGGCACTTCCGAATAAAGATGCGCCGCGTCGAGCTGAGCGTCGAGACACGCGGGATCCTGCATTACCAGGGTTTCGAGCCAACGTTCTGGCGCCATGCGATAGAGTGGATGATTCGTTTCCGTCCCGACAGAGCATCTGTGAGCATTCAGGTCGCGCATCAACCGAACGAGGTGAGGCCGCGTGTCTTCCGTGAGGCGCTCGCGCGGGTCGCCGAGGCCAAACGTAATCCCTTCTTGGGACCAGCGCGCGAATTCGAGCCCTCGAAAACAGAAAGCCACTTCATTCGTGCCGGCCACAATCCGAGCCGCAACATTGCCGGCCAGCTCTGAATTGGCGGGCGCGAGCGAACGAATCCGGGCCATCGCTTCCTGCGCGCCCGTTAGCGCCAGTTCCGTATCCGTCCTGGGGACCAGGCGGCTTTCGAGATTCCCGACATCTGCAGGATCCATCGGCCGAATTCTCGCTTCGCGCTCGTTGTATTCGTAAATTTCGAGCCGCACGCTGCGCGACAATCCCAGCGCCCGCTCGCGGATGAACCGGCTAGTGTCCTCCGGAACAAAAACACGCAATCCTTCGACAGCAGGTCGGCATGTCCCCTGCCCAATCCAGCCAGAGAATCCCGAACGTGAGAATCCCTTCGATGACCGCCGAAGTTTCCGAAGGAGAGACGGCAATCAGCGCATGCTCGCTTGATCCTTCGTGCATGCGGCCGCGAACGTAGACGCCGGAAAAGGAGTGCTCGAGATCCGCGGAGGCAATCAGGGAATCGACAGTCGAATCAGGAAAACGCTGGAAGCGTTCCCGAAACTGTTCTCGCGTGACACGGCCCGCAGCCCGCAGCAAATCAGTGCGGAGAAATTCCAGGCGGCCCGGCTTCGCGCGCCCGAAGCGTTGCACCTCGAAGACGATGCGATCACCGGATTGCTCTTTGACGCTCAGAATGCGCCGGGTCAGATTCCGTTCGTCGGACCACAAGTGCACCAGCAGGATTTTCCCGTTTTGGCGAAGTTCATAATGCAGGGAGGAGAGTCCGGCAAGCCACTGGCCGTCTTCACGAATCTCGACGGCGCCCGAAGCCGCCAGTTCATTCAAGGCGCGGTCCAGCTCGGCGCAATCTTTCATAGACAACCGCCAATGCTTTAGAAGCAAAACTTCGCAAAAACCAAGCGCTTACTGGAACAGCAGACCCGTCACGCGAAATGTAGGAGGCTGCTGATTCCATTGGGCAGGAACATGCTCGACAGCGACTTCAAAATCGCGATGCTGCCCAGGAGCAAGGGTAGCGTTCCTAGCGCCGATCAACTGCTGGGTGTCGCGCAGCACAACTTGGTTGAACGGATCGCGGAACTCGATCGCCACCACAAGCCCTGCAACCGATCGCGCGCCGTTATTTGTAACTGTGCCGCCCACATACGTGAACTCCTGCTTGAGCAGGTTCATAGCGCGAGCCATTTTGACGTCGCTGATTTGTATGTTGCTCGCGTAGGC
>Ga0187819_10001143_pt1 | contig 13727 bp, 13 predicted proteins | sample NC_wetland_sal_i_15_FD_132411 | JGI IMG/M metagenome (GOLD analysis project Ga0187819, IMG submission 132411) | Wetland sediment microbial communities from Neuse River Estuary, North Carolina, USA - SO4_4 | ecosystem: Environmental > Aquatic > Freshwater > Wetlands > Sediment | place: USA... | reverse complement strand
GGCGCGAAATGGGGGCTCTCGGGCGAACAAGACACGGGCCAATCAGAGACCGGCTTTCCCGGGCTGCGGCGATCCCGCCGATGAGGTAAACTTATCCTATCAGCATGCCTTGGCGAATCATCCGAAGATGAGCAAGAGCCGAATACGGATCGTGCTTGAGATGATCAAGTTCGAGCACTCTGTGTTTGCGCTGCCGTTCGCGCTGGTGGGGGCGTTGCTGGCGGCGCGGGCGGGGGGCGGGCTTCCTTCCTGGCGCCAGCTTCTCTGGATTGTTGTTGCGATGGTGGGGGCGCGCTCGGCCGCGATGACCATGAACCGCATCGCGGACCTCGAATACGACCGCCGCAATCCGCGCACCGCGAACCGCGCGCTCCCGACGGGCGAGCTGACGCTCGGCTTCGCGTGGGCCTTTACGCTCGCCGCTTCCGCCGTGCTCGTGCTCGCGGCGTGGCAGCTCAATCCTCTGGCGCTCGAGCTTTCGCCCGTCGCCCTTGCCGTGCTGTTTTTTTACTCCTACATGAAACGATTCACGGCCTGGTCGCATTTCGTTCTCGGCTTTTGCTTGGGGATGTCGCCGGCGGCGGCGTGGATCGCCATCCGCGGCTCGCTCGACTGGCGCATGCTGATTTTGTGCGCGGCGGTGACGCTGTGGGTCGGCGGGTTCGATGTGCTGTACGCCTGCCAGGACGTGGAATTCGACAAGTCGTCCGGGCTTTACTCGATTCCGAAAAAATTCGGCATCGCGCGGTCGCTCCTGATTGCGCGCGCGATGCATATCCTAATGATCGGGCTGCTCGTTTGGCTTGCCTGGAGCTTTCATTTGAGCTGGCCGGCGTGGGCGGGAATCGGCGTGGTCTCGGCGCTGCTGGCTTACGAGCATTCGCTCGTGAAGCCCAACGACCTGAGCAAAATCAATGCTGCGTTTTTCACCGTGAATGGCTATATTAGTCTGTTGTTCCTGTTGTTCTGGGGCGCGGCCGTAATCGTCGCGCGGCCCTGAAAAGCGAAGGAACACGCGAATCGAATGACGGCGACACTCAAAATCACGGACGCGCGGCTTCAGCCGATCGCGCAGAAAGTGCTCGCGGGGGAGCGGCTTTCCGCTGCGGACGGGCTCGCGCTTTTCCAGTCGCACGATTTGCTTGCGACGGGCTGGCTTGCGAATCACGTGCGCGAGCAGCGCCACGGCAACCTGACCTACTACAACATCAACCGCCACATCAATCCGACGAACGTCTGCGTGGCGCACTGTCGCCTGTGCGCCTTTGGGCGCTCGCCGGATGCACCCGGCGCTTACACGTTTGCGCTCGAAGAAATCTGGCAGCGCGCGGCCGATGGCGTGGCCGAGGGCGCGACGGAGTTTCACATTGTCGGCGGGCTGCATCCCGACCTGCCCCTCGAGTATTACCTCGACTTGATCCGCGGCTTGAAGCAGCGCTTCCCGCAGGTGCATCTGAAGGCGTTCACGATGGTTGAGGTGGGATATTACGCGCGCATCTCGAAGCTTTCGATTCGCGATACGCTGCTGGCGATGAAGGATGCCGGGGTGGATTCGCTTCCCGGGGGCGGGGCTGAAATTTTCCATCCGCGCGTGCGCAAAATTATTTGCGATCACAAAGTGAGCGGGCAGATGTGGCTGCAAATCGCGCGCACGGCGCATGAAGTGGGGCTGCGCTCGAACGCGACGATGCTTTACGGGCACATCGAAACGGCCGAGGAGCGCGTGGACCACCTGCTTCAGCTCCGCGCGACGCAGGACCAGACGCACGGGTTCGTTACCTTCATCCCGCTCGCGTTTCACCCGGCCAATACCGCGCTCGCGCATCTGCCGAGCACGGGCGGCATTGATGATTTGAAGACGATCGCCGTCTCGCGGCTGCTGCTCGATAATTTCGATCACATCAAGGCTTACTGGATCATGCTGACGCCGCGCATCGCGCAAGTGGCGCTGCGCTTCGGCGCAAACGACCTCGACGGCACGGTGGTGGAAGAAAAAATTTATCACGATGCCGGCGCCACCACGCCCGAAGGCCTCACGCGCGCGGAACTCGAGCGCCTGATCAGCGCGGCCGGGCGCGTCCCGGTCGAGCGCGACACTTGCTACAACGCGGTGGATCGCACGAATATGCCGCTGCCCGCGAAAGCGGCGGCCGCTTCGAGCGCTTCCGGAACCTTCATCCCCGAAACTTCCCTCACCCTAAATTCGTAGAATTTGTCTGGCTCAGTTGACATACGGGGCGTTCGTAAAAGTTTGGGAAGAAGAGTGCCGCACCTACGGTGCTCGTAAACATCGTGGATTGGTACCCAGCCCGCCAGAAAACGGCGGGCTGGGCTATCTTCTGCCGCGCATACGGCGCTTGGTGGGGAGCCGAGAAAGCGGGATGTCAACAAAGTCTGACGAAAGCTAGACGGCGACACCGAGTTCGCGGAGGAAGAGGGCGAGGCGGCTGACGGGCAGGGCGGCGATGAAATTGTAGCTGCCGGAGACGCGCTCGGCGAAGCGGAGGACGCCATCGCCTTCGAAGGCGCCGGCGAAATTCGTGACCGGGTAGGCGGCGATGTAGGAGCGGATTTCGCGGTCGGTGAGCGGGCGAAAAGTGATTTCGGAGGTTTCGACTGTGGAGAGCATTCGCTGGTCGGCGGTGCGAATCACGACGAGCGAGGTGACGAACTGGAACGTGCTGCCGGAAAGCTCGCGGAGGAAAAAGGCGGCCTCGTCTTCGTCGCGCGGCTTTTCGAAGATTTCGCCGTCTTTGGCCACGACGGCGTCGCCGGAGATGACGATTGCTCCGGGAAAGGCGGCGGCGACTTTCCGGCCTTTGGCTTCGGCGAGCTTTTGGGTGAGCGCGGCGGGGTCGGAATCGCGGATGGTCTTTTCGTCGACTGAGCTGGGATGGACTTCGTAGGCCAGGCCGAGGAGATCGAGCGCTCTCCTGCGCGAGGGGGAGCCGGAGGCGAGGACGATTTTCATGGCGCACTGATTATGCCAAAGAATGGACTGAAAAATAGAAAGCGGAAAATGGAAAAGTGAAAATGGGGAAGGCGAGCCACCTCCGCGGAAAGGCCGCTTCGGCGGACTGCCGTTGGAAAGCAGTTGCGCGAAGGCCGAACGTGCGGCCTCCAATTACTGGGCGTTGGTGATCAGATGGACATTTTTCAATTCAATGATTTCTTTGATGGCGATGGCGTGCGCGCCTTGTCTCTCATAGAGCCGGCCGGTGACTTTGACGTACTTTCCGACGAAGGGCATGAGGCGCTGGCGCTGATCGGTGTCGGGCATGGAAGTAGAAATCGGCGCGTAGATTATGCCGTCCTTGGTGAGGATGATCAGCGGCGAACCGCGCTTCGCGCACTCGAGAGCGCATTCGAGATTGAAGGATGTGGCGGTGGCTTTCTTATTTTGGATGGGACAGGCGATATCGCGCACCAGACCTTCGATCGTGCCGGCGACGCCTTCGTCACTCGAATCGGCCTTGGAATTGCTTTGAGCCGAGGCGGAAATGGTAAGGGAAAGAAGGACGGCCGTGACGGCCAGCGAGCGAATGGAGCGAAATCTCTTCATGAGGCCTCCTGCGACCCGGAACTGAATTCGCTGGAAATTATAGCGGGAGTACTGCTAGAATAGTTCATCGTGAGGTGAAATATGAATGATTCGGGCCAGCTCGAAGCGGCGGCTTCGCTGATCGGAGAGAAAGGCCGGGCGGCAATGCTGGTGAGCTTGATGGATGGGAGCGCGCGTCCGGCGGGAGAATTGGCGCTGGTCGCGGGCGTTTCTCCGCAATCGGCCACCGCGCACCTCAGCAAGCTTGTCGAAGGACAAATGCTCCGCGTGGTGAGAACGGGAAGGCACAAATATTACCGGCTGGCGAGCGCGGCCGTGGCTCACGCGGTGGAAGCCCTCTCGGCGGCAACGCCCCGCGGGACAATTGCAGAGAGGAAGTCCGGCGGGCCGGATGAGAAATTGCGATTTGCGCGAACGTGCTATGACCATTTGGCGGGCAGGCTGGCGATTGAGCTGGCGCAGGCCTTGCAGCGGCAGGGATTGGTGAGGGCGCTTGAGGGGAGCTTCGAAGTGACGCGTAGCGGCGAAGCGTGGCTCGGGGAAATGGGAATCGACGTGGAGGATACGCGCAGCCAACGCCGCGCGTTTGCCGTGCCCTGTCTGGATTGGACGGAGCGGAGGTTTCACATCGCGGGGGGATTGGGCGCGGCGCTCCTGCGGGAAATGCTGGGACGCGGATGGATCGCCCGATCGCGCTCCAGCCGAGCGGTGCGATTAACCGGCCCGGGGAAACTCGCATTGAACCGGAAATTGGGAATGAAGTTGGGCTAGATGGACCCCGCGTCACTCGTTCGTGCGGGCGCAAGGAGCCCTTTTCGCGGAAGGGCGGAAACGGCCGGCGCGGAGAGAACGCTGACAGGGCAAGGATCGGGGGAATCGGTCCGATGACTATCTCGTTACTTTGACCGATTGGCAACCGGATTCGCGAGGCGAGGTGCAACGGGGAGGCAGTATTGTGCAACTCCATTCCCATTTTGGAGGCGCGTACTATTACTAGCGTGGTGAAAGCAAAAGAGTTACGAGGCAGGTGCTGCGGCAATGGACGTGCAAATCACATTGAGTTACAGCCAGCGCTCTCTGGGGGCTAGTACCGGGACGAGCGAGGTTGAAGGGGGCAGTTATGAAGCGCGCACTTTGGGTAGGGGCATTGCTGGGGATTCTTCTTCTGGTATCGGCGGCGGGGGCCAGGGCGGATGAGACGCTCGACTACAAGCTGACGGAGCAGGGTTCGAGTACTCCGCTGGCCACCTGGCAGATGTCCGAGACGCCGACGCCGACCTGCCCGCCACCGGGCCCGTGCTTTGTTTCCGGGGAATACTTCGCCGTGAATGTGGATTTGTCGATCGAAGGCGGGCCGGCAACGCCAGACACTCTGGTCTTTTTCAATTCGCTGCTGACGAATGTGGACTTGAACGACCTGAATCTTCTTATCCCTGAGTTTCTGGGCGACCAGCTTTATATGAATGACGAGTCCGCACCGACGATGAAGACCGGATCGTTTACGTTGACTGACGACGGGACGAATGGCGTGTCGGGAGCGGTGTATACGCTGGATGTGACTGCTGTGCCGGAACCGTCGAGCTTCCTTCTGTTGGCAACAGGATTCATTTTCGCGGCGGCCGGGCTGCGCCGCCGACGGATCTTCGCCTAACCCACCAGACTTTTTTCGTTCGCCAAGCGCAGGTTCGTGCGTGGTGTGCAACCTCGCCCAAAGAATGAAACCCCCTAAGCGCCGTTTCGATTCACGTAGCTGAAGCAGGCGGCGACAAGACTTAGCATGGTGAACAGCAGCACGCCATCCATGAAGGTGTGGTAGTCAATCGGATTCATCCTGCTCTGGAAAATCGCAGCAGGCAGTCCAAACGCGGTCATGACGCGGGTGATGATCGCGAGGACGGCGCAGAGACAGCACAACCAAATGCTGAGGCGTCCAAGTAGCTTCTCCATTTGTTCCCCCCTTATTGCCAAGCGTGACGCGAGCCTACGGGGGCATTCTGCTGTCGGGAATCCGAATCGTCAAGCAATTGAGGAGTGGGAAGTGCGTAGGGAGGCAGGCTGGACGCGGTGGCGATGGAGGACGCGTGACGGGCAGGGAAAGAGAAAATGGAAAATAGGAAAAGGCGATGGCGGACGGGACACTTCAATAGCGGGCAGGCTGGGACATGAAGCTTGGATCCAATTTGCTGAAGATGTCATATAAGTCCCTGTTTTCATCCTCGAGTTTCGGAACATCCTCATAAAAATCGGGGTCCACATCGGCCATATCCAGACCATCCTGGATCAACAACTGCAGATCTCTATCCGCTTCATTGAAGTCAACGACGGCCTTGCGGACTTCATTCCAATCGGGAGGGTTGGATTCTGACAAGTCCTGGAGCTTGTTGTTGCGCAATTCCATCTTGCGGACCAGTTCCAGCGCCTTGTCTTCTTTCGTTTGGGTGTGGGGCGGCGCCTTTGGAGGTTTGGCGGATGGCGATGGGGCAGCCGGAGGAGCTTTTTCCGGCGGGGCCGTTTCGGGCTGCGGCTCGCCCTTTTTCCAGGTGGAGATGTCTCGCTGAACGATCTTGCCGGAGGGATGAACCCAATTTTCGGCTTCGAGTTCGGCGGAGTAAAGGGAGTTCCAGCCGAGACGATAACCATCGGCGATGAGTTGCTTTGGGGTTGGCCCGATGCCCCGGCCGTAGAAGGTAGTTCCGAGCTGGACCTTGCCTTTTTCCTCGTCCTCGAGAAACTGCTGGGCAAAATTGGAGCCGTATCGGGCCTCCATTTTTCCGAGAACGGCGAAGCGGTCTTCCGTGCTCAGCTTTTTCCAGGCCAGATGCGCTTCGCCCGGGTCGCGGGCGAGTTCCTCAAGCTGCTGCGGCGATTTGTGGCTGGGAGAATGTTGATCGGCCGCGGGAGTGTGCTGGCGCTGGATCGAAGCTCCGGCGCGGGCCTGTTGCACGACGTGCGCCAGTTCGTGGGCTATGAGTTTCTTGCCGTCGGCGGTCGCAAGCGCGAATTGACCCTCGGCGAAGACGATGTGGCGGCCGACGGTGAACGCGCGGGCATCAAGCGCCGCGGCAGATCGCGCGGCTTGCGGATTCGTGTGCAAGCGGACATCGCCGAAGTCGCGGCCGAAGCGGGTTTCCATGAAATCGCGAGCGGCGGAATCGAGAGGCTGGCCGGTCGAGGATAATGCTTCGCGGAGGATGGGCGGCGCGTGCGTTTCCTGCGGGACGGCGGCGCGAAGGCGACTTGCGCTCGAGGCGTCGCGATGATGGGGCGCGCCCGGCATGCGCATGACCTGTTCGGCGAGGTGGTCTGCTTCCTGCTCGTCAAGGTCGCCGGGCTTGTTGAGCCGCAGACTTGTGTGCTGGGTCGCCGGCGGATGGGGATCGAAGAGTTGTTGAAAGGCGCGGTTGCCGACGGTGCGGTGCAGGTGAAGGATCGCGTTGGCGGGGTGGGCGTGCTCTGAGAGCGCGCGGCCAGGGTTCGCGAGCTTTGCGGCGGCGCTCTGGGGAATCAGCTTCGGCTTCCGAGCGAAAGTGCGCGTGAGCACCGAGGTAGTTTACCCGCGGGCCGAGCGGAAGGCAAAGCATGGGACGGCGGACGCGGAAATGGAAAAGGGAAAATGGAAAACGGGAAAAGGCGAACGGCGAGCAGCTCGTCTGCGGCTCGCGCCCCGGCTAGCGGGGGCCTAACAAAGCGGCGGCGAGCCGCTGCACTCCATATGAGCCGTGCTGGGAGCGCGCAAATGAGGATTTCCGGCTTGAGAGGAACTTAGGCTGCGCGAGTTGAATTACTTTTCGGAAGTCTCGGGGACGCCGAGGACCTGGACCTGGATGGAGCGATCGCGGGGACCGTCGAGCTCGGCGAGGATGATGGATTGCCAGTTGCCGAGGGCGAGTTCGCCGTCGCGGACCGGGACGGAGAGAGTGTGGCCGAGGACCATGGCGCGGAGATGCGAATCGGCGTTCTGGCGATTGCATTCAGAGAGCTTGGGATCGTTGTGGCGCCAGTAGTCGATGCGGCCGACGAGGCGCTCGAGGAAAGATTTGATGTCGTCGAGCAGCGCCTGCTGAAATTCGTTGATGAAAATGGCGGTGGTGGTGTGGAGCGATTGGACCAGAACAAATCCGGCTTTCAGGCCGTGCTTGCGGACGACTTCGTTCAGGTCCTTGGTGATGTTGATCAATTCGAGGCGATCGCGCGTCTTGTAGCAGAGCGTTTCGAGATACATCTGCAAGGCGGCGGTGGGACGAACTTCGGGCACGATGCGAGTTGTTTTTGCCGCGGCTGTTTTCATGCGCTGCGATCCCGGGGCTCTGTTGGTCAGGTGCATGATGAATTTGATGCCACCGAGCCGGGTGAGTTGCACCAATACTTATTATAGTGACCAATCGGGAAAGGCGTCCACCGTTTAAATTCCGCAGGCGCGCGCTGTGTCTATTCCGCAATTGTGAAGCGAATTTCCGGGCCACTGGACGGACGCATGCTCGCATTCGGGCGCGGTATCGCGCAGCGGGCAGCGCGATTAAAAATCGAAACGGTAGCCGAGGATCATTTTGGCGATGAGGTGGTCGGTCGAGCGGGTGACGCCGACTCCGAGGCCGAAATTGATTTCCCATTGCGGGGCGAGATTGAGATCCACGGCGGGGAAAAACTGATGCTGTTGCTCGGCGACGGCGTCGAAACCCGTGACGGGGCCGACGGAACCGTAATATTCCAAGCCGCCCGCGACTTTGGGGGAGAAGTCGTAGCTGAATTTGAAATTGGGCGAGAAGACCACACCCTGGTGAACATCCGGGCCGTGGAAAGCGCGGTCGAGCGTGGGATTCAAGGACCAATACCAGCGGCCTACTTTCTGGTCCACGATGGGGCGGATCTCCCAGGTCCAGGTGTCCAGGGAAAATTGGCGGCGCTGATAGCCGATTTCATTCGAGAGGCTCAGGCCCACCGGCCAATGCCACTTTTCCGGCACGGAAAATCGAGGCCGGATGTGATCTCCCACCCACTGCCAGCCCTGGCCGGAACGCGCGGAGGTGAAAATGTAAAAGCCGGTCTCGAACCAGTCGGTGAAGCCGTGCGTGATTTCGAGGGTTTCGTGGACGGCGTGATTCGTGGGGTAGAGGCCGTCAACGATTTGCTTGGAGCCCTCGATTGTGAAATTGCTATGCAGTTCAAACATGGTATGGCCCGGCTCGAGGGGTTCGCTCTCATACACCTGAATTTCGTAATTATCCTGCGCGGAGGCGGCCGCCGCGAGGAGGAGCGGCGCGCCGATCGCCAGAAGGGCTAGAGCGGGGAGCCAGCCGAATTTGATGTGGCTTTCTCGAAAGTGGCCAGTATGGAATTTTCGCATGGGGTTTGGATGTTTCGAATGATTCACGCGATGTTTCAGGCGTGGGGGTGGGATTTGTCGTAGACAGCCATTAATTGCTGGATGCTGGCCTGGGTGTAGCGCTGGGTGGTCGAGAGCGAGACGTGGCCGAGAAGTTCCTGGATGGCGCGGAGATCGGCGCCATCACCGAGAAGATGGGTGGCGAAAGCGTGACGCAGGGAATGCGGGTGCACGTCCCAATTCACGTTGGCGAGGCGCGTGTATTTCTTCACGATGGCGCATACCGAACGCGGCGTGAGGCGGCCGCCGCGGCAATTCAAGAATACCGCTTCGACGGCGGGCTCCGTCCGCGGATTCGCGAGAATTTCGCCGCGCACGGGCCAATAGGCTTCGAAGGCGGCCTGCGCTTTTTCGCCGTAGGGGACGACGCGTTCCTTGCGGCCTTTGCCGAGGACGCGTAGCATTTTGCCGTGGCGGTCCATGTCGCCGAGGTTCAGGCCAGTGAGTTCGCTGACGCGCAGGCCGGAGGCGTAGAGGAGCTCGAAGATGGCGCGATCGCGCTTGAGAATCAGTTTTTCATTGGCCTCGGAGCGGGGCGTGGCGACGCGCTTGCGCCGGGCGGACTTGGCTCGGCTGGTCGGGAAGTTGTTGAGGAAGCCATTGAGCTCGCCGGCCGAGAGGACGCGCGGGACGCGGTGGGCGAGCTTCGGGGTGCTGACGAGGCGCGCGGGATTTTGCTTGGCGTAGCGCTCGCGGACGCAGAATTTGAAGAAGGTGCGCAGGGCGGCGAGTTTGCGGGCGATGGTGGCCTTTTCGAGCTTGCGGTCGTAGAGCGAGCTGACGAATTCGCGGATGATGCGGTGGTCCACTTCGCCGAGCGGCATGGTCGATTCGCCGGGAGGCGTGAGGAAAGTCTGGAACTGGGTGAGATCGCGGCTGTATTCCTCGATGGTGGCGGGCGAGGCGTTGCGCTCGTAGCGGAGGTAGTTGACGAATTTCTCGATGAGCTGCTTCATAGGGGCCCGACCGTCACAGCGCGATTATAGAGCAATGCGGCGGCGATGGCGGCATGGTGATTGTGCGGGGGTGGAAACACAAGTACCTGTTACGGTGCATGAGCGGGCTGGCTCGGCTTGCGATCCTAAGTGAATCTGAGCGGAATCGGGATGCGGGTGGCGGTGGTTGGCGCGCGGCGGAAAAAACAAAGGGCCGGGCGCTCGCGCGCCCGGCTCTTTGCAACAGGGAAAGAGTTACTTTTCGCCGAAACGGATGACAACTCCGCCTGAGTACCTGAAGTTGTTCTGGTTGTTTGCTGGCTGCGCCGTTTCCGCAGCGAGGGTATGCAGCAAACGTGTCTGTTGGTAGTCAACCTGGCCTAGACGGACGGCAATGTGCTTGGTTAATTTCCAATCCATGCCGACACCAAAGGCGAACGAAAAGGCGTTATCGGTTAACTGGGGCAAGGCTGGCATTAACACGCCATTTGAGACAAACGCGGGGGAATTCAAGGTGAATGTGGAGACGCCGAACAACGCATGGGCGAAGGGCGTCAGCTTGTGGTGACCGAGAGGGTAGACTCGCGGACCGAACAAGTAACTATAAATGTGGCTGTTCGAGGGGCCGGACCCCGTATTGGGTTGGGAGTTGTAAACTCCCGAGATGTCGGCCACGGCAGCAAACAGGTGTGTAATGTTGTAGGCCGCCCCAGCGTTAAACCCGTTATAGTTATACGAGCTCTGTGGAGCACCTAGAGCCGGTGGAATCTCCCAGCGCAAATACGTATAGCCACCATTGACCTCAAATAGAGGTGTCTCTCCTCCCCTATCCTGCGCCAGGGTGGGGATGCCCGATATAGCGAGCAGAGCTAATACCGCGAATAGCTTCCTCATTTGCCACTTCCTCCTCAGATTTAATTGCCCTAACTTCTTTTACTTTCAATCACTTATAAGCACACTTGCCGCGCCGTTTTGAGTGCAAGACATTTTGGCATACAAGGATAATGCTCCGAAATGGGAAAGAGTTGTCTGTGTGCCGAAATAGAACACCAGTGGCCTTGGAGCTTCACAGCGGCTATTTCAGATTGGAACGGTAAAGGTTCCAGAGAACTGATCAAGATTGCCAGGGCCTTCAGGCATGGTGGCGGACGGGGGTGGAGGCGGGTTGTTCCCCCAAGACCTTGTAGCCGGCGAGTATTACATCGCAGAGGGATTCGATTCGCGCGGGGTCTTGATGAGGGCGAACACGCCTAACGGGAACGGCGGCGAGGATGCGGCCAAAGAGCGCGAATTCCCGGGCGCGCATTTCGGTATCGAGGAGGCCTGTGGCGTAGGAATTGGCGACCAGGGAGACGAGGGACTCTTGCGGCGACAGCCGTTCAAAAAATGGCGCGGCAGGCTCGGAAGTTCTCTCGCCGAGAATAAAAATTGCTCCCAGGGGCATGGATTTCTCCTCGAAGCGCAAGCCGTCTTCGGCGAACGAAAGCATGCGCTTATCCCAATTGGAAGAAAAGCTCGGGAGCTTCTTCTCCGGGCCGTACAGCATGGTGACCGAATCAGCCCAGAGCGAAAGATACCCGTAGGCGGGCAGCACGTGAAAGGCGCCCTCGCGCTCGACAAGCGCGACGACATCATCGGAAAGGACGGGATGGCCGCGGCGCGCGAATGCGGCAGCCGTGGTGGATTTTCCCGCGCCGGCGTCGCCGACGAACGCTACCGCGCGGCCGTCAAGCACGACGGCGCTGGCATGAAGGCACGTGATGCCGCGCAGCCGGAGCAAAAATCCGAGAACGGGGCCCAGGAGAAAGGTAGCGGCGTCCTCGAGCGACGAGGTCTCCGGCCACTTGGCCCAGACGGCCGAGCCTTCCGGGTTGAGCCAAAACTTCATTCCGTCCCAGTAGGTAATATAAAGATAGGCGCCGCCTGCAATTTTCCAAATGCGCATGGCCGGCTCCCCGTGCTCATCCCGTTCCGAGCTCGAAAAGGTGAGCACTCCGGGCGGATCCGGAATTTCAGATTCGGAGAGCGGTGAATTGCCGAGGTGAGCATCGACGCAAGGAGTATCGGCGGACGCGCTCGCAGGTTTTAGTCCTGGAATGGATAAGTTCGAATGGAGGGAAAGGCCGAAGACGGAGTAAAAGAAATCCAAAATCGCTCAGTGAGTGCTGGTGCGAAGGCGCGGAAATCTTCCACCGTCCGTGTGACGGACCAACCCCACCTTTTGCGTGAGATTTTGCACGGTTCCGTAAACGGTGAGCAGTGGGGATGAATATGGCTTCTTAACGTCCCGTTGGACGGGTTTAGCCATTCCTGGCCTCCGCATGCAAGTTATACCGAACTCTTCGCGCAGACTGCAACCAAAAGTTGAGGCAGACGGGGCGGACCAGTGAATTCGCTTTTTCGGCGCCTTGGACTCCGCTCAAAGGAGCGAGGGCGGAGCGATCCACGAACTGGCTCATTTCCGCACTCCAGTGTACATGATCTATCCATTCCGCACCGGGCATTCGAAGCTGCTCGACGAGCGGGTCGCCGGCCAGAGGAGTCTTGGGGCGCACGCGTACGCTTTCCGGCAACCGCCCGGCCATGGCCTCGCGCAAGAGGAGCTTTTCGTAAAACCACGGGAAGGGAGGGAGCGCCAGCAAGAAATTGACGATTCGCAGATCAAGGAACGGATGGCGCACTTCGACCGGATAGCGCGTCACGCCCGGATTCTCATTTTCGAAGAGGCCCGGCCATTGCGGCAGGGCCAGGGAGGCATGAGCGACGGGATGGATGGGATGCCCGGCGCCCGCGGAACTCGCAAGCACGTCCTTCCAGCGGGCTTCCAAATTCGCGCGTTTGGCGAAATTATGAGCAATCCAGCGCGGGAAGGCAGGCGCCGCGGGGTCCATGCCGAAGAGATCCTTCGCGCGCCTTCGAACACCGGGCCAGGGCGACTGGCGGATCCAGAGATAGCGCGGCACGTCCGCGAAAAATTGGCGCCAATCCCGGCGGCGGAGCATATCCTTGGCGTAAGGCCACATCTCGAAGTGCATGAGATTGTCGCTGCCCTCGCCGGAGAGGACCACGCGGCAATCGGCGGCAATCATTTTGAATTGGTCGAAAACGCCTGCGAAAAACGGGTCGTCAACCGGTTCCGGCCAGGCGGTATCGGGATCGTCCCAGCGGTCAAACAGGTGCAGGTGATCGACAGCAAGACATTGGATGGGGATGCGCAGGAATTCAGCGACCTTGCGGGCGTTGGCGCCATCGCGATCCGGAATCAGGGATTCGTAAACAATGGTGTACGCGCGCAGGTCCGTTGCGCCGGGGGACTTCGGGGAAAACCCGCGGGCGGTGGAGGCGATGGCGGATGAATCGAGGCCGCCGCTGAGCAGGATGCCGGCGCGATCGCGGTCTGAGCGCAGGCGGTCGGAGACGGCGGCCTGGAGCAGAATCTGAAAATGCTCGATGTAATCATCGCCGTGGCGATAGCGAATGCGGCCGTCGGTGGGGGCGGTCCAATAGCGCGCGATCCGGAGGCCTTCGGGGGATATAGTGAGCGAGTGCGCGGGAGGGAGGCGGCGGACGTCGCGGAAGGTAGTGGTCGCAACGTCGCAATTCAGACCAAAGAGCAGGAAATCTCCGAGGGCCGCTTCATTCAGGTCGTCACCAACATCCGGATGCAGGCGGACACAATTGAGCGTGTTGCTGAAGAGGGAGAGTTCGCCGAGCTCGGTGTAATAGAACGGTTTGACGCCGAAATGATCGCGCGCGCAAAAAAGAGTTTTCTCCCGAGCGTCCCAGACGGCGAAGGCGAAATCACCGCGCAGATGCTGGACGCAATCGGGGCCCCAGGCGGCGTAGG
>Ga0187819_10001142_pt1 | contig 13734 bp, 11 predicted proteins | sample NC_wetland_sal_i_15_FD_132411 | JGI IMG/M metagenome (GOLD analysis project Ga0187819, IMG submission 132411) | Wetland sediment microbial communities from Neuse River Estuary, North Carolina, USA - SO4_4 | ecosystem: Environmental > Aquatic > Freshwater > Wetlands > Sediment | place: USA... | reverse complement strand
GAGCAGAAACAGATTCGCTTGCAAATGGCCGCCACTCTCAAAGCCGTCATCTCCCAGCGCCTCGTCCGCCGCGCCGACGACGCCGGCCGCGTCCCCGCCGTCGAAGTTATGATCGCCACCGCCTACATTCGCGATTGCATCATCAATCCAGACAAGACCCGCCTCATTCACGACGCCATCGCCGCCGGCACCAGCCAATACGGCATGCAGACCTTCGATCAATCGCTCTTCGATCTCTACAGCAAGCAGCTCATCACCCTGGAAGAAGCGCTCAGCCGCTCCTCCAATCCTGACGAATTCCGTCTTCGCATTCAGGGCATCCGCTCTGCCTCCGACTCCGCCCGCGAGGAAATGGAGCGCCAAATGGCCGACTTCGAGCGCTTCGCCAGGAAGTAGCACGGCATGCCGTACCCGGAGGTTTGAGTCGGGACCGAGATCACATGAAACATCTCTCGCGCGCCACGCTTCTCCTGCTTATGTTGTCAGCGCTGCCCGTACACGCCGCGAATCCGGACGGCATTCGCAGCATCGATTTCAAGAATTTCGCGTTTCCCTGGGACAACGATGTCCACCTTACCGATAGGTCGACGTGGCATTGGATTGCCTCTCGGCCACAAACACTGGTCCGTATCGAAAATGGAATCCACTATTTCCGCCATTCCGATCAATCCGCCTCCAAACCATCGCCGGTGATCAGCGTGGACGGAGTCACCTACGGCGACTTGGACGGTGACGGAACGGAAGAGGCCGCGGTGCACCTCAACTACGGTTCCGGCGGCACTCAGAACTGGGACTATCTGTACGTCTACAAGCGGGTCGATGGCAGCCCAAAACTCATCGGCCTTCTCATAAGCGGCGAGCGTGGATACGGGGGCCTGGTCGGAAGCACGATTCAGAATGGCTTGTTGGTGCTGGACTTCGCGGATGCCGATAGAAGGGTGGGCGACTGCTGCTCCGAAGGATACATTCGCGTTCACTACCGCTGGCGAAATGGAACCTTCGTCGAAGAAGGCACACGAGAGCGCGGAGACCTGAACCTTCACGAACACTAAGTTGTAACTCAGTCGCCGTTCGAAAAATTGCTCGCGCTTCTCTGCGCATCTCAGCGCCCTCGGCGTCTTAGCGTTATCTTTCTCCGACTTTTGGCTTTCGACTTTCAACCTTTTACCTCTTCGTCTATCTCTGTGCCTCGTGCCTCTGTGGCTAATCCCCTCTTGCCTTCTTCTCGCCACTTCCTTTTCTTTACTTCGTTCCTTCACTACTCCTATCCTTCTCATGTGTTCTCTTCCCCGCGCCAACTGGAAACCGAATCGGAGCTCTACGACGCTGCCCTGCGCGTTCTCATGCGCCGTGCCCATTCCGTTCACGAGATGAAAAAAGTTTTGGAGCGCCGCACCCGCAACGAACTCCTCGTTCAGGTGGTCATGGCGCGCCTCAAGGAAAACGGTCAGCTCGACGACGCCCGCTACGCCAAACAATTCGCCCGCCAGCGCTCCCAGGGACGCAAACAAGGCAAATTTCGTATCGCTCGCGATCTCCGCGCCCGCGGTGTCCCCGACCGCCACATCCAGTCCGCCCTAGAAGATTCCACCGACGAAGCCGCCGAACGCGCCGCCCTCCGCCACCGCATCGATCGTAAACTCAAACTGACGCGCGGCCTCAAAACCGGAGAAAAGATCGACGACCGCAAAATCGCATCCCTCTACCGCAGCCTACTAGTAGCCGGCTTCCCCTCCGACGCCATCCGCCGCGAACTAAAATCCCTCACCACCGAAGACGTTCCCGACGTCGACGCGGAATGAGCCGCTCAGGACAGGCTGTCCAGGTCAAATGTGGCGTGGACCGTGGCCCCCTCCGGCGGTACGACCTCGACGTCCACGGAATCGGAATCCACACCGGCTACGCTGAACTGCACGAACACATTCGCCCCAATCACCCAGGCCCTGTCGCCGTCGTGGTCCGTCGCATACAGCGGTTGCCCACTGACGCTCGTCGCCGCCATGTGCTTCTTCTGAACCAGCCCGACTGAGACGCCGCGCCAGAAATCCTCCCCGCGCCCCGTATAGGAAGGCGTGAAAAGGACCTTCACGCGAACCTGGATGAAGTCCCCGCGCCGCTTGTAGTCCGCCGCTGCCTGTTGGGCGCTGTAGCCCACCAGGTGCTCCAGCGAGGCCTCGACCACCTGCGCGTACGGGGTGCGCAGTTCGATCTCCACTACATCCGGGCCGCGATCTGGCACGGGAAGTGACTGCACGTATTGTGAGAGAAAAGAGACGGCCCGATCCGAATCCTGGCCGAGAAAATACGCGTCACGGACGGATTCGTCAGTGAGCGGATGGTCGTAGGCGAATCCAAGCTGCGGGGTGAGCAGACTGAACAACGCTGCTGCGAGTTGCATCGCGAAGAAAAGTCTTCGGGAGAGTCTCATAGCGTCCATCCTTGTTGCCGTGGCCGCAGAAACCAAAGCGTTTTCGCCTATGAGTTGTATTTGCCCTGAATCTTCCCGGGCCGCGGCGGAAGTACTCGTTCGATCCAGTAAAACACGGATACAATTTCGGCTGTTGCTGTGGGGAAGGATGCGTGCCTAGTTTGCTAAACCCAACATTGCGCTCGCTGGCCGCAGTGCACAAAACCAAAACGCCGCATCCGTCACTGTGGCGAAGGCAGAAGGAAGAAGAGGATTCAACACAGAGGACACAAAGGTAGGAGCACCCTTCGAAGCTCAGGGTAAACAAAGGGTCAGAGAAGACTTGCAAGGTCGAACCACCAGCTTGCACCCCTCCCCCACTTTTTTGGCGGCGGGGGTAACGCTAACGCGGGGGTGTTTTGGGGCGCAGCACAAACTGGACTCCGCGGTCGGCGTTGAGCTGGACGGTCTTCGCCAGGTCGATGCGGTCTAATCCAATGGAGTTCTGGCCACCGTACGTGGTCGTGTAGTGCAACTCACCGTCCTCGACCCAGTAGTCCAGGAGTCCGTACATCGAGCCGTCGCTCAATTGCAGGAGCGTTACCGGCGGCTCACTCTTCACTTTGCCGGTGGACGCCAGGTTGTTTGTTGCGGAGGGCGGCGCTGGTAGCGCTTCTGCTGGGGGCGCTGCCGTGGAATCGTCCGGCACGTAATCGAGCGGCTGGTCATTGAAGGGCGGGAATGCTGGGCTGCTGATAAATGATCCGGAAAAACCACCGATGAAAAATGGGGCGAAAAAGAAGCCGCCGGCAAAGCAGTTGAAATCATTGTCGAAGAAGAAGGAGTAGCGCGGAAAACCGAAGCCGGTGCATCCGCCAAATCCGAATCTGGGCCGCGGAGGCAAAAACAAGAACCGGTCTCCGAAGGGAAACTCATGGATGGGCCGGTGTTGGAGCCTGCGGCGTGCAGGCGACGAGACGATCTGAGGTCCCGGAAGTTGCAGAACTTTCCCTGGCACCGCCGCGCCGGCGAGGGGCGGCGTCAGGTCATGCGTGGAACTGGGCGCTTTGCTGTGGAGGCCGAAGAGTTTGCCGAAGGAATGGCCAATGGCGTGGCCAATGCCCCTGCCTGAAGAAGGTCCGGAAGAACGACTTGAAGAGAACCCGCCCCGGCCACCGTGCCCGCCATGGCCGCCTGGACCACCAGCGCTACCGGAACCACCCGGACGAGCATGCACGTCCAGAGTGGCCAAAAACGCTGCCAGTATCACAGCCGCCACGCGGGTCCGATGCTTCATGACGGAGATCCCTGCTCCCGCGAGGCTACTCCACATCGACAAGTATTTCCACTCTGGTCGGGCGGCTGGACGCAGTTTGCCGGTGCGTTGCGGGGTCTGCCATAGTGCGAGGTTGGAATGAAGGGGAAGAGTGAGACTGACGTGACCAGCGAACCAACTCGCTAGAGGTGGAACAACTTCTGGACGTTGCTGCGAGCGATTTTCAGCCGGTCAGGTTCGCTGATGGCAGCTTGGTCGAACCAGTTGGAGGCTTCGGCCATATCCTCGAAAGGGTAGTCAACCGAGTACAGAACGCGGTCGGCGCCAACTTCTAGCATCACGTCGGTCAGCGCCTGCGTGCGGAAGTTGCCGCTGGTAGTGATGTAGAAGTTCTCCCGCAAATACTGGCCCATAGGCAATTTCGCTTTCGTGACAAGCGTCCCCTTGGATATGCGGTGATCGACGCGCCAAATGCCGAAGGGCAGTCCTTCGCCCAGGTGGCCGAGGATCACGTTGAGTTTAGGATATTCATCGAACAGCCCCCTGCCCATCAGGCGGAGCGCGTGAATCGAAGTTTCGACCGCGAACCCCCAGGGCGAGCCGACGAGCCAGGGGTGTCCTTCGTAGGCTTGCTGGCGGGTGGCCAGGGGTGCGCGGGGATGAAGATAGAACGGCACATCGAGCTGCTGGACGGTTGCCCAAAAAGGCCGGTATTGCGGCAGATCATAGAAGACGGCCGAATCTGCCTCGCCGATCTGTGAGAAGCCATGGACCAGCGCGCCGAAGAAGCCCAGTTCTTTGACGCAACGTGTCAATTCCTCGGCGGCCGCCTGAGGATCCTGCAACGGCAAGGCGGCGAACCCTTTCAAGCGCTTGGGATACTTTGCGAGGTGCTCGGCAAGATAGTCGTTCGATCGCCGGGCCGTGGCGATCGCTTGCGAAATGTTGGGAATGGCTTGAATCCCAGGATTGACGAGCGAAAGGATACAGAGTTCCACACCACCGCGGTCCATCTCGGCGATGCGTCCGCTGCCCATGTCCAGGATCTGGCGGCGAAATTCGGGCGCGTAGGTGGCGGCGGAACTGGCGTCGATTGTTTCGGGGATTGCGAAGTGTTCCTCCAGCGCGATTTTCCGGGTCATTCGCGTCGAATCCGGTTTGGCCGGATCCAGCTCTTTCTGAGCGTTGGGCGCGGCGTTTGCTGGACTGACATCTCCGAGAAGCCCTGTAGTTGCGAAGGCCGCCGAACTGAGTTCTAGGAAGCTACGTCGCGTGATCCGGTCTTTCTGATTTATTGTTTCCATTCGGGATTTCCTTTTTGATCCAGAAAGCGCCGTAAACTCTACATCAACTCCACCTTGGGCAATAGTAGAGAGCGCCGGTTTCTGCTAAGAGGAATTGAAGTGCTGACGCAGGTCGAAAATCGGAGCGCCGGCTCGAGGCAGTTTGCCGCCGCGTTGCGGCGTCTGCCATAATGCGAGGTTGGAAGGAAGGAGAAGAGTGAGACTGACGTGACCGGCGAACCAATTCGCGGCAAGACCTGGAGCGGCAACGATATCCGCGAGGCCTTCTTGCGCTTCTTTGAAAGCAAGGGCCACCGGCGCGTGCGGAGCTCTTCGCTGGTGCCGCACGGCGATCCTACTCTGCTGTTCACCAACGCGGGGATGAACCAGTTCAAGGACGTCTTCCTGGGGCTCGAAAAGCGCGATTACGTTCGGGCGACCACCGCGCAGAAAGTTGTCCGCGCCGGGGGCAAGCACAACGACCTGGAGAATGTGGGTTTTACCAAGCGGCATCACACCTTTTTCGAGATGCTTGGTAATTTTTCCTTCGGCGACTACTTCAAGGAAAAAGCCATTCCGTACGCCTGGGAATTGGTCACTTCACGCGATTGGTTCAACATTTCAAAGGACAAACTTTACGTCACAGTTTTCGGGGGCGCCGAAGTTGCTCCCGGCACGGTTCTCGGCGTGGACGAAGATGCCCGGCGCTTCTGGCGCGAGCAAAGCGTTGCGCCCGATCGCATCGTTCCGGTCGCCGGCCTCAAAGACAACTTCTGGGCCGTGGGTGACACCGGGCCTTGCGGCCCCTGCAGCGAAATCTTCTACGACATGGGTCCGGAAGCTTCCGACGAAGGCCACACCGATTGCAAATTCCCTTGCGACTGTGGGCGCTACGTCGAAATTTGGAACCTCGTCTTCATGCAGTTCAATCGCGACGCCACCGGCACCCTGACGCCGCTGCCCAAGCCGTGCGTCGACACCGGCATGGGCCTCGAACGCGTCGCCGCCGTCCTGCAAGGCGTTGTCTCCAACTACGACACCGATTTATTCGTCCCGCTTCTCAAACGCGCCGCCGAGCTCTGCGGTGTGGACTTAGATCGCGAGGAAAGACTCGAAGAAGGAAAAGGCGGTGCCGCCTCTCTCCGTGTCATCGCCGATCACGCGCGCGCGACAACGTTTCTGATAGCTGACGGCGTTCTCCCATCGAACGAAGGTCGCGGGTACGTCCTGCGGAAGATTATGCGTCGCGGCATCTATCATGGCCGCGTTCTAGGCGCGACAGGACCTTTCCTCTTTGAGATGGGTCGGTCAGTAATCGACTTAATGGGTGAGGCATACCCGGAGCTTATAGAGTATTTGGTTCGCGTCGTTGAGATCGTCCGCGGCGAGGAGAGCCGCTTTGCTCGGGCACTAGAAGCGGGTCTGCCTCACCTTGAATCAGATCTCGCCAAAGTCGGCGCTTATGGAAGTGGCGAGCACGGAATTGGTGCTTATGGAGGGGATAAGGCCTTCCGGCTCTACGAAACTTATGGCCTCCCGGCAGATTTTATCCGGGACGTGGTCCGCGACAGGGGGCTGCAGTTTGATGAGGAAGGATTTGAGCAGGCGATGGAGGAACAGCGGACACGCGCGAGAGCGTCGTGGAAAGGCATGCACAAAGAGGTGGTGAACCCGGCGTATACCAAGATCGCCGAGACGTTCAAGACTGAGAAGGATTTCTATCAGGCAACAACCGACAAAGACGTCCGCGTCCAAGCGATCATCAGTAAGAGCGGCCCGGTCAATGAACTCAAGGCCGGCGAATCCGGCGAAATCGTGCTCGACCGCACCGTGATCTACGCCGAATCGGGCGGCCAGATGGCGGACACCGGCGCGTTTTACGACAACTCCGGTTCGCAACTTCTCGCGGAAGTGACGGGCGCCTTCTACCCCGTAGCTGGACTCGTCGCGCACAAGGTCACCGCGCGCGAGACGCTGCGCGTCGGCGACCGCATCTCGGTTGTCGCCGATGCCGACCGGCGGGCGCGGATTATGCGAAACCACTCCGGCACGCATCTCGTTCATGCCGCACTGCGCAACATCCTGGGAACACACGTCAAGCAGGCTGGTTCGCTGAATGCGCCCGATCGTTTGCGCTTCGATTTCACCCACTTTGCACATGTCGATCCGGAAGAGCTGCGCGATATCGAGCAGCAGGTGAACGACGAGATTCGGTTCAATACGCAGGTCGAGACCAACGTGACTTCGCTCGACGAGGCGCTGGCTTCCGGGGCACTGGCCTTCTTCGGGGACAAATATCCGGAGAGCAATGTGCGCGTGGTGACCATCCCAGATGAGCGGGCACCGCGGGGGTTTTACAGCAAGGAGTTGTGTGGCGGCACGCACGTGCACCGGATCGGCGATATCGGCGTGCTGAAAATCGTCAGTGAGCAATCGGTGGCAGCGGGCGTGCGCCGCATTGAGGCCGTCACCGGAATCGGTGCGCTGGAGCACTACCAGCAGCAGGCGCAAATGCTGACCCAAGTTGCCAGCCAGCTCAATGTGGGCGAAGAGGCAGTCTTGGCCACCGTCGAAAAACTCTCGCAGACCGTGAGGCAGCTTGAAAAAGAGCTGGAGGCGCAGAAGCGCAAAGGAGCCCTGGGCCAACTGGACGAACTGATCGGGCGGGCGCAGACCATCAAGGGCGTCAAGGTCATCGCCGAGGAAGTCCAAAATGTGGACCGGGAGGGCCTGCGCCAGCTTGTGGATAGCCTAAGGCAGAAGCTGGGTTCCGGAGTGGTGGCGCTGGGCATGCCGGAAAACGGCAAAGTGGCCCTGATTGCGGGCGTCACCAAAGACCTGACCTCTAAAGTCCATGCCGGCAAGCTGATACAGGCCCTCGCTAAGCAGGTGGGCGGTTCTGGGGGCGGTAGGCCTGATTTAGCGGAGGCTGGCGGAAAGGACACAGCTGGCCTAAAAACTGCCCTTCAGAGCGTTCCCTCCCTGGTCGAGGCTTTGCTATGATCCCCCCGCGCCCGAAACGTGTCCGTTGCTGGACACATTAGTACTATCGACCTATCGACTCACCACGGACGCAGCCTGTAGCATTCCGCGAGTTACTGAGACGAGGACTTGTGCGCCTTCCCCACACAATCATGCGTAGCGCGTTGGTCGCTTCCTGCGTCTTTCTGGGAGTGCTGGTCTTCTGTGGAAAACCAGTCCACGCCCAGATCGCGAAGGTTTCGGACGATACCGGTCGGCAGTTTTTCGTCAATGCCGAGCCGCCCGTCCAGACCAAGCTAGCGCTAGCGAAGACGCACGCCGGGATCTACATGCCCGCGGAAGCTTCGTTTACTGGGCGAGGGCGTCCGGCGGTAAGCATCGACCGGGACGGGGCGGAGAAGCTGGTACGGGAAGCAGCTGACCGGCACCGGGTTGATCCGGCGCTAGTGCGGGCGGTGATCGAAACGGAGTCGAACTGGAATCCAGCGGCGCGCTCCCGCAAGGGCGCCGTGGGGCTGATGCAGTTGATTCCGACGACGGCCCAGCGATTTGGGGTGAACGACGCCTTCAGCCCGCAACAGAATGTGGACGCTGGGGTTCGCTACCTAAAGGTCTTGCTGGAGCGGTATGATGGTAACCTGGATTTGGCTCTGGCGGCGTACAATGCCGGTGAGGGGGCTGTGGATAGGGCTCACGGCATCCCGGCATTTCGGGAAACAAGGGACTACGTACAGAAAGTTCAGAATGCCTACTTCCGGCCAGGATCGGGACGCCTCGATGGCTTGTGGATTAATCCACGAGCGATCCACAAGAGCGTGGAACCCACCGGCCGCATCATATTCACCAACGAATGAACCGGTAGCACGGCGCTCGCCCTCAGAAGCGGGAACTCTGCGGCCGGCAACGCAGAGGGCGTAGGGCGCGCATGTTGGCAGGCCGAAAAATTTTCCACACGAGGTTCGCCCGCGTTTCGCCAGTTTTTGCGGCGTTCGGCGCCGTGCTCTTTGGGCTGTTTGCAGCGTTTTCCACAACCCGAGTGGAAGCAACCGGCACTACCACCACCAGCGTCAAACGCCAGGCGGCTTCGGCGCAATTTGCCCGAGGTGAAGATCAGCGCGCCGCGCTGAACGCCAAACCTGCCAACAAGCGCACGCTGGCGGACTACAAGCAAGTTGTCTTGACCTACAGGCGGGTGTACTTGATTACGCCGCATGCGGCGGAAGTGCCCGATGCGGTGGTGGCGGTGGCGGAGCTTTATACCGAGATGGGGGATCGCTTCGGGCGGAGCTATTACCAGTCGGCGGTGGACTCCTATCGGTTTTTGATTCACGACTATCCGGCGAGCCGGCACGTGGCGGACGCCCTGCTGCACATCGCGCAACTCGAGAAGGATCCGCTAGGTGATCCGGGAGCTGCGGCGAAGACGTACGATGAGTTTCTGAAGAAGTACCCGCACTCGCCGCAGCGCCGCGAAGTGCTGGAAGCGCGCGCGGAACTTGCTCTGCTGCAAAACGGCGACGCACCGGCAGCGGCGAAGAGCGAAGCGACAAGCCCGGTTGCGTCCAAAACGGAAGAGGCGCCGGAAGTCACACGGGAGACGCGTGAAGATGGGGGCCTGCCGTCCGCCGCGCGTTCGGGTGGGGTGGCGCGGGTGAGACGCATCAGCACCAGCGCGTCGGCGGAATCGACGCGGGTGACCATCGATTTGGAAGACGCGGTGGAATACTCGTCGGCGCGAATCCGGAATCCGGACAGGATCTTTTTCGATCTGCATGCGGCGCGGCTTGCGCCGGAGGTGGCGAAGGGCAATATTCGCGTCGAGGGCGAACTGCTGACGGGCGTGCGGGTGGCGCAGAATCACTCCGGCATCGTGCGCGTCGTCCTGGACGTCACCGGCGTGCGAGATTACATTTCTTCGCTGCAGAGCAATCCGCCGGAGCTGGTGATCGATCTGTACGCGGAGGGAGCGCCGGCGCGAACGGCGAAGGCCAAGCGTGCCCAACCACAAGCGGGAGATGGCGCGAGCGTTGGAGCGGCGGGCGCGACGGATACCGCCGGACGGAAGACGACACAGCCTGCCGCCGAGAAGGTCGCGCAGCCTGACGCCAGCGCGTCCAACGGGCAACCGTCGAGTGTTTCGACGAGCGCGCCTCGTGGGGCGAGCATGGCAGACGAAGCGACGACGGCCAATGCTCTGCCCTCGCCGGTGGCAACGCTACCCTCGGCGAAGGGGAAGTTGCGCTCGAACTCGCTGAAATCGGTTTCCACCAACCCCGCCACGGCGGGCAAGCCCGATCTGATTCAGCCGTCGGCTACGCCGCAGCCGACGCGGGACGGCCAGGCGACGCTCACGCGTGCATTGGGGCTGAAGATTGGCAGGATCGTGGTCGACGCGGGGCACGGCGGGCACGATACCGGCACCATTGGTCCGACGGGCTTGATGGAGAAAGACTTGTGCCTGGACGTGGCGCTGCGCCTCGGCAAGATCATCCAACAGCGGTTGCCGGGCGCCGATGTCGTGTATACGCGGGCGGATGACACGTTCATTCCGCTGGAAGAGCGCACGCGCATCGCGAATGAGTCGAAGGCGGATTTGTTTATTTCGATCCACGCCAATTCGAGCCACGACCACGGCGCGCGAGGGATCGAGACCTACTACCTGAACCTGAAGGGCTCGCCAGATGCGATGGAAGTGGCGGCGCGCGAAAACTCGACGGCGCAGGAAAGCGTGCACGACCTGGAAGACTTGGTGAAGAAGATCGCGCGGAGCGAGAAGATCGATGAGTCGCGGGAATTTGCGGAGGACATTCAGGAGTCGTTGGCAAAGCGCATCCAGAAAAGCTATAAGCCGGTGAAAGACCGCGGGGTGCGCAAGGCGCCGTTTGTGGTGCTGATCGGGGCGGATATGCCGTCGATCCTTACGGAGATTTCGTTCTTGAGCAATCCGGCGGACGAGCAGCTTTTGAAGAAACCCGAGCATCGTCAACGGGTTGCTGAAGGCTTATATCAAGGAGTGGCGAGCTATCTCCAGAGCCTTAACAGTGTTACGGTCAATCTCCCGAAGCTCCCTCTGAAGCCGGCGGGCCGCTCGACGGCGATCGCCTCAGTTGAACAAACGCGGAACCCGCAGTAGGCTATTGGTGTCTAATCAAAACGTATCGATGCGCTCGTTTCTCCTATTTGCCGCTCTCGCACTAACCACCTCAGCCTCCTTGGCTCAGAATCCGCAGGCGGACCTGCCTGCTAAGTTCGGTCAATGGACAGCCGCCGGGCCCGTGCGGAAACTTGCTCCCAACTTCGCAAGCGACGACCAGAAGCTGGCGGTGTTCTCCGAATCGGGTGTGTCGCAGACGGCCCTGGCAACGTACTGCTTCGGAGCGAGCACGACGAAAGCTACGGCGTGGGTGTTCCAGGATTCGAGCGGCGCGTACGAGGCGTTCACGTACCTGCGGTCACCGGACATGACGACCTTCGACAGCAGCCTAACTCATACGGCCGCTTTTGATAGGAACCGCGCACTTCTGTCCGCGGGCAATTTGCTGGTGGAGGTCGCTCCAGCGTCCGAGGTTACCTTGGGCGATCTGAAAGATCTGCTGCGCCGGATTGTGGCGACGGCTGACAAGACGCCGTTTCCGCCGATTCAGACATTTCTGCCTAAAGATGGGCGGGTCCCGAGTGCCGAGCGTTACGCATTGGGGGCTGTTGGGTTCCGGTTTGCGGCTGGTTCTCTTGGCCGGGCTGATTTTGCTTCGCTTGTGGATCAGGCGGGATTTTCGTCTGGGGCGGAGGCGATTTTTGCCCGGTACGAGGCGGGAGCGAATGAGGCGGTGCTGCTGCTGATTGACTATCCGACGCCGCAGTTAGCGGAATTGCATTTGCGCCACATGCAAAGGGCGCTGCTGGCCGCGAAGCAAGGTGCGAGTGTGGAACGGAAGGGGTCGCTGCTGTCGATTGTTTTGGCGCCTACGTCGCAGGAGTACGCGGAGAAATTGCGTGGCGCGGTGAACTACGAGACACAGGTGACCTGGAACGAGCCGAGCCAGACGGCGACCGATCCGCCGTGGTCGACAGTGCTGGGGAAGATTTTTATCGGGACGGGGCTCTTCATGGTCGTGGCGGTGGTGATGGGCGTGGCGTTTGGGGGCGTGCGGGTAATTACGAAGAGGTTCTTCCCCGGCAAGGTGTTTGACCGGCCAGAGCAGCTGGAGGTCTTGCAGCTTGGGTTGTCGGGGAAGCCGATTGATCCGCGGGATTTGTATTAGGGGGTTCGCCTCGCGGGCTCAGATGGCGACAAGACGGGGTGGCCCTTCGAGGTCCAGGGTAGACAAACCTTCGACCGTACAGATGGAGGGCGGCTCGCGGGTTAGCTCCCGGCAAGACGCGGTGGTCGGGCGGGGCAAGCCCCGCCCCTACAATGTATAAGGCGGCGCGAGCCCTTCGCGTCGCTGTGCGAGGCTCGGGCAAGCCGCCGCAACTCTCCAAAAGTAACGCAATTCTCTTGCTAGCGTCTAATTCAGTCACGGTTGGTGCGGGCTTGGTGTGCGCCGTAAGGTGGCGTACGATCAAAGGATAGCTCCAGGGAGATGTGTTCCCCTATGTTCCATCCAGGACGGGCAAAGCAAGGAAATCGTAGAGCGTTGGCTGCGGCCGTACTTGGCTTGGCGGCTTTAGGGTGGGGGTGTGGGAAGACGGTGGCGGGCGGTGGCGCCACGGCTGGCGGTGGGCCACCGGCGATACCGGTGCAGGTGATGATCGCGAAGTCGCAGAAGATTCCGGATACGACGGAGTATTTGTCCATTCTGAAGTCGCGGCGATCGGCGACGATCAATCCGCAGGTTGAAGGGCAGATTACCAGGATTTTCGTGAAGTCGGGCGATCGCGTGACCGCAGGGACGCCGCTGCTGCAGATCGATCCGCTGAAGCAACAGGCGACGTTGAGCAGTCAAGAGGCGGCGCGCACTGCGCAAGAAGCCAACTTGCGCTATGCGAAGGTTCAATTGGAGCGTGAGCGGAAGCTCTTCGAGGCAGGCGTGGTGGCCAAGCAGGAACTCGACAATGCGCAGACAAATTTTGACGCTGCGGCGGCGCAATTAAAGTCGCTGGAAGAGCAAGTGAACCAGCAGCAGGTGGAATTGCACTATTACAAGGTGGCGGCACCGATGGACGGAATCGTGGGGGATATCCCGGTGCGCGCGGGAGATCGCGTGGCGGTGACGACGCTGCTGACGACCGTCGATGAACCCGGGGCTCTAGAAGCTTACATTTATGTGCCCGCGGACCGAGCGAAGGACCTAAAACTTGGCGTGCCGGTGCACTTGGTGGATGCCGCGGGACACGCGCTTGCGGATACGCGGATTACGTTCATCTCGACGCAGGTGGACACGGATACCCAGACGGTTTTGGCCAAAGCGCTGGTGGAAAACACTCAGGGGAGGCTGCGAGTGGCGCAGCAGGTGCGCGCGCAGGTGGTTTGGGGCTCCCACGACGGCACGGTGATCCCGATTCTGGCGGTGACGCGGATCAATGGAGAATTTTTTGCGTTTTTGGCGGTTAGCGAGCGTAAGGGTGTGGTAGCACGGCAGAAGCTGCTGAAGGTGGGCGACACGGTGGGGAACGACTATGCGGTGTGGGAAGGGATTAAAGCCGGGGACCACATTATTTTGTCTGGCTTGCAATTTTTGCAGGATGGAGCTCCGGTGATGGAGCAAGTGCAGGGGGCGGGCGGCGCGGCGGCGGGTGGGAGTGCGGGGCACTGATACGGTCGAGGGGTTGAGTGAGAGTTGCGG
>Ga0187819_10001140_pt1 | contig 13736 bp, 12 predicted proteins | sample NC_wetland_sal_i_15_FD_132411 | JGI IMG/M metagenome (GOLD analysis project Ga0187819, IMG submission 132411) | Wetland sediment microbial communities from Neuse River Estuary, North Carolina, USA - SO4_4 | ecosystem: Environmental > Aquatic > Freshwater > Wetlands > Sediment | place: USA... | reverse complement strand
CGGTCGCTGACCGCGGCGGGAAAACTGCGGAGTGTGGTAGCTGGATAAGAAGGCCCGGAGGAGGCGGCCTATGAAGAGAGCCAGACTGAACGGGGATTCTCGGAAACTGCATGATCTGAGCATCCGTCCTGTGGCCGGGGACGAGTTGCAGTCCAAAATCCACGAGGCCGTGGCCTGGCGCGCCTACCATCTTTTCGAAGCGCGGGGTTGCGTCCCCGGGCACGAAACCGAGGACTGGCAACGTGCCGAATCTGAGGTCGTGGGTCCGCTCCAATGTGGTTCCCTGGACCAGGACTACAGGATCTGCCTGACTGTCGATGCGTCCTGCTTCGACGATGGACCGATCGAGATGTGGCTGGAGCCGCGGCGGTTGACGCTTTGCGGTTTCGACCCGAACCACAAGCCCTTCCCCGTGCCACCCGGTGAACCGGTGCGGCCGCGGAGAGATTGGATTTTTCGCGCGCACGAGTTTGCCGTGGATCTGGATCCGCGGCGGGTGGTCGCGCGGTTCAATGGCCCGGCACTGGACATCTACCTCTCGAAGGCCGGGGCTTACGACGAGATGCGAGCGATTGCCGCTGCCGCCTAGCCCGATAGTCTGACGGGGCCTTGGTTTGGACAAGCGTCCGGGGAATTGTCAACCGGGCCGGCGGTAGGGGCACGAGATATCGTACCCGACGGGGTGTAGCTGTCGCCGCTGGGACCAATCACAAATTTCACCAGTTTCTATCGGAAGTAGTGTGGGTGCCCAGATGGGTCTGGTGAGAAATTCGGGCTAGGGGGATATTCCGGCATGCGGGAGCACGGCGCGGCGCCGCAACGGAAATGCTCCGCCGATTATCTTGATGCAGGTCCGCACGGGACCTAGTTCTTGGAGCCTCAACCGGGTTTGTAGTCGGGAACCTTCTCCCCGGGATTGAAGACAGCGGCCGTGCTGCGGCCCAGATGCTTGGCGAAGTTCGCGGAGATTTCGTCCAGCCCCTTTTTGTCGAAGCCGGAAAAGCTGACGGCAATTTTCCCTTCCGGCGTGATCAGGAAGAGCGAAGGAACGTTGGTCAACCCGTAGGCATTCGAGGCCGGATAGCCCGAGGCGTCAATCAGGGAAGGGAAGGTGACGCCGTACTCCGCGGCGAATTCCTTGGTGTCGCCGGCGTCGTCCTGGGAAATCCCCACGATGGCCACTCGATCGTTTCCATAGGCTTTGTGGATGCGCTCCACATACGGGAAAGTGAACTGGCACACCGGACAGCTCACTTTGTAAAACGCGGCCAGCACCGGGCCTTTGCTCACCAGCTCGGAGAGCATAACGGGCCGCCCGGAGGAGTCGGGCAATTCGATCTCCGGCGCATCCGCTCCGGCCGGGAGCATTTCCTGGCAATGACCGTGGAAATGGCGTAGGAGTTTTTTCAGCATCTCTTCCATATCCTAGCGAAATCCGGCTCGGCCTGCTACCGCGGCTCGCATTCGCGTGTCGGTTGCGGTGGTCTCCGCGACCGGTGCTTTTCCGGCGGGGGGGCTCGGGCGTACCGCCGGCATCCCGCCCGCGTTCGCCTAGTGGATATGCCTGGTCTTCTTCGACAAAAAATCCATCAGCAAATACTGGCCCAGCGTGTGCGGCGTGGTGAAGTAAGCCTTGCCGCGGCACATTTCGCTGACCTTCTGCACGAAGCGCACGAGCGTGAAGTCGCTGGCGAGCATGAAGGTGTTGATGATGATGCCCGCGCGGCGGCAGCGCGCCACCTCGTCCAGGGTTTCGCCCACCACCATGGGATCGAGCCCGAAGGCGTTTTTGTAAACCCGCCCGTCTTCCAGCGTGAGCGCCGAAGGCTTGCCGTCCGTAATCATCACAATCTGCCGCATGTCCTTTTTCTGCCGCGTGAGGATGCGGCGGGCCAGGCGCAGTCCCTCGCGCGTGTTCGTGTAGAACGGCCCCACCTGCACGCGCGCCAGTTCCTCGAGCGGCACTTCTTCCGCCGAGTCGTGAAACAACACCAGGCGGAGCGAATCGCCCGGATACTGCGTGCGGATCAAGTGCGAGAGCGCGAGCGAGACGCGCTTGGCGGGGGTGAAGCGGTCCTCGCCGTAAAGAATCATGCTGTGGCTGCAGTCGAGCAGGATGACCGTGGCGCAGGAACTCTGGTAATCGCACTGGTGCACGCGCAGGTCGGGATAGTCCAGCTCGATGGGCAGCCCGGGACCGTTGCGCTGCACGGCGTTGAAGAGAGTCGCGGCAATGTCCAGATTGACGGTGTCGCCGAACTCGTAGGGCTTCGAGGCGGCCGTGGCTTCCACACCCGTGGCCAGGTCGCGCGTGTCGTGGCGCCCCAGGCTGCTCTTGCCGAGAGAACCCATCAGGTCCTTGAGCGCGCGGAAACCGAGGAAGTCGATGGTTTTGTCGGTGATCTCAAAGCGCACGCGGGATTTGTCGTCGCGGCCGGGCCGGCCGCGCGGCGCCTTCTGGCCCGCCTCGGTGACCATGGGGGGCTGGGGACTGATGAATCCCTCCTGGGAAAGGCGTTCCATCAGCCGGTCGAGCAGCCGTTCCAATTCTTTGCTCCGCTCCGGATTGCTCATCAGCTCGTCGAGGAGTTCCTTGGAGAGCAAGTCGCCCTGCTCGAGGGCCTGGAGGATGGCCTGGCGAAGCGATTCCATGGAGCGCTCCGGGTCCATTTCGCCCCAGCGGGAGTAGGGCGACTCGAATCCACTCTGGAGGAGGTAGTCGGAGAGCTGGTGGACGAGGTCTTCCAAGTCCACCGCGTCAGCGGGCTCGCCGGTATATCGAGAGTATCGCGTCACCTTCATAAAATAGGGGGTAAAATCGCAATTTGAGACGTACAGGAAACAGCGCAATTTTGCGCCAGTAAGTTAGTTAACGTAATTCGGCAGATCAATTGAATTGCCTCCGTGGCGGCCGGCCGGAATAGGGCTCGGCCTCCCGTCCCTCGGCGGGGCGGGGCGCCTCGGCGTGGTAGCCGCGCTCCTCGCTGCGGCTGACGCGCCGGTGAGCCCACAACCCTTCCAGCACGAATTCCGCCGCGGACACCAGGAGCGCGTGCGCGGCGCCGTCGCGGGCGCCCACGCGGTCCAGGCGCTCGAGAAGTCCCGGCACCTTTTTGATCTGCAACAGCTCTTCGCGCGAGGAGACGTTTGTCGAAAGCTTCAGCTCGCCGCCGTTCTGGAACCACTCGACGGTTTTGTCCAGGTTCACGCCGTTGAAGTGACGCTCGAAGACGCGTCCGATGGCGCCGCGGATCAGTTCGCGGGCCACGGTGTCCGCGCCGCGCAGCTCGCCCTCGTATTCGAGTTCGATTTTGCCGGTGATGGAAGGCATGGCGGCGTACAGATCGGCCACGCGGGCCACCGCGAGCCGCTCGTGCAGCCGCACGGCGCGCTGCTCGGCGTTGCTGGCCACACTCTCGGCCACGGAAATGGGCAGGCGCTGGCTGACCCCGGAGCGTTTGTCCACGCGTTTGTCTTCGCGGGCCAGGAAGGCGACCTGCTCGATGATCTCGCGGAGGTACTCGGGAATTTCGAGGGGAATCTGCCCGCCACGCTCGGTCCAGGCCTCCTGCTGCGTGATGCGCAGGCCCTCCTCGATGGTGGCGGGGTAGTGCGTGCGGATTTCGGCGCCGATGCGGTCCTTGAGCGGGGTGATGATTTTGCCGCGGGCGGTGTAATCCTCCGGGTTTGCGGTGAACACGATGAGGACGTCGAGGGGCAGGCGCAGCGGGTAGCCTTTGATCTGGATGTCGCCCTCCTGCATGATGTTGAACAATCCCACCTGGATTTTTCCCGCCAGGTCGGGCAGCTCGTTGATGGCGAAGACGCCGCGGTTGGCGCGCGGGAGCAGCCCGTAATGCATGGTCAGCTCGTCGGAAAGGTCGCGGCCGCCGCGCGCGGCCCGGATGGGATCCACGTCGCCGATGATGTCGGCCATGGTCACGTCCGGCGTGGCCAGTTTTTCCACGTAGCGCTCGGCGCGGGGCAGCCAGGTGATGGGCGTGGCGTCGCCCTCGCGGGCCACGCGCCCGCGGCAGGCCTTGCAGATGGGCCGGTAGGGATTGTCGTTGATTTCGCAGCCCGCGACGACGGGAAGATATTCGTCCAGGAAAGCCACCAGCCCGCGCAGGATGCGGCTTTTCGCCTGGCCGCGCAGACCCAGCAGGATAAAGTTCTGGCGCGCCAGGATCGCGTTGACGATCTGCGGCACGACCGAGTCCTCGTAGCCGTGCACGCCGGTAAACAGCGCCTCACCCGCGGCCAGCATGCGCAGCAGGTTTTCGCGGGCCTCCTGGCGCACGCTACGGTCGCGGATGCGTTCTTCCGACCACGAGCTGCGGCGAAGTTCGCCGAGCGTGGCAGGCAGTTGTGTTGCTGGGATCCCCGTGGAAGACATAAGAGTTTCGATGCCCGTCCCTTCGCAATGATTATAGTCCGTTCGCGGCCTGCGTGGGGTGCCCGAAACTCGGAAGGCGAATCCGCCTGCGGCGGACGAAACTCGAAATTCGAAAATCGAGGGACGGCGAGGGGCGAGAAGCAGAAGGACCATGCATTTGCTTTCGAGGATAAATATCGCCCCCCCTCCCCCGCCAATTACGGATCTGCACAAACTGCGGGACTTAGGTGCGATTCTCGGCGAAACGATTGAAAACAGGCGACTTTAAGTGGGTGCAGAATGTGCAGTTGCGAGGTGAATTTATAAGTGCAGAAACTGCATGAGTTAGAGGAGGGGAGCGTGGATCTGCACATTCCAAATGAGTTGCATGCTGCTCGGGTTCGAGTGGGGCGCGTCATGCGATGACCAAAACGTTATATACCACAGATTATATCGAAATGCAAGGAAAAAGTGAGTGCGATACAGAGAAAAGCAAAGCCCTGGCTAGGCGGCCCGCTCTTTGCAGTGTAGTTCGGTCTGTTCGAGGATGGTTTGGGCGGCGCTCTCATCTTTTTCGGGGGGGGGTAGCAGAGAAGAGCCTCTTCCGGCCCGGTCGGAATTTCCGAGGTTGGAGGCCAACAGCTGCGTTACGAGCGTTTGAGCAGGGGTGAGCGAGGGCCAAGACGTCGTATGATCGCGTGCGCAGGGTTAGGGGGTTGCTCGGAACAGTAAGATCCGCACACAGGCCAGGTGTGCGGGCCACCCCCGTTCATCGCCTTACTTGCCGCCCAGGCCGCCCGCCCCTGCTGGTCGGTGGCCACGCGCTCGCTCATGTGATCCGTGTGGTGATAGAGCATCAAGGCGACGGTATCGCTGGGCGCCTGCCCCGGCGTCGTCCCCGTCGTGTACGTCGCCGTCGAAGCGTCGCTGAGTTCGCTTACCACCTGGCTGCCAGAATAGATCGTATTCGTTCGGTTTGTCCCGGCCACTTTCACGTTTCGCTTTCCCTGCCCGTGGTAGGCGTAGGTGGTAATGGCGGTGCCGCCGGCCGACCGAACGATTCTCGGTTCACGATCGCAAGTACCCGATCCAGAGCCTCTTGATCCGAAAGTTCCGTCTGGCGGTGCGCAAGAGAGCTCCTGCGCCTTTGTGCTGGAGCTTTGTGAATCCCTTCTTTTGTGATTGATGTAAGCTCGACCGTATCCCAGCGGTGGTCGCCCTCCACTTCGCCCTTGGCCGTGTCAATAAGCGTGGTCAGGACATCCGTGTCTGAGGGCCGGGTGTCCTGATGAGAAGCAAATTTACGTATTACCACAGTGCCAACAACGCTTATGCTTTTGTCTGTCTCAGTCGTCCGAACGAGCCCGTCAGCAAGCCATTTTGCGCCGTCCTCACGGAGCACCTCGATCGTCGTAACAAGCTCCGTGCCGTTCTCTATGTTTTTTTTCGAGCTGTTCAACACACGCATCGAGGAAATGAGCTTGCCCATATACTCTCCCTTGAGCCCCAATCAGCGGTCTGCACACGCTCCCCTCGGATCTGCAACCCCCAGCCTAACCGGTCATTCTTTTCTCTCGAGGGTTCAGTACGGGAGCACATTACTCACTGCATGCTATGAAACAGCCAACCATACAGCCAATCATCAGCTCAGGCTGTTCCCAAAACACCTCTATGCAAAATGCAGCGCACTTTTCGTAGCATTCACGGTTTAGGGTCCCGGCCCCAATCGACAGTATACCCCCGCCAGTTCCAACGGGGCCGCAGCTCGGGTCTCCGGGCGCGCAGTTGGGAGGGTTAACCGGGTCGGGAGGGGTGACCGGGTTGGGGCCGCAACCGATGCCCGTGACCGGATCGCAGGGCTGCGGAGTCGGGGTGCAGGTCGGGTCCGTGGACGTATCGCAGGGTTGCGGATTAGGGCCGCAACCCATGCCCGTGACCGGATCGCAGGGGTCCGGCCCAGCCGGAGGGAGGCCGCCACCACCGCCGCCAGAGTCGACCGACCCGTCCCAGCCGCCTGCGGTTCCGACGTTGATCCCGAAGCCCGAGTCGTAGTCATCGCAGTCATCCACGCAGACAAAGTCGATCAGCCCGTTGGGATCCCAGCGATTGATGGGGTCGTCGCTGGCGTAGGAGTAGCGGTTGAGCCTCTGCGGGTTGTAAGAGCTTCCCGACCGCCGGTCCGGGGTGTGGAAGCGTCCCATGCGCGCGGAATGCTCCCGGTAGAGCGCGTGGTTCACAAAGGAACCGGTCAGCTCCGGCTCCAGCCTGTATTTCGTCAGCTTCCGGGCAACGCTGGGAGATGCGGCACCGGTGTCATACCACTGGTCGCCGTAAGGGTAATTGCCGCGCTGGTAAGCCACGTTGCCCTGCTGGTCGGTGGCCACGCGCGTATTCATGTGGTCGTGGTGCTGGTAGAGGAGCAGCGACACGCTGTCACTCGGCGCCTGGCCCGGCGTCGCTCCGGAGGTGTAGGTGGCCGTGGAAGCGTCGCTGAATTCGCTCACCACCTGCGTCCCTGAATAGAGAGTATACGTCCGGTTCGGTCCGGCCAACCTCAGGCCCCTCCTTCATGATGTCGAAGTGAGAGGACGGCCGATGCGACCAGGAGAAGAAAGCCTGCGCCGGACAGCGTGTAAAAGAGAGCGTCCCCGAGAGAGTGTCGAAAGAATATGCTTGCCAAAATCGCAGAAAGTCCCGCGGCGAGTGGAATGTAGGCCCTCGTGAGACCCCTTTTGTGAAAGCTCCATCCGATCACGCCGAGAAGGGCCAGGGAGAAAGTACACCATCCGACGGCTGAAATTCGGACGGCCGGGAGCATTCCGTGGCGGGTCAAAGGGCCAATGGCAAACATCGCGAGCATTGTTATCGTGAAGATGATCTGAGCCGCGCGACTCAGGCCGCGCTTGCGCTCGATTGCCATACCGATGGCCCACGCGACCAGTATGATGGCCAAGTCCATCCAGTCTGCCTGCACGGCCGCCCTCACGCACGGACCCCGGGAAGGAAAGTTTGCATGCGCACTCTGCAAGTGCTGACTGGAATCATGGTTGAGGTCCCGCCTGGTTCCAGCACGCGATTTCCTGAGCGAGGCAGTCTGCGGTCTCGCTATCAAGGGTCGCCTCGCAGACATTCTGTCCAACGTTGCAGGCTACGGCGGCGCTCGTCAGACAGAGAAAGCAAGCTGTGGGGCCTCCCCATACGCACGGGAGACTACAGAGTGCGAGGCGCGCACCGCAGGTGCTCATGGCGCTGACCGTGCACTGGTTGTATTTGGCTTGCGCCTTGTCCATACACGGGACAAAGACGTTCTGGTGGCACCATGACTGTGTGCCTGTCGTGGCGCAGTTCGGGTCGCTCGGGTCGCATCCGTTTCCACAGGTCGGGTCCGTGGACGGATCGCAAGGTTGCGGATTGGGGCTGCAACCCATGCCCGTGACCGGATCGCAGGTACTCGGCCCGGTGGGCGGGTTAACCGGGTTGGGCGGGCCGGTAGGGTCGCCGCCCCCTCCTCCACCGCCGCCGCTATAGCCACCGCCAGAGTCGACCGACCAATCGCCGCCCCCGCCGCCCGTGGGGTCGCCTCCCCCAGCGTCCTCAGGGCCGCAGCCCTGGTTGATGTCCCCTGCCCCGCCGATATCGCAATCATCCACACACGGGCAGGAATTGGTGCCGTGAGGGTCCCAGCGATTGATGGGGTCGTCGCTGGCGTAGGAGTAGCGGTTCATGCGCTGCGGGTTGAACCGGTTTCCCGCCTTCACGTCCGGCGTGAGGAATCGCCCGATGCGCGCGGAGTGCTCCCGGTAGAGAGCTGCATTCAGCAGCGAAGCGGTCAATTCCGGCTCCAGCCTGTACCTGGTTAACTTGCGCGCCACGTTCGGAGATGCGGCACCGGTGTCATACCACTGGTCTCCGTAAGGGTAGTTGCCGCGCTGGTAGGCCACGTTGCCCTGCTGGTCGGTGGCCACGCGCGTGTTCATGTGGTCGTGGTGCTGGTAGAGGAGCAGCGATACGCTGTCGCTCGGGGCCTGCCCCGGCGTCTTAACTCTCGGGAATATGGCCATGTTGAGACGAATCAGTCGACCCACTCCCACCGGTTCTCTTGTGAGACCCTTTGGCCTTACCGACGGCCAGCGCCAACAGGATGAGCGCGACGGGGACCCCCAGAGCCATCGATTCGATCCTGAAGATGCAGAGCCCAGCAATCGACAGGATCAGGACCACGCTCGATGCAAGCTTGAGCCCGAGCCAGGGCCTAGTTTGGGGCACTCTCCGCGCCCTAACCCACAGGAAAATGGGGCCCGCCGCAGCAAACAGGAGGATTATAACGCAGCTGGGTACCCCGAGCCGGATGGTCCGGAAGACCGTTTCGCGGAAGAAAACTAGTGCAGTCAAGAGGGTCAGCGCGAACAGGCAAACGCTGAATATCAACGTATAAAAGAGGGCGTTGCTTTTGTCCATCTTGGCGGGTGGCGAACAGGATTCGCTCCCATTATTGTCTTGAGCGCCTCGCACATGGGGAGAATACCACTTCCGCAATTCCTCGCGAAGTGATGAGGGCAGTGGCGAGTCCCGACCGGGTCGGGATCTGCGCCCCGTTGCGGGGCTTCGATGACGAGTGGCGAGTGACGAAATCTGGAAAAAACCGCACCCTCTCCGAGGACGGAGAGGATGCGCCATCGGCCTCCAGGAAGCCTTCTCGCGTGGCGGTGAGGTCCCGATTCAATCACCTCTTAGGGCAATGCGCGCAATCGGTTTCATTTTGGTGTATAAGTATGAATGTGAACTCCGCACGCATTTGTTCACTGATTGCGTTGTTGTTGGTGATGGGCTTGCTAGTTTCCGCTCGCGCAGGCGGGCTTGCGCTGTGCGGGGCCATGTGTGCCTGGACGGAGGAGAACCCGCAACGGTCCGTGAATCCCGTGGATGCGCAAGCGCGCGGATCTCCTCCATTTCGTCTCGTGGCGCGGGTGTTTGCCTTTGGCAATCAAGGGCAAGCAACGGAAGGCGGCTATGGGCTCCTGTGGAGATCACCCGCCTCGTGGCGGGACGAACTGCGTTTCTCGGGCTTCTCGCAAATTCGGGTCGCCGCCGGAGACAAGCTTTACCTGTCCCGAAATCATCCTAGTTTGACGCCAGAGATATTCCTGCTCCTCAATCTCGTCAATTTCCTCCGAACGCTGAGTTCAGGGGCTCAGTCCACGGCCACGGCGGAGAAGTTGCCAGCATCAGAAGAATCGAAAGCCTGGTCCGACCAGCTTCGAGAGAGAGTGGACATTGTGGGGGAGTTCTCGCTCACCGATGTGATCCGGATCCCGTTGCATTGGGACCTGAAAAAGCGCCCTTCCGAATTCCAATTTGATCGGTACCTGGATTTTCAAGGGCGTCACATTCCGGGCGTTCTCACGCAGCTCGATTCGGGCAAGCCATTCGTTCGGGTCGAGGTGAAGGAAATTGCAACGGCTGCCCCGGACGATTCCTCGTTCGATCCTCCAAAAGACGCTTTCCCTCTCCCGTGGTGCCCAAATCCGCGACCCGCGACGCTCCAGGGAATTTGGGGAGGCGAGTGGCTGGCGACTCTTGCTCCTCCCAAGAAGGGTTTTGCGGTTTACGGCATCATCGGAACGGAAGGGAAGTGGCACAACCTGACGGTGGTGAGATCTTCCGGAGAACCAGACGTAGAAAAAGTATATCTTGACCACACCGTTACTCGGGATCTCTACTATCCAGCGGCGTGTGGCAAACAGAAGGTTGTTGAGGAGCAGGTCATCGAGTTTCTGCCGGCGAAGTGAGCAATCGTCCTCCGGAAGGTTTCATCCTGCTCCCACCAGAGGGGCAACCCGCACCCTTCCCTGCGCTCAATTGTAATGCGGATGGCCGTTGCCTCCGGAGAGGCGGCGGGCGCGGTCGGCGATTTCCACCTCTTCGAGCCAGCGCGCCAGGCTGAGCTCCAGGCTGTGTCGGCGCTCCTGCTCGTCGCGCATCTCCAGTAATTTCTGCTTGTAGGCGAGATCCAGCGGAAGTGCCCCGGCGATGTGAAAGGAAATCAAGTGTGCCTTGGCCAGTGCACTGCGGTCCGGCGGGCGCTCGAAGGCGGCCTGGTAGCACTTTTCGTAGAGCTGCAAGAGCGCGGTGCTGGGGACCTCGGTGGGCGGCGATCCCTCGTGGAGAAATTCCACCTCCGCCTCGTAAAAGGAGCGCTCCTCGAGCACTTCGAGGATGCGGCAGACCTGGCGGCCCACAGTGATGATATCCATCTCGCCGTTCTCGTAGGTCTTGGCGATTTCGAGGATTTCCGCGGTGCAGGCCACCTCGGCCAGGCCCTCCTCCGCCGCGAGAACCACGCCGAAGGCCTGCTTCTTCTCGCTGCACTCGCGAATCATCTCCTTATAGCGCGGCTCGAAGATGTGCAAGGGGAGCAGCTCGTGGGGAAACAGCACCACTTCGAGGGGGAAGAGCGGGATGCGGGTGGAGGCCATGCATCGTGTCCTAGTGGGGCTGCTGCTGGGCCTGCCAATTACGCGCCACGGGATTCCTCCAGCGCGGCCTCCAGCTCGCTGAGTGCGTGCGCGTCGCCGGCCTTCCGCGCGGTCTCGATTCCCTGGCGAAACGTTCCCTGGGCCTCGGGGCCGCGCGAGAGGCGCAAAAGGAGCTGGCCGTAATGGTAGTAGCCGGGAACATATTCGGGATGGGAGGCCAGGAGCCGGCGAAAATTTTCCTCGGCGGCGGCATCATCGCCCCCCTTCACGCATTCCAGAGCCAATCCGTAGCGCGCAAACGCGTCGTCGGGATTGGCGGCCAGAAATCCTTCCAGCATTGCGCGGCGGGTGTTCGGCGCATCGGGCACAAATCGAGAATACCACAGCGCCGCGGAGGGGGATTGGCGGCCTGGCCGGTCCGGAGCGGGAGCATGAGTTTGAGGACGTACGAGAAGGCAACGCCTGGGGAATCGTGAGGAGAGAGAAAGTCCGGAACGAACCCACGGTCCCGCCCGAGCGAGACCGTGGCTACCCGGGCGCTGCCCTCAACTGGGTTGCCGCATGTTCGGCGACGCGATTCGCGACGGCCACGCAGGCGCCAATCGCGGGGCCTTCCAGATAATTGCCCGCGAGGAAGAGCCCAGGAGTCGCGTCGAGCGCGGCGCGCACGCGGCGAAGGAGTTCCGCATGGCCCATGCCGTACTGGGGGATGGCCTGGGCCCAGCGCTGTGTGAATCACACCCGCGGCGCGCACAGCAATCCCAGCACGCGGCGCAGTTCGGATTCTACGGTGGAATACAAAGCTTCGTCGGGCAGCGCGCTCGCGGAGGGATCGGTCATGCCGCCGGCAAAACTGGTGAGCAGCGTCTGACCCTCCGGCACGCGTCCGGCGAAGAGCGAGGAATTCCAGACGGTGCCGAGCACGCGGAGCCGTTCGGCGCGGGGCACCAGGAACCCGAAGCCTTCGAGGGGACGCGGCACGTGCTCTGAGGCGTAGCTCCCGGCGACTACCGACACGGGAGCGTACTCGATGCGAGCCAGGTCTGCCGTGGCGGGAACCAGGGGGGACAGCAACGCGGCGGCCGCGCGCGCGGGCGTGGCCACCACTACGGCGGCCGCGGGGATGGTCTCCCGGCGCCCGGCTATGTCGCATTCGATCTCGAACCGCGCACCGGTCGTCGCTTCCTGTCGCTCGCCGCTCTCTACAGCTGCGCGGCGCAAGGAAATCGCGCGCGCACGGCGCGACACGCGGTCTCCCAACCGTTCGGCAAGGCGCGCAACCAGGCTCTCGTTCCCTTCGCGGAGCGTTGCCAGCCCGCCGCGAGGCGCGTTGCCTGCCGGACGCGATTTTATGGCGCCGCGGACCACGCTGCCGAAGCGCGTCTCCCAATCGTGGACCGAGGGGAAGGCGCCGCGCAGGCTCAGCCGCTCCGCGTCTCCCGCGTAAATTCCGGCCACCATGGGAGCGACGAGCCGATCGAGCAGCTCCGCGCCGAATTTGCGGCGCACAAACGCGGCAATGGATTCGTCATCGGCGGGAGGCGTCGTATGACCGAAGGGCTCCGCGAGCAGGCGCACCTTCGTGCCCCACGAAAGAAAAGAAGAGAAAAGCAGCGCGGGGCCGAGCGGCACCTCCCGCAGCCGCCCGCGCTCCACCACGTAGCGCGGGGCCCGCGGATCGGCGCGGAGGAGATCGTCCTCCAGGCCCGCCTCGCGGAGGAGTTCGCTGAGTTCCGGGGTGAGGAGAAAACTTTGCGGTCCGGCCTCGAAGAGCACACCCTCGCGCCGCACCGAGCGGATGACGCCGCCTGCGCGCTCCTCCTGTTCGAGCAGGAGCACGGGCGCGCCCAGGCGTTCGAGGCGCCACGCGCAGGCCAGTCCCGAGATTCCTCCACCGATGACGACAATGGGCATGCGCGCGCCCGGGTCCGGCTCCTGCTGCCGGGGCATCAGAGAGTTTTCGAAAACAGCGGGCGTTCCGCCAGCCGCTGCCTCTCGAGGTAGGGATCGAACACCATGGCCACGTTGCGGATGAAGATGCGGCCCAGGCCGACGACTTCCACAGCCTCGGGGCTGAGCCGGACCAGGCCGTCCGCGGCGCAGCCCGCCAGCCGTTCGAGTTCCGGGGCGAAGTATTCGTCGAAGCGCAGGCTGAATTCCCGCTCGACTTCGTCTTTGCGCAGCACGGTGTGGCACAGCAGCCGGCTGATGACGCTGCGGCGGATGCGGTCGTCCGCGCTCAGGCGATAGCCGCGCATGGTGGCCAGGCCGCGCGCGGCGATGGCCCCGGCGTAGCGTCCCGCCTCGCGTTCGTTCTGCGCGTAGGCGTCGCCGATGCCGCTGATGGCGCTGACGCCCATGCCGTAGAGATCCGCGCCGGCCTTGGTGGTGTAGCCCTGGAAATTCCGATGCAGTGTGCGGTTCCGCTGCGCCATGGCCAGCTCATCCCCGGGGCGGGCGAAATGGTCCATGCCGATGTACTGGTAGCCGGCCGACAGGAATCTTTCGAGTCCCGCGCGGAAAATCCGGAATTTCTCCATGCCCTCCGGCAGACGGCGCGCAAACGATCCCTGCTGCTTCTTCAGCCAGGGAACGTGCGCATAGCTGAACATGGCGATGCGGTCCGGCGCGATCTCCACGATTTTGTCCACGGTCTCGGCGAAACTCTCGGCGGTCTGGAGCGGGAGGCCGTAGATCAAGTCCACGTTGACGCTGTCGAACCCCAGGCGCCGCGCGGCATTTACGAGGTCCCGCGTCATTTCGTAGCTCTGGACGCGGTGGACGGCTTGCTGCACCTCCGGAGTAAAGTCTTGCACCCCCATGCTGAGGCGATTGAAGCCCAGCCGCCGCAGGGTTTCGAGATGCTCGCGGGAAGTGACGCGGGG
>Ga0187819_10001139_pt1 | contig 13744 bp, 12 predicted proteins | sample NC_wetland_sal_i_15_FD_132411 | JGI IMG/M metagenome (GOLD analysis project Ga0187819, IMG submission 132411) | Wetland sediment microbial communities from Neuse River Estuary, North Carolina, USA - SO4_4 | ecosystem: Environmental > Aquatic > Freshwater > Wetlands > Sediment | place: USA... | reverse complement strand
CCCGGCGTTCAAGACGATTCTTGATGCCGTCGAGGAGGCACAACTCAACGGCAGGGTGCACACCCATGCGGAAGCCGCCAAATTCGTCCAGGATGGATTTTCAGGCCGATAGAGTTCTGATAAGCAGCCTATTATCTCTAGATTGCAGGATGAACTTGCGAGCGGAGCTCGAGCCCGGGGATAAGGCAATTCGAGGGGGAGGGCGAGTGAGTCTGCTTGCCACAATTACATGAGTGTGTTACACTCATAATGGTTTATAGTGGCAAACGAAGACAGGTAAATCCTTTTGCTTTGAGGTGCATCTAACCCTATTGGCAGCCGATAAGCTGCCTGAAGGACTCATTTGGCTTTTCCAGCTGAAGGGGGACAAGGTGAGTAACGTAAACAGGGTTATTCCAGAAGAGCTTGCAATCCTTCCGGTGCGCGACACGGTTCTGTTTCCCGGCGCGGTGATTCCGCTGCCGGTCGGCCGTGAGAGTTCGCTGGCGCTGCTGAATTCGCTCGATGGCGCAGAAAAATTGCTGGGCGTGGTTGCGCAGCTCGACCCGCGCATCGAGGAGCCGAACGGAACGGATTTGCATGGTGTTGGGACGTTGGCGAAAGTGCACAAAAAGGTGCGCATGCCCAACGGCAATATAGTCGCCTTTATCGAAGGTCTGGGGCGCATTCGCGTGACGGAAGTGATCGGCATCAAGCCGTTTCTCCGGGCGCGCGTGGAGGAGCAAGCGGACCTGGAAAACCAGCCGGACGCCGAATTGACGGCGCTCCAGCGCAACGTCCAGGAATTGTTCCGCGAAGTGGTGGCGCGCTCGCCACAGCTTTCAGACGATCTCCAGGCGGAAGTGATGAACATGGATTCGCCGGGCCGGCTCGCGGACTTCGTGGCCGCGACGCTGCCTTCGCTGAGCACCATGATTCGGCAAGAGCTGCTCGAAACGTTCAGCGTGCGCAAGCGCCTCGAGACATTGATCAACGAGCTCTCGAAGGAGAAGGAAGTCCTCGAACTGCGCAACAAGATTCACGAGCAGGTGCAGGAGCAGGTGAATCAGACGCAACGCGAATTCCTGCTGCGCGAACAGATGAAAGCGATTCAGAAGGAGCTGGGCGAGTCAGATGACAGCCACGCGGAAATCGACGAGCTGCGCAAGAAAGTCGAAGAGTCGGGAATGTCCGCCGAAGCCCGGAAGGAATGCGACCGCGAATTAAAGCGCTTGGCGAAGATGACGCCAGCTTCGGCCGAGTACATGGTCTCGAGGACCTATCTCGAATGGATGACCGCGCTGCCGTGGAACAAGACTTCCGGCACGGAGGAAATCGACATCCCGAAGGCGCAGGCCATCCTCGACGAGGATCACTACGATCTCGCGAAGGTGAAGGAGCGCATTCTGGATTATCTGGCGGTGAAGAAGCTGCAGCCCGGCATGAAGGGACCGATTCTGTGCTTCCTTGGGCCTCCAGGCGTGGGCAAGACTTCGCTCGGGAAATCCATTGCCAGGGCCATGGGCCGCAAATTCGTGCGCATCTCGCTCGGCGGGATGCACGACGAAGCGGAAATCCGGGGCCACCGGCGCACGTATATCGGCGCCTTGCCGGGGCAGGTGATTCAGGGAATCCGGCGCGCCGAGACGCTCGACCCCGTCTTCATGCTGGACGAGGTGGATAAGCTCGGCCGCGATTTTCGCGGCGATCCCTCGGCGGCGTTGATGGAGGTGCTCGATCCGGAGCAGAACGCCACGTTCCGCGATCATTATCTGGACGTTCCGTTCGATCTTTCGAAAGTGCTTTTCGTGGCCACGGCCAACTGGATGGATCCGATTCCCGAGCCGTTGCGCGATCGCATGGAGATCATCGAACTCCCCGGCTACACCGAGGAGGAGAAGATCCACATCGCGAAGAAGTTCCTAATTCCGCGGCAGACGAAGGAGCACGGGATCACGCTCGGGGAGCAAATCGAGTTCACGGATGAGGCGCTGCACGACCTGATTCACCACTACACGCGGGAAGCAGGCGTGCGGAATCTCGAACGCGAAATCGCCACGCTCGTCCGCAAGCAGGCCCGGCGGCTGGCCGAGGGCAAGGTGGAGAAGCATATCGTCACGCCGGAAGTCATCCGGGAAGTACTCGGTGTGGCCAAGGTCCGTCTCGAAAAAGAGGTGGAGGAGCGCGTCATGAAGCCCGGCGTTTCGGTTGGGCTGGTCTGGACGCCCGCGGGCGGCGACATCGTCTTCATCGAGGCCAGCAAGATGCGCGGCGGGAAGCAGTTCACCATGACCGGGCATCTGGGCGAAGTGATGCAGGAGTCCATGCGCGCGGCGCTGAGCTGGGTGCGTGCGAATTCCGAGCGTTACGGAATCGACCCGGACTTTTTCCGAAAACTCGACTTGCATATCCACGTTCCGTCTGGCGCGATTCCGAAGGATGGCCCATCGGCCGGCGTGGCGATGGTGACGGCGCTTGTGAGCTTGCTCACGGGCCGTGCGATCCGCCCGCGCGTGGCCATGACGGGCGAGATTTCGCTATCGGGAATCGTGCTGCCGGTGGGAGGGATCAAGGAGAAGGTGCTGGGCGCAAAGCGCGCCGGCATCCGAGAAGTGATCCTGCCGTCGGAGAACGAGCCGAACGTGAAAGAGGACTTGCCGGAGGAGATGCTCGGTGGCATGAAGATTCACTTCGTGCGCACGGCCGAGCAGGCGCTCGAACTTGCTCTGGGCAAATTCGAGAAGCCGATTCATCCGATTGCAGGCGGGCACAAGGCCGAGGATCGGCCTGTGATCGGCCCGGTCCACTAAGCGAACCGGAAACAGAGACAGCCAAGCATCATTTGAAGGCCCGGAGAGAAATCTCCGGGCCTTTTCTTTTTGCGCACGAAATGCCTTTCCTATTGCGGCGGGCGGCGCAATCGCGTACAGCTAGAAAACTTCCATGCCCTATCGCCCCAGAGAACTGGTGGTGCGCGCGCGGGAAGCCGCGGCGCTTCTGCTTGCAGCGCTCGACCACAACGAAATGGTCCCGCGCTTTCTCGATATTTATGCGGCGGAAAATCGCCGGCCTGGCCGCGCGGACCAGCCTGCACACTACCGCGAACAGCTGGAAACGATTCGCAGGGAAGCAATCCTGGCCATGGTTCTGCGGGTGCAATCGGCATTACCCTTGCGGCTGAAAGTGCGCGTGACGATGAACAACACTCCGAGGCGCGCAAGGAAGAAAGCCAGGAGGGGAAGGAAGGGCGCGAAGTTACAGAAAACAAGAAAATCGACACTCGAACTTGCCATCCCTCTACTGGACCTCTTTCGCGAGGAATTTTTTGTCGCGCTCGGGCAGGCGCTCGTGTGGAGCGAGGCGGATGCGAAGGAATTCTGGCGCGACCTTGAGCTGTACGAAAATCTTGCCCGCCGCGAGCCGCGACGCCAGCCCGGCCGCACTACCCGGGCGATTGCTTCCGGCCCGTTTGTGGACCGCACCGCACTCCTGCTTGATCCCTCGCTGATGGAGCAGGCGCGGCGAGCCGCGGGAAGATTTCAGCTCGAGCTCAACGCCGCCGCTGACCGCGTGCTTCGAAACGTGTTTTCCAGACGGCGGGCGAACTAACATGAGCCCGTCACATAAATAGAATGAGCGGCTGCCCCCGCGACCCCAGGGGTTAAAACCCCTGAATATGGCGCGGCTTTCGGCACGGCTGAAGTCGTGCCCTGACGAGAAACATTTATGAGATGAATCCATTTAGGCGTGTGTGTTTATTCCGCACATTCGGGGCGGCGGTTTGTCCCATTTTGGTACAGGTTTGCTATCCTCGCGCCCGTGCAGATAGCTTTCTACGTCCTCGTCATCCTTCAGATTCTGCTCGGGCTATATTCGCTCTGGGGCGGGTTCGAGTGGTTTCGGATGGTGCGGCAGCGGCTGGCGTCGCATGCGGGGTTTTATACTCCGGTGGCAGCCTTGATATGCCCTTGCAAGGGCAATGAACGGGGGCTGGAGGAAAATCTCGCAGCGCTGACACGGTTTGAGTATGCGAACTACGAGATTTATTTTTCGCTGGCGACGAGCCTCGATCCGGCGCTGAAGATTATCGAACGCGTGAAAGCCGCGAGCCAGCGGCCGGTGCACATCGTGATCGCCGGGCCGCCGGAAGAATGCAGCGAGAAGGTTTATAACCTGCGGCGGGCCGTGGAAGCGCTGCCGGAAAAATTCGAAGTCATCGTTTTCACGGATTCCGACGTGCGGCTGCCGCGCGGCTGGCTGACGAAATTGATTGCGCCGCTTCAGGACCCGCGCATCGGCGCCACAACCACCTACCGCTGGCTGATTCCGGGCGGGCAAACCGGCTCCGCCTTTGCGGGCGCGTTGGCCTCGGCATGGAATGCGGCGGTGGCCACCATGCTCGGGAAGCCGCGCGAGAATTTCTGCTGGGGCGGCGGCACGGCGATTCGCCGCAAGACATTCGACGATGTAAAAGTGCTCGAAGCGTGGCAGGGCGCGGCCAGCGACGATTTTGCCATGACGCGCGCGCTCGAGGAGGCCGGCAAGCCGATCGTTTTCTGCCCCGAATGCCTGGCGGCGACGGTGCAGCCCTGGACCTTTGCCGACCTGCTCGAATTCACCAACCGGCAAATCGTCATCACGCGCGTCTATTCTCCGCGCCGGTGGATGATGGGGGCGCTCGCGCACATTAGTTATTCGCTTACGCTTATTTTTGCCGCCTTCGTGATTCTGAGCACGATGATCGAAGGCGATCCGTGGGGGCAGCTCGTGCTGCTGGCGCTGGGCATTCCGTTGCTTGCGGCGATGAAGGGAGCGATGCGCACGATTGCCGTCCTCGAATTGCTGCCGGAGTGGAAGGCGAAGCTCCAGGAATGGGGATGGGTGTGGTTCGCGCTGGCCCCGGTGGTTTCGTTTCTATTTTCGTGGAATTTTATTTCGTCGGTGCTTACGAAACGCATCCGGTGGCGCGGGATTCGCTACGAACTGGTGTCACCGACCGTGACGCGCATCCTTAAGCATTAGCCGCGGCTTGCGGCTGCGGCGCAAATGCGCGCTGGATAAGGCATAGCAGGAACGCAGTGATTGCGCCCACCGGAATCGCCAGCCACCATCCGACCACGAGCACGATATGCGGCCCAGAGGTGAACCAATCGAGCACGCGCCAGCCATTGCCCGCCACGGTGCCGAAGCGGGGCCCCAAATTTCCCAATACTGTGACCACCAGCGGCGCGAGGAAGGCACCGAACAGCGCCCAATGCCATGGCGTCTTGCATTTTAGAATCGACGCCACCTTTCGCAGGACGAACGCGAAAATCAATGCCGGGAGCGCGCCCAGCACCAGCCCGTAGAAATAGAAAAATAAAATTCCGAAAGCCTCCCGGAGTCCTGAAACCATTCGCGTGGCGCCCCAGAGATCCTTGATCCATACAGCGAGGCTCATGAAGAAGCAGCCGAGAATCCACGCTGAGAGGTAATAGACCAAGCTGCCGTGGCGGGTCACGATGCGGCCGCGGGAGTGGCCACAGGAGCGAACTTTCTTGCCACCCAACACAGGATGGAGGCCGTTACGGCGCCGCAGATCGCAGCGGGCCACGTATGCCCGTATGTGTTTTTCAGCAGTCCGACTCCTCCAAGCAGGAAGGGGAGAAGCTCGCGATCAACTTTTTCAGACCACGCCGCAATGGAGAAAAGGCCCCAGGCAAGGAATGCGCCACTGAGCAGCCACTGCCACAATTTCATCCGACCCAACCGCTGCATCGAATAGTGGAGCAGCGCTCCGAAGAGCAGCGCGGGAAACCAGCCGACTAAGAACGAATCGAAAATCGTGAGAGGCAACAAGACAAACGAGTAGTCACCATTTTTTGCTGCCATCCCATACTCGAACCAGAGCGCACCGATTGGGCACCCCACAAGGATCGCGACAAAACAATAAAGAAGGTATTGCGGCTCCTTCATCTTCTTTCCTCTTCAAATCCTCCGCTGGATGTTCGGGAAATCAGTCCACACTTTTACGCCGCAGAAGTGTGAGCCTTCGGTGCAGATCGGAGTGGAGATGCCGGCGCGGAGATAGCAGGGCGGTCCGATGTAGCGCCCGAGCTGCGGAAACGCGGCGCGCACCTGCTCGACTTCTTCGATCGAGGATTGATAGATCTCTTCCTGCGCGTTGAAGCAGGTGCGCATGGTCCACTTGTGGAGCAGGTGAAGGAGCGAACCGGATTCAACCAGGCGGATGGCTTTTGCGTTGGGCAGCAGGTAGAGGGCGAATTCGAGTGGGACGCCGCGGCCGAGGAGTTCGTTCTTGGCCGCCCAGGCCTCTTCCATGGCGCGCTGATAAATTTCGAGCGCTCGGGGGTTATCGCGAATCAGCATCGGTGCGACGTAATCGGGCGCCGGCGTATCCGCAAGCGTCAGCAGCGGGCGCGAACCGGGAACCATGCGGTGGCGCTGGTCCTGGCTATCCGCGGTATGGCTGATTTTCTTGGCAAAAGTGAAATTCGTGTGTTGCAGCGCGCGCATCATCGGCGCGTGCACGCCGATATCGAGCGTCTCGCGCCGGTAGGGATTGCGCGCGGGATTGAGCATCCGGTCGAGCGCTTCGGCGTCGGAGCATTCGGCTGCTGTGAGGGCCATGACAGCGCGATAGGCCTCGGCCATCGTGGCGATGGCGCCCGGCGAAAAATCGATGAGCCGCGAAGTCAGGCCGGCGAGGCGGGCATCGAATTCGCGGGCAAAGGCTTCGCCATCGCGCATGGGTTCGCGCCACTCTGGTGGGTCGTCCATCGGGACATTGTCGAAGCGGTCGAAGAATTGCGGGTCCACTTCGCGGACACGCGCCACCATTTCGCCAATCACGAGGCGCGCTTCGCTCGGCGTATCGCTCGCCGCCTGCATGCGCCAGAGTCTGTGAAGGACGATGCCGGAAAGCGTGTGCACCATGGTGGTGAAGGCGGCGACCGGAAGGACGTAGCGCGCGACTTCAATGGCGCGTTTCTCGGATTGGCGATTCACTTTCTGGATGCGCTTGGCATGCGACATGGGGCCGACGTGCCAGATGTCTCCGAGAATCGCGCGCGCCCCGGGCTCGAGAACCTTGGTGAGTTCCCGGTAATGTTCCCAGGCGCACGCGATTGATTTTTCGTAGATGGCGCGCTCGGCTGCGCCGAAATTCGGGCTTTCGGCTGGGATGTACGCTTGGGCGCGGTCGAGGCGCACGTAGCGCTGGCTTTGCTGCTCGGAGTTATAAAACGGGTGCGCGTGGAGAAATGACCAGACGAATTGGCGGCTGATGTTTTCGAGGCCGAATTCGAAATGCGCGTGCTGGAAGACGGTGTGATGCCCGCCGTAGTAAGTGGCCGAGCCGACGGTAACGCGCTGCTTGTCGGTAATTTCCTGGGCGCCGATCAGGCGCGGGGAATAGCAGGTGCGCGCCGCCGCAATCGCGGAATCGAAGGGGTGCGCAAAATAATTTCGCAACGTGACGCGAGGCGCCGCGCTTTCAACCAGGGAGCCAAGCGGCGAGTCAGGCGATGCGGACAATTGCGTGGCCATATCCGGCTGGCATTCTACACCGTCTCATGCCCGGCGAAGCGGTCGGTTCGAATGCGGCAAGGGCGTCCGAGATGACGGACGCCCCGTGGATTGAAATTGTGCGCGAAGTAAGGATTCGGAAGAGATCGCGGCTACTTCTTGAGCGAAGCAGCTTTGTCCGCGTACTTCTTTTGGAAGCGTTCGACGCGGCCCGCCGTATCCACCAGCTTTTGCTTGCCGGTGAAGAACGGGTGGCAGCTCGAGCAGATTTCGACGCGGATCATCTGCCCTTTGGTTGTGGACCGCGTTTCGAACGTATTGCCGCAAGCGCAGTGCACCGTTACAGCGTGATAATCGGGATGAATTCCCTCTTTCATGGAAGGCTCCTGTCTGCCGGCCGGTCTGCGCGAAGAGGGAGTTGCGCTCCTCTGTCGCGTCGCTAGGCCAGCGGAGAAACGCCCATTATAGGCGATTCCACGAATTTTTGCGAATGCGACTGCGGGGGACAAAAGGCGTCAGGCCGGCTGCGACTAAGAAACGAAGGCGCAGCCGACGCGCATCCGGCCGCTTTCCTGGCGAGCGGCGTACACTTTGCGCAGGACCACGCGCACGGGCGGGAGGATCGGCACGTGCAGCACGGCGCTAAATTGGTTGGGGAGCTCTTCGGACTTGTCGAGCTGCAATGCTACGCCGCCGTAACTCAAATCAATGACGTTGGCAGATTTTTGGCCGAGGTCGGAAAGAATGGCGTAGGCCTTGGTGCCAGCCAGCGATACACGCTCCCATTTGCGCGCTTCCGTGCGAGCCACGGGATGGGGAATTGCGCTGGTCACGGGTGCCGGAGCCGCGACGGGCTTTGCCGGTGACGGCGCCGCAGACGGCGCAGGAGCTTCACGCGAGGGGAGTGGCTCGAGCGGGATGACGCGGGAAGGCGTGCGGCCGGCATGCTTGAGCTGATAAAGGCGTTCGTCGGCCAAGCCCATCAGGGCGGCTTTCTGATCGCCGTCTTGCGGAAAAACAGCTACGCCAAAGTCCAAGGTTGAGTTGGTATTCAGCTTGAGTGGCTGAACTTCCGCTTCGTATTGCGCGCGGACGCGCCGGCAAAGCGTGATGGCTTGTTCCGGGTCGGTTTGCGGCAGGAGCAGGGCGAATTCATCGCCGCCGATGCGGAAAGCAAAATCGGAGGCGCGCAGAGTTTTCCGAAGGGTGGTGGCGGCGAGCTGGAGGACCTGGTCGCCTTGCAAATGGCCGTGGCGATCATTCACTTCCTTCAGCTTGTGCAGGTCGAGAATGACAATGGCAAGCTGCTGGCTGTAGCGTTTTGCGCGATTCAATTCCTTGTCGCAATATTCGTCGAAGAGGCGGCGATTGTAGAGGCCGGTGAGCGCATCGGTGGCGGCATTGATTTGGAGTTTCTTGAATTCGTCGTACTCCATCATGATGGGAACGCGGAGAAAATTCGTGGAAGCCAGCACGTCCACCATGGCGGTCTTCAGCGAGACTCGTTTGCCGAGACTTTCAGCAAGTTCGCGCCGCCGCATGAGAATGCGGTCCCAATACTCGTTGCTTTGCGCTTCGGTGAGATCGATTTGCGCAATGGTGCGGAAAAACTGCCGCAGAAATTGACCGCGCACCGATTCGTCGAGCCCGTCCAAGGTCTCCACCAGGAGATCCATGAATGAGTCATCGGCCGAGGGCTGCGGCTGGAGCGCTTCGCCGGGCTGGGGCATCAATGGGTTCCGAGTTAGTCCTAGGTCCGCCCTGAAATCAGGGAAGACTGCGGGGGCAGGCAGTGTATAGCAAGGGACAGTCCAAATCCTAGACCAGACTCCGATTGGAGAGCACCCCGTAAGTGGCTGCCAAACCTGAGATTGCACAAAGCGGGCAGGCCGGGTACGGTGAACTTTTCTCGAAACAGGCGCATCGAAGAAAAGGATTCCACTTTTGGCCAATTATGCTGCAGTTACTGGATTGTGGAGGGGAAAAGAACTAGCCGATCGGTTTGAGGAACTCGACCCCAACCAAGTGCACTTCACCGGCGTCTTGCTTACGTTTGACCCGGGCTTGAATGGGGGGCATGCCGGCGGGGACGAGGGGGGAGGTAGTGATGGAGGGGGCGGGGATGGTCAGAGTCACGATTTCATTCAATGCTAGAGGGCGAGGGCTGGTCAGGAACGCACCTATCCCACTGATATCTAAAGTCTTTGCAAGCTCGAGGAACTGCTCACCATAGGCGTCTTTTCCACGGATAAAGAGTGGGACCTGCAAGTTGATCCGTTGGAAACGCCTACGCTCGTCGTATGAGGGAGTCATGCCCAGTCTGTGGTGGGCAGCGGTTTCTCTCAAGCCCATTGGTACCCCAGTTTTAGTACTCGATCAGCTGCAAATTACACTGCAACTAGACTGCAACACTAGCCATTTATTTAGAGCTATTGCAATCAGCATCTTACAGCCTTCCCAAATCGGTCTGGAGCACCCCTGCGAGGCTGAAAGTGCCACATTACTCCAGAGCTTTTCATCTATTGTGCAAACTAGGACGCATTTACCATTGACACTAATTGAGTGCTTTGCGAGCATAGCCTTCCTTGTGACAAGACCAGCCGTTTCTGACGTTTCCCGATGCGTTTTGTGTCTTTGCGCCCTGTAGTGGACGGCCCGCGGAGGATAAGTTGACGAAGGGCACGACAATGGAACAACAGGCTGGCGGCCAGTCAGTCTTTCAACTGGTAACCAGCCTCCTGGACGCCTTCGACAGGCCCCTGCTCGTGGCCGATCGCCTCGGGAAGGTCCTTTTTACAAACCTTCATGCCCAGGACAAACTGCGGTCCCGCGGATACGATTCCAGGCCGGATTTGAACCTCTTCGGGGACATCCTTCGCGCGGAACGAAAGGATGTCCTCGCGCAACTCGAGAGCGGGGAGCAGGAAGTGACTGTCGTGCTCGAGTATCCGGAAGGAAACAACCGGGCGCGGATTCGCTGGCTGCCGGAGCCCGATTGGCTTGTGGTTTACATCGAGCCTTCTCCCGCCGATTCTCCCATCGCTGAAGCGGAGATGCGCCAAACGGTTCAGGAGTTGATGCAGGAACGTGAGATCACGTACCGCAATCTTCTGGCTGCTTATTTGCGATTGCAGGAAGTGAACCGGCAGAAGACCGTTTTCCTGGCTTCGGCGGCGCATGAATTGAAGACGCCGCTCGCGGTAATGAAGGGCTACTACGATCTATTGCTTTCGGGGTCGCTCGGGAAACTCAGCGATCGCCAGCGCGATATTCTGAAAGAATCGAAGGAAAGTTGCGACCGGCTGGTGCGCCTGGTTTCCATGTTCTTGAACTACTCAGCCCTTGAGAGCGGAAAACTGGTATTGCAACTGCGGGACAACGATCTGCGCGATTGTATCAAGGACGTGAGCTGCCGCTGGCAGGATGCATTCCAGCGCGCCACCGTGCACCTGGACGTGAAGATGCATCCGGACCTGCCTCCCTTTAAATTCGATTATCAGAAGGTGCAGCAGTGCATCGCGAATTTGCTGGACAACGCGCTGAAGCACACACCGGCGGGCGGCACGGTGACGCTGCTGGCCGAGCCGCACTTCTGGGAGCGGCGCGTTTCGGAAGCGGCGCCTTCCGCGGAGCGGCGGCAGGACCGGGGCAGCGTCAAGAACAGCATCCTCGTGTCCGTCGCAGACACGGGATCCGGCATCGCGCCAGAATTTCATCAGGAAATATTCGAGGAGTTTGTGCGCGTGGATCCATCCTCGTCGGGCATGGGTTTGGGCCTGGCGATTACGAAACGGCTGATTCAAGCGCATCGCGGCAAGGTGTGGGTTGATAGCGAATTGGGACGAGGAAGCTCATTCTCATTTCTTCTGCCCATCAATGTGGAATAAACTAACGCAATAAGTTGGGGGCGGCCTGCTTCGCTCCCCAGGAAAAAAGATGGCTGACAAAGAAAAAATATTGGTTGTGGATGACGAGCCCAGTATCCGCAAGTATCTCCAGACGCTGCTGGATGTGGATGGCTTCGATGTGTCCACGGTCGCGAGCGGCAAGGAGGCCCTGGAACACATCGGCGCGGGCGAGCGGCCGGAATTCATCATCCTCGATGTGCTGATGCCGGAAATGGACGGGCTCGAGACGCTGCGGCAATTGATGCAGGTGGATCGCACGCTCAACGTCATCATGCTTTCCTGCTCGAACGAAGTGACCACGGTGGTCGAAGCGATCCGGCTGGGCGCGCTTGACTACCTCACCAAGCCTTTCGAGAAGCCGGAACTCGATGCAGCGCTGCTGAAATGCCGCAAGAAGCAGGAACTGCGCTCTGAAAACCAGGCGCTGCGCGAATATTGCGAACAATTGACCGAGGACCTGTCGTTCCTTGCCGCCAGCCCGCAGATGCTGAAAATCCGCCAGCAGATTCTGCAAATCGCGCCTGTCGACGTACCCGTCTTTATCAGCGGGGAAAGCGGCGTGGGCAAAGAAGTGGTTGCCCGGATGATCCATCTGCGCTCCTTGCGGCGGCAGCAGGCATTCGTGAAGGTGAATTGCGCCGCGCTTCCCGGCGAGCTCCTCGAATCGGAGCTTTTCGGCTACGAGCAAGGCGCCTTCACGGGCGCGGTGCGCGCGAAGCCCGGCAAATTTGAACTGGCGACGAAGGGCACGATTTTCCTGGACGAGATCGCGGAAATGAGCCCGCACCTGCAAGCCAAGCTTCTGCACGTATTGCAAGACGGGCAGTATTCGCGGCTGGGTGCGCGCGCCGTCGTCAACGTGGACGTGCGCGTGCTGGCGGCGACAAATATGGACGTGAAGGATGCGATGCGCTCCGGCCGCTTCCGCGAGGACCTCTACTACCGGCTGAATGTTCTCTCCATTCACATTCCACCGCTGCGCGAACGCACCGCGGAAATTCCACTTTTGTTCCGGCATTTCCTGGTGAAGTACAGCGAAAAATATCAGAAGCACGCACCCGACCCTTCGAAGCATTTGCTGGAGGCGGCGATCCGGTATCCGTGGCCTGGAAACCTGCGCGAGCTCGAGAATTTCGTGAAGCGCTACGTGATTTTGGAGGACGACGAAGGAAGCTTCCGCGAATTGCTTGAAATGACGGGCCAGCAGCACCGCACGGCTCCGCGCGAGGAAGCGCCCGCGCCGAAGGAGCAAGGCTTGAAAGCGCTCGTGCGCGGCTTGAAGGACGAAGCGGAAATGGAAGCCATCGCCGACGCGCTCGAGAAAACGAATTGGTGCCGCAAGGACGCCGCCAAGATGCTGGGCATCAGCTATAAGGCGCTGCTCTACAAGATGCGGCAATTCAATCTTGATTCCGGGCGCGGCTCGCGCTCGGCCAAAGCCAAGGAAGCGGCCTTGAAAGAGGCTGCCGCCAAAGAAGCCGCGGCGAAAGAAGCGGCGGCGAAAGAATTGGCTCCTTCCGTCCCGGGCGTTCGCGGCTCGTAGCCGCGCGCTCGGCGCATCTTTGCTTGCGTACTACTCCGTAATTCCACGGAGTCTTCCCAACTGCTGCGATCAGAGTGGATCAGCGGAATAGTGTCGAGAGGGTGCGAAAGAATTCGGCTGGGGTGGCGATGCGTGAGGACGCACGCTGAGCAACGGCCTTGGTGAAGTGCCGGGTATTGTGGGTGAGCAGCCAGTCAGATCTGGCGGCCATGGCGGAGAGGAGCACCGGAACATCGGCGGCGTGGCGGATAAGGTGGCGGCTCGCACGCACGAGATCCTTGTCAGGGTAGGGAACCATCTCGGGGTTGGTCAACTTAATGAGACGGCGATAGTCTTCGATCAACTGATCGGCATCGAGCGAAGGCAAGCGCGCGGCATGGACCAGTAAGTTTTCCTCGACTTCATCCCGCACGACTTCTCCGAGAACCAGTCTGCAAACCTGCGCGGCGCAGAGCGACAGGACAGCCTTGTCGAGCCCCCCGGGGGAGACAATCCCACCGGTCAGGACATTGGAATCCAGGAAAAGACGGACTCTGCGCCGGCTCGTCACTTCCTGCGATGCTTGCGGGGGCCGCGCCGCCCGGCGCCGGAGGAAACCTGCTTTCCGTAACGGCGTGCGTACACGCGATCGCGGGTTGCGGGGAGCGTGGCCAGGAGGTCGCTCGACGTGAGGCCCGCAGCCTCCAGGCTCGAGCTCACCTGCTCGCAAAGTTGCTCAAAACGCCGCTGCTCCGGCAAGAGGATGAGGCCGTCTCCCAAACGAAGAACCGCAAACGGGGCGCCGGTG
>Ga0187819_10001138_pt1 | contig 13746 bp, 9 predicted proteins | sample NC_wetland_sal_i_15_FD_132411 | JGI IMG/M metagenome (GOLD analysis project Ga0187819, IMG submission 132411) | Wetland sediment microbial communities from Neuse River Estuary, North Carolina, USA - SO4_4 | ecosystem: Environmental > Aquatic > Freshwater > Wetlands > Sediment | place: USA: North... | reverse complement strand
GCGGCGACGGCTCAGCCCGGCGCGTCCTGCTCTGCACCGGAAAAATCGGACACGAGCTCGCCGCCGAGCGCAAACGCCGCAAGGACGATTCGACGGCCATCGTTTTCCTCGAGCAGCTCTATCCCTTCCCCGAAGCCGAGCTCTCTGCGGAAATGGACCGCCACACCGCCGCGCGCGATTTCGTCTGGGTGCAGGAGGAGCCCGCCAATATGGGCGCGCTCGCTTTCTTGCTGCCGCGCCTCGAGCGGCTCGCTCGCGGGCGCCCGGTGCTTTCCGTGAAGCGCTCGGCGAGCGCCAGCCCCGCGACGGGATCGCACGGGGCGCACGAGATGGAGCAGCGCACGCTTATCACGCTCGCCTTCGGAGGAACAGCCAAGGAATGAACGGGCAAAATTACTTTCGCGAGAGGATCAAGCGCTGTGGCGCCGGCCCGAGCGGGATCAGTTCGTTCGAGGAAAATCCGGCGTCGCGAAATATTCGCTCGTATTCGGAGAATGTGTAGGCATCGCCGTCGGGGGTCATCGCCAGCATGATGATGCCGAAGGAAGCAGGCCGCGGCGGCGTTACGCGGTCCTCGTTGGGGATGAAGTCGAGCGTCACGGCCCGCCCGTTGGGCGCGAGCGCGGCGCGGACTTTGCGCAAAAGAAGCTCGATCATCACCGGATCGAAGTGATGAATGAAGTTGGTGAGCAGGATGAGGTCGTAGCCGGAGCCAAAGTCCGCTTCGAAGGCGCTGCCGGGAATTAAGTGGTGCCGCGCGGCGACGCCCGCCTTGGCTGCATTTTCGGTTGCGACGTCGAGCACGCGCGGCCAGTCGAGCGCGAAAATTTCCGCGTTGGGATTGTGCTTGGCGAGCGTGATGCCGAACATTCCGTGCCCCGCCGCGATATCCAGCATTTTCCATTTTTCTCCCGCGTCCGCTTTCAAAATTTTGGCGATGGCTTCCGCCGCGGGAATTTGCATCGGAGCCATCGAGCGCGCGAATTCCACCCAGAGGGGGTTCTCCGGCGCCACGGATCCCTCGCCCGGAAGCCTCGAACGGCCCTTGCGCACCACGTCCGCGAAATCCTTGAAGGCATCGATCACCTCGGGCGAGCTGAGGAACCCGACTACTCCGCCACAGTACGCAGGCGACCGCCGGTCAAGGAACAACGACGAATCGGGAGTCAAGGAGTAGCGCTGCGCCTCCTTGTTCAGAAAGCCCAGGATGACCAGATAGTCGCAAAGCATGCGCACGCCCCGCTCGGCCGCCTGGCATCGCTTCGCCAGCGCGGCGGGAGTGTTCGCGCCTTCCCCGACGGCAGTAAAGATGTCCAGCTCAATCGCCGCCTTCAGCGCGGCAGTGCGCTGGTAGGCATTGAGCGTCTCGAAGATGAGTTCCGGCGTGGGCTGCGTGTGGCCTGTCGGCGATGCCATGAATCATTCCTCCGATGGAATTTGCGTGAGCTACTTGGTTCCTGAGAGCGTGGCAGGAATTCATCGGGCGCTCAGTTGACCGGCGCGGCGCAAGAGGCCTGATGCGTGTCCACTCCGTCTGAATAGTTGTCGGAGAAGGCCTTCTTGATGAAGTCCTCGCTGTATCGATTTCCACTCGCTTTGCGCACATCGTCGACAGTGACCTGCTTGAATTCGAAGACGACTTTGTAATCGGGCTGCACTGTTGCGAGCAAATAGCCGTAAACTAGGGAGCCGTTTAACTTCATCATCGCATGCGGGCCGGGGGCAATTCCGTCGGGAAGCGGGTAATGAACGGCTCCGGCCGTGCCAACGATCCAGCCCGGAAGGACGCCCTCTCGCCAGCAGTTCGTATCGTAAATGTCGTCCAGGTAGAAATGGGAGTGGCTGGCCAGCACATAAACGTTTGTGTGCGTTTGGTTCTGTGCCATGAGAAGGTCGCGATAGACGCGGCGCCCGCTCCAAGTCATTTGTGCGGACTCGTTCATGCTGTGCCCGGCGGATTTGCTGTCGGGGAGTGCCCGGTGCATTCCCACGACAATCGTTTTAATGGCAGAAGCTCCCCGACCGTTCGCGTCCTGGTAAAGCAGCTCTTCGAACCAACGAATCTGCGCATCGTCAAATTGATCTTCGGTGGCGTTGTCCAGGTTGATGAAATCAACGCCCTGGAAGACCCAGTGATAGTAAGTTTTCCAGGCGTGGTCGCGTTTATCATCTCTCAGGCGCTGAGCCCTTAGTTCGGGAGTATCAAGATAATCGGCGAATTGCGCGAGAAAATCGTCACGCGTCTTTGGAGGGATAGTCTCGTGATTGCCGATCCCCAAATAGACGGGAAGCGAACCGAATGGCTTGATCTGATGTTCGAGAAAGTCCGGCCACTCGAGAGCCAGGTAGTCGGGCAGCGCAATGGTTTTTCCAAGATGTTCGGGCTGGCTCTGAATGTCTTCGTCGACGGTATAGCCGGCACGGAAATCCCCCAGGTGCCAGTAAAACCGAGGGCGATGCGAGAGGATGCTGGCGGCGATGGCAGGCATCACAACATCGCCGAAGTTCCGCGAATCGCCCGAAACGGCGAAATACCAGGGTTCCGGTTCGCCCGCCGCGCGCGATGCGAATCCAAAGGGCGCGCTTAGAATCAAAATCAGGATTGCCGCAAGAGGAAGCCCAGCAAGAATTCGGCCCTTCGTTTTCATCATCTCCCTTCAAAACTGCTCCGAGCTGGCCGCGTTATTGTCTCGCGTTCTCCATCATCATGGCAAGTTTCAAAGCGCGGAATTCATTTGGGGAAAGCAGGCAAGTTCGCATACATTTCTTAGGCAATTCAAGTGCGCGCGCATTTTTCGCCGAGGATAACGAGATGCAAGTAGAGCCCTTCGAACTCGAACGCTGGCAATCCGTCTGGGAAAACATAGTCGAGGTGAATATTTCCGAGAGCGGCGTTCATCCGCTGACGACCGCGGAGTTGGTGCCGGACATGGACGTACTGCGGACCGTTCTGGAAGTGCGCCTTGGCTATCCGCAATCGAACGGGAGCGAGGAGCTGCGCACGAGGATTTCGGAATTGTATCCGGGCGCGCGAATGGAGAACGTGCTCGTCACCTGCGGGGGTTCGGAGGCCAACTATATTTCCACATGGGCGCTGCTGGAGCCGGGCGATGAGGTCGTCTTCATGCTCCCGAATTACATGCAGATCTCGGGGCTGGCGCCCGCATTCGGCGCCACGGTGAAGCCGCTATGGCTGCGCGAGAATCTCGATTGGGGCATTGATCCTGACGATTTGCCGCGGCTTGTAACGCCGAAGACGCGGCTCATTGCCGTGTGCCATCCGAACAATCCCACCGGATCGGTCCTGAATGAGGAACAACGCAAGGCCATCGTGGCCGCGGCCGCCAGAGTGGGCGCATGGATCCTGGCAGATGAAATTTATCGCGGGGCGGAGATGGATGGCCCCGTGACGCCGACGTTCTGGGGCAGCTACGACAGATTGATTTGCACCGGTGGGCTATCGAAAGCGTACAGTTTGCCCGGGTTGCGTACCGGCTGGGTAGTCGGCCCCCCCGACATGATCGAGCGGCTCTGGGGCTACCATGATTACACGAGCATCGGGCCATCCATGATGACCGACCGGCTGGCATCCATCGCACTCGATCCCTGGCGGCGCGATTGGATCTTGAATCGCACACGCAAATTCATTCAGCGAAATTATCCGCCGCTGCGGAACTGGCTGGACATTAATGCGGAAGTGTTTTCGCATGTCGCGCCGCGCGCCGGAGCGATCGCCTGGGCCGCCTTGCCGAAAGGGTGGAACTCGGCGCAAATGGCCGAAGAGTTGCGGGCGCGGAAAGGCGTGCTGATCGTTCCCGGCGAGCATTTGGGCATGGAATCGCACGTGCGATTCGGCTTTGGCGGAAACTCAGAACAATTGCGCCTGGCGCTGGCACGCATCAGCGAATGGCTCGAGGAAAAGCGCGGCGGGTAGATCTGCGTATGTCGTTTACTCCTCGTTGACGAGCCGAGCGCCCGGTCATAAGATGGCGCGCAGCCGGGCTTCCCCCGCCTACCATGACGGCACCCCTACCCCCCAATGAAACAGCGCGACTGGAGGCTCTGCACCGGTACGCCATCCTCGATACCCTCCCGGAGCAGGAATTCGACGATCTGTCGCGCCTGGCGGCCTTGATCTGCGGCACTCCGATTGCGCTGGTCAGCCTGGTGGATGAGACCCGGCAGTGGTTCAAATCCAAGATCGGAATTGAAGAGCCCGAAACGTCGCGCGATATCGCCTTTTGCGCACACGCCATTCTCCAGCCGGATGTCCTGGTTGTTCCGGACGCTCTTGCGGACGAGCGTTTCCGGTCGAACCCGCTCGTCATCGGGGAGCCGAAGGTGCGTTTTTATGCCGGGGCGCCGCTGCTGACCGACGAGGGACACGCGCTCGGAACACTGTGCGTGATTGACCGCGTGCCGCGGGATCTTTCTCCGGAGCAGAGGGAAGCGCTCCGGGCACTCGGCCGCCTGGTGGTGGCCCAACTCGAGCTGCGGCGCAGCGTTTCCGCTCTCTCGAAAGCAATCGGCGAACGCAAACGCGCCGAAATCGAACTCGACCAACTCTTCACCCTTTCGCTCGATATGCTGTGCATTGCCGGATTTGACGGCTACTTCAAACGAATCAATCCCGCATGGGAGAAGACGCTGGGAATCCCGGAGAAGGAGCTGCTCGCGCGGCCCTACCTCGATTTCGTGCATCCCGAAGACCGCGCCGCCACACTGGCGGAGATGAAGCAAATCGCCACGGGTCGCGTGACCTTTTCCTTCGAGAACCGCTATCGCTGCGCCGACGGGACGTACATCTGGGTGCTCTGGAACGCGACGCCGAGCAGCGATCAACAACTGGTTTTCGCGGTAGGGCGCGATATCACGCTGCGCAAGCGCGCGGAGCGGCGCCTGGCCGCCGGATATGCGGTCACGCGCGTCCTGGCCGACGCGGAAACTTTGGACGAAGCATCGCCACTGATCTTGAGGTCTATTTGCGAAGGGCTGGGCTGGGAAGTGGGAGCCGTCTGGCGCTTGGACGAAAACGGGACAATGCTCCACTGTGTCGAATTCTGGCACCCTCCGGCGCTTGAATTTCCGAGTTTCGAGTGGGCCACGCGGGAATTTGCGTACCATCGCGGCGTTGGGCTCCCGGGCCGCGTTTGGGAGACGCGGCAGCCTGCGTGGCTGCCGGATGTCCCGAACGAAGGGAATTTTCCCCGCGCTTCTTTTGCGAAGGAAGAGGGGCTGCACTCTGGATTCGGCTTTCCGATCCGGATCGGCGATCGGATCGTGGCCGTGATCGAATTTTACAGCCGCGAAATTCGCAAGCCAGAGGATGCATTGATGGAGATGTTCGATTCGATCGGCAGCCAGATCGGGCAATTCATGGAGAAGCGGCGCGCGGAAACGGAATTGAAGCTCTACGCGGATTATCTGGAAGCGGCGCGCCACGCGCAGGAAGCCGACGCCAAGAGGCTTGCGCAGCTCGTGAAAGAGCTCGAAGTGGAGAAAGGCAAGGCGGAAGAAGCGACGCGCTCGAAAAGTGAGTTCCTCGCGAATATGAGCCATGAGATTCGCACGCCGATGAATGCAATTATCGGAATGACGGAGCTTGCGCTGGGGACCAAGCTGAGGCCCGAGCAGCGCAGATTCCTGCACACGGTGAAAGGCGCGGCCGCGTCGCTGCTGAACCTGATCAACGACATTCTGGATTTCTCGAAAGGCGAAGCGAAAAAAATCGAGCTCGATCGCGTGGATTTTGGGCTGCGTTCCACTCTGGGAGAGGCGGTGCGGGTGCTGGCCGCACGAGCACGGCAGAAAGACATCCAGCTTGCCTGCAACATCTCTCGCGGAGTTCCCGATACTCTGCTGGGCGATCCGGAAAGGCTGAAGCGCATTGTCGTCAATCTCGTTGGGAACGCGATCAAGTTCACTGAAAAAGGAGAAGTGGTGCTGCGCGCTGGCATCGAGTCGCGCTCGCCGGAAGGCGTGGTGTTGCATTTCTCGGTCACCGACACGGGCATCGGCATTCCGCCTGAAAAGCAGGCGCGCATTTTTGAATCGTTTCGCCAGGCCGATAGCTCGACGACGCGGAAGTATGGCGGCACGGGACTGGGTCTTTCCATCTCGGCGCAACTTGTTGAGCTGATGGGTGGGCGCATCTGGGTTGAAAGCGAGGTTGGGCGCGGAAGCACATTCCATTTCACGGCGAAATTCGGAGTGGGGAAGGCGGGACGGAAGAAAGCCGCGCCCCCGCCGGCTCCCGTTCGTACCACTGCGACGCGCCGCCGCGTGCGGCAAGTTCCACGCCCGCTGCGAATCCTGGTCGCGGAAGATAATCCCGTGAATCAGCAACTGGTGCTGCAAATCCTTGGTAACCGGGGCCACACCGTGATCGTGGCGGAAAACGGCCGCCACGCCGTCGCGGCCGTCGAGCGGCACGCGTTTGATCTGGTGTTGATGGATTTGCAGATGCCGGAAATGGGCGGGCTCGAGGCCACCCAGGCGATTCGGGAAATGGAGAAAGCCACGGGAGCGCACGTGCCCATCCTGGCGATGACGGCTCACGCCATGCAGGACGACCGAGAACGCTGCTTGGCTGCAGGCATGGACGGTTATCTTGCGAAACCCATTGAGCCGAAGGCTTTCCTTCAGGTCGTGGAGGCAGCGGGGCTCGCGCCTGCGACAGGTTCCGAAGCCAGCAATGAGCCGGAGGCCGAAGGGGCATTCGACAAGGAGAAGTTACTCGGCCGGTTCAATGGGAATCCAAATCTTTTGCGAATGCTGGTGAACACATTTCGGGATGATTGCCCTAAAATGATGGCCCGGATTCGAAGCGCGCTCGGGGCGCGTGACGCGGCCGCTCTGGCCGATGCCGCCCATGGGCTGAAGGGGTCGGTCGGGAATTTCGGGACGTCGCCGGCGCAGGCGGCGGCGAGAAAAATGGAAATCATGGCGCGACAGGGTACACTCGACGGCGCGTGGGAAGCCTACTCCACGCTGGAAGCCGAGATCGGCCGGCTGTTGCCGGCGCTTCAGGCGATTGGCGGTTCGAAAGGCACGGCCGGGCGGCGGAGCCGCTCGCATCAATTGTCGCGGAGGAAACGATGACGCGAATTCTAGTCGCTGATGACGATCGCACCACCCGCCTGCTTCTGACGGAAACCCTTCGCGGCGAAAAGCACACCGTGGTCAATGCTTCCGACGGCGCCGAGGCTCTGAAAAAGCTGAAAGCCGAAAAATTCGATCTCGTGCTCCTCGACGTCTGGATGCCGAAGATGAACGGGCTGGAGGTGCTTGCGGCGCTACGCAAGACCAACAAGCGCCCGAAGATTATCGTCATGACTTCGGATGACACGCCGGAAACATTGCTGGGCGCCATTCGCGAACAGGCCTATCAATATTTATCGAAGCCCGTCGAGCCCAAGGCGCTGATAGCGCTGGTGCGCGAATCGCTCCACAAGAAGGAGGCGCCGCTGCCGATTGAGGTGATTTCGGCTCGACCCACCTGGGTGGAATTGTCGGTGCCCTGCACGCTTGAAGCCGCCGAGCGCATTGAGGGATTCATGGCGCACTTGAAAGGGGGGCTTTCGGAAGACGTCCGCCGCGCTGTGGGACAAGCGTTCCACGAACTGCTTTTGAACGGGATCGAATGGGGAGGGAAGCTCGATCCCAAGCGCAAGGTGCGCGTTTCCTATTTGCGCGCCAAACGCATGCTGCTCTATCGCATCGCGGATCCGGGCCCCGGATTCAAATTCTCCGAAATCGAACATGCGGCGATATCGCACAATCCCGATGAGCCGACCAAACATGACAAGATACGCCAGGAAAAAGGGCTGCGCCCCGGCGGCTTCGGCCTGGTCCTCACGCAGGCCAACGTGGACGAATTGCTCTACAACGAGGCGCAAAACGAAGTCGTATTCGTAAAATATCTCGACGAGCAGGAAACGACGCGGTAAAAAAAACGCGCTCGTTGGCAACAGTGAAATTGAAGTGGAAAAAGAGACTGATTGACGCTGGTACACGCCATGTATAGGATGGCGTGAATTCCTGAGGGAGGGCGGTTATGGCTAAGAAAACCAAATTGACGGATGCTGCGGCGAAAATCGGGGCTGTCGTGGGGCGCGCCGAGGGCACGGCGCACAAGATCGCAAAAGCTGGAGGAGTGGCCAAAAAAGAGCTTGAAGCGATATCGAAGCAAGTCGAAGGCCTCAAGAAACAATTAGAGAAAACCACCAAGCGACTCAGGCACGCGCTCCGCTAATTGCAAGTCATCATCCACAGCGAAGCGTTCGTGCCATCTTCAAGCCGAGAATTCATTCACGGGCGGGCTGCGCTGCCGTGTGGAATGCTTAGTGGGCCCGCAAGGATTCGAACCTTGGACCAACGGTTAACTCTAGATAAGCTATGTAGCTGATTCGTCTAGCCTCTATCTGCGTCGAGTGTGACGATACAGCACGGTATTTGGGGGGTTCTGTTCTCAAGTTGTTCTCACATTGTGGGATGAACCCCTAAGCTGACCACAGTCTTGCTATGGCATGTTCGGCATTATCAACTTCCCATAACCCGGCTTATGAAGAGAGGAAGAGATGAGCCTCGACTGTCTTTCAATAAGACTGTTGTTACCCGATCTCGAATTCATCTTGAAGATCATCAACTGGCTCCGGGCACCATAAATGTGCGGTTGGGGGCAGTGCGTCGACTGGCCTACGAAGCAGCGGATACAGGACTCTTGAGCCCGGAACTCGCAGCCGGTATTCGCCGTGTGAAAGGATCGAAGAAACTGGGAATTAGACTGGGAAATTGGTTGACGGTCGATGAGGCCCGCACCCTCTGGCAACTCCGTAACACGTACGTACAGGCTAAAAGGAAAGAGGGATCGCGCCATCTTGGCCGTTTTGCTTGGCTGCAGGCTGCGTCGAGGTGAGTTGATCGAACTTACCTATGATCATTTACAACGCCGGGAAGATCATTGGGCTATCGTTGATCTAGTCGGAAAGGCGGGGCACGCCCGGACTGCACAGATGCCTGACTGGGTGAAGCGGACCATTGACGATTGGTTGAATGCGGCTGACATCAGGCAGGACAAATTGTTCCGGTGCGTCTGTCGGAAAGGGACAGTATGGGGTACGGAGATAACCGAGAAGGTGGTCTGACACGTCGTGAAGGAATACGCTAAGAGATTGGTGTCTGACTTCAGCGGAAATGGGAGTGCGGGGAGACGAACGGTAAGCTACAGTTTCGAAGCTGAGTTCTCCCCCAACAGGGGTTAGACTGCCGGAGCCGCGGGGCCCCGGACGGCCTGGGGTTGGCCGGACGGGGTGCTGCGGAGGCAATCACTACTGAGCCGGCTGCCAGGAACTATCGGGATTGTAGGCAGTGATTTGAGATGCAAGGTCACCCGTTTGATCACCCAGATCCTGCTGATATACAGCACCGTCTTGATTGACAATAAAGGTCATGACGGCGCTTGAACGATATTGCGCCGGGTACGCAATGAGCGCAAAGCCTCCCGTCAGTTTTCCATCCACGATGTAGCTTTTCGCACCTCCGGGTGCCTCTGGCCCCTGCGCGGTGAGAATCCGGTAAAAGTAACCGTAATAGGGCACGGCGCTACCTGCTGATTGCTTCGAATCTCCCTCTGCGGCCGCGCTCGCAACCAAAGAGCCCATCGGGCTCTCCGGCTCACCTTTGGAAGGAACCCAGTAGAGGCCGTCGTGCTTGCCTGGATCACTGTGAAATCGCTGCGCATAAATGCCCTTGGGATTGCCATCACGCCCTTTCGAGGCATATTCGATCTGGCCTTGCACATACCCCTCACACACGGCGATTGCACCGAGTTCGTTCCGGCCAACTCGGCGATCAATGATTTCCTCATTGCCCCGATCGATATCGAAATACCACACCTTGCCATCGCGGACGATCGGGAATGGGAACGGCCAGTCGCCCTGCCCCACTTGCAAGAATTCGAAGCCTTGTGCCTCAACCGAGAGCGAATGCTTCTCACCATAGGCCTTGACGAAGCCTGCAAGAAGGTCCTTGGCTGCCCCGTAGTCGCCCGAGGCTATGAGGTCCTTCGCTTGCGGACCAAGAAGCGGGACGAGGTGATCAGGATCACCGGAGCGCGCCGCCTCCAACAGAGCATGCACTGCCTCTGAAGGCGAGGAGAAGGTTTTCTGCCCGCTGACTGCCTGCGCAGCCAGAGGCACTGATGTCACGAGCCATAAGAAAGCAAGCAGCAAGAAGAGTGGCAGCCTCGGTTCCTGAATCTGAATCGAGTCTAGGGTCCTAATTGTCATTCTCATTGTCTTCCTCTGCTTCCCTGCGTGCTCGCCGCGCCTCGCTGGCTTGATGCCCGCTCTGCCCGACCACTGTTTCCCGAGCCTTCAAATGCACCCGCGGGTCGCGTAGACGGAGCCGCATTCGTGGCTGGACGAGCCTGGGGTGAGGTTGATCGGTTAGATGCTGACGACGTCGGAGCCGGGGAATAACCTCGGTCGGGCTTCACGGGCGGAGTGTTGGTCTTGCTGGGAGGATTGGCTTTATTGTACGTGGCGGATGGATTCCGGGACGCGTTGTTGGACGAATTGCCAGTAGTTTTGTTTCCGCCGTTGTAGGTTGATTGCCCCTTCCAACTCGGATTCGATTGGGTGTTACCGCTGTTTACAGCGGTGTTTTTCGTCTTGTTGCCCTGATTATTCACCTGGTTGCCGGTATTGATGTTGACGGTGTTCCCGCTAACGTTCCGATTGATCGTGTTATTGCTCTTGTTCTGATTGTTTGTGTTGCCGCGGTAATTGTTGTAGTAGTTGTTCGAATTGTAGTGGGTGTTGCCTGGGTATGGGCGATTGTAAGCGTAGGGGTAATTCGCCGGCCTAACGTATAGGGTCGCCCGGTGATAGTTTGGGCCATAGACCGGACGGTAGACGTAATGATGGACTACCCAGGGACCGCCGCGGTAATACACGCCGCCGCCGTATCCCCAGTGCGGGTAATAGTAACTGTTGCTGCTGAACATGGCTCCGACCGCCATGCCGACCCCGAATGCAACGATAGCAACCGCGGCAGTGTTAGGCGGGGGCGGGGTATACACTTGAACGGGATTGTATTGCGGCACATAAATGATCTGGGGATTGGTGGGCTGAATCACGATCACCTGTTGGGGCCCGGCCTGCTGAACCACCACCGTCTGCTGCGGAGTTGTTTGCAGATTTCCGGCCTGTTTCGCCTGAAGCCGAAGCCTCTGGACCGCATCAAGAACTGCACTCTGGTCCGCGGTGAATGCAGCTCCTAGCTGCCGGGTCCAATCGATCTCCGAGCACATCATGTCAACGACTTGGGGGAAGTGAAACAATGCCATCATGGCTGGGCCAAAGCCCACGCTCTTTGCCGCGCTATCGAGCTGGTCCCCCTGGAGATTCTTGTTCTGCAGCAGCCAGTTGCCTCCGTCCAGGACTTCCTGGGAATTCACAGAAGCCGCCAAAACCTGCATAAGCAAGGCATCTGGGTACAGCGCGACTGGGGCAAGGAGCTTATCGAGCTGTTCCGGCATCGTTGCGGACGGGTTTCCGGCCTGTGAGAAACCCGCGGCTCCATTGGCCAGAGCCAGATTCATGCATACAGCAAGAATCCCCACTATGAACTGTTGAACAAGCGAGTTGCGCCTTTCCATACTGGCCTCCTGAATCACTGCGAAAACATGACCGCCTTACCCTGAGGACGATGTCATATACAGGCGAGTTATTGGACCTCTGCGTTTTTTTTCTCCCTTAGTAAAAGAGCGATGCGACCGATTACTCAGCTGAACGCCGCTATGCAAATGCACCGATTTGTTCATGTTGCTCCCAGGAGTCACGGGATGTAACTGTCAAAAGCGACAGTCCAATTCGCCCGGTCAAAAACGATGTGGGATGACAGGTCGGCGGGGGAAAGATCGCGATAACTGTGGATAAAAGGAGATTTGCCACAGGGTGAAACGGACCAAATGCAGGATTAACACGCGAGCCGGATCCAGACTGCGATCCTTCAGTGCTTCAGTACTTCTCTGATTTGCGCTGCCAATTGGCGCCACACAGGGGGGCGAACAACCGAAGACCCAACCGTTGAGTTTCCCACTTGGGAATCCCGAGACCGACAGCTGCGAGGGCTCCACACTGCGCAGCGTAGCTTAGGCCGGCTGCGGCAGCGTGCAGAGCTGGTACGGTTTAGATGGGTCGGTGCTAATTTGGCCGCATACAATCGCAGTGGCCTTTTTCGGTACGGAGTGAGCAGGCACCCACGGTCCCTGAGCACTTGCAGAGACGAGCCACACGTCTTGCGTGCCTCGCATGATGGGGTTGAAGTAGGTGAAAAGCATGTAGAAAGCATCTCCGATGTGGAGGACTGCCTGAGGAGCGTTCGTGGCATAAGTGATCGATGTCCCTGGGATCGACGCGAATTGCGGCGACCCCTGGTAGCGCACTTCAGCCTGCGCTGCTGCTTTCTTGGCTGTTGTCGAAACCTTTTGTTTGATTTCCGGGCCGCCTTCTTGCGGCGCCGCGTGAATTTGCACAGTGAGACCAAACAACCCGATCAAAAGAATTGCAATCCCCTGCACCTTCTTCACGGTATCTCCTCCGCGCGGCGCCGCAACACACGCAACACCAAGAAAATCCGGGGGGGAGCCGCGATTTGGTGAGCGAAGCATTTCAGATAGCGAGAAATTAGCTGAACCCACGAGCTAGGCCTATTGTCAAAAATGACAGCTACTCCTTTCGGTGAGAACAACCGAAAACTTCCAAGTAACAATTTTGTTTAGTCCGTCATGTTTTTTTCTCCAGCCGCGCACCATTTCTGGCCAACGAAGCGGGGTTATTTCAGCCGGGCATACTCAGACTTGGCGGCGATCAGGATGGGGATGTCGGGGTCGGCGTCTTTCCACAACGTGAGGAAATCCTGATAGGTGGCACGAGCTTTGACGGTGTCACCCTCCAAGACATATGCCCGCGCTAGGCCGAGATGGGCCAGCGCACCTGTGGGGCAGTTCTGGACTAGGCCGCGATGGTCCAGAATTTTCTGGAACTCCACGGCTGCGGCTGCACCCTGGCCACCAGCAAGGTAGGCTTCGCCGCGAATGTAAACCGGGTAGATACAAGAATAACTGAGGGCGCCCTGGCCCAGTTCAAACGGGGCCGCGGTCTGAAGGAGCTCGACGGCAGAAGAAGCAGTCTTGCGATTGATATCGAGTTGACCGCGAATCGTGGGCAGCCAAACTGATTGAGTTACTGTACTCAGGGGAAAGCGTTTGTTCAGATCATCCGTGAGCGCTTGCGCGCGAGCCGTGTCAGCAGCGAGCGCCAGCGTCAGCGCGGCTTCGCTTTCAGCGTCTCGACTTCCCGGCGCGATGCTCAAAGCTGAAGCTGCCTGCTCCCGCGCTGGCCCATAATTACCGTACAGCGCTTCCCGGACTGCTGCATCGGCTGACCAAAAGGCCGCCGATTCCTTGTTTTGCGCATGTTCGGCGGACGCGACTGCTCGCCGGGTCAGCTGGCGGGCTTTTTCGAGCCTCCCGAAATAGCCCTCGGTGGCAGATTCCAGGGCCAAGATATCGTTCTCAAATTCCGGCTTTCCGTCGAACCAGGCTGCCCGCTCGGCCATCCCCGATGAATCGCCCTGCAGGAATGCCAGAGCATAGAGGTTTACGTGGAGATACTCATCGTCGAGCTTCAGCGCTTGCGCTTGGGCGATGGTGTCCCTTGCTTCGGGAAGGCGGTTCAG
>Ga0187819_10001137_pt1 | contig 13752 bp, 11 predicted proteins | sample NC_wetland_sal_i_15_FD_132411 | JGI IMG/M metagenome (GOLD analysis project Ga0187819, IMG submission 132411) | Wetland sediment microbial communities from Neuse River Estuary, North Carolina, USA - SO4_4 | ecosystem: Environmental > Aquatic > Freshwater > Wetlands > Sediment | place: USA... | reverse complement strand
AGGCCGATCGAATCGTGAGTCATCACGTAGATCACGCGCTGGCGCATCAGCGCGGACAAACGAATCGCCGCGCGGCAATAGTCCGTGAAGACGAGGAACGTTCCGCCGTAGGGGATGAATCCGCCGTTGAGCGCGATGCCGTTCATGGCTGCGGCCATGGCATGCTCGCGCACGCCGTAATGGATGTAGTTCCCGGCAAAACTGCCCTTGGCGATCGGCGTGTGCGCGGACTTGGTGCGGGTGCCGTTGGAGCCAGTGAGGTCGGCCGAGCCGCCGATCAACTCCGGCAACGCAGGGATGAGCCCTTCGAGCACCATCTGCGACCACACGCGGGTCGCACGCTTCGTCTTGTCGCTGGCGAACGCCGTCTTCGCCTGCGCTATCGCCTGGGCGACGGCCGCCTGACGCGATGCTCCCGCGGGGCCGGCGAGCGCCGCGGCATCGCTTTTTGCGACCTTCGCCTTCCAGGCCGCGCGCTCCTTGGCACCTTTCTGGCCGACGGCGCGCCACGCGAGCAGCACCGGCTCCGGAATCTCGAATGGCGGCGAATGCCAATGAAGCTTCTCGCGCGCGCCCTTGATCTCGTCCTCGCCAAGCGGCTCACCGTGCGTGGACGCCTTGCCGGCCTTGGTCGGCGCACCGTAGCCGATGGTCGTCTTGCAGGCGATAAGCCATGGTTTGGAGTCGTCGCCTCGAGCTTTGGCGAGCGCAGCCGAAATCGCCTTGCGGTCGTGGCCGTCGATCGTCATCGTGTTCCAGCCCGACGCCTTGAAGCGCGCCGGCTGATCGTCCGACACAGCAAGCCCGGTGGGACCGTCGATGGAGATGCCGTTGTCGTCGAAGAGCACGATGAGCTTGCCGAGGCCGAGGTGCCCTGCGAGCGAGATCGCCTCGTGGCTGATGCCCTCCATCAGGCACCCGTCGCCGGCGATGACGTAGATGTGGTGGTCGATGACGTCGCCGCCGAGGCGTGCGTTCAGCATGCGCTCCGCGATCGCCATGCCGACGGCGTTGGCGAGACCCTGCCCCAGTGGCCCCGTGGTCGTCTCGATGCCCGCGGCGTGGCCGTACTCGGGGTGGCCGGCGGTCTTGGAGCCCATCTGGCGGAAGCGCTTTAGCTCGCCGACGTCCATGCCCGGATAGCCGGTGAGGTAGAGGAGCGCGTAGAGCAGCATGGAGCCGTGGCCCGCCGACAGGATGAAGCGGTCGCGGTTGGGCCATTTGGGGTCGGAGGCATCGAAGCGCAGCGCCTCGCGAAAGAGCACCGTGGCCACGTCCGCCATGCCCATCGGCATGCCGGGATGGCCCGACTTCGCCGCCTGCACGGCGTCCATCGCCAGCGCCCGAATGGCATTCGCCATGTCCGCGTGCGCGACGGCCTGCGACGGCGTGGTCTTCTCGCGCGCCTCGGTCATGTTGCGGTCCCCTATTGCGGCCGTTGCGCGGGCCGGCTCATGTCCCCCGCACGTTTAGCGATGCCGCCGCCCCTCGTCTACGGCTGCCGCGGCACCTGCCCGGCGGGCTTGTGCTTAATGGGTCTTGAGGAAGGAATTGAGCTCTTCCAGCGTCGGGAGCCCCGAGCGCGCGCCCAGCCGGCGGCATTTGAGCGCCGAGACCGCGGCGGCGATGCGCGCGCAGTCGGAGAGCGCGTGGCCGCCGGCCAGGGCCCAGGCGAAGGCGCCGTGGAACGCGTCACCCGCTCCGGTGGTGTCGACGATCTCGGTCGGGAACGCGGGCTGGTGGCCGGTTTCCCGCCCCGCGCTCGCCCAAGTGTAGCCGGCAGCCCCCCGCGTGACGCCAGCGTGCTTCACGCCCAGGGCCAGAGCGCGCTCGAGCCTTTCGGGGTCGGAATCGCCTGGGGCGAAACCGTCGAGCGCTGGCCCCGAGAAAATTGCGTAGTCGGCGAGGCAAAGGAACTCCTCGAGAAAGCCCCCGCCCCCGAGGTCGGCGTCGAGCAGCGTGGGAACGCCGACTGCGCGCGCCGCGGTGAAGGCTGCCCGCGTACCCTCCACCCAACGCAGGTCGCTCAGGACCGCGGCAGCTTGCGCGACACGCTCGAGCGGCAGCCAGCCGGCGTCCATCGACATTGCATGGTCGCGCTCGCCGATGATCAACCGCTCGCCCTTGCCGTCGACGATCACGGCCGCGGTCGACGAGCGGGCGCCCTCATGGGTGCGCACATAACGAATGTCGACCCCCTCCGCCTCGAGGAGCGCGTGGATGCGTTTGCCCGCGCTGTCGGCTCCCGTGCGACTCCACAGCTCCACCGGGCCTCCGAGCCGCGCGATCGTGGCGGCGGCGTTCGCGGCCATGCCGCCCCCGCTTTCGATGTGCTCGAGCGAGCGCACTTTCGTTGGCACGGGCGGGAACGCCTCGATGCGATAGACGAAGTCGAGCGCCGCATGCCCGACGCAGATGATGGGTTTCACTGAGCGGCCTCCTTGGCCCCCGAGCCCTCCTCCAGGCGCGCCTCCTCAGCGGTGTCCTCCTCGAAGAGCTTCTCGAGCGTCTTAACGTCACTGCGGGCGCGCTCCTGCAGCTTCTCCAGATCGCTCGCGAGCTTATAGTCCTCGATCAGGCGCCGCTCGTCGTGCGTGCGGAACGTGCGCGTGATGCGATTGGCCTCGCGCTCGGAGAGGCCGAGCCCCATCAACAGGTCCTTTGTTACGTCGATGGCCGAGAGCAACGTCTCGCGCTGCAGGTGCGTCACGCCGAGGTCGAGCAGCCGGTGCGCGTGCGCGCGGTTGCGGGCCCGCGCGTAAATCGGCAGTTCGGGGTAGCGGCTCCGCACCACCTCGGCCGTGCGCACGGAAGCTTCCACGTCGTCGATGGCGAGCACGAACGCGCGCGCACTATGCGCGCCCGCCGCATCGAGGATCTCGGGCCGGCTCGCGTCGCCGTAGAAGGCCTGGCTGCCGAAGCGTTTGACGAACTCCACCTGCTCGGCACTGATGTCGAGCGCGGTGAAGGGAATGCGCTTTCCCCTCAGGATGCGCGCCACGATCTGCCCGAAGCGGCCGAAGCCGGCAATGATGACGTGGCCGTCGTTGGCGGGCGGGGTCTCGTAGTTGGGTGTCGCTTCCTTCTTGCGCGACAGCATCTGCTCGAGCTTGAGCAGGATGGGCGTCGTCGCCATCGACAGCGTCACGACGATGCTCAAGAGCTCGGATGTCTCCCACGTCAGCACGCCCCCGGCATAGCCGACGGTGAACAATACGAAAGCAAACTCGCCGCCCTGCGACAGCGCCAATGCGAGCCGGCGCGCCGGACCCTGCTCCAGCCCCTGCCAGCGCCCGAGCGCGTAAAGCACGACCGCCTTGATGGCGACGAGGCCGGCGACGAGCCCGAGGATGAGGGCCGGCTCGTCGACAAGCAGCTGCAGGTCGATGGTCATGCCGATCGCAGTGAAGAATAGCCCGAGCAGCAGCCCTTCGAACGGCTGGATGTCGGCCTCGAGCTGGTGGCGGTAGGAGGATTCAGCGAGCAGCGCGCCGGCGATGAAGGCGCCGAGCGAGGCCGGGACGCCCGCGTACTGCATGAGGATGGCGAAGCCAACCACGGTCAGAAGCGCTGTCGCCGTCATTGCCTCCTTGACGCGCGCGAGAGCGACGAGGCGCACGAAATGATCGAGCAGATAGTGCCCGGCAGTGATCGCGACCGCGATGATGCCGAGCCCCTTCAAGCCGGCGAGCAAGTCCATCTTCGACGCGTTGTCGACGCCGACGACAGCGAACAGCGGGGCGAGCGCGATCAGCGGGATTGCCGAGAGATCCTGGAACAGCAAGACCGCGAAGCCCAGTCGTCCGTGACGGGTATTGAGGTCGCCGGTCTCCTCCATGACTTGCAGCGCGAATGCGGTCGATGAGAGCGCGAGTGCGAAGCCGACGAAGATCGCGGTCTGCCACGCGAATCCGAGGATGAGCGCGATCACCGCCAGCACGAGCCCGGTAGCCCCAACTTGCGCGCTCCCCAAGCCGAACACCGCGTTGCGCATCGCCCAAAGCCGCTTGGGGCGCAGCTCGAGCCCGATCACGAACAGCAGGAGCACGATGCCGAACTCGGCGAAGTCTAAAAGCTCCTTCGCCTCGTAATCGGAAAACATGCGGCCCACGGTCGAGGGGCCGAGCAGAATGCCGGCGACGAGGTAACCCAGCACGCTGCCGATGCCGAGCCAGCGCGCGAGCGGGGCCGCAATCGCGAGCGCGGCCAGCAGAACAGCGGTCTCCTGCAACGTGACGCCAGGCATCGACTGCCTTTCCCGTTAACCCTCTCCCCCGCCAATATGCACATCCGATGCGGCGGGCGCGACCTCTACGGAAAGAAGGAAACGCGACGGATTTCCCGCCGGCGACGATTTCGCGTGGAGTTGCTCGCCGGTTCGGCAACAATTGGCGATTGATCAGGCAGCGTCAGGGTCTCTTGCAGCAACCGAATCGCCGCGTTCACAGTGGCGTAACCTTAACGTCGCATTAAGCCCTCTTTCCCTAGTGTGAATGACCCGCGGACGAAAGCCGCTTCCCGGCGTCTCGCGGACTGTATCGCAACGTAAAGTTCACTATGGGGGTCGCGCGATGTCCTTCGATCTCGTCATGCGCACGCTAGGGGTAGTCACCTGCCTCTACACCGTCGCCTACTTCGTCACATCCATGAGCGTCGCGGCCCTCAACGCCGTGACCTTCAACTCCGGCCCCATGTGCGGCGAGACGGGCTGCGTTACCGTCGCCCAGCACCGCCCGAAGCTGATGCCCGGCCAGGGCCGCGACACCGAGCCTCTGTGGGTGGCCGCCTCGTTCCTGCAAGACTAGCCCCGCAGGCGCCGGATAGACTTTCAGATTTGTAGTCGGAGCGGCGCGCTCTTAAGTGCCCGCCCGCCGCGGTGCCTTGATCAGCGCATCGATCGCCATTAGCTCCGCCATGAGCGGGGCGAAATCCTCAAGTGGCAGCATGTTCGGGCCGTCGGACGGCGCGCGGTCGGGGCTGTCGTGCGTCTCGATGAAGACGCCGGCGACGCCGACGGCGACGGCGGCGCGCGCCAACACCGGCACGAAACGGCGGTCGCCGCCTGAGCTCGTGCCCTGGCCGCCTGGCTGCTGCACCGAGTGGGTGGCATCGAAGATCACCGGCGCGCCCATCTCCGCCATGATGGGGAGCGCACGCATGTCGGTGACGAGCGTGTTGTAGCCGAACGACGAACCCCGCTCGGTCAGGAGCACGTTGGGGTTGCCTGAGGCGACGACCTTGGTGACGGCCTGCTTCATGTCCCAGGGCGCGAGGAACTGGCCTTTCTTGATCTTGACGACGCACCCCGTCTTCGCTGCCGCGACCAGAAGATCGGTTTGGCGGCAGAGGAAGGCGGGAATTTGCAGCACGTCGACGACGGGCGCGACGGCCGCGCACTGCGCCGGCTCGTGCACGTCGGTGACGACCGGCAGCCGAAGCGTCTCGCGGATCTCGGCGAACACCGGCAGCGCCGCCTCGAGGCCAATGCCGCGTTTGCCTGACAGCGAGGTACGGTTCGCCTTGTCGAACGAGGTCTTGAAGATCAGCCCGAACCCGAGCTTGCCCGCGATCTCCTTGAGCGCGGCTGCCATCTCGAGCGCGTGCGCGCGGCTCTCCATCTGGCAGGGGCCCGCGAACACGGCGATCGGCGCATCGTTCGCAATTTCCACGCCACCGACGAGGACGCGCGGGTTGGGCCTCAGGGGATCATGCTTGCTCATGCAGCCTTATAGCACGAAGGCAAATACGGCGGCCGGAACGCAAATGACCGCGCTTAACGAGCGCGGTCATTCGAAAGAACGGCGTTAGCCGTAATCAGGTCACGCGGCGGATAAGGCCGATGATGACGAGCAGGATAATGGCTCCCAGCGTCGCCGAGACGATGACGCCGACGATGCCCGGGATGTCCCACAACCCGAGCGAGGGGAACAGCCAGTTGCCGATGAAGGCGCCGATGACGCCGACGACGATGTTCCCGATAAGTCCGAAGCCATAGCCCTTGACGATGATGCCGGCGAGCCAGCCGGCGATGGCACCTACGATGAGTAGGATGATAAGCGATTGTGCATCCATTGGCATTGCGAAGACTCCCCTGAGCGCGATCAGTTTTGTTGGCGCCGCGGGGTGATGCCCGCGGCATCTTTCGGAGGTAGTTCCAGAGCCCCTACGCCCTCCGCGTCCCCGTTATGGTCCGATTCGGGCCGCAGGGCTTCGATATGTGTGGAACAGCTCCGAAACGCGCGCTAGGCGGGAGCCTGCGAAACGCTCAGACGTAGTTGCGTGTTCGCCACACCGCAACCGCTTGTTTTTGGAAGGCCTTGGCCGCACGGCGTTCAGCCGGGGCGCCCGCCGGGAACGCGAGAGCGGAGCGCCCTCGCGGCCCCGGCAGGGGCACGCATCGAACCGGCGGTTAGATCGCGGCCTCAGCCGTCTCGCCGGTGCGAATGCGCACCATCTGCTCGATCGGAGACACGAAGATCTTGCCGTCGCCGATGGCGTTGGTGTTGGCGGCCTGCCGGATCGCGTTCACGAGGCCCGCGACCTGCGCGTCCGCCACGGCGATCTCGATTTTCACCTTCGGAAGCAGGTTCACGGCATACTCGGCGCCGCGATAGACCTCGGTGTGGCCCTTCTGGCGGCCGAAGCCCTTGACCTCGGTGACGGTCATACCGTTGACGCCGAGCTTCATCAGCGCGCCGCGCACGTCGTCGATCTTGAAGGGCTTGATGATTGCTGTGACGAGTTTCATGGGGAGCATCTCCTTGTGTCTGTCCCTTGCCCACATCGGGCTCCATCGCCGGCCTATTCTCAGTCGGCTTTTGGTTAACGGCCCTATGGCACTCAAGACTTGTGCCAATTGCTTAACGGCCAAGCCAACGCATTGAAATCACGCCGATCTCTCCCGGAAACGGCGAGGAGATGCCCTGCGCTATGGGGCGGCAACGGCACCCGGCCTGCACAGATTCCGAGCAGCGGCTGACGGCGAAACAAGTCGGCGACCGCAGCGCAAAGACCGCGATTGCGCTGCACCGAGTGCGGGCCGGTCTCCGCTACACCAGGCGGCTCTGCTCCACCGCCGCAGCGATGAAGGAGCGGAACAGCGGGTGCGGCTCGAAGGGGCGGCTTTTCAGCTCCGGGTGGTACTGCACGCCGATGAACCAGGGATGGTCGGGGTACTCGACCGTCTCCGGCAAGAGCCCGTCCGGCGACAGCCCGGCAAAGCGCAATCCCGCCGCCTCGAGCCGCGCCCGGTATTTGGTGTTCACCTCGTAGCGGTGGCGATGGCGCTCGGAGATATGGCTTGAGCCGTAGATGCGAGCGATATGGCTCCCCTCGGTCAGCACGGCTGGGTAGGCTCCGAGCCGCATGGTGCCTCCGAGATCGCCGCCCTGCCGGCGCTTTTCGAGCTCGTTGCCGCGCATCCATTCGGTCATGAGGCCGATCACCGGCTCCGGCGACGGCCCAAACTCGGTCGAGTTCGCCTTCTTGATGCCGACGAGATTGCGGGCGGCCTCCAGGCAGGCCATCTGCATACCAAAGCAGATGCCGAAATAGGGCACGTTGCGCTCGCGCGCGAATTTCGCAGCTAGGATCTTGCCCTCCGAGCCGCGCTCGCCGAACCCGCCCGGCACCAGAATGCCGTTGACGCCTTCGAGGTAGGGTGCGGGATCCTCGCGCTCGAAGATCTCGCTCTCGATCCACTGCAGCTTGACGCGCACGCGGTTGGCGATGCCGCCGTGCACGAGCGCCTCGATCAGCGACTTGTAGGCGTCTTTCAGGCCCGTGTACTTGCCGACGACCGCGATGGTGACGTCGCCCTCGGGCGTTGCGATCGCGCGCGTGATCGTCTCCCAGCGCGACAGGTCTGGCTTCGGCGCGCCGCTGATGTTGAACGCCTTCAAGACCTGCTCGTCCAATCCTTCGCGGTGGTATGCGAGCGGCACCTCATAGATCGAGGGAACGTCGAGCGCCTGGATCACGGCTTCCTCGCGCACGTTGCAGAACAGTGCGATTTTGCGGCGCTCGGCAGCCGGCACCTGGCGGTCGGAGCGGCACAGAAGAATGTTCGGCTGGATGCCGATGGAGCGCAGCTCCTTGACCGAGTGCTGCGTCGGCTTGGTCTTGAGCTCGCCTGCCGAGGGGATGAACGGCATGAGCGTCAGATGGATGAAGATCGAGGCGCCCGCGGGCAAGTCGTTGCCGAGCTGGCGGATCGCCTCGAAGAACGGCAGGCCCTCGATGTCGCCGACCGTGCCGCCGATCTCGACCAGCACGAAATCGATTCCCTCGTTGCCGCTGGTCACGAACTCCTTGATGGCATCGGTGACGTGCGGGATCACCTGCACGGTGCCGCCGAGGAAGGCGCCGCGGCGCTCCTTGGCGAGGATGTCCTGATAGATGCGCCCGGTGGTGACGTTGTCCGACTTGCGCGCCGGCACGCCGGTGAAGCGCTCGTAGTGCCCCAGATCGAGATCCGTCTCCGCCCCGTCGTCCGTGACGAACACCTCACCGTGCTGGTAGGGGCTCATCGTGCCGGGGTCGACGTTGAGGTAGGGATCGAGCTTGCGCAGGCGCACCGAATAGCCGCGCGCCTGGAGAAGTGCGCCGAGGGCGGCGGATGCGAGGCCTTTGCCGAGGGAGGACACCACGCCGCCGGTAATGAAGATGTACCGCTGCATGGGCTTTGAGCCTTACACGAAGGCGCCCGCGATTCGAAGGGTCTTTCTCACTAATCCCCGATTAGCTTAAGGGAGCAACGGGTTATAGCCTTCGGCGCTCATCCCTTCGTGCAACTCTCACGCGTCTCCTGAATGGCAACCGCGCGGGCCTCGGGCGCCACCTCCTCCGCGGCAAGATCGGTCTTCAGGGCGGCCAGTGTGTCGGCGCTGCTCTGGTACGTCGGATCGACCGCATCCTGGGCATAGACGACATCGAGCACAGCGGACGGGCGGGCAGAAGCCGGCGTGGCGGCGGATTTGTACGCCTCCTTCCGCTGGCCGCAGGCGGTGCCGTGCTGCACGCTCGTAACCTTGAAGAATTTCATCTTCTGCTCGACGCCGATCTCGGCCGCGCGGGCGCGGGCGATCTTCTCGACGCGGCCCTTGGGCGTCGCCTCCGTGCCGGACGCTTCGACCTGATAGTGCGTATCGTCGATCTGGGTCTGCGAGTAGCCGGCTGGGCTGAACACAGACGAGGCCGTGTAGTCGGCAACGGGTGGCGCGAGCGACGTAAGCGATGTGAGCCCGGAGCGGCCGCCGATCAGCGCCGACGAGCAGCATAGGGCGACGACGCGGGCAGTCCGGCGGGGCATGTGATCCTCCGGCTCAGACGCGGAGACGAATTTGCGCCCAAATGCTTCGCTTGTGCGGTGCACTGCGGCAACAGGACCACTGTCAGAAGCGGCGATCCCGAGGTCAGCGCGATTGAGGTACGGCGGGCTGCGGCTGCTGCAGCTTGTCGAGAATGCCGCCGCGGCCCGGCTCGGGCGCAGCTGGCTGCCCGGCCGGCGGCGTCGTACCAGGGGTGGCAGGGGCCGTCCCGGCCGGCGGGGTGGTGCTATCGAGGATCGAGCCCGAAGGCGCCGAGGACTGGGCGAGCAGCGTCAGCAGAATGCTCGTGGTGAAGAATGCCGCGGCAAGGGCGGCCGTGGTGCGCGTCAACAGGTTCGCTGTGCCCCGCCCGGTGAGAAATCCGCCAGCGCCGCCGCCACCCATGCCGAGCGCGCCGCCCTCCGACCGCTGCAGCAGCACGACGCCGACGAGCGCCGCCGCGATCATCAGATGTACAACGAGAAGGGCAGTCGCCATGGTCGCGCAAGCTCCGTAACCGGGGGATTGGGCAGCGTTCTATACCAGAAGCCGGCACGAGGCTAGTCGGCGGGAAATGGGCACGTTTTGCGGCGGACACCGCTAGTTGCCGGTCGGCAGCCCGTAGGTATTGACGTCCCTTGGCGAGACGTACGCGCTGCTGCTGTCGCGCCGCGAGGCCTGCTTCTTGGCGGCAGCCTTGTGCGCGCCCGGAACCGTGGCTCCTGCCTGATCCGGCGCGGGCCTGGGCGCGGTGACGGGCGCCACCGTCGGCACCTTCTTAGCCTCCTTAGCCTCGAAAGCGGCCTGCGGCGTCGTGCTGACGGGCGTGACCCGGCTCGCCTGTGGCGGCAACGGTGCGACCGGCGGGGCCGTGGCCGCGGTTTTCTCCAGCTCGGGCGCGGGCTTCGTCGGCGTCGCAGTGGCGGGCGCCCCCGCCGCGACCTCTGGCGCCGCCTTCACCGCCGTCACGGCGGGCACCGCCGGCGGCGAGTTGACGCGCGGGGGTTGCATCGACGCTGGAACGACAGCGGGCAAGTCCGGATTCGTCGCAGCCGAGCCGCGCTTGTGGCGCAGCGTTCTACCCTTCGGTTTCGTGGCCGGTGCTCCGTCGTCTGAATCTTCGTTGTTGGACTTCGCCGTCGAGGCCTTGTTCTCCGCGGGCTTGTCGGGCGAGGTCTTGTCGCCCGGCGACTTGGCGTTGGGCGCCTTTGCCACGTTGTGACCGGACGGAGCGCCGCATCTGAATTCGATCTGCCCTTGCAGCTCGATGACCCTGTTGATGCTGGCAAGTCGCTCCGGGCTCAGCTTGGCCGCCGCCCAGGCCGGACCTTTGTCCATGTCCTCCTTGAGGCCGGACGCGAGCAGGCCCGACAGCTCGGTGTTGAGATCGGCGCATGCGGTCTTGTCGAGCCGCGTGGCCCAGGCCCCTCCGGCACCGGCGGCAAGAAGCGCCAGCGTCAGGACGTGCCGGAAGCGTTGTTTCCCGCTGACCACCGGAATATCCATGTCCTCCAAAGTCGCGAGGCCAGGGCAATCAATGCGGCAACTCTAGCACCGCACGAAGTGATTCCCAGGCGGGATGCCGAGCTTAGTGTTCATAGGCGGCAACAATGGCCAAAAGGTCACTGGCTTTGAGGCTCGCACCGCCGACCAGAACGCCGTTCACGTTGTCGATGCGCAACAACTCGCGCGCATTTCCTGGATTGACCGAGCCGCCGTAAAGGATGCGGATCGCGGCGCCCTCGGCCCCGAAGCGGGCAACGAGCGCATCTCGGATGGCCCGATGCACCTGTGCCACGTCGGCGGCGCTCGGCATGCGTCCCGTTCCGATGGCCCATACCGGCTCGTAGGCGACAGCCGTGTTTGCTCCCTGCGCACCATCGGGCAGCGAGCCCTGAAGCTGGCGGCGCACGACCTCGACTGTGAGGCCGGCCGCGCGCTCCCCAGCTGTCTCGCCGATGCAAACGATCGCCGCAAGGCCTGCCCGGCGCGCGGCCTCCACCTTGAGCCGGACCGAGCGGTCGAGCTCGCCGTGCGCGGCGCGGCGCTCCGAATGCCCCACGATCACCGCAACGGCACCTGCGTCCGCCAGCATCTCCGCCGCGATGTCCCCCGTATAGGCACCGGCGGCGGCTTGATGGCAATCCTGGGCCCCGACCAGGAGCTTGGAACCGCGCGCGGCGTCGGCGAGCTGCTGAAGGAGAGTCACCGGCGGGCAAATCATCACGTCCGCCACCCCTTCGGCCCCCGGCCCGGAGAGCGCGTCGCACACGCGCAAGGCCTCGGCGAGCTGCGCCCGCAGGCCGTTCATCTTCCAGTTTCCGGCGACCAGCGGCCGAAGATTGCGGGTAGCCTCCATCGTGGGCACTCCCTCGAGCATCGGGCTCGTTAAGCTTAGGCGCCCGGCGCCCCGTCTGCGCCGGCGCGGCCCCGCTTGCAATAACGGACGGGCTGCGCTTCATATCATGCCGACACCCTGCGTCACGCGCAGGATTCTTGCGTGCTTCTCGCGGCTGCGGTCACTATGGGCATCGCCCTGTCGCCTCTCGCAGCGCCGCTCAACCGGACGGAACGAACCTTCAATGCTCGACGCGCTAAGACGTGGCTCCACAGGTATGGTTGCCAAGACTCTGTTCGCGATCCTGGTGATCAGTTTCGCAATCTGGGGCATCGGCCCGGTATTCCGCAATTTCGGCCGCGGAGCGCTGGCGAAGGTCGGCTCACACGAGATCCGCGTCGAGGAGTTCCAGCGCTCGCTGCAGAACGAGATCCGCGCACTGTCGCGGCAGACCGGACGCCACATCACGCCCGAGCAGGCGCACGCTGCCGGGATCGACCAGCGCGTTCTCGCCCAGCTCATGGCCTGGGCCGCGGTCGAGACGCACGCCGATCAACTGGGCCTTGCGGTTTCGGATAAGGCGCTCATCGACGGGCTCAAGGACGATCCCGCCTTCAAGGATCCCAAGGGCAACTTCTCCAGTATCGCGCTCGACAACTTCATGCAGCAGATGGGCTTGAGCGAGCGTGGCTTCCTGGCGCTGCGGAGGCGCGACGAGTTGCGCGAGCAGGTCACGGCAGCGCTGATGAACGGCATCGCCGTTCCCGATTCCCTGGTCGATCTCGTCAACAGCTGGCGCAATGAAAAGCGCGTAGCACAGTATTTCGTCATCGACGCCGACAAGGCAGTGAAGGTGCAGGAGCCCGACGACGCCAAGCTGAAAGAGACCTACGAAGCCAACAAGAGCGAGTTCACGTCGCCCGAGTACCGCAAGCTCGGTGTGCTCATCCTTACGGTCGACGACCTCAAGAACAAGATGGAGGTCACCGACGCCGAGGTCGCCGCCAAGTACGACGAGACGCAAAAGGACTACAACACACCCGAGCGGCGGCGCATTCAGCAGATCACGTTCAAGGACAAAGCGGCGGCGGAGGCGGCCAAGACCGCGCTGGCCGCAGGCAAGTCGTTCGCCGACGTCGCCAAAGAAGCCGGTGCCAAAGATGCCGATATCGACCTCGGCCTCATCTCCAAGGACCGCCTGATCGATCCCAAGATCGCGGATGCCGCCTTCGCGCTGCCCAAGAACGCCGTGTCCGATCCGATCGAGGGCCGCTTCGCCACTGTCTTGGTGCGCGTCTCGGCCATTGAGCCCGCGGTCAACCGCACGCTCGCGGACGTCAAGGATCAAGTGCGGGATGAAATCGCGAAGACCAAGGCGCAGGCGCAGATGCAGTCGCTGATCGACCAGGTCGAGGATGGCCGCTCTGCCGGCAAACCGCTCAAGGACATAGCTGAGCAGATGAAGCTCGGCTATCAGGAGGTGCCCGCAACCGACCGCGATAACAAGACGCCAGACGACAAGCTTGCCGTCGCGCTTCCCGATGCGCCGGCCGTCGTCAAGGCCGGTTTCAACTCGCAGGTCGGCCTGCAGAGCGAGCCAGTTGAGCTCAACGACGGCGGCTATGCCTGGGTCGACGTGTTGAGTGTATCGGACAAGAAGCAAAAGCCCTTCGACGAGGTGAAGGAGCAGGTGAAGGCACTTGCCATCTCTAGGGAACGCGAGCGTCTCATCGGCGAGCTTGCGGCCAAGCTCGTTGGCAAGGCCGATGCGGGCACTGATTTCGCTTCCCTCGCGACCGAGGCCGGCGGGGCGAAGGTGGAGACAACTCCGCCGTTCACGCGCATGACCGAGGTACAGGGACTGCCGAAGGATGCAGTCACACGCGCGTTCACGCTGGCGAAAGACAAGGCCGCCTCCTCGCCGACCAAAGGCGATACGCGCATTGTCTACAAGGTGACCGAGATGACACCGGCGCCGGAGCCGACCAAGGAGCAGCGGGCCACCATCGCGAGCCAGCTGAAGAACGAACTCGTCGACGAGGCCCTGAACCAATATGTCGTTGGGCTCGAGGACCGTCTCGGCGCGCACATCAACGCCACGGAATT
>Ga0187819_10001136_pt1 | contig 13756 bp, 11 predicted proteins | sample NC_wetland_sal_i_15_FD_132411 | JGI IMG/M metagenome (GOLD analysis project Ga0187819, IMG submission 132411) | Wetland sediment microbial communities from Neuse River Estuary, North Carolina, USA - SO4_4 | ecosystem: Environmental > Aquatic > Freshwater > Wetlands > Sediment | place: USA... | reverse complement strand
AGTTGTTTCACCAGGATCGTCCGTTGCCTGGAGAAGATGGCAATGGCGGCACCGGCAGTTTGGGGCTGGTGTCGACCTGCTTGAACCTGAGCGGAACCGGTTATCCGGAAGACACCTCCAACCCGGCTTCATCGCCGCAGGCGGCGGTTTTGGATGACGTCTCCGCGTTTGCCAACTTCATGCGCTTCCTGGCTCCGCCGAAACCCGGTGGAGTGATGCTGAATGGACAGCCAGTCTCCGCAGCGACGATCTCGGCCGGCGGCCAGTTGTTTACCGCTATCGGCTGTGCCGTCTGCCACAATGCGACGCCAGGGTCGACGCAAGTCTCGAACTTCGTTCCGGCGTTGAGCAACGCCCCAGTGAATTCGTTCTCGGATATTGAGATCCATCACATGGGCGGAGGCTTGGCGGATAACGTCGCGCAAGGTGGCGCGGGTGGCGACCAGTTCCGCACTGCTCCGTTGTGGGGGCTAGGGCAGAGGATATTCCTGCTGCACGATGGACGCACTACGAACCTGAACGCGGCAATCGAGGCTCACGCCAGTAATGGCAGTGAAGCCACCCCGGTAGAGGACAACTTCGACAGCCTTAGTCCTGGGCAGCAGCAGGAGATTTTGGATTTCCTGCGCTCGCTGTAGGTTAACTGTGATCTGACCAATTGCCAGTCTGTCATCCCCGAGCGAAGCGAGGGATCTAGGTTCTCGGCATACCCGAAACCCAGATTCCTCGTCGCTTCGCTCCTCGGAATGACAGAGACTTGGTTGATCGCTAGCTTTGGCGAGACACGAAGGCCGCCGGATCTTTCCAGTAGCGGCGCGGGCGTGGACCCCCGCCTACACGCGCAAAGGAGAAGGTATGCATCGTCGATCTTTGTATTCCTGGGTCATTTTCGCCCTTTTCGTATCGTTGCTGGCGTGGGGTCAAGGTGCCCAGCCGCAGAGTGCCCCTAAAAACGGCGGCGACTTTTCCAACAACACGCTCCCCTTAACCAAGGTTCCGACGGGAGTCATTTTGGTAAAAGGCGCATGGTCAAGCGCTAGCGATTCGGCAACTCCCGTTCCTGAAGGCGGGAATGTGACCAACAACGTCTTCCGCGACCAGTATTTCGGAATGACGTACGCGTTGCCCAAAGACTGGATCGAGAAATACAAAGGGCCGCCTCCATCCGATAGCGGCCGTTACGTGCTGGCACAACTCAGGCCGGCGGACACATTCAAAGGCCCGGCTCGAGGCAGCATCCTGATCACCGCCGAGGATATGTTCTTCACCCCGCTCCCCGCCACTAACGCCCTTGAACTCATCAACTACTCGAAGGACAATCTCCAAGCCGATTACAAATTGGAACTATCGCCGACGCCGACCAAGATCGGCGGACGCCCCTTCATGTTCTTTGCCTATTGGTCTCCCATAGCGCAGCTGCATTGGTACGTCCTGGCGACCGAGATCCGCTGCCACGCGGTTCAGTTCGTGCTAACCAGCCGTGACACGAAACTACTGGAGAGCTTGATGCTGGACCTGAACAAGATGGAACTGCCAGCCGAGGCCAATCCCACAGCCGGGACCGGCGGAGGCGACGTGCCCGTGTGCATCAAGGAGTACGCCAGGGGCGAAAACGTGATTGCGCGCGTAGATCCGGTTTTCAGCGAGCACAGGTTCAATCCCGTTCCGGTACGCATCATCATCGATAAAGAAGGAAAGGTGAAGCACATTCACTTTCTGAGCGCATACTCGGATCAGGCAAAAGCCATCACCGACGCCTTCAAACAATGGAGATTCAAGCCTTACCTGCGCGATCGTCATCCGGTGGAAGTGGAAACTGGAATCATGTTTGGAAGCGCATCACGCCCGCCGGCGGCCCCGGCTGCGAATCTAGCGACCGATTGATGCCTGCCGTTTTCTGCCTGCATGACGGCTGCGCCGGTAGTCCGTCCGCTCGATGACCACGGATATCCGAATCCTTCCTGGTAAGCTCCAATGCACGTGAGGCCCACTTTGTTTCGCCGCGCCTCGCGGCTGCCGCTTGCGGCGTGACCAGACGAAGCACCGATGACGTTCTGCATTGGTAAATAGCAGCGGTGTCTCCGCTAGGTACACTTGCCAAAGAATAGAGGACGGCAATCGCGGACGCGATTCCGGCTTCCAGATCGAGGGCGTTAGGAACTTAAGAACCTGGAAATGAGAGCCCTGCCAAAGCTGCTTGCGACCGTGCTCTTTTTGGGCGCTATAGGCAGTGCCCAGACTGAGCCGTACGCGGGCGCAGGAATCGGGGCCAACGGCCTCGGTTTTCAGTCGCCTTATTACAACGGCGATGTTGGCGTCGACTGGGGCGATCTTCATCCGACGTTCTTCGAAGCCGAGGCGGGTGCCGACACCGCAAACCCAAACGGCCTCAACAATGGCGTCACCTTTCGCGGCCACGGAGTCGTAATGTGGCGGGCAAACCCCCACTGGCGTCTTGGGGGTGGGCTCCACTTCAGCGATCTGTTCAGCTCCAAGTTCGACAAGAACTCCATTTGGCCCACCTTGGGAAGTATGTTCGAGAAAGACTGGTTTCGCCTGAATGCGCAGCTTCTGATCCCCACGAGTCCCGATGCTCTTGTGGGACCGTTGTTCGACATACGAATGCATCTGAAGAAGAAATTTTACTTTCGTGAGCGGGTGGGAATTTATTGGTACGTCAGTGACAACGCCAACCCTTCCCGGCATGCCAGTGCCGTTGCAGACTTCGGGGTGTTGTACGTCTTTCGTGGATGTGGAGAGCGTTGCCGGTGAGCCCCTGCTCGGACTGCGGAAAAAACTGAGCTTCACGCGTCACAGAAGTAGGTCCGGACGCCCTCGTCCGCGCAGCCGAGCGAAGCTCGGCAGGATTTGTTCCAGCGGAGACTGCGGCCTCGCGCACGGAGCTTCCCTCCCCCACACAATCTTTCCCCGCAGAAGTTTCAGTTGGACAATGTTTTTTCGATGGCGCTGCGCAGGTCATCGTACTGCATCAGGCCGGGATGGTATAACGCCACGCGGCCTTTGCGATCGACCAGGACCAGGGTCGGCGTAGTGCTGGCGCCGTAGTTGGTGAAGTTTGCTTTGCTAATGGGAACGGGAACGCTTTGCAGTCCCGGATAATAGTGTTGCCAGACCTGTCCGATGTAGGCGATCTCGTCTTTGGGCTTCGCGTCCTCTCCCTTGGCCGCGTATCCGTAGAGCTGGGTGGGAGCGATAACGGCTAGTCCCTTGGGAGCAAACTCCGAACTGAGGCGGGTAATAATCGGGCCCTCATACTTACAGTCTCCGCACCAGTGCGCCCAGAAAAATAAAAGCACCGGCGACCCTTTGAGCTGGCTGAGGGGAACCGGGCGTGTGCCCAGATACTCGGACACACTCAACGGCGGTGCGGGCGTAGTGCTCAGGCTGAGCAAGTTCAGATTCTTGTGCAGACGCGGGCTGATCGAAGTATTTCCGTAGGAGATCAAAGCGTGGCGCAACAAGGCAGCGGCTTGCCCATTCAGGCTGTGGGCAGCCAGTACCTGGGCTTCAACTTCGAAGGCGGCGCCGAGAGCGGTAGCGAGGTGGGGTTCGGAGTCAAGAGATCGCTTCTGTAATAGCTGGCGGGCCAGCGTCTCTGTCTGTTTAGCTGCAGCGTCAGCCTCCTGGAGTTGATTCGCGTCCAGTTCGGCGCGCGCCGTCCAGGATAAAGCTTCGAGGTATGCGGGATCGACACCATGTTGCGCGCGGTAGGTTTGCAGCTCGGAGCTGGCGGCGGTGAAATTCCTTTGAGCCAGAGCAGCAAGAACGTCGTCGACAATGTCCGCGAAGGCGAAAGAGGGGAGCAGCAGCAGGATTGCAAGACGGCGGAACCACATTCCTCCATGATGCAGCGAAGTTCGAAAAGTTTCCACCCCAGCTTTGGCAGTCCACGAGGGCAACCGTAACCTATTGATAGCCTGATGCTTATGCTACGCCAAATGAAAAAATCTACCGGTTGTCGGACTATCTGAGGTACAATCCTGCTGCGTTTGACTTTTGCAGTTTTCAGCAACTCCCGCGACACCAGCGTGACCTGCCTGAAGAAATTCTGCGATGGACACAGCGCATATCTAACAAAAAGGAATCGAGCAACACCATGGAAACAGGAACAGTAAAGTGGTTTAACGATGCCAAGGGCTACGGTTTTATCAGCCGCCAGAGTGGCGAGGACGTGTTTGTACACTTCTCGGCGATTCAGGCGGGCGGATTCCGCAGTCTACAGGAAGGCCAGCAAGTACAGTTTGATGTGGTAAAGGGCCCCAAGGGGTGGCAAGCCGAGAATGTAAAGCCGGTATAAACCACTTACAAATCTTCGAAGATGGGCGGCTTCCCTAGGCCGCCCTTCGTTTTTGCCGGGACTTTCTTCTCCCGCAGCGTGACACCATTGACAGGGTGGTCCGTCTGTAATAGGTTCTGAGTCACGCCAGTCAACTGGTGAGTGGCGTGTTATCCTCCCCCCCGCTTTCAACGGCCAGTCCGTTGAATTCTCCTGATTGTGCTCGACCTAAACAAGAACGCGATCCAGTGAGGGATCCATGAATTGCTTGCCAAAACTGTTGCGGGTGCTTTCCTTCATCGTTATTTTTGCCGTGTGTACCGGGAACGTGCTGGCGCAACAATATATTTTCACCAACAACAACGTAGCCAACAGCACCAACAGCACGACCGCCCTAAGCGTGAGCGGAAAGGGTGTGCTGAAGGTGCTCAAGTCCTACTCTACGGGTGGGAAGAGTGCTGGCGGCGGCTACTTCGCGCTCTCCCCGATAACGTCTGCCAGAACAAGGCTGGGGACCTGTCTGTTTGTCTCCAATGGAGGAGACAGCACGATTGCGGCATTTCAGATGAACCTTTTCGACGGAAGTTTGACGGCGGTTCACGGTTCTCCGTTTTCGGATGGCGTAAGCGGTGCGCAGCGCCTGGGCGTCGGGTTAGCAGCGGGAGGATCGCTTTTGTTCGCGGGCAACACCAACAAGAACAGCATTTCGGTATTACGAATTAGCTCGAATTGTTCGCTCAAGGTTCTAAAGCAAATTACCGTTCCCGGTTCGCCGGCGGGCATGAAAGTGACGCCCAATGGAGCCTTCTTGATCGCTGCCTACATCGGGCAGGTCGATTCCTTCAAGATTGATGCCGGCACGGGCGATCTGACCGAGCTCGGTCCGTTTACCCCGCAAGGGTCCGCAGCGGGCGTCGATATCAGTTGCGATGGCAGCACCACCTACTTTGGCGATGCGGCGTCCAACACGCAAGTGGAGGTGTTTAGCATCAACTCCAGCGGCCAATTGAAAGAGATCGACAATTTCACCAACAAGAACGGCCAGAGTTCCAACAACATAATACTCGGCGTTGACGGCAAGCACCTGTACGTGAGCAACACGATGTCGAACGAGATCACGATTCTTTCCGTGGGCTCCAATGGGGCTCTGACTTACGACAGTACCGTTAAGCTCAATAAACCCGGTCTGTATGCGCTAGGGATGGTGACCGGGACAAGCGGTTTGGATCTTCTGGTATCAGAGCAGAACAATCCCGAGTCGATTGGCGTTCTCGCAGCAGTTGGCGATGGTCTGAAGGAAGTTGTTGGTTCGCCGTTTCACGTGATCAAGAACGGCTCCGATCCCGCTGGGCTGACCGCAGTGCCCAAGGGCTGCAACTAGGAAGCAGGTGAAACAGGCTGCTGAAAAATGAGGCGATTCTGCGTTGCCAGCCTTCGCCTCGAATACGTAAAGGAGAGCTTCTGGGACCAGGTGAGCTTTCGGGAACCCGAACTGACCTTTCATTGACGACGACCGCCTTTCAGGCGTAACATCCGCTGGTTGCTTGATCCTTCTTTGTCGCGCAACTTGCTCTGCTGTTTTCAAAAACAGGGATTCCAATGTTTAACCGAGTGCTCACGTTCGTCACGCTGGCTCTGGTATTCTCGCTCTCGCCTTCTGAGGCACAGCAGGCCGCCAAAATCCCCCGAGTTGGGTTTGTCGCACCGCAGGGTCGTTCTCTACCCCTCTTCGACGCGTTCCGACAAGGTCTTGCCGACTTAGGATACGTCGATGGCCGGAACATCATGATTGAGCCGCGATTCGCGGAAGGCCACTATGAGCGCTTTCCCGATATTTTTGCCGAACTAGCCGGTCTGAATGTGGACGTCCTTGCCGTCACAGGCGCCGTAACGGCTCGTGCCGCAAAGAAAGCTGCCCCCAATGTTCCTCTGGTGTTCTCCATCGTGGTCGATCCGGTAAAAGACAATGTGGTAGCGAGTTTGGAGCAGCCTGGCGGGAACCTCACGGGCGTGACGTGTTTTGACCCAGAGCAGGCCAAGAAGCAGCTTCAGTTGCTTGAGGAAATCATCCCGGGGCTCAAGCGTGTGGCTGTGTTGGGAGATCAAGGCGTATCCCAGGCTTTGATGAACGCGAGTGAGGAGCAAGCTCGGGTTCTCGGCTTACAGCCGCAGCCGCTCAGAGTGCAGGGCCCCACTCCAGATCTTCAAGCAGCGTTTGCCGCCATGAAGCAGCAACATGCGCAGGCTTTGCTGGTACTGGAAGAGCCGGTACTCGGGGTGCACGCGGAGGAGGTTGCACAGCTGGCGGCCAAGGATCGACTGCCAACGATGTTTGCGCCTTCCCGAGTAGCCGCCGGCGGACTCATCGACTATGGGACGAGCCAAACCGAAGCAATTCGACACATGGCAGCCTACGTTGATAAGGTTCTAAAGGGAGCCAAACCAGATTCCCTACCCGTGAAGACGGTTACACGTTATGAGCTGATCGTGAATCTCAAGACGGCCCGCGAGATCGGTGTCGCAGTCCCAACTGCCGTGCTCAAGCGTGCGGACCGGGTGGTCGAGTAGGTCAAGTCATATTAGAGACACAGCGTCCAGCACGATTGCTGGTGCAAAATCTCGTCAACCAGGTTTACCCGCAACCGGATGGGCTAGGATTGCGAGTCGCGAATGAGAACCACATCGGAATCCGTGTGACCGCGGATCACCCCCAGCTTGCTGCCGTCGTTCGACCAGTGAAAGTCGATGATGTGGTCTGATTTGAAATCGGTAATCTGTTTGCCAGCAGAGCCATCGAGCGGCTGCCACCAGAGATCGTCCACCCCACGATGGCGAAATGGGTAGACCACAGCCTTGCCATCGTGCGAGAAACGGACGGGACCGCTGCGCGGGTGCTCGAAAGCCAGCGCCTTCAGGATTTGGTTGGAATCCACCGAAAGTAGCGTGAGCGTTTCTACGTGTTCACCGAGATGGCCAAAGGCTGCAAAAGCGATGGTCTTCGAATCGGGAGAGATGTCGAAGCCACCGGCAGCGAGTTCGTCGGAGATTTGTTCAGATTTCCCCCCATTAATCGCCACTTTCATCAGCCGCCCACCGTTTACCGCGTCCTGATAGAGGACCCAGTGCCCGTCGGGCGAACAAACCGGGCTTTGGTCCACTTTTCCCTCTGAAAGCTGCTTCAGGTCTCCGCCCGACGCGTCTGTGCGCCAGATATTCAGAGTCCTGTTCCCCTTGTTGAATATGGTGCTGAATACCACGTAGCGGCCATCACCGCATGCGGACGGGTTATCAGCGCGAACGCCTCCTGGTGAACCTAGCTGTGTCTTGGCGCCTGAGTCGGGATTGAGCAGGCCCAGACCTGAATCCGAATCGATCACCATGTGACCATCTCGCGTCCAGCTGAAACTGAGGATGGGCGCGCCTGAGGTGACTTGTCGTGCTGAAGCACGATTCAAAGATGCCGCGGGCATCGTGTAGAGGTCGTAGCGGGCCTGGCTCAGAACGCTGACCAGGGTGCGCCCATCCGCGGCGACGCTTGGTTCGGAATAATTATTGGTATCGCGGGTTACCTGGTGCAACTTTCCGTCGGGGTAAGAGACGAAAACGATTTGCCGGTGCCCCAAGCTGGACTGGGCAAGCAGGCCACTCGAATCCGGCATCCAAACCGGTCTCTGTACGATGTCGGAAGCGGAGGTGAAGAACAGGTTCTGCTTTCGGCTGGCAATATCGAAGGCTACCAGACCGCTCAAAGCATCTCCGGGCTGAAGTACCATGCAGACGATCGTCCTGCCGTCCGGAGACCACGCGGGATCTTGCCATCCTCCGTTAACTGGACGGCTATCCAGGATCTTCTCGTCGCCACCGTCAACCGAAAGCAGCAGGAGGCGTTCCTTACCAGCCTCGGGATTATTCAAACGAAAATAGGCGATCTGCCGTCCATCCGGCGAGAATGTAATGTTTGAATCTATGTCGGTAACTAACTTCTGCGGCGTGCCCCCGAGTACCGGCGCACGATAGAGGAATTTCAGCTCTTCGCTTCCGGGCTCGCTGCGCGTGAAATAGAGGTAATTGCCGTCGGGAGAAAAACGCAAGTGCGCGTACTCTACTTCCGCCGGCGGGATGACCTGAGTATCGCTATTGGTGGGAAGATTGCGCAGCCACAGGCTTTCCTGTCCGGCGTCCCGCACCACGTTCAGAATGTACTTGCCATCGGGAGAGATGGCTACCAGTGCGGCCTTGCCCGTTTCCGTCACTTTGGTGATGGAGATATTCTCAAAGGGAGTCGGGCGATTCCGGTGGAGCAGAGCATAGGCGCCATAGATTGCGGCCGCGACGACTGCAAGGACCATGAGCGTGACAACTCCGGTTCCGAGCTTGTTCTGGCGGGCTGCGGCTACCACCGCTGAGCCGCTCGACCGGGACGATAATCCCGGCGAAGCTGCCACAGGCATGGATGGATCAGAAACCGGCTGCGTGATCTTGCGTCCAGATTCGGTGTCGCGCTTCAGCCGCCTGAGATCCCCGCGTAAATCAGCCGCTGATTGGTAACGCAGATCGCGATCTTTCTCCAACAGCTTATCGATGATTTCCTGAAGCTTCGGCGGGAGCTGAGGATTGAGTTGCAGCGGTGGAATGGGATCGCGCTCCAGGATGGCGTTGAAAATTACCGCCGAGGTGTTGCCGGAAAAAGGCAGGCGCCCAGTCGCCATCTGATAAATGACCGTTCCTAAGGAGAAAAGATCGGTGCGGGCATCGAGCGCCTCGCCGCGAGCCTGTTCCGGAGACATGAAAGCGATCGTGCCGACCGTGCTGCCCGGGCTGGTAAGGCTGGCCGTGAGCAGGCTGTCTTGAGTAACGCCGATCGTCTCCGCGGCCGTGCCGAGCGCACGCGTGAGCTTGGCGAGGCCGAAGTCCAGAACTTTCACTTGATCGCGCTGCGTAAGGAAAATATTTGCCGGCTTGATGTCGCGATGGACGATTCCTTTAATATGTGCGGCATCGAGCGCGTCCGCCAGTTGTATGCTCACATCGAGCAAGCGGTCGAGCGCGAGTGGGCTGCTGGCCAGTTTGGCGTCGAGACTCTGCCCCTCGAGCAGCTCCATCGCAATGAAAGACTGCTCTCCGTCATTCTCCACCGCGTAAATCGTGCAGATGTTGGGATGATTGAGAGCGGAGGCGGCGCGAGCTTCCAGCAGAAAGCGGTCCAGCGCCGAAGCATCGCGGGCAAGCTCAGGCGGAAGAAACTTGAGAGCCACGCGGCGGCCCAAAGTAAGATCCTGGGCTTCGTAAACCACGCCCATCCCGCCGCTGCCCAAACGGCTGGTGATGCGGTAATGCGAGATGGTTTGACCGATCATGGTTTGGTTGATCAGGGGAAAAGAACCGCCACTGTGCCGATAAATTTATCTTAGGTTGCATGCGCGAGTGAGTCAAACAATACACACGTAGCCCCGGACGCCTCGTCCGGGGCAGTCGAAAAAATCGTGACGAATCGATTGTTAAACGAATGTCAATTCCTGAAGTGATGCATCAGGGGGTGGCGCTCGATGTTTCGCTGCGACATAATGCTAAGACGCGCTATTGAGGAGGAACGGGTACATGGCATTGAAAGTTGGCGATCTGGCACCGGACTTTGAACTGCCGGCAGTCGAAGGTGAGCAGCGCTTGAAAGTCAAGCTCAGCGATTTTCACGGCAAGAAGCATGTGGTGGTGGCTTTTCATCCGCTGAACTGGACTCCGACTTGAGGAGAACAACTGCCGGCGTTCGACTCGGATCGCGAGAAGTTCGCCGCGCTCAATGCCCAGGTCCTGGACATAAGCACAGACTCCGTTTACAGCCATCTTGCATGGCAGAAGCACGAGATTGGAACCATGCATTTTCCCATGTGTTCGGATTTCTATCCCCACGCCGCAGCGACACAAGCATTTGGCATTTTGCGTGAGGGGCCGCCACTGCCCGGGATCAGTGAGAGAGCAGTATTCATCGTTGATAAGAGCGGCAAGATCGTGTTCTCCAAGGTGTATCCCCTGGACCGCATCCCGGACAACGGAGAACTGCTGGCGAAGTTAAAAACTTTGCCATAAAAAACGCCTGCAGAGACGTTGCTTGCAACGTCTCTCACTTCATCGGTTTCGGCGAAGACATTTTCTGCGTGGGCCTGATGTTCTCGAGGTAAGCACCATCATTTTCCACCACGATTTCCGCTTTAATCGGATCCCCCGGCGCCACTTTGTCGAGAATGCTGGCATCCTTCACCTGGTAAGGCATAGTCATCGCGGCCATGAATCCAGGAATTTCGTCGCCATCGACATTGATCGAGTGCGCCGCTTTGTCGATCGATACTACCCGGCCGGTCAAGTTATACCGCTTCACACTTGTGTCTTTTGCGCCGGCCGCTACTTTATCGTCAGACCCTTTGCCAGCCGTCGCCTTCGCATTAGGGGATGGCCCGCAAGCGGCCAGGATGCTCAGGCCGAGTAAACCAATTGCAGTCAGGATTGCTGCGCGTGTCCGGTATTGCTTATTAAATGGATGGCCCACTATTCTTCTTCTCCTGCAGCAGCTCCGCTAATAATGAAAGCGATAGCGGAATTCTGCGTAAATCTCTCGCGGATTGTTCCAGTGAAAACCGCCGAAGGTCACGCTGTTATCAAGTTCCACGCGGCGGTTGGCGACATTGAGCGCGTTCACCGAAATCGAATATTTTTCGCCGAAATCTTTGCCTAGCGTGAGATCAAGCGTCGTATGTTGCGGTAAGTAGTCCCCCGGATATGGCTGACCGGGAAAGGCGTTGCTGAAACCTGAGCCGTAATACACATTAGTCGAGGCATAGCTCCGCCAGGGAAGGCTGACATCCCCTCCCACATTCAAAGTGTTGCGTTGGTCGTGATCCAGCGGAGACAAGCCTGCAGGCAATGAAAAATCAGTCAGGCCGCCGGTGATGGCCCCATCGGCTTCCGCGATTTGATTCGAGTATGCGAGGTGAATTTGCCCCCGATGCGCGATGCGAGGCGAGCGCAGCGTGAGTTCCCACCCGCGAATTACAGCTTGGCCAATCGTGATAGGGAAGAAGAGATTCGATTCCCCAATATTGTTGTGATCGAAGAAATTTACGACGTTGGTTCGGAAATTATCGGCGTCCAGAGTCCAGCCACGATAGGGAATGGTGACGCCGAACTGATGCTCTTCATCGCGCTCCCCGTGCAAGGGAATGAATCCCAGATTGCTCGCCTGCACAAAATTGAGCAGCGGACCAGAAGCTGTAATCAGAGGCGGTGCCTGGTAATAGTGGCCGTAAAAAGCGCGGAAGACCCAATGCAGACGCGGAACGACGACGGACGCCCCAAAACGCGGGCTAATCGCGCTCTCTGAAACACCGCCGGAGAAACGCGTTGGCCGCATTCCCGCAGTTAGCGTCAGCCAGGAAAACGGTTTGAATTTATCATCAATAAAAAACGCTTCCAGATTGCCGGAGGGGTGCTGAGTGTCAGTAAACGGCGCCCCGCTGCCATCGTTGAAGACCGCGCCAAAAAGCTCGTTGTCGTGCTGGTAGAAGCTGTACAAACCTACTTGTAAATTGTTCTTCGCCACGTTCGCCGCCAAACTCACCTGGCCCCCGCCGTAGGTTGAACCGCGATTCTGCGTGGTAGCCACAGGAAAGTCCTGCGGCGAGCTTGCATAATCAGCACGGTTGTAATGAAAAAAAGGCGAGACCGTCAGCAGCACTTGCGAATTGAAAGTGTGCACCCAGGAAAAATTCACGATGGCATCGGATTCATGATCACCATCACGAAGGCCGAGGCTAGGGTACTGCGCTACAAATCCGTTCGCAGCGATGGGCGCATTCTCGATATCGTTCGGAAACGGATCATAAGGAATTTGATAGTAGTCCCTGCGCAAAGAGGTCACGAGGCGCAATTGATTCGAAGGGTCCACATTGAAGATCAGCGAGCCGAATCCTCCGTAGCCATTTTCAGCATCGTGGACCACCTGCGGAACCGGCGTCTGAATGCCGAGATTACTGCGATTCGCATTGATGCTGGCATAATAGGCGAAGCGCTCGGTGTGGCTGCCGAAATTGAATTGATTGTTGGTCTGATAGAAGTTGCCCGCGCTCAGGATCAGCTCGGCTTCATTGTTGCGTTCAAAGCCGGTGCGCGGCGCGATGTTAAACACTCCGTAGGTACGGTCTCCAAATGCCGCGCTGTAGCTCCCCCGCTGCACTTCGAGGTAATCGATATCCTTGGGATCAAACTGCGCTCCAAGGTTGGACGCTATATTGGTGTTGGGAACGGGGACGCCATCGATCAGCCAACTGGTTTGATGGCCTCCTCGAATATGCAGCTGATCGTGAGTGAAGTACGCGCCAGGAACGTAGTCCGTAATCATCGCCAGGCTGTTGGTGCGATCGGCACCCGGCGTTCGCTGGACATCGGCGCGGCTCACGATGGTGGTTGGCGTAACCGAATCTGTCGGAGCGACCGCAGGCTGCGCGGAAACATTCACAGTTTCATTAGCGACGGCTACACGCAGCTGAAGATGCACGACCGGCTCAGTGCCAGATTCAACTCGAACCGCCTGCGTGCTCTGCACAAATCCAGGACTGGCTACAATCACCGAGTAGTCGCCAAGCGGAACCGCATTGAACTCGAAGTTGCCATTGGCGTCGGTGTTGGTGCTCTTCGACCAGTCAGATGATTTCGCTTTCAGCATCGCCATCGCGCCTTGAATCGGACGGTGCTGCGGATCATGAATGATCCCCCGCACCGAGCCAAAGATCGTGGCACTGGCGGCGATGGCGGCGAGCAGCAGCAAGCCGCCGACACAAAAAATACGGGTAAAGCGCATAAGTTCTCCAATTACCGATTGAAGCCTGACCAATTCCCAGGCCCCAGCGAGGCCACAAGTCGGCTGCACCCGTTGAGATCTGCAGAGCACAAGTGCAGGACCGCACAATTTCTCAGCCCGCTACGAGTCCGAGACGCCACGAAATCCGGGAAGGGCACGAGTTTACTCGTGCCGCCAAATGCTGAAAAAAGTCCGGGCTTTAGCCCCTGAGGGAAAAAACCCGCCAGTTTCAGCAGTCTGCTTGAGCTAGGCGATGGAGAATTGCGGAGGGGCACGACCGGAGTGCGTGTGGTTAACCGGTGAGGCGAACTGAATTAGTTGCCGCTCAGCGGGCAGAATCCTTGACGCAGGCGTCGCTTGGACGAGCGTCTTGGGAGTCAGATGTGCCGCCCTGGAAACAGTTAGGGGCCGACAACAGTCGTGCTGGCAGCATCCCAGGGGAGCCCGGAACTCAGCATTGTGGGACGAACCACAGTGCATCGGCTTCCGCAGACAGCAGGCGTGCGGATTCGACGCAGAAATCGCCAGACCTAGCGGGACGAACACGCCCACGAGGAGCAAAACCAGCAACAATCTGGCAGTCCAACGATGCATGAGCTTTAAATTCTAGT
>Ga0187819_10001135_pt1 | contig 13761 bp, 9 predicted proteins | sample NC_wetland_sal_i_15_FD_132411 | JGI IMG/M metagenome (GOLD analysis project Ga0187819, IMG submission 132411) | Wetland sediment microbial communities from Neuse River Estuary, North Carolina, USA - SO4_4 | ecosystem: Environmental > Aquatic > Freshwater > Wetlands > Sediment | place: USA: North... | reverse complement strand
GGTCATGGCTCTCGCGCTCGCTGCCGGTGTCCGTCGATATCCCGGCGATCGGCGTTAACTCCAGGCTCCTGCGCCTGGGCGTAAACGCCGACGGCTCGATGCAGGTGCCGCCGCTTACCACCAGCGCCGACCTGGCCGCGTGGTACAAGTACTCGGCCACCCCCGGCCAGATGGGCGCATCGGTCATTGAGGGCCACGTCGACAGTCACCGGGGGCCTGCCGTTTTCTTTCGCCTCGGGTCCCTGCGTCCCGGAGACGCCGTCGATGTGACGCTTGCCGACGGGATCACGGCCATTTTCCGCGTCACCGGCGTGCGGGAGTACCTCAAATCCAATTTCCCCGCGAAATCCATTTACGGCGCGCCAGGCTACGCCGGGCTCCGCCTGATCACCTGCGGCGGCACTTTCGACTATGCCACCGGCCATTATCTCAGTTCCACTGTCGTATTCGCATCCCTCGTCTCATCACACAAGGCCTGACCCGGCTCGGGCGTCGGCCGACCCGCAGCCCGCTCCTACGGCGCCGCTGGCGTCGTACCTTTGCGGGCCTGGAAGGCCTCGAGGGCCTCGCCCGAAGTGTCGTAATAGGCGTGGTTGTCCAGGGTCTTGCCGATGCCGTACAGGTCAAGTTGCTGTCGCACCGGGCCGAGGACAGTGCTGAACGCGAAGCGTATGTGTCGCTGCTGCACGTGCTGCACGGCCTGAGCGAGCACCGCGGACGCGGTGTAGTCGATGTCCCCGATGGCCGCGCAGTCCAGGACCAGCCATTGCACCGGAGGGCCCTGGATGATCAGCGGCAGGATGTCATAGATCAGCCTGGCTGCGTTCGCGTAGTACAGGCTGGTGCCGAACCGGTATATCACCAGCCCGTCCATGGTGCGAGCGCCGGGCGTGACCGGGAGTGACTGCCAGTGCCCGGTTGGTGACTTCATCAGGATGCTGTTGAGCGGGCTGTAGCTGTGGCGCAGGTGGTCGACGATCGACGCCACGACGGCCAGCCCGATGCCGTACTCGACCCCGAAGACTACCACCGCCGCCGTGGTGAGCAGGGCCACGGCCCACTCTTGCCTGCGGACCGCCCGGATGCTCCGCATCCCCTTGACGTCGATGAGTTCGGCGGCGATGAGGAAGACCACCGCCGCCAGGGCGGCGGCCGGCAGGTAGGCAAGCGGCCCGGTGAGCAAGAGCAGCACCGCGACGGCCACGGCGCCCGCGGCCAGCGGGGCGAGCTGGCTGCGGCCGCCCGCGCTGTCGACTATCTGCGCCTTGGTCGGGCTGCCGTTCACCACGAACGTGCCCGAGAACGCGGCGGCGACGTTGGCGGCACCCAGCCCGACCAGGTCGGTGCCTTCGCTGAACGACTCCTCGTACTTCGCCGCGTAGGCGCGCGACGTCGCCGCGCTTTGCGCCAGGATGACCACGAACATCGACAACGCCCCGCCGAGCAGGGCCCCGGTGTCGTGCCAGCCGAGGGCCGGCAGTCCCAGGCCCGGCAGCCCGCCCGGGACGCGCCCGATCGTGTGCGCGCCGTGCCCGGCCAGGTCCGCGGCCCGGCTCACCACGATCGCCAGGATCACCGCGATCAGCGCCCCCGGGATCCGGCCGGTGATCCGCCGGGCCGCCAGCACGATGACGAGCACCCCGACCGATATCGCCAGGTCGGCCAGGTGCGTGTGGGGGAGTGCGCGCACCGTGTTCACCAGCTTGGGCAGCGTCTGCTTGCCCGCCGCCGTCACCCCCAGCATGTCGGGCAGCTGCCCGGCGGCCACCTGGATGCCCACTCCGGTGAGGAACCCGACCAGCACCGTCCGGGACAGGAAGTTCGCCAGGAAGCTGAGCCTGGCTATCCGGGCCACCAGCAGCATCACCCCGGCCAGCAGCGCCGCCAGCCCCGCCAGCCGAACGTACTGCGCGGAGCCCGCGACCGCCAGGCCCGTGAGCGACGCGGCGAGGATGGCGGCCGTCGCGGAGTCCGCGGCCACCACCAGGTGGCGCGACGAGCCGAGGACGGCGAACACCGCCATGGGCAGGAGCAGCGTGTACAAGCCCGTGACCAGCGGCATCCCGGCGATCTTGGCGTACCCGAGCACCTCCGGGATCCCGAGCGCCGCCAGCGTCACGCCGGCGAGCACCTCCGCGAGAACCCGGGACCTTTGAATCGGCAGCACTCCCTGCAGCACCGGCAGCGCCCGCAGCCACCCCGGCCAGCGGCCCCCAGGGGAACCGGTCACCATCTCACCTCCGCCCCGCGCCCTCGTCCTGCATCCGCCGCCCTTCGCCGTGCACTGGTCTCCGCCCTTGTCCCTCCGTCCCGCGCCCACCGCCCGCCGCTCGTGCCCTGCGCCGGAAGTTAGCGATGCGTTCATCATCTCGCTACCAGGCATTCAAAGCCGTTACGGCAGGTTCATTTTCATAGACCACAGGGTTCAGATAGCGGATATGGGCTGTTCAGCTACCGTACGTGCGCACCGCGCACTTACCCGGGCCTGAGGCCGCCGAACGACGACTTGCCGGGCCCTGATCAGCAGATTGCCCGGAATGAGAGTGATTTGTCTGCGAATATGAGACCGCTGGCCGGATTCGTCGCGGACGCGCCCGGCCCGGCCCTGGTCGCCGACAACGGCGCCTGGAGTACCTACGCGTGGTCCTCGGGGGTGCGCGGCGCAGGGCCCCGGCCTCCCGCGCCCCGCGGGAGGAGCTGCTTCATGGCGATTCGCGACTCCCTCGCCCTAAGCCAAGAACAGCGTGCCCTCCAGGAGAGCGTCCGCACCTTCCTGGCCGAGAAGGCTTCCCCCGGCGAGCTGCACAGCGCCCTCGACACCCAGCCAGGCTACGTTCCCGAACTGCACGCGCGCCTGACGAGCGAGCTGAGCCTGGCCGGCCTGACGATACCCGAGGAGTTCGGAGGCCTCGGCCTGTCGCAGGCCGAGGCGTGCGTGGTCCATACCGAACTCGGCCGTGCCCTGTACCCGGGACCGCTCCTGCCCAGTTTCCTGGCCGCGGCGGCGCTGCTGGCCGCGTCTAACGGTGAGGCCCGCGAGCACTGGCTGCCCCTCATGGCGAACGGGTCGGTGATCGCGACCGTGGCGGCGGCCAGCGAGGCCGGCCACTGGACACCAGGACCCGACAGCGTCCGAGCCGAGCACGCGATCGATGGCTGGCGACTGTCGGGTCGCCGCTGGTACGCCATCGCGGCCCACGTCGCGGACATCGTGATAGTCCCGGCCACCACCGGAACCGGCACCGCGATGTTCCTAGTCAAGCCGGGAGCGGCTGGGTTCACCGTCTCGCGGCAGCTGAGCCTCGACATGACCCGGCGCATCAGCGTCACCACCCTGGAGTCGACTCCCGCCCTGTTGCTCAGCGAGTACGAGGCCGCGGCCGCCTCCCTCGCCCGGGCCGAGCAGGAACTGCTGCTCGCCAACGCCGCGGAAGCCGCGGGCGGCATCGGCTGGTGCCTCGACGCCACCATCGCCTACGCCCAGGACCGGGAGCAGGCCGAAAACCCTGCCGGCTCCTTCCAGGCGGTGCTCAACTCCTGCGTCGACATGATTGCGGACCTGCGGGACGTCTCGGCGTCCGCCCGCTACGCCGCCGTCGCCACCGCGGACGACGTGGACGATGCGCCGGAGGCGGCCCGCACCGCCGCCCGCCGGGCCGCCGAGTCCTACCGCAACGCGACCGAAGCCGCCATCCAGCTTCTCGGCGGCGTCAGGTCCCCGCGCGAGCAGGACGCCTACCTCCATTACCGTCGCGCCTGGTCCACCCAGCAACTACTCGGCGGCCCCCTAGCCGACCGGGCCGCCGACTAGCAGCAAAACAGTAATCCCGAACGGCCGTGGTTCCTCTCCCGGTGAGCAGGACCTCCAGTGCCTGGCCCGCCAGCCGCCGCTGCGGTTGAGGCCTCCGAACCGGTACTCTGGCTGCGTTCACGGTGTCCTACGGCGCCCAGAACACAGGGCGCATAGCTCAGCGGAAGAGCACTCGCCTTACAAGCGAGAAGCCGGTGGTTCGAACCCACCTGCGCCCACCAAAGTTTCCGCAGCTAGACGGCTATTTTTGAAACGCTAATCGGAGGATTGGGAACCACGACCGGGAACCACCGGTGCATGGTCCCTGATGGGGGAGGCGTGCCCCGCGGCCGGGGCTACATCCGTCCGGCCCCCCGGGGTGCGCCGTGCGGCGGCAGGCACTCGCCGCTGCTGGAGCTGCATAGGGCTGCAGGATCCGCCGCGGCCGGCCTGGCTGGTGCGCGCCTGCAGTGTTGTGAGCCTGGTGGCTGGCGTGCGCCCGGAGGAGGCCCGGGCGATCTGGCAGGGAGGAAGGCAGGATCGGTGCTCGACGAACGAAGGCCTCCCGAGCTCGTCAAGGCTGCAGCATGCACTCATGCCGATCTGAGCGTATTGCGTCAGGAGCACGCTTATGCGCCAAGTGGCGTATCGCTGACGGGTCAGCCAACACGACCTGCGTTGCGCAACGACGATCGCTGGGCAGACAAACGTCCAGACGGAATCTTTGACCCGCTGCCCGCGTGACCTAAAAAGCCTGCGCCTCCACCCGGAGTGGCCCTTCCCTGTCGTGTCCGCAATCAGCAGCCCCAGCCAGAGCAACATTCCCTGAACACGGAAATTGAAAGATTCAAAACATCATCCGAACCCTTGACGGACCCCGGAGGCGTTCGTTCGGCGTTCTAAAGGCGTGGCGCTCCGTAATCATCTCTAGCCTGGCGTGAAGTGCAGAGTGCCGTGAGACGTACGCTCCATGCCAGTCCCCGACAACCCGTCCATCCGCTCATCCCCGGCCAGCCCAGGCAGACGTCTGGTGCATCCATTGTCGGTATCTGAGGTCTACGACTGGCCTGCAGCGCCGTTGCGCGCTATCTGCCTGGCGGCGCGGATCGGCATCCCGCCGAGACACCCAGTCAACCCGTGCCCTGTCGCCTCAATCTGCGGTGCGAGGCGAGCTCGGGTCACGGCAGGATGCCGCCACCCGGTGGCATGGGTCTGTGGTAAAGATGGCTGCATGCTTGATCACCTGTCCATTCAGTGCGCTGATGTGCAGGCCAGCGCCACGTTCTACGACGCCGCGCTCGGTGCGCTCGGCGGAACCAGGGTGATGGACTTCGGCGAGGTCATCGGCTTCGGCACCGCAGGCAAGCCGGAATTCTGGATCGGCCCGCAGACCACCGGTGAGGGATTCCGCGAGTCCCATATCGCATTCGCGGCCCCCGACCGGGCCGCGGTGCGGGCGTTCTTCGCGGCAGCGGTCGGCACCGGAGCCGAGGTGCTGCATGAACCCCGCCTGTGGCCCGAGTACCACGCCAGTTACTACGGCGCGTTCGTGCGTGACCCCGACGGTAACAACGTCGAGGCCGTGTGCCACGTGCCCGAGTAGGGCACGCCCCGCTCGCCCGTGGACGCCGCTCCGCTCATCTCTGAGGTAGCTAACCCGAGGGTAAACCCGTGACCGGAGACTCCAGCACCAAGATTCGGCACCGCTGCCACCCGCGTCTGGATCCTGCAACCCGCTCCATACGGCACCGACGTCGCCGGTCCGATATGTATCGCAGGGCTTGCGATCGACTGATGGCTGATGCCGCACAACCCGGATGTTCGGGGGAGCGCCGGTTGCCGAGGTGCGGCTGTCGGCAGGCTTCTGTGGTGCCGGTTTCCTTATGGGCTCGGGTGTTCGCGGTTAAGGCGGGCGTGTGCCTTGCGGTTGCGCCGGTAGAGTCCGACGAACTCGCGGAACAGCTGGTCGTAGAGCTCTTTCGGTGCGGGGTGTGGCTTGTAGCTCCTTGCTACCTGGACCCGGTCGGGGATCTGGTCGAAGGTGAGCTCGCCGAGCGCGACCGCGGCCAGCAGGCCAACCCCACGCGCGTTCGCGTTCACCGGGTCGGTGACCTGCTCGATGGTGCGGCCGAGCACGTCGGCGAAGATCTGGCACCACACGTCCGAACGTGCGCCGCCGCCGATAAACCGGATCGGCTCCAGCCGGTGGCCGGTGAAGCGCTCGACGGCCCCGAGCAGCCAACGGGTGTTGAGCGCCACGCCTTCGAAGACAGCCCGGACGAGGTCGTCGCGGCTGGCCGACAGCGACAGGTTGTGGAATCCGCCGCGCAGGAACCGGTCCTCCACCGGGGTCCGTTCACCGTACAACCACGGGGTGAAGATCACCCCGCCGCTCCCGGGCGAGGCCCGCCCGGCCATCGTGTCGAATTCACGGTAGGCGGAGGCCGGCGGGCCGGCGCCGAACATCACCCGGTCACGCAGGAACGCCAGGGCGGCGCCGGCTGTCTCCTGCTCGTCGGCGACGAAGTACCGCCCCGGGATCGGCGAGGGGAGCGAAGCTATGTTGTGCAACAGGCTGGTCTTCTTGAACGGCACGTGGCAGGTCAGCCAGGACGAGGTGCCGACATACAGGTGCGCCTGGTAGTCCCGGGTAGCGCCGGACCCGATCGCCGCCGACTGCAGGTCAGGCGTGCCGACCACGACGGGGATCCCGGCCGGGACGCCGAGCTCATCCGCCGGTCCGGGTGACAGCGGGCCGAGGATATCGGTGGCGGCCAGCAGTTCCGGCAACCGCGACTGCTCGATCCCGGCCAGCCGGAGCAGCGCCGGGTCATAGCGGATGCGGTCCGGGCGGCGGTTGTCGGTTACCCAGTGCAGCGCGATCGAGTCGAATGATGCGGCTGGCCGCCCGGTGAGACGGGCGTTCAGCCAGTCCTTGGGCTCCAGGAACACATGCGCCCGGCGGTAGGTCTGTGGCTCCTGGTGCTTGAGCCACAGGATGTGGGCGATGGAGTCCTTGCCGCTGTGCGCGGGGATCCCGGCTGTGGTGCGCAGCCATCGCGCCAGCTTGACCACTCCGTAGCCCTGGACCTTCACGGCGCCGCCGGTGACGCGCCGCGCATATGGTGCGCCGCGGGAGTCCATCCAGATGATCGCATCGCGGATGGGCTGGTTCTGCTCATCGACGGGCACGGTCCCTGACCACTGGGCGGTACACCCGACGGCGACCACCGATTCCGCCGGGATGGTGCCGCGCGACATGAGACGGGACGATGCCCTGGTGATCAATTCCCACCATTGCTGCGGGTCCTGCTCCGCGCCGCCACCGGGCAGCAGGGTCACCGTGCACGTTTCCTGCTCCGACGCGACGACCTGGCCGCCCGTGGACACCAGGGCGACCTTCAGCGCTGAGGTTCCCAGGTCGATGGCCAGGACGTGGCCGGTCACGCCTATACCTCGAAAAGCATGTCGAGGTAGCCGGTGAGCAGCTGGCGGACGACCTCTGCGGGCAGGCTGGCGGCCATGCCGTAGACCGGAGCCATCCCGGTGCTGACGCCCGGATTGGACCGGACCTCCTGGACCGATTCGGCCAGGTCGGCGAGGAAGCGGTCGGCGACCCCGGGCAGGGTGTGGCGCAGCGTGACCGCGATATGGACCGCGGCGGGACGCTGCAGGCCGTTCAGGCTCCAGCCGCGGTGGCTCATGTTCTCCATGACCTGATAGACGTCAAGGTCGTCGTCGGCGGCGAACGCGGTGACCCACAGCGGGTCACCGAGCACTCGCAGGCCGGGCGTGGCCGCGACGCCGTCCCGGATCCGCGCCCCGGTCTCCAGGATCCGCCGGGCAGCTTCGGTGTAGCCACGCTCCCCGATCGAGACCATGGCCGCCCAGCAGGTCGCGGACAGGGCGCCGGGCCGGCTGCCGGCGAAGGTGGGGGACAGGTACAGCCCGCCCGGCCAGTCGGCCAGCGTGTAGTACTGGAACTGGCGCAATTCCCTGCCCCGGTACAGCACTACCGACGAGCCCTTGGCCGCGTAACCGTATTTGTGCGTGTCGGCCGACATCGAGGTCACCCCGGGCAGCCGGAAGTCAAAGGCCGGCACCGGGTAGCCGAGCCGCTCGGCCCACGGCAGGATGAACCCGCCGAGGCAGGCGTCGACGTGACAGCCCACGCCACGGTCGGCCGCCAGCGCCGCGATCTCGGAGATCGGGTCGATCGCGCCGTGCGGGAACGTCGGCGCCGACCCCACCACGACGGCCGTCCGCTCGGTCACGGCATCGGCCAGCGCGCCCGGATCGGCCCGGAATTTACCGTCGACCGGGACCCGCACCAGCGGCATGTCAAAGAACCGGGCGGCCTTGTCGAACGCCGCGTGCGCGGTGACCGGCGCGACGATCTCCGGCGCTTCGATGCCGCGGCGCTCGCGGGCAAAGTCCCGGTAGGCCTTCATCGCCAGCAGGATGCTCTCAGTCCCGCCGGAGCTGACCGTGCCGACCACCGGCGTTCCGGGCGGGGCATGGCCGGCCCCGAGCATGGACGCGGTCATCGCCACGATTTCCGCCTCGAACTTGCTGGCGCTTGGCCACAAGTCCGGATGGAGCGGGTTGCTCTGCGACTGCGCCGCGTAGATCCGGCTGAGGAACGCCACGTGTTCCGGATCGCCGTGGTAGACGGCCCCTGAAGCGTAGCCCTCCCGCCACCGGCGTTCCTCAGCCGATGCCAGTTGCTCGACCAGGCCGGTCACCTCGGCCCTGGCCAGGCCCTCGGCCGGCAGTTCCCGGAAGGACGGGAACTGGTCCCGGTACGGCTTGAGCTGGTGTTCCAGATCGGCCATCGGGTCGGTCACGAGGATCCCCCTTCATGGGTGACTGCCGCACCTCGTGCCGGAAGCCTGGTGGCCAGCACGAGTCCGGCCAGGCAAGCCACCGAGAGGGCGCCGAGCGACAGGTACGGGTTCCCGATCACGGCCTGGATGATCAGCACCAGGATCACGCCGCCGAGGTTCCCGGCCAGCAGAAGGAACCCGGCCGCCCCGCCCGCACGCTCGGGCCCGGCGCGGAGTTCCGACCAATCCAGCACGACCGGCAGCCCGGCCAGCAGGAAGAAACCAACGACGAACAGGACGACGCCGCCGAAGACCGGGTTGTGCACGGCAGCGATCGCGGCGAACGTCACCCCCGTCACCACTACCGCAACCTCCAGCATGCCCCGCCGCTGGTTACGCGCGGCAACGATGCCCGGCAGCAGCGCGGCGCCGGCGATCCCGCCAACGGTCATGATCGCGATCAGGTAGCCGCTGGCGCCGCCGTGCCCGAAGTGCGTGAGGATGGAGTCGAGCCACGTCGCGACCGCGTTGAACACACCCATCCCGACGAACAGCAGGCCGGCCAGCACCCACATGAACCTGTCCCCCCGCAGCCAGCGCAGGGACACCGCCACCGACGGATCGCCCGGGAACACCGCGGGCGCCCGGGCCACGGCCAGCACCCAGACCGCGGCAAGGACCGCCACTCCCGCCTGGACCCGCAGCAGGAGCGTCAGGCCGCCAGCGTCCAGCAGCGGGCCGCCCGACAGGACGGCGGCGAGGATACCTGCGAACAAGGCCACGCTGCCGATGGAGACCGCCATGGTCCGCTCCCTGGCCGGGAAGTAGCGGGCCGCGACCTTGGTGATCGAGTTGAGCACGAACGGCTGGCCGGCCGCGGTCACGAACTGGCCCGCGAGCGCCCAGCCGTACGATGACGGGCCAGCCAGGCGCAGCAGCCCGCCGGCACCGGTCAGGACCGCGCCCAGGCTCAGCGCACGCGCGAACCGGGCGTCGAGCCAGCGGCCGGCGGGCAGCGCCAGGATCACGTAGACGAACGGGAAGATCCCGGCGAGATCGCCGACCGCTCCCTCAGACACCCCCATGAGCTGATGGGTCTGCGTCGTGATCGGCGCGTAAGCCAGCCACAGCCACTGCGTGCACGCGGTCAGCAGCGCAAAGCCGACCAGGATCACACGCCGGTCCACCCGCACCGATGCGACGCTCTGCGTGGCCACTGCCCACTCCGCTCCTGTACGCGCCCTCGCCTTCCTAGGGCCATCTTCGTTCCCGCGAGGCCGCGCCGCCACCGCCGCCTGGCCACGATGAACGGCCACAATAAGCCACAGCCACCACCGCCAGGAAACTCGGCGCCTATCTTGATGCCAGCAGGCGGTCCGGCCCGGCCTCCAACAGCAGCGAGCGCTCGGAGCTACCCGCCGCCCGGCGGCCGACAACCACCGCACCCGCTGTCCCGGCGCCGATAACGACAGTGTCCACTGCCACGGGGAAGCGTGTCGCGTCCTCCGCGGTCAGCCCGCCACCATCGGGATACCTCATTGTCCTGGCATAACGCAGCCCACGCCGCCACCGCTAGAGCTCGTAAACCCCCGCCTTTTGAAGTTCTTTTTAGGTGCGGCCGGGCAGCCGTTGCAGGGCCCGCATGGCCACCGTCATGGCCTTGGCGTAGATCGCAGGTGGCGTGGGGCCCGGCGGTGCGATGGGCAGGAGCCGCTGGAGCGAGATGGTCTGAGCGTTGGTGTACTTGAGTATCCCGTGTTCGCCGTGCCTGCTGCCCACACCCGAGTCCTTCCAGCCGCCCATGGGGGCATCGACCGAACCCCAGGTCGCCGCGTAGGCCTCGTTGACGTTGACGGTTCCGGCCGCTAGCCGACTCGCGACCTGGCGGCCCTTCCGGGCGTCGCGGGTCCAGACGGAGAAGTTCAACCCGTAGCAGCTATCGTTGGCGCGCTTGATGGCTTCCTCTGCCCCACTGACTCGGTACAGGGAGATGACCGGCCCGAACGTCTCGTCGGCGTAGAGGACCATACCGGGGGAGATGTCGGTGAGCACGGTGGGTTCGTAGAAATAGGGACCGATATTAGGCCGGGCCTTGCCCCCGGCCAGCAGCGTTGCGCCCTTGCCGATCGCGTCGCTGACGTGGCCGGCGACCGTGTCCAGTTGCTTCGCCGAGATCAGCGAGCCCATGTCCGGCTTGTAGTCGAGTGAATGACCCAGCCGAAGCGACCTGGCGGCCTTGGCGAAGCGCGGGACGAAGGCATCCCACACCGAGTCCTCGACGTACATCCGCTCCATCGAGATGCAGAGCTGGCCGGTACTGGAGAACGCGGCGCGCACCGCCCCGGGCACAGCCCGGCGGAGGTCGGCATCGGCTAGCACCAGAATGGCGTTCTTCCCGCCCAGTTCCATCGAATACTCAATGAGCCGCCCGGCAGCCTGGGCGGCGACGATCCGCCCGACCCGGGTGCTGCCAGTGAACATCAGAAAATCGCAGTGCTCGATGAGCGGCCCGCCAAGTTCCGGTCCCGAGCCTGTTACCACCTGCAGCACGCCTGGCGGCAGGCCGGCCTCGGCTAGCAGTTCCGCGGCCCACAACGCCGAGTACGGCGTCTGCCCGTCCGGTTTGGCGATGACCGCATCACCCGCCACCAGCGCGGGCAGGGCGTCACTGATGCCCAGCGTCAACGGGTAATTCCACGGGGAAATCACCCCGACCACACCCTTGGGATGGTGATACTCCCAGGTCTGCGTCAACCCGGGAAGGGCACCCGCGCGCCGCTGCGGGCGCAGATAGCGTGCGGCCGTGCGGGCGTAGTAACGGCTCGTCTGCGCCACGTCGATGATCTCCTCGAAGGCATGCCGGCGGGCCTTGCCGTTCTCAAGCTGAATCAGGTCGAGCACCTCATCCTGCCGGCCGAGCAGGAGCTCGGCGAACCGGAGCAGCACCCTCGACCTGTCGGCGACGTCCACCCGAGCCCAGCCAGGCTGCGCACCGCGGGCTACCTCGGCGGCCGCCGCGACATCCTCCCCGGTGCCGTGCGGGACGTGCCCCAAGATCTTGCCGGTCGCCGGCATCTCGATAGGTACCTGGTCCCTGCGACCCGCCACGGTGGCGCGCGCCGCCAGCCGGCCGAGCAGCCCGGCGGTGATTCGCGGGCCAAGCAATTCCGGCCCCGCGCTGTCCGGGCTTGCCGCGCCTTCGGGGTTTTCTGCTGGTGCCGTCATGACCATGCTCCTTCCGGCGCCCTGCCGTGGCTCGGCTGCCACCCAGCAGATCCCCCGCCCCACTGGTCCCCTTCCATGGTGCGGAGGGCTACGCTCAGACATCAGCCGGCTACCTGCACCGCTGGGGCGCTAGCTACGAAAGTCCCGCCCGGCCGGGCCACTGGTCCCCAGCACCGGGGCCTGGCCCAGCCCCCTCTGCCAACCACCGCCCCGGCAGCGCCTCCCGCCAGACCTGGCATACACTCCGCCGGGCTGCTGCATCGGCTGCGGGGCCCCCGGCGTGCCAGGCACGACCACCTAAGCTAAGCGATCGCACATAACTGGCCGCCCGGCGCGAGCTCAGCGTCAGATGGGCACCGCGCGTCGTCGCGCCAGTATCGGCGTTACGCGCCAGTACCCGTTTGTCAACCTAGCCAGATGCCTACTCTCGGTAACGGTCACTGTTCAGCCGATAGCCGTGACGGGGGTCCCGGCCGGGTTGCGGGATCGGTCGCCTTCCATCCGGCCCGAGCCCGTGCTACAGGCCCGCCAGGGCGGCGGTGGGGTTTTTACCCTGCCGGGCTATCGTGATCTTGGGCGCTGCTCCGGGAACCACTTTCGGGAACCACCGTGCAAACTTCCCCAGGCACCCCAGGACATCTCCAGCCATGGTTTCCGCAGGTCAAGCGGATCAATCGCCTCTCTGAGCTGGGTAAATTCCCGGCCCTGTTTCGCCTTACAAGCGAGAAGCCGGTGGTTCGAACCCACCTGCGCCCACCAAGTTTCCGCAGCTAGATGAGCTTTTTGAAACGCGAATAGAATAATTGGTAACCACAGCCGGGAACCACCGGTGCATGCTCCCTCAGGAGGGAAGCGTGCCCAGCGGCCATGCCCCCTCCCTCCGGCCAACAGGGTGCGCCGCGCCGATGGCAGGCACCGCCGGGACTCCTGATACCGCGCTCGGAGAATAGAAACTCAGCCGATAATTCGACGTTCACGAGCTGAGGGATTGGCGCCTACGGTATTGATTTACAGATCGCCGGTGCGGAGGCTGCTAGCCGACCCAGGTGACGTCGAGGATGATAACTTTGCTGGTGCCATCGTTTGTTAAATAGGTGACCAGGCCCGCCTCGCCGAATTCTGCGCGCCTGACGTAGGGGTCGCCGGTCGGGAAGGTCCGGAGCGGATCGTCGGGATAGTCGGCAACGTCGGCCATAGCCTCGATGAGGCTATCGAATGCCCGGTCCGGCAGCCCTTGCATCTGTTTCAGCGCCCGGCCGCTCAGCTCGACCCGGTAGGTCACTGCCGGTTCCTGGCCGCGGCGGCTCGGTCAGTCCAGTCCGGGATCGCGTCGGTGACTGGCACGGTGGTGGCTGTTCCCGCGTGGGCGGCTGCGAGTTCTTCGTAGTAGCCCGGCTGTCCGGTGGCGATGGCGGTCAGGCTCCATACGTGCAGAAGGCGCCGCAGCTGGTGGTAACCGGCGGGGTCGTGCGCGGCATCGACTGCCTGGTGGTACTGGCGGAGGAACTCATCGCGTTCTCGTTGGGGGAGGTCTCGCAGGATCACCTGCGGATCTGCGGGGTCTTCCGCCGGCTGTGCGGTCACGAGCCTTAGCTTACGCGCGCCTGCCGTCCTCAGGCTGCCTACCGCACCGGCCAAGGGACGGCGAGGGCTACTCGCGCAGCGTGACGATCGCTGGTCACGACATCGCGCGCGTAACCGTTCGGCGCTCATCCTCTGGCCTTCATGATGCCCTCGCGGAGTATTCGAGATCGGACATTATGGGAGCGGCCAGTGGCGCGACCTCCTTGACGACGCCGACCTCGCCCGGTACGCCGCGCGCGTGCGGGCGCTCGCGTCCGGCAACCTCGTCCAGTGGGTGCATCGCCAGCCGATCGACTGAGATCCCCGTCCGGCGGTATACCAGCACTACCCAAAGCT
>Ga0187819_10001134_pt1 | contig 13763 bp, 9 predicted proteins | sample NC_wetland_sal_i_15_FD_132411 | JGI IMG/M metagenome (GOLD analysis project Ga0187819, IMG submission 132411) | Wetland sediment microbial communities from Neuse River Estuary, North Carolina, USA - SO4_4 | ecosystem: Environmental > Aquatic > Freshwater > Wetlands > Sediment | place: USA: North... | reverse complement strand
GACCGAACCTTGCACGTCCGCCTTGACGATGATGGGCAGTTCCTTGACCTCGCCGGCCCTGAGTTGCTCGTGCAGTTGATCGAGAGTGAGACGGCCGGAAGCCGCACTCTTCGCGAGCGTGGCCTCGCGCTGCTTGCTTTGGCGGTATTCCACGATGTGGCGCGCGCGCGCTTCGTCGGCGACCTGAAACTGGTCTCCCGCTTCAGGCACGCCCTGCAGGCCGAGAACCTCGACGGGAGTGGAAGGATCGGCTTTCTTGATGGGTTTGCCGCGATCGTCAAACATAGCGCGGACTTTTCCGTACACGGCGCCGACGATGAAGACATCGCCGACGTGCAGCGTGCCGTTTTGGACCAAAACCGTAGCGACAGGCCCGCGGCCTTTATCGATGCGAGATTCCAACACAGTTCCACTGGCAGGCGCGTCTGGATCGGCCTTCAACTCGGCCAGATCGGCAATCAACAAAATCATTTCGAGCAAACGGGGCAAATTCTGTTTTGTTTTGGCGGAAACTTCGACCATGACGGTGTCGCCGCCCCATTCTTCGGGCATCAAGCCACGGTCCGCGAGTTGGCGCTTGACGCGTTCGGGCTGTGCGTCGGGCTTATCGATCTTGTTGATGGCGACGATGATTTTGACGTTGGCAGCCTTGGCGTGTGAAATGGCTTCTTCAGTTTGGGGCATGACGCCATCGTCCGCGCCGACTACGAGCACGACGATGTCAGTCACTTTCGCGCCGCGCGCACGCATGCGCGTGAACGCTTCGTGGCCCGGCGTATCGATGAAGACGATGCGGCGACCTTCTACCCGGGCTTCATACGCACCGATATGCTGGGTGATTCCGCCCGCTTCACCTGCGGCGACTTGAGTCTCGCGGATGGCGTCGAGCAAACTTGTCTTGCCGTGGTCCACATGACCCATGACCGTAACGACAGGGGGACGCGGCTGGAGATTGCCGACTCGCGCTTCGTTGACCTTTTCTTCCTGTGCGACCTCTTCTTCGAAGGAGACGACCTGCACGATTCCATTGAATGCTTCGGCGAGGCTGGTTGCGGTCTGAGCGTCGAGAGCCTGGTTGATGCTGGCGAAAACGCCGCGGTCGAGCAAAGTCTTCAGAAGGTCCTTGGCGCGAATGTCGAGTTTCTCGGCGAGATCGCGAACGGTAATTCCTTCGGTTACGGTCACGAGCCGCGGCTCGCGTTGAACGGGCGCAACCGGTTCGATCTGCGCCGCTCGTCCGCCCGGACCAACACCAGGGCGCGTGCGAACGGGGTGAAGTTTTCGTTCGCCCTCCGCAAATCTCTTTTCCATCAAAGGCCGAGCGCGCGTGGCGGCGGGTGGTTTGCGCGCGTACAGCGGTTTTCCTGGTTCGGCTTTCGGAACTCCGGCTAAACCTGGACCAGACGGGCGAGCTCCAGCAGGGCCGCCGGGACGAGGCGCTCCGGGACGCTGCGGGAAACGCGACGGAGGTCCGCCGGGACGCTGGGCGCCTGGGCGAGGCTGTCCCGCGGCTGCGGGACGCAAACCTGCAGGAGCGCCCGGACGCGGTTGACCTTGCCCAGCAGGCGGTACGCCTTGCCGCATGGGAGGCCGCTGACCAGTTGGTGCCGTCGTAGGCCGCGGAGCAGTAGATGGGCCAGAAGCTGCGGCAGCGGGCCGTTGCCCAGTTGGCCGTGCTGGCGCCGCGCTTGGGGCGGCCGGACGTGGCACAACCGCCGGTCGCGGCGCGGCTGGCGCTGCTGCGGCGGGACGAGCACTTGCTGGCGCGGACTGCTGCGCTGGTGCTGCCGGAGGTTGCTGCGCCGGCGGAACAATTGCCGGTTTAGGCGCTGTCGGTGTAGTCGGATGCGGCACTGCGGCTGGATGTGCAGCAGCAGGAGCTGTCGTCGGTGCTGCACCTGCGGGAGCCGCTGGATGCGGCGGGACAACCGCCGGTCGAGCACCTGGGGGAACAGTCCCCGGCGCGGCTGCGGGTCGAGCCGCCACGCCCGGCGCGGGAGCAGTGGGACGCTGGCCAGGAACGGCAGGTCGCTGCCCAGGAGCAGGCGCTGGCCTCGCCGCAGGACGCGCGGTCTTGGCTTTCGCTGCCGCGGCTTTTGCGGCCTCGGCTGCCGCTTCTTGCTCGGCCAGTTCGTGGAAATGCTTACGAACCAGTTCCGCATGCGCGAGGTCGAGCGAACTGGAGTGCGTCTTTTTTTCCGTGACGCCGATTTGTGGCAGGTACTCGATCAACACTTTGGCCTTGATCTCAAGTTCCCTGGCCAACTCGTTAATTCGGATTTGATTCGGATCTGACATTAAGTTCCTATTTTAAAATTGCTATTTAAAACCGTTAAAATTCAGCTCACTCTGCCGTATCCGCTTTCTTATCTTCCCGCTCGGATTCGGGCGTGGAGTCTTCACGCTTCACATCCTGCTCTGGTTCGGAGTTCAGGGCAGCCTCTTCGTTTTCGGGCACGGCGGCTACAGCCGCTTGCGCGTCTTCCTCGCCAACCCCATCCGAAGGCTCACTTGACGATTCCGCCGGACCGGCTGCAGTTTGCTGATCGGTTTCGGCTGCGACTTCGCTTGCGCTTTCGCCCTGCTCGGACTCGCCACCTACAACAGCGGCCTCACCACCTGAGCTTTCGGCCAGTTCGGGCTCGGCACCCTCAACGGAGGCTTCTCCCGCCCCTCCTGCTTCTCCCACGTCTGCTGCGGCAGAGGACGCAGGTTGCTCCTCAAGAGCTTCGAAATGGGCAGCAACGGACTGGTGAATCTTCTCGACCATTTTCTCGCCAATGCCGGGAATCTCGATAAGCTGCTCGGGGGTCATGTCCGCAAGTTTTTCGACGGAACTGATTCCCGCGCCCTCAAGCTTCTCGATTGTCTTCGGACCAACGCCTTTTAGTTCGGCGAGGGGAGTGCCCGGGGCAGTCATCGCCGCCATTTGCGCTTCGATCTCCCGGCGCTTCTCTTCCTCGCTCTTGATATCGATGTTCCAACCGATCAGCTTGCTGGCCAGCCGGACGTTCTGCCCTTTCTTGCCGATGGCGAGGGAGAGCTGAGTATCTTCGACAATCACTTCGAGCCGCTTCTCTTCCGGTTCGACGATTTGCACGCGCGTGACTTTGGCCGGGCTCAACGCCTTTTGCGCGAACGCGATGGTCTCCTCGCTGTAGGGAATGATGTCGATCTTCTCGCCGCGGAGTTCGCGGATGATGGATTGCACGCGCATGCCCTTCATGCCGACGCAAGCACCGACCGGATCGACGTCTTTGTCACGGCTCTCGACGGCGATCTTGGTGCGCTCGCCTGCTTCGCGCGCTACGGCGCGGATTTGCACGGTTCCGTCGTAGATTTCCGGAACTTCCATTTCGAACAGGCGCTGCACGAGAGCTGGATCGGCGCGCGAAACAACCACCTGCGGGCCTTTCGCGGCGCGCTCGACAGCGCGAATGGTCACGCGCAGGCGGTCGCCGACGTTGTAAGTTTCGAGCCTGGATTGCTCGCGTTTTGGCAAGCGCGCTTCGGTCCGGCCCAAGTCGGCGATCACGTCGGGACCTTCCAGGCGTTTCACAATGCTGTTGATGAGCTCGCCGACGCGGGTATGAAACTCGTTATAAATAGTGTCGCGTTCGGCCTCGCGAACCTTCTGCAGGATTACCTGCTTGGCGGTCTGGGCCGCAATGCGGCCGAGCACGTCGGTCGGCTTGGCGTGGACGATCTGGCCGCCGACTTCGATATCGGGGGTCTGCTTGCGGGCGTCGACAAGAGAGATTTCACGGAGGGGATCCGTCACTTGTTCAACGACAGTGTGAACGGAGTAGACGTCAACCTGGCCGGTGTTCGGATTGAACTTCGAGCGGAGTTCTTCCTCGGTGCGATAGAATTTGCGCGCGGCAACGACCATGGCGTCTTCGATCGCGGCGACGATCACCTCGGGCTCGATGTGCTTTTCCCGGCTGATCTGCTCAATTGTCTGGTACAGCAGACTCGCCATTCGTGTTCTCTCCCCTAAATCTCGACCACTAGATTCGCTTTGCGAATCCCGGCGAATGGCATGGTGATTTCACGGCCTTTCACGTTCAACTTGACCGCGCCATCCGAATATCCAGCCAAACGGCCTTCAAAGTATTTCTGGTTCTCGACTGGCTCGTTGAGCCAAACGCGCGCCAGCCGGCCGCTGAACCGGTCGTAATCCGCCGGTTTCAGAAGCTTGCGATCCAACCCCGGAGAACTGACTTCCAGGACGTACCGGGGTCCAGGAACGAGATCCTCAACGTCCAGGATTACGCTGAGTTGTTCGCTGACCCGCTGACAGTCGTTGTGGCTGATGCCGAGCGCCTCGGGATTTCCGGGACCGGGTAAACGGTCGATGTAAACCCGCAACAGCCGCTGCTTCCCAACCTTCCACTCAACATCAAAAACTTCCAATCCCTCCGAGCGAGCCACCCGCTCCGCCGCTTCTCGAATCCTGTCCAGGTCCATTCGTTGTATCCAAGGGCCTCATTGCCCAGGGTGTACCCTGTGCCCGCCGCGAACAAATCGACACCAACAAAAAAGTGGGCTCGCGCCCACTCGGCCCTGCGACCTAGATGAAAGCAGTTCCCAGTATAGTTTCGGTAACTGGAAAACGCAAGCCGGTCTTTAGCAGCCTTAGCAGCCTTAGCAGCCTTGCGAGGCAGACCGAGCAGGCGGCGTAAGGGTCAGGCGAAATGAAGGCAAGCTTCCCCGTCACGCCGTCAAGCGGGGGAGGCTTTACCCGAAGACGACCATCGGCTTATCGCTGGGGCTGCTGCGGCTTGGGAGCCGTTGCACGCGGAGTCGCGGGCTTGGTGGTCGTGGAAGCCGCCGCCTTTACAGGGTAATTCTGGTCGTAGAGCTTGATGATGTCTTGGGTGATGTCGACGGTAGGAGCCTGGTAAATCACCGGCGTCTGCTGCGAGGAAGTGTCCAGCACGACCGCATAGCCGTTTTCTTTCGAGTACTTGTCGAGCACGGTCATGAGCTTACGGCCGAGGGTGTTGATCAGATCTTGCTGGGCGTCCTGAAAATCGTCACGCGCTTCCTGCTGTTTGCGCTGCAGGGTGCGGTTCAACGTTTCACTCTCGCGTTGAAGGCGATACTTCTCGTCATCCGAGAGCGTATTCGAATTCGTTTGCAGACGAGTGGCGATGTCCTGAAGTTGCTTCTGAATGGTTTGCAGCTCAGTCTGGCGCGGCGCGAACTTCGTGTTCAATTCACTGGCAGCCTGCCTGCCCTCCTGAGTGCTGGTGATGGCCACCTCCATATTGAGGACGCCAATTTTTAGAGGCGCTGCGGGATCGGCGTGCGCGGCACCGCCCGTTTGAGCCCAAACGGCTGGTACAGCCAGGGTCGCCGCCAAAACCACAGGTGCCAAATGAATCTTCATAACGCTAACTCCTTATCGGAAATTCAGGTAAATCCAAATCGGGCATTATAGCTTCGAGTGTCGGAACGGGTCAATCTGATTCAATTGCCCACACGATCCTGCGCTGCTAATTTCGGATGCCGAAGCTCCGACAGGGGTTGGCCTCAAGGTGCGTGCTTTTGCACTCCCCTGCTTCCGCCAGCAGCCCGGTCATGGGAGAGGGATCAGCAGCACGCGATTATTCTTTTCATCCGTCAGCACGGCGAGATTTAGCTTGGGGTCAATGGCGATGGAGAATTGCGGCGAGCCGCCAATGGGCAGAATGCCACGCACCTGCGCGGGGGCTGAGCAACTCGTAGAAAGTCCGGGCGGGCAAACATAACTGATGATCGACATGGTGTTGCTCGCGTTGTTCGCGGTGACCAGCGTGCTTGTCTGGTAATTGTAGTCCAAGGCCGTCGGATTCATGCCAACCTGGACGAAGGTGGAGATTGCCGAAGCTGGATCCACGAATCCAACCTGATTGGGGAGGCTGTTTGTCACCACGAAAACCTGATTAACCGGATCGAAGAGAATTCCCGTTGGGAGCTCAAAACCCGAAGCTCGGCTGTTCGTCGCTAGCTGCACGTTATAAAGGTCTATGGCCGAGGGATTCGTGCTGGCCAAGCCGGTTCCGGTGGCCGCAACGCCGAGAATACCGAGGTACTGATCGACAGCGATACCATCCGGGGTCAAATCGAGGTTCGAGGCACCGGCTCCCGAGGTTGCACTCGCCGGGATACGCGTGTCTGGCAAGGTGATCCCGCTGACGTTGCCGACATTGCTTGCGGTCTGCACACCGGTGACGTAGGCTCCAGAAGTATCCGGGTTGATGGCGACGGCGTTCACGCTTGTGCATGAGCCTCCACAAAGCGCCATGTTCGAGGGCGGATTCGTTTCTGTGAGGTCCACGATACTCGCATCACTGCTGCCGTTGTTGGCCACCACGGCCAAATCGAGATGCGAATCGATCGCGATTCCCTGCGGGGTGGTTCCTACGGAGATAGGGGCGCCGACTGTTCCGATCGCTCCATTGCTGGGGCACGTCTTTCCCGGCGTGATGGGGTTTGGCGTAAGGGCCACGACGGAAACAGTGGAGTCGGCCGAGTTGGTCACCGCAGCGACATCGCACTCCGTATCGATGGCGACACCATAAGGCTGCGAGCCGACCGACACAGCTTGAATGACGGTTAAATCCTCGACGTTCGAGATCACTGTTTGTCCGGGATTTTGGACGTACACAGAGTAACGGCGAGGCAAGCCGAGCATGGCTGCGGGAACAGTTGCGATGATCTGACCGCCGGTGGAAACGACAGAGGGCACCGCGGTACCATCCAGGAAAACCTGCGCTCCGGGAGCAAACCCTGCTCCTTCGACAATGAGTGTCAATGGATTCGCAGAGGTGTAAGCGATCTCAGGAGCAGACAGCGTGATTTGCGGAGCTTGTGCTGATCCCAGCGATGCGCTCGAGCGAGTGAGGCCCAAGGACAACACGGAGATGGTTCCATCCGTCTGATTGGCAACGAGAGCTTGATTCGTGTTTGGATCGATGGCCACCGCAACGGGGCCTTTCCCGATCGTTACTTCTCCGATGACGAGACGGTTCTGCAGGTCGAGGATCGCAGCCCGATTTGCATTCGTATTCACAGCCACTCCCACATTGGAGAGCGGGCTGGCGGCTGCCGCGACGTAACCCGGTTCGTCGACTGTTGCGCCCTGATAGGTGAAAGGAATAGTGCCAACGGACTGGTCCAGCAAGCTGAAGGTCGTGAAGTTGCCAAGATTAGGCGTGGTGATGAGCACCTGCCGCGTCTCTGTATTTATACCCACCCCAAGTACGTTGGAGGTGCCCAGGCTGAGTGTGGCTGCAACGGCCGGATCGCGACCGGGATCGCTACCGCTGGCAGTGCGACCGAGGTCAACCAGACTGACGATGTTGCCATTCGCGAGTCCGCCGCCACCCCACGTGACAACGGCCCAATTCAGACGGGGATCAACAGTGATGTTGGGCTGCGGGCCGGTGCCATAACTGGTATTGGAGCCGCCGACCTGCGGCGTAAGAACCACAGCTTCGCCGCTGGAGAGGTCGAGAATGGTCGCCACATTCGTGGACGTAATGGCTACGATCGCGCGATGCGTGGCGGGATTGATGCCGATGGAATAAGCCTCCGGGGCGGGCTCGTTGAGCTGAGGGGCTGGAAGCTTAGGAAGCGTCAGAGGCGCCGAAACAGCGAATGTCTTCAAATCGATGGTGGAGACAGTATTGTCCCCGCTGTTGACGACCACAGCAATATGATCGAGGGGGGTAAGCAGGGCGTCGTCAACCGCAACTCCCGTCGGAGCATTTCCTACGGACACAGTTTGAATGACTGAGTTTGTGGCTAGACTGATAATCGAGGCAGTATTGCTGCCGGTGTTCGCCACGACGGCGAGACCATCGGCTTGGTCGATGGCGATTGCGGAAGGACTCGAGCCGAGTCCTGTGATAGTCGCCGCGGGTGACGACAATAGGGATCCGGCAGGCGGAGTCACCGCGATGTTGGTTGCTGAGGTGGACGATCCAGTGGCCGCAATCGCGCTATTCTGTACAACCAAGGGATATAGACCCGGAGTGGACAACGCGCCTGCAGGAATATTGGCGATCATCTGGCGGCTGCTGGTGAACGTTTCGGTGACACCAGTGCCAGTGCCCGTTCCAGGGAAGCCATTGAAAGTCGTGCTGGTAGCAGTCTGGGACAGGAATCCTCCGGTGAGGCTCACGCCGAAACCAGAGGGGGTGGCTTGGACGCTATCTGGCGAAGAGGCAACGACGACGGGCCGCACCGCCACGACGGGAAGGGAGACTGCAGCACTCAGGTCGCCCGTTTGTTGGCCTGCGAGGGGCTGCCGCTCGACCTGGATCGGCAACCCAGTGGTGGCCCGGGCGAGCAGATTGGATGGGATCGTCGCGCGTAAGAGTCCCCCAGGTGTCAACATGCTCGACACGGGGGTTCCATTGACGAGAACCGTACTGGTCGAGAAGAGATTCGTACCCGTCAGGTAAATGTCCTGCTGCACGGAACCTTGTTCGAGAATGGTGGGATCGACGGAGGTGAGGACTGGATCGGCCGCGTCCGCGACGGAAACATTCGCTGTGGCGGATTGCGACGCGTCGGCGGAAGAGGTGGCCGTGACGGAGGTTGAGGTGGTTGCGGCGGGTGCGGTATAGGTCGCGCAATTTTGCGTGAAGTCCGGAGCCGGCGCCGGGCACATTGGCCCTCCGGCTACGATGGTTCCGACGGTGGTATTTCCACCGGCTACGCCTCCCACGTCCCAGGTGACCGCTGTGTTCGTGGTGCCTATGACATTCGCGGTGAAGGCATAGGTCTGGCCCGTACCAAGGCTGGCGGTCGTCGGCTCCATCAGGACGCGGATTCCCGAATCGATGCGGACATAGCTTGTGCCAAACGCAGTGAAATTGACGGTACTGATGGCCATGATTACGAAAGGATTCGTTTGGGGCAGGCTGGCTGGCGCTGTGTAGACACCGTTCTGTGTAATCAGGCCGTAGCCGCTGAGAGCTGTCTGACCTGGGACGGTGACACCAGGGATGGGAGTGCAGGTGGTAGGCTCCGTGGGAGGGCTGGTGTTCTTGGTAGGAGGAAGGCAGATTTGCCAGTATACGGTGGTGGTCGAGCCGCCGGTTACGTTAGCCGAGAATGTTTGAGTCTGGTCTTCGATCACTGGCAAGGCGCTGGTCGAACTGAAGGACGGAATAACGGTGACACCGATCGTGGTCGCGTTGCTTCCACAGTTGGAAACGGCGATGGCCAGGAGGAGAACCGCGATCAGCGCAAGCCATCTCGGACATGCGGCGGCGCTCGCCGCCCGGGCCCGACCAGGTGCGGTCGCCTGTACGTTTCGGTTTATGTGTTGATTTGCCATTCTCTTTCCATCTCCCGCGGCGCACGCCTGAATACGCATTTGTGTGTCGATTAGAAATCCTCAAGTTCTTAAAAATAGGACACTTACCTAAATTTCTATCCGCACGGCGTGCCGACAGACAGCCGACGCCTCGCCGTATCGGGCGGGTTTGAAACCCGCCCCTACAAAGTTTCACAGGGCGCAGGACCGTCAAACGAAAATCTCAGACCACAGCCCCTACGAACGCGCGTTAAACCCCCAGGGGGCTAAAAGCCCCGGAATCAGGGAGTCTCACGACCTTATGTCGGAGCTTCCAGCAGAACCATCCGGGACGCGCAAACCCGGGGCGAAACGCCCGACCCTAAAAACCTTGTACAGCGCGCGGGCGAGACACCCGCGCCACTTACCCCCGATCAGAACGTGCGGCTGACCGTGAAACGGAAAGTGTTCTTCGGCTCGATCAAACCAGCCGGCAATTTCTGGGTTTGTAACTGCAAAAACTGTTCTAACTGCGGCACAATCTGCGTTTGCAGCACGCCAAAAGGCAAAGCGGATTTCTGGGCGTCACTCAGGTAATACCCACCGGCAAGGACTTTGCCGTTGGCATCGGTGATGAGCGGTCCTTCCACGGTTTTCGTCAAGCGCAAATAGTTGTAAGCCCAATAGATGCGGAACGGCGCCTGAATGATAGGCAGTTGGAGGACGAGCTCGACGCCCGCCGAGGAATGAGGCCAGAAATTCGTGCCGGAGATGACCGGCAGGTTCTTCCCGAACGTCAGCTTCGGAAAATCGGAATTGGGATACTGCTGCTGCAAACTGGTTACGGCCGAAGGATCAAGCTGCAACTGCCTCTTCCAAAGAAGGCCGTCCGCACCGATGTCGTTAAAGAAGGACATACCAACATAGTTCTGGTAAATGGGGATGCGATATTCCATGTTGGCCCAAGCCTCGGTGTCGCCGCCGGGCGTGGTCGGGAAATACTGCAAAGTGGGCACGCTGATGGTTTGCGCCTGGGGCTTTCCATTGCTTCCGATATTTGTGGGATTCAGAAATGTGATGGGCGTGCTGCCCAAGCTCGGTATCGCGACGTAGGGCGAAATCGTGTAGAAGTTGAAACCACGGACGTCATATTCGCCGCCCATGAAGAACTTGTTATAGGGAGGCGGATTCTTCCCGCCGTAGCCGGCAATTTGGGCGAGTTGGAGGTGAAGGCCGATGGTGTTCCGGCGATGGTAGTTGGGCCGGAAATGGCTGGCGGTAAAGACTTCTTCCAGCGCGTTCACATTGCCTTGTAATGGGCCACCTTCCAAGCGCTCGGTAAAGGAAAAGCTGGACCCGTGGGTTGGGAACTGCGGGTTATCCACACGGTTATACGAAATGCTCGGCATCACATAGCTCTCGCGAATGCCGTTCAAGGCGTTGGGGCCTGCAAAGCTGCGGAATTGGGTGAACTCGAAAAGCAGCTTGGCCGCCTGGCTGAAGGCGGTGATGTTGGTGGTAGACCATCCGTAGGTCAGGCCCAGGCGCGCGAACGAAAACTTGCGCAGAGGATAACTGGCAAAGGCAGTAAAGCCCTTCGTGTCGTTCGAATAGTTTTCCTGCAAGGCGGGATTGATGGCGATCGGAGCGCCAAACAAAATTCCGGTCTCGCGAGCCGTGTTGTAGTTGAACGAACTCAGGAAGATGGTGAATCCAGTTGAGATAGGGCGGTCGAGAAGATACGGTTCGGTGAAACCGAAGGTTACGTTCTTCTGGATGTCGCCCACTTGCCCTGAAAGGGTGAGAGTTTCGCCAAGTCCCAGGAAATTGTTGGTTTGATAGGAAAGGCCGATAAAGCTTCCAAAGATTCCGCTGACGCCACCTGAGAAACTGATGGACTGCTTCTGTTTTTCCCTGAGTTTGAGGCGGATGTCGACCGAGCCGGTTTTGACGTTTTTGCGGAGGTCCGCATTTTCCGGCTTGATGGTCTCAAAATAATTGAGCTGATTGAGTCTCAAGAGACTTATTTCCCAAAGGTGATTATTGAAAACCTGGCCCTCGTCGAGGAGCAACTCGCGCCGGATGACCTTATCGCGGGTCGTCGTGTTGCCGGAGAACTCGATGCGGCGGACATAATATTGCTTTTGCTGATCGAACTCCAGCGTCAGATTGATGACCTTCTTCGCGTCGTCGATATCGAAACGGGGGTCGGGTGTGAAATCGATGTAGCCGTACTGGCCGTAAAGCTTTTTGTAGTTGTCGAAGGATTTTCGCAGCTTTTCGGTGGAGAAAAGGTCGCCCGGCTTGAGGGGAAAGATGGCCGCCAGGTATTCAGGTTTGATGACGAGTCCCTCGTCTGGATCGGCGCTGCGGAAGGTTAGTTTGCCCATCCGGTACTGCTCGCCCTCATCGATGTTGATGGTGATGTTGGTGGCTTTCTCGTGCTTGGCGCCGATGAAGGGCCAGGGGCCGGGGATGCCGGCGCGGTTGATGTCGACGGTCTTGGTGCTCGCAACGTTTACGTCGGCGCGGAAATAGCCGTTGGCTTGGTAGAGGCTGCTACGAACGCCGACCTCGAGATCTTCGTCCAGCTTGGGCCTGTCGAAAGTTTTATCCATCACCGGAATATAGGTGAAGTACAGGGGGATGGCGTAGGGGCGGTCGTTCCGCATGGTGCGGATGATTCTGTGAGGAGGATACGCCTTGGCGCCCGTGAAGGTGATTTTGCCGACCTTTACTTTGGGGCCTTCGTCGATATTGAAGACGAGCTTGACAGCATTGGTCGCCGAGATTTTTTCGTAGGTGGGCTTTACGGTGGCAAATTGCCGGCCGTGAGCGGCGAGCAGTCCCTTGATGACGACCTGGGCGCGCTTGATTTTCGTGGGATCAAACTGGCTTTCCACGGAGAGCGGTACCTTTTTGTCTTTGAAGGCGTCGAGAATGTCGGACTCGGTGATGGACTTGTTTCCTTTGTACTCGATGCGGCGAATGATGGGCCGTTCCGTCAAGTAAAAGACGACGATTTTAGAATTGGGCTGGGTGGGGCTGTCCTCGACTTCGAGGCGTATATCCTCGAAAAATTGCGTGTTCCAGAGTGCCTGGAAATCGCGGCGCACTCTCTCGACCGTGTAGGGGTCGCCCTGCCGGGAAAAGATGCGGGCGCGCAGAGTGCCGCTTTGAATGCGGCGGATACCGATGAACTCAATACGCTCGATGACGTACTGAGTCCCAGCACTCTCCTGGGCCTGCTGAGCCGAGAGGGCCGGGGCCGCGAGGAGAAGCACACACAACACCGCAAAGGGTTCGAATAAGCGCAGAAAAATTTCCCCGCTAGCGGCCATGACTATACCCAAGGCCGCAGTCCTCCGCCCAGAATTTTCGCTCCTCCGCCGGATCGCTCCCGTCCGGCTTGCGTGTGGGATTCCTAGTGGGCCACTGGGGTTGCTTCAACAAGGGGCCGGAAAGAGAGGCCGTCGCCCGAGAGGTAGACCTCGAGCGTAGCGGGCCGCTGCAAACCACCCTGGATGAGAGCTTCCGACAATGGGTCTTCGACATACTTCTGCAACGCGCGCCGGAGCGGTCGCGCGCCGTAATTCCGATCACTACAGGTCTTCTCGAGAATCCACTGGCGCGCTTCCGGCGTGATGGCAATTTGCACTTGCCGGTGCACCAGGGTCTCGTTAATTTGGCCGACGAGCAGGTCGATGATCCGCAGGAGATCATCGTCCGTAAGGGAATTGAAGAGAATCACTTCATCAAGGCGGTTGAGGAATTCGGGATTGAACACGCGCTTGACTTCGCCCATCACCATATCGTCCTGACTTTTCGCTGCGGCCAGCTCATCGCCCGAGGAGAAGCCAAGGCCGGCCGTCTTCTGCAAGAGGCGAGCGCCGAGGTTGGAAGTCAAGATGATGATGGTATTGCGAAAATCAACCGTATTGCCGAGTCCGTCGGTCAACTGACCGTCCTCGAAAACTTGCAGGAGGATATTGTAAACGTCGGGATGGGCCTTCTCGATTTCGTCGAGGAGGATGACGGAATAAGGAGTGCGACGCACGCGCTCGGTGAGCTGGCCGCCCTCTTCGTAGCCGACGTATCCCGGAGGCGCGCCGATCAGTTTCGAGACCGAATGCTTTTCCATGTATTCGGACATGTCGAAACGGATCAGCGACTTTTCGCTGCCGAACAAGAATTCGGCCAAGCGGCGCGCGACTTCGGTCTTGCCCACGCCGGTTGGCCCGAGGAAGAGGAAGCAGCCGACGGGGCGTCCGGGAGCCTTCAGTCCGGCGCGGCTGCGACGGATGGCGCGGGCCAAGGCGGTAATGGACTTGTCCTGACTGATGATCCTGCGGTGAAGCTCCTGTTCGATGCGGAGCAGTTTTTGCTGCTCGTCCTCTTTAATCGAGGTAACGGCGATGCCGGTCCAGCGCGCGACGACTTCCTCGATATCCGCGTGTGACTACTCCGG
>Ga0187819_10001133_pt1 | contig 13765 bp, 10 predicted proteins | sample NC_wetland_sal_i_15_FD_132411 | JGI IMG/M metagenome (GOLD analysis project Ga0187819, IMG submission 132411) | Wetland sediment microbial communities from Neuse River Estuary, North Carolina, USA - SO4_4 | ecosystem: Environmental > Aquatic > Freshwater > Wetlands > Sediment | place: USA... | reverse complement strand
TGGGGCAATACGTGCTCTCCGCCGGGTGTCCCGGGATGTTGCCCAAATACACGTAGTGGATGCCCTCGGCGTCAGCAATGGCTTTCGCACGTTCCAGCGTCTCCAGGGGCGTAGGCGGAAGATTCTTCAGCAGGTATTGCGGGTAAAAACGGGAGAAGTGCAGCGGAACCTCCACACCCAGGTTGGACTTGACCCACTGCGCCAGCGCGCGAAACTCCGCGTCGCTGTCATTCAAGGTGGGGACCACCAGATAGACGATCTCGCTCCACATCCCGAGCTTTCGCATGGTGACCAGCGCTTCGAGCACCGGCTTCAGCTCTCCGTTGACGACCTCCTTGAAGTACTTCTCCGAAAACGCCTTGAGGTCCACCTTAATCGCATCCACGCCTTGACACAGCTTTTTGAGCGGATCCTGCTGGATGTACCCGCCGGTCACGACCACGCTCTTGATGCCCAAAGCGTGCCCGGCGTCGGCGGCGTCGCGCATATACTCGTAGAAGACAACCGGTTCGCTGTAGGTGTATGCGATGGAGGGGCAGCGATTTTGCTGGGCCAGGCTCGCCAGATCCTTGGGAGGCAAATACGTGTTGCGAACCTGCTCCGGCCGGGATTGCGAGATGTCCCAGTTCTGGCAAAACTTGCAATTCACGTTGCAGCCCGCGGTGGCCACCGAAAACGCCAGTGTTCCGGGATAAAAATGGAAAAAAGGCTTCTTCTCGATCGGATCGATGTGCGCGGCGCACACGCGGGAATGCACCAGAGTGTAGTAGCTGCCTCCTCGATTCTCGCGGACTCCGCAGTAGCCCCGCTCACGGTCGTCGATCACGCATTCGCGAGGACAGAGCTTGCACCGGGTCTTCTTATTGGGCAGCTTTTCGTAAAACTGGGCCTCGGCGATAAACCGTGAATCCTCCGCGGGCACCGGGGCAGCACCCAGAGCGAGGCTGGGCCATGCTCCCACAGAAGAACCCACGCAAGCCGTGAGGCAAGGAACACTGGCCAGCTTCAGAAACGTTCTGCGATCGTGCTCCGTTGTCCCAAGGCTGGTCAGAGAGGGGAGCACAGAGTCACAAGGCAGCGCGTCGATGATGTCCTGCTCGCGGCGAATCCCGTGAGAAGAGAAACTCGCCCCGCCTGTGAGCGCATTGGGTGCTTTCGACATGGCACGTATCTCCCAGAGCTTCAGACCTCCGCGACTTCAATCTGGTTCGGGTCATTCGTCCCCAAGCGGTGCTTCGGATCGGCAGCGGTGGCGATGTAGTCGGGCGAGCGTCCGAGTGCCCGGAGCGATTTCATGCCCTTCTCGGCCCTTTTTTGCTCCAGGATTTGCCATCCGACGTAGTCCAAGGCAACGGGGTCCCGGGACATAAGCAGCGCGTTGTACGGCCAAGTCCATTGCGGCATATAGGAGGGCCCCCCCTCGTATTGCGCCGTGGTGGCATCGCAAATGTGCAGCCGGACCTTTTGCCGAATGGGAGGCAGCATGTTGACGTCGGCGACGTAGGGATCGCCCACGTTGAGGTGATACTTATTGGGGTTGTGGATGGCGCCGAACAAATTCTTGAGGGCCATGGTCACTCCGGCAATTCCATGGTCTTTGAGCACGGGCAGGTTGATGACGGCATCGCATACCCGGGTAAGAGTTTTGGCTAAGCAACTTCCCACGCTTCCATAAGTCGCTAGTTCCTCTTCGTAACCCAGCATGTCGTTGCCAAAACAGCGAATTCGATCCGGGCGTGTGGCGATGCGAAATCCCGCGCTTTCCAGGTCCGCATTCAGCCGGTCCCAGATGATGATGTCTCTCTGCGGGATGCCAGCGTCTTGGAGTCGCGCGCAGAGGAGCTGGACCAGGAGCACGCTCGTCGAAATGCCCCGGCCAGCAAGGCCGTTCACCTTCAGGCCCACCACTTCGCCGGGCCGCGCCACTTTCTTCCAAGCTTCCAGGGGAGAATCAGTCCCGTAAAGCATCTGCACGGCCCCATCCAGCATTTTCAATAGCCGGCCGGAGTCCAAATTCGATCCCGCTCCGCGAAGCAGCGGATCGCGGGGGATCACCACCGTGGTTTTTTCGCGGGCGGACAAAAAAGCGGGGAATCCGCACGTTCCTCCCGCAAGCATTGCGCCCGCGGCACACGTCCTGAGGAACTCCCGGCGGTTCGGTTCCAGCCCCTGCCTCATAGGTCGTCTCGGAGGGTCCGGCTAGAGAACCGGGCTTTTCGAACAAATTTTACCACTTTGCGACCTCACTCGCGAGAAACGATCGAGAACGGGAACAAAGTTCCTTGAATTCGAGTCGCATCTGTTCAGCAGAACGCTTGTGGCTCAACCGCCGTCTGCCTGTTCCCCTGTGTTCCTGAGTGTCCACTTTCGTTCCAGATCTGCTGCTCCAGTTTCCTGTCGATTCCTCGCGCCAATTCCACGAGCGCCTTCCCAACCTCGGGCGATTGCTTGAAGGCAACCAGGCGCACAAAGTATCGCCCTTTACGGAACACCAGACTGGCCCCGTAAAGCCTGGCGTCATCGCCGAGCGCTACCGGCTGACTATCGGCCGCAGATTCTGAGTCCATGATCTTTCTGGGGCCATCTGCAGTTGCCATCAGGTGAACGTCCGCCGTAGCTTCGATGGAATCCCCATAACGGTAATTTGCGGTAAGCGTCTTCCGTACGCCGGCCCCGATGTACTTTTCGGCGTCGCCGTCGATGTATTGCCACAGGTTGGCGGCCTCGAACGTGCGCGTCTCCCCCACCTTGCTCCACCCGGGGACCTCGTTGCTTTCTGGAAAAAGAATTGCCGGCGTGCGGCCGGATTTCCGAGCGCAGCCCAAGAGCAAACAAGCCACTGCCAGCGCCGGCGAGATGCGAGACCGCATCATGTTACGGCTCCTCGGCGAGATGGCTTGAGCAGTATTTGATTGGTCCGGGATCGGCTTTCTCCGATGCTGGTGACATAAACGGCCGGGTGAACGCGCACCGGACACGCAAACTCGCAAGCCCCGCAGCCCACGCAGCGTTGCGGGTCCAAATAGGGCTGCTGGAGCTGCTTGACGGTTCCGTCCGCGTCCACAACCTCAGCGGGGCGCAGGTAGATTGCCTTCGGGGAGGTCGGACACCACTCCTCGCAAACAATGCACGCGGTGGCCATGGCCCAGGGGAGGCAGCGCCCTCGATCGAAGAACGCCGTCCCGATCCGGACGGGTTTGGCGTTGGGGTCGGCGTGTTCGCGAACCCATCCCTTGTCCCTCGACCTCATTTCCCAGATCGCGCCCGTAGGGCACACCTGGCTGCAAAGCACGCAACTCGGCTCGCAGTAGCCGATCCGGGCCACTAGCAAGGGGGACCAAATCCCCTCAAGCCCCGCCTCCATTAAGCTCGGATGCAACGCATCGTTCGGGCATGCCTTGATGCATTCCCCGCAGCGGATGCAGCGCTCGAGAAACTCCTTCTCGTCCAGCGCGCCGGGCGGACGGATGAGCCGGGGATCTCGCTGAACGGCCAGTCCCGGCATGCTGCGGAAAAGCGGAAGAGCGGCCGCGCCGGCTGCCACGCTGGTGAAGACCCGCCGGCGAGTCAGGTTGGGGCCCTCCACGGTGGTCGGTGTGGCGGGAAAGAATTTGAATTTGATCCCGTCTTTCGGGCAATCGCCCACACAATTGAAGCAGAGATGGCAGTCGGCCTTGCGCCACGGCACTCCCGGGATGGGATCGTCCCCGCCCTGGCAATGCAGCAGGCAACGGTTGCAATCCTCGCAGCCCCCGGGGTGCTTCTCCAGGCCAAAGATCGACCAGCGAGAAAGCAGGCCCAACAAAGCTCCCAATGGACAGAGTGCACGGCACCAGAATCGCGTGATCCGCAAGTTGAGCGCGAGGATGGTGACGAAGATAACTCCCAGGAAGATTCCCTGCCGGAAATAGGGCTGCTTGAAGCTGAGCACCGTCGCTTGCAACAGGAAATGGAGAACGTCCGCAGCAAACCGCACCGCGCCCAATGGACTCCGGTAAAGTCCGTCCAGCACCGCATCGAGGCCGTAATTCGTCCCCGGCAATAGCGCAAGCCCCAGCGACCGCACCGTCAAAGAGATGGGATCGAGAATCGTCAGAAATTGTCCGCCGAACAGCGCCGAAACCAGCAGCACGATCAGAATGTAGTATTTGAGCGTCTGCCAGCGTTTGTGGCGATTCGATTCAATGAGCCGGATTCCCCGCTTCCGCTCCGATTTGAGATTGCTGAAGAAGTGATTCAGCGTGCCCAGTGGGCAAATCCACCCGCAAAAAAAACGCCCCAGGAAAAGAGTGGGAATGAGGATCGTCAGGCTCCAGAGCAGCCCCTTATAGAGCGCGCGGGTGGACAGGGCGTTCGAGATGCTCACCAGAGGATCCGATTGCAGAAAAATGCTGACAGGGTAAGGCAAAGGAGCATTGCCCGCGGCTACGGGCAAAGAGGCAAGGAACTCGGTCCGCAGGAGCAAGAGGAATAACCCAAGGAAGACGACCTGCGACACACGGCGAACCCTCGGTAAGGTCAGATCGCTCAAGGGAGTGGCCTCAAAATAGGAGTTCCCCAGCAACTGAGCCGTTCTCGCCGGAAACGCTCCGGCGTCCGCTGCTCTTACTCACATAAGGTTCATCAGCGCCCACCCTCACCGAAGCCCGTTTACCGCAGCACGCGATAGCTTCGGACGCCGGGAACACACAGATATCTCTTTTAAACATCTGTGACTCCGAAACCATCAAAAGCGAATTTTGTCCCGCTCCCGCTTGTAACCAATCTTCCGCAATTGATCGTGCCGCCAAGCGATATCCGCCTGCCCCTCCGTACCTTTCGAGGAACTCCGATCAATCGCACCGAGCACGCACCGGCCTAGCTCGATCTGCGCCATGGCAGTTCCTTCCTTGCGTCGAGGCGCGTGGAAACAACCATAATCGCTGTCCGAGGAACCGCCTACTCCTCACCTTGCTATATTCAGATCAAATCCGTGATCCTGGCTGTGACACGTGGCAGAGAGAAGTGTGATGAAGCTCACAACCGCCCAAGCGGACGGCCGCTTGAAACTTGGGTACCTCGCGCTGAGTTCCCGACCAGCAACGCTTGTGTGACCTGACCGAGTTAAGTGTGCGATCCAGAGTACACAGAAGGCAAAGGCGGGTTTGCGAATCGAGCGGGTAGGCCGTTGTCTCAGACGAATCTACTCCGCCGCTCGCTACATCCGATTCTCAGGGAACTAAAGGCGGAACGGGCGGGCTTCCACGCGTTCCGGCGTTTCCGTACAACGTGGCTGAGCAAGCAGCGTGCTCCTCGAGAACTAATCACATATTGGATTGGACATGCTAAGAAGTCGGTGACTGACGAATATTCCAGGCTGTCCGAGGATGTCGAATTTCGAAAGGAAGTCGCGGAGAAGAGTGGAGCGGGATTCGTTGTACCTCCTCCAATGATACCTATGAGACCTAGAATTTCTGAGGAAAGGAGGGTAGTGGTTACGGCTTAAGTCTCAAACATTGTGCGGATTAGAATGGCGCGCCCGGAGAGATTCGAACTCCCGACCTTCTGGTTCGTAGCCAGACGCTCTATCCAGCTGAGCTACGGGCGCGCAGGATAAAACTATCCTAGCATAGCGTGCGGTAATTCCGAGGGCCTCAGGAAGCCAGCGCTTTTGCAGAATGTATCTGGCGCTCGATTTCGGAGACCTTGCCGGAGCGTCTGGAAACTTCCAGATCGTAGAAGTTCTGCAGGTTCAGCCAGAACTCAGCGTTTGTATTGAAGTAGCGCGCCAATCGCAGGGCAGTCTCCGCGGTGATCCGGCGGCGCGCGTGCACAATTTCTCCGATACGGGTGGCAGGAACGTGCAGTTCCAACGCGAGCTTGTTGACCGACAATCCGAGCGGCTTCATGAAATCCTCGCGGAGGACTTCACCCGGATGCACGGGAGGCATCATTGCTTCGCGCTTGCTCATGTTTCCTGCTCCTCTCCTAGTGATAATCCACGATTTCGACCTCGTAGCAATGGGCATCACGCCACACAAAACAGATTCGCCATTGAGCATTGATTCGAATGGAATGCTGCCCTTTCCGGTCGCCACGGAGCGCTTCCAGCTGATTTCCGGGCGGCGATGCCAACACGTACAACTCGGTGGCCGCGTGGAGTTGGAGCAATTTCCGTAATGCGACCCGCTCGATGGCTCGGAAGCGCCTACTGCGCCGATAATGAAAAAGCTCCTCGGTTTCCTTCGAACCAAAGCTCTGAATCACACGTGCAGGATACCATGTCCTGCGTTATACGTCCAACGGTTCAACGACCGAACCCTTCGGTAGATGTGTTGGCCACAGGCGGTTTGGTGGCTCAATGGGCGCGCAGGCCCGCCGCGGCGGGCCCGCGCTACTTCGTCCGCATGGTATTGGGAATTGGCGGGGCGAGGGATGTGGCGCTATGCTTTTCCTCTTGGGGCAAGAGCAAAGGGGGAGCGTCCATGAAGATACGAATGAGGATTCCTGCTTGCGGCGCGATGCTGGCAGGCTTGATCTGCGCCGCGTTCGGCATGCTGGCGGGCGCGTGGGCGCTCGCAGCGCCGGCGCCGGCGGCTGTGGGCGTGCTGCGGGTGAATATCCGCGAATGGGACCTGCCCACGCCGCATGCGCGGCCGCACGACCCGGCGGTGGCGCCAGACGGCGCGCTGTGGTTCACCGAGCAGCAGGCGAACAAACTGGGCCGGCTGGATCCGGCCACGGGCAAAATCCGCGAATATGAGCTGAAGACGCCGCACTCCGGTCCGCACGGGTTGGTGGCCGACGGCGAGGGGAATATCTGGTACACCGGCAATTATGCCGCGCTCATCGGGAGACTCGACCCGCGCACGGGCGCAGTGACCGAGTATGCGCTGACGGCGGAGGCCCGGGACCCGCACTCGCTGGCCTTCGACGCGCAAGGGACGCTGTGGTTCACCGTGCAGGGCGGCAACGCAGTGGGCCGCCTGGACCCCCGGACGGGCAAGGTGGAATTGAAGGCGGTGCCGACGCCACATGCCCTGCCCTATGGCATCGCCGTCAACAGTCACGGGGTGCCCCTGTTTTGCGAATTCGGGGCGAATCACCTGGGGGAAATCGATCCGAAAACCATGGCCATTACGGAACACAAACTGCCCGAGGGGGCGCGGCCCCGCAGACTGGCGATTGCCGCGGACGACCGCGTCTATTACTCCGACTTCGCGCGGGGCTATCTGGCGCGGTTCGATCCGGCCACAGGAGAAGTGAAGGAGTGGGCATCACCCGGCGGGGCAGGTTCGCAGCCCTACGGTATCGCCATCACGCAGGACGGGATGGTGTGGTACAGCGAGGCGGGCGTTCACCCGAATACCATTGTGCGCTTTGACCCGAAGACGGAATCCTTCGCGCGGGCCACGATTCCATCGGGAGGCGGCGTGGTCCGCAACATGGTCGCTACGCCGGACGGGCGGCTCTATTTGGCGTGCAGCGGAGTCAATAAAGTCGGCATCGTCGAGGCTCAGCCCTAGAAGCAGACGCTCGCGGCAATTCACGCCGATTTTGCAGAATATCTACCCCGCGGACATACCGGATTCATTCCGGCGTAACAACAGGCGCATACGCTCCGCACGTTCGCAGGCCGCCCAACCGGCCAAAATTCAGGCGAATGGGAGGAAAGAAAACGATGCGCAGACTCCTTGCCATGGCACTCGCGGGGCTGATCGTGAACCCCGGATTGCTTGGCGCCGCTCCTCATTGGGGTTCCGGGGCACCGACGGCCACGCCCATCCAACACCTGGTGGTCATCTTCCAGGAAAACGTCTCCTTCGACCATTATTTCGCAACGTATCCCAACGCAGCCAATACGAAGAACGAACCGGCATTTTATGCGCGGCCCGGCACGCCCACGGTCAACGGGCTCACCGGAGCGCTGCTCACCGACAACCCCAATGCCAACAATCCGGGCAACATCGTTCCGATGGCCGGCGATTTCCGGATCAACCCGTTCCGCCTGGACCGCTCGCAGGCCTCGACCTGCGACCAGGACCACAATTACGGTCCAGAGCAGCAGGCCTTCGACGGAGGCCTGATGGACATGTTTCCGGCGAGCGTCGGGGTCGGCGAGAGCTCGTTCTGCCCTGCGACGTATTCCTACGGCAAAGGCCAAGGCATCGTGATGGGTTATTTCGACGGCAACACGGTCACGGCGCTGTGGAATTACGCGCAGCATTTCGCCATGAACGACAATCACTACGGCACAACCTTTGGACCATCGACCCCAGGCGTGCTCAACCTGGTGTCGGGCACGACCTACGCGGCGACGCCGAGCGTCCCGAATGCCAAGATTGTGCCCAGCAACGCCGGGCCGGGTACCATCGTCGGCGATCTCGACCCGACGGGCGATGTCTGCGCCTCCGGCACCACGATACAGATGAGCGGGCCGAGCGTCGGCGACCTGCTGACCAGTGCGGGTGTGACTTGGGGCTCGTTTATGGGCGGGTTCGACCTGACCATCACGAATCCCAACGGGACGACCGGCTGCAAGCGGTCAAGCCCGGCGACGCCGGCGAATGGCGGGCCGACTGCGGACTACATTCCCCATCACTCGTTCTTCAATTACTTCGCCTCGACGGCAAACCCGATGCACACGCGGCCCGCTTCGGTGTCCGAAATCGGCAATGCCGGGCCGGCGAACCACCAATACGATCTCAACGACTTTTATGCCGCGCTGAATCACGGAAATCTACCGGCAGTGAGCTTTATCAAGGCGATCGCGGCGAACGACGGCCATGCCGGATATTCCGATCCCCTGCTGGAGCAATCGTTCATCGTTACGCTGGTGAACGCGCTGATGCAGTCGCGCGAATGGGACGAGACAGCGGTGGTGATTCTCTGGGACGACTCGGACGGCTGGTATGACCACCAGATGTCGCCGATCGTGAACCCCTCGGCGGTCAACACAGGGGTTATCAACGATAGCGACGAGCTGAACGGGACCGGCGTCTGTGGCCACGGCACGCCCATGGCCGGCATTCCGGGACGCTGCGGCTACGGCCCCCGGATACCGCTTGTGGTGATCTCGCCTTTCGCCCGGGAAAATTTCGTGGATCACACGTTGGTTGACCAAAGCTCGGTGTTGCGCTTCATCGAAGACAATTGGGGCACCGGTCAGATCGGCGGCGGGTCCTACGACCAAATCGCCGGCTCGCTCTTGAACATGTTCGACTTCAAACGCGTTCGGGACGACGACGGCGGCCGGCTCATCCTGGATCCCTCCACCGGGCAGCCGGTTTACAACCATCACCCGTGGTAGCTTGACCGCCAGGGCTTGAAGGCATAACCGCAAAGCAGGAGGAAGGCACCAGACGCGCCTTCCTCTTGCTTCGCGTATTTTTTCGTCGCGGAATGCGATGCCCGGAAGAGCGTGGTTGTTATCACGTGTCCGTACGGCCTGATCGCGCCGCGCGCGCAGTAAGAACCCTGAGTTCCTCGGTTTTCTGCCGCCTTTTCTTACATCCGCGATTTCCCGCTGCATATGCAGAAGACTTTGTTCGCACTCCCCTTTCGTATCGCCCCGCACCCTGTGATGTAATGGACGGCCCGTCGCGAGTCTGCGGCGAGGCAATAGCGAGCACAGGCTCAAAGATCACAGAGGAGCAGGCGGTTGCCGATCGATCTCGGCAGATGGACGATTTTGAAGCGGCGCAGGGAGGCGCAATGCCCTTCGTGCGGCCGGCCTGTGCCGCGTGCCGAGCTCAATGAAGCGTTCTGGTATCCCTTCTGGGAGAGCAAGCAGGGCGCCTGCCCCGCCTGCGTGCAGAAAAATCTGCTGCGGGCGCTGCTGGAGCACGGGGAAGGCGCGCTGGACGAGGGCGTGCAATCCTCATGGCCGCTGGATGCGGAGGCGGCGTTTGGCGCGATTCCCACACCGCTGCGGCTGCGCGCCGATCCCCGCTTCGCAGGGCGCGGCGTGACGCTGGCGCTGGTGGATTCGGGCTTCTACCCGCACCCGGACCTGGTGGAGCCGCGCAACCGCATCCTGGCCGGTGCGGATGCCACGCGCGAACCCGTGCGCGTGCTGCGATTTTCACCGGAGCGCCGCCCCGTCTGGCCCAAATGGCACGCGGGAGCCGACTGGCAGTGGCACGGACTGATGACCAGCGTGGTGGCGGCCGGCAATGGACGGCTGAGCCACGGGCTGTACGCGGGGCTGGCTAGCGAAGCGAACCTCGCGCTCATCCAGGGCCGCGACGAAAACGGCCGCATCACCAACGCCACGATCGTGCGCGCGCTCGAATGGCTGCGCCGCGAAGGGCCGGGGCTCGGCGTGCGCGTGGTGAGCCTTTCCGTGTGCGGGGATCCCGTTGACACACTGCGCGGCAACCCCGTGGACGAAGCCGCGGAGGCGCTGGTCGAGGCAGGCATCACCGTGGTGGCCGCCGCGGGAAACGCGGGAGAGCGCCGCCTGCTGCCCCCGGCCACGGCGCCTCGCGTGCTGACCATCGGCGGCATTGACGACCGCAACAGCTTCCGGCAGGACGAAATCGCGCTTTGGCACAGCAATTACGGCGAAGCGTCGAATGAAGCGCCGAAACCGGAACTGGTGGCGCCCAGCCTGTGGGTGGCGGCGCCGGTGCTGCCGGGAACCACGGTGGCGCGCGAAGCCATGGAGCTGTTCGAGCGGCGGCGGCGCGGCCAGCCGTTCAACAAGCGGCGACTGGCGGAATTGAAGCTGATCACGCCGTATTACCAGCACGTGGAGGGAACCAGCTTCGCGGCGCCACTGGTGGCCAGCGCGATCGCGTGCATGCTGGAGGCGAATCCGCGGCTCACGCCGCTGCTCATCCGCCAGATTCTCATGTCCACAGCGGAGCCGGCAGCTGGGGCGCCGCGCGACCGGCAGGGCGCCGGCGCTCTAGCGGCGGGAGCGGCCGTAGCGCGGGCGCTGGCGGAGCGCCACGGGAGCGGCGGTGCGTGGGAGAAGTCGCCCGCCGTGCGGCCGGAGGGCGTGGTCTTCCGCTTTCACGACGACGAAGCGCGCGGCGTGGAAGTTTGCGGCTCCTGGAACGGCTGGGCGCCTCCGGGAATTGCGCTGGTGCGAGACGAGGACGGGGCGTGGCGCACGCCGCCGATCAGGATTCCACCGGGATCGTATGCCTACAAATTTGTGATTGACGGAACACGATGGATGGACGACCCGGCGAACCCCAAAAAGGTGCACGATGGCGTGGGCGGGCTGAACAGTGTGCTGGAGGTGCCCGCGCGGATGTAGCGGCGGGTTTAGCCCGCCATCAATACTGCAGGGATCTGCCCCAGTCTATGGCTTTAGATAGGAGAAGCGCGTCGAAGACGGCGCCAACCGAATCTCGACCATATACTTCCAGCTATCTACATTCCCGGCTTTCGCGAAGGGATACCCCACATTATGAAAACTATGGATTAGTGCTTTGTCATAACTAATGCTGAGCAAGAAGGGCTCCTGCCATCGAATCCGGGCATTGACCACGTCGTCAGCTATGAACACCTGTTCCACTGGATCTCTCAGTGCCAGGTCACCTCTATGCACGATGCTGACGGAGTACACCGACGAGCAGGGCGCGCCACAGTCTGCCTCTTCCATGACCGCATCCACGGCCCCGTCAGGCGAGGTAATACGCGCAATTTCCGTGTACTGATCGGGAAAAATCAAACGTTTGGCCCCGGCTTCCACAAGCCGCGGGACCACAATTGCAACCGCCATCCCCGCAATGAAGGATACGAATACTGATGGCGCGAGTCGAAATCTCATGCACTGACCTCCGATTCGAGGTGGGTGGCCGGCTCAAACTCTTCCCGCCTTTCTGACACTAGCGATTGCTGAGAATATACCACTTCAGGAATTCACCGGCGAGGAATGACACGATGGTGTTGCGGCGGGGCACGGAGACGAACTCACGGTCAGAACTGCGCTGACCGTGGCTACTGTTCCCGCCAGGATTGGCGATTGATTTCGCGGCCTACGAGCCATGCGCAGACTACGGCTGCAGCGGACAGAGCAGATCCCTGAAGCACGCGGCCGAAACAGAAATCACCTACCGCAAAGAGCGCTGCATAGACCATCGCGCAGCCGAGGAGCCAGGAGCGGAGGTTGGCCGCGAGGTCGTGCATGGGCACAACCTCCGGCGCGAGCGCTGCGATCGTGCGCCAGCCCGTTACGTCCGGCCGCACGCGGCGATAGAAACTGACCAGAATCTCCTGCTGCTCGGGACGTGTGAGGAGGGTCACGATCACCCACACTGCGGTGGTGGCGGCAGTGGTGATCAGCGCGTTCTGCGCAAATGCCAGCAGATCGTCTCCCTCCGATGGCCGAAGCTTCAGGAGAGCGACAGAAATACCGAGCGCGGCCAGCATCGCGGAGAGTTCGCTCCAGGCGTTCACACGCCACCAGTACCACCGCAGCATGTAGACCGCGCCCGTCCCCGCGCCCACTTCCAGCACGAATTTCCATCCTTCGACCACGGAGCTGAGTTGCGAGGCGACCAGCGCAGCCGCGACCACGAGCAACACGGTGGCCACGCGCGAGGCAGCCACGTAGTGCGATTCCGCGGCGCCGCGGCGAAGGAAGCGGCGGTAGAAATCGCTCACCAGGTAGGAACTGCCCCAGTTCAATTGCGTGGCGAAGGTGGACATGAAGGCGGCAAAAAATCCGGCGACCAGCAGGCCGCGGAGCGCGTGGGGCAGGCAAGTGGTGGCGACAATCATGTAGCCGGATTCGGGATGCTCGAGATTGGGATAGAGCGCCAGGGCCACGAGCGCGGTGAGGATCCACGGCCAGGGACGGATGGCGTAGTGCGCCACGTTGAACCAAAGAACGCTGAGCAAGCCGTGGCGCTCGTCGCGCGTTGAAAAAATGCGCTGGGCCACGTAGCCACCCCCGCCCGGCTCCGCTCCCGGATACCAAGCCGCCCACCACTGCACGCCGAGATTCAACGCGAATGCGGCCAGAGGGAGAGTCCACAGCGCCTGCGCCGAGAAGCCTGAGGAGAATGCAGGAAGGAAATGCGTGGGATCGGCGGCGGGATGGCCGGGCGTGGCTGCGGCGGCGCGGAGAGCAGCGAGGCGCGCGAGGAGCGGGCCGACTCCACCGACCGCGGCAACGCCGTACAGAGCGACGGCAATTACCACGCCCATTTTCAGCACGAACTGGAAGAGGTCCGTCCAAAGCACTCCCCAAAGTCCTCCGAGGGTGGCGTAAAGGCCGGTGAAAGGAATCAAAAAAAGGACGCAGAGCGTGAGTGCGCGCTGCTCCGGAATGCCCAGCGCCACCGCCGTGATGCCCACCATCGCTTTCGTCACCCAGCCGAGGATCAGGCAGTTCATCAGCAGGCCCAGATAGATGGCGCGGAAGCCGCGCAGGAACGCCGCGGGGCGCCCGGAATAGCGGATTTCCGCAAACTGCGCGTCCGTGAGCAGGCCCGAGCGCCGCCAGAGTCGGGCAAACAGGAAAACCGTCATCATCCCGGAGAGCAGCAGACTCCACCACAGCCAGTTGCCGGAAATCCCGTACTTGTAGACCAGGCCGGTGACGGCGAGCGGGGTATCCGCGGCAAACGTGGTGGCCACCATGGAGGTGCCCGCGAGCCACCAGGAGACCGTGCGCCCGGAAACGAAGTACTCCTCCGTGCTGCGGCCCGAGCGGCGGCGAAAATAAAGGCCCAGGGCGAGGGTGATGAGCAGATAGGCGGCAATGGCCCACCAGTCGGAGAGTGCCAGCGTCATGCGAGGTCTCGCCCTCCCCGTGGCGTGCGCG
>Ga0187819_10001132_pt1 | contig 13773 bp, 11 predicted proteins | sample NC_wetland_sal_i_15_FD_132411 | JGI IMG/M metagenome (GOLD analysis project Ga0187819, IMG submission 132411) | Wetland sediment microbial communities from Neuse River Estuary, North Carolina, USA - SO4_4 | ecosystem: Environmental > Aquatic > Freshwater > Wetlands > Sediment | place: USA... | reverse complement strand
GCCCGCGTCCGCCGCAACCACAAGCGGCTTCCTTCTAGCGGCTTAATCGAACGCGCGCAGAGCTCCATGCCCAGCTTCACTGCCTTGCCAAAACGCGCGTCCGATTAAGTACTAGCGCGATCCGGGCACAATCCCGAGAGCCATCACTAATCGGCTGCGAACGAAGAGTTTCCGAACTGGGCTTGTAATTCGGGATTCCAACAAGCAACAGCCCCTAATGTGCCTTGTTCGAGGCGGAGTCTGCGACGAGCAACCATTCAACGGTGGAGGCACGAAGGTACTTTAGCCTTGTGCGAGATGCCTCGGCACCAGCAGAATTGCCGAGCTTCTCCTGCGCGAGAATGAACTGGCGAAGGACGAGCGGATTATGCAGGTCGGTGGCGAGCTCGTCTGCGGCGTTGGCCACCTCGCCCTGCGCAAAAAGCCCATAGCCATGGGCGGATTCATAGGTATTCTCGATAACCAGGTCGCGAGTATGCGCGGCGAGCTCTTCGAGCTGATGGACGGCTTGGTCCGTTGCGTCCGACTCACCGGAAGAGGCATATGTGCGGGCTCGCTCTCGCCATATGGAGCCGAGCGATGCGTTGCGGTCGACCTCCGTCATTCCGGCGACAGGACCCTGGAGGAATGATTCAAGAGATTTGAGTCGGGCGAACTCGTCGACGGCATTTGTGGCGAGCAATGCTCGCGCAAAGCCGATTTCGAATTGCGCGTAGGGTTCCTTCTCAGCGCGAGCCTTTTCGGCGAGGCCTTCGAGGAGTTTGCGGCCCTCCACTAGGTGACCTTCCCACAAAGAGACGAGCGCCTTCTGGTATTCGGCGTGGAGGCGATCGCGCGAGGATTCGGCGACGGAGATCGCTCTGTCATATTGATCGCGCGCGTTGGAGTAGTCGCCCATTAGAGTCAAGGTATCGGCGAGTCCCACTCGCGCAGCGATGAAAGTGGGGTCCAATTGCAGGGCCTCGCCGTAATGCTCCACCGAGCTCTGATCCTCTCCAGCGTAGCTCAGAACTTTGCCAAGTGAGTCTTCTGGATTGGGCTGGCCCGGCTGAAGCTCCACGTAGCGCTTGAGGGCGGCGATGGCCTTGGCGGGGTCGGGATTGCCGGTTTCGAGGTAGGCGTAGCCAAGCATATTGAGGGCCGGCGGAAAATTCGGGTCAATCTGGAGAGTGGTCTCCATCATCTGCCGCGCGCGATCGTAGTCCTGCTGGAAATAAAGCCACTCGGAAGTGAGATACAGAACGTGCTTATCCTTGGGGTAGCGCTTGAGGAGGTCGTTCATGGCCATGATGGCAGGGAGGAGATCGCCGTCCTGAATGCTGGTCATCCAGCGGATCAGGAGCTGTTCCTCGGGGGTAGCAAGGGGCAGGAGGGCTTTGGCGCGGGCCAATGCGTTGGCATTCGGGGTGCCGCGGCGCGCGGCGAAAGATAAGAAAGCGTAGGCGAGGGCGAATTGCGGGTCCGATTCCGTGGCGTGCTTAGCATGAACGATGGCGTCGTCCAGCAGATTGTTTTCATACTTGTCGACGGCGAGCTCGACGAATTTCTGTGCCTCATCGGAGTGAGTCGATATGGGAATCGCGCCAAACAGGCGTTGTGGAACGAGCGCGACGTGCGGAGAAGCAGTCGCAGTGCGAGCCCTCGCCTCTTCCACATGTGGGGCGGCGTCTTGCGCCCAAGATTGCCCTCCGCAAAGAGACGGCAATAGCAAAAGGACGCAGCGGGCAGTAACACGATTCATGACAACACACTCCTGTTCCGCGATAGGAACCGAGGGAGCTCTGCTTGTCAACATAGCGCGGGCGCTGAAATTCGGATACTGGCCCAAAGGACAGTCGTGCGCGTAGGTAAAGGGGGTGCCCGATTGGCCGACCAACTAATTGGACACAAGTGAAGCAAGGGGCACTTGTGCCGATGGCGCCATATGCTAATACTGCGGCTAATCTGCCAGAAAGGCGGGCAGAGAGTCATGAAGGTAATTTCTTTGAGCAAAGGGCTGCGCACCGCGGCCGTTTTGTGTTTCATGGGAGTGTTGGCGACGCCAGCGGTTCCCTCGATTAAAAAGTGGGCCGTGGTGGTCTCCGCTGGAAGCAAGCTCGAGGATATTCCGCTAGCGGATTTGGCAAAGCTCTGTAAAGGGACTCAGAAGATCTGGCCGGATGGAAAGAACTTCACGCTCGTGATAAGCGATCCGGAATCACCGGAGATGAAGGTCGCCATTCAAAAACTGTTTGGGCTTGCCCCGAATGAAGTGAAGGCGATGATTGCTAAGCTGAATGAATTGCGCCAGGTGGTGAAAATTGTGGACAGCGAGGTGGATTTGCTGCGCACCGTGGAAGCGACGCCGGGAGCCGTGGGAGTTGTGGACGTGTATTCGATAAATAGCTCGGTGAAAGTGTTGCGCCTGGACGGCAAGCTGCCATTCGACTTGGGGTATGCCTTGAAGGGGAATTGAACAATCGAAGGGTTCCGACAGACAGGCCTACTTTCTTTCCCAAGACGGCCTGATCGATGATTGAGCCTTAAAGTCAGAAGATTGAACGCGCCGCACGTACGTGTCATTCGGGCCCGGCACATTCTGGACGTATGGTCGGCCAACCGCAAGTAATCCGTTTTCATCGATCACGCGGCCCACTGGCGGCGATTCTTCCGCTGTTCCCTCGCCGCCTCCAATTTCCGATCCCGGTCGGCCTGAATCTCCCGCTGATGCCCGGCGAGCATGTCCTTCGGCGTGATGTTGCCGATCGCGCTGTTCAGACGGATGTCGTTGTAGCTGTTCAGACGGATGTCGTTGTAATGTACGTAACCCTTAATCAGACGCCGCGCATCTTCGTCCAGCTGACGCAGGACAGTCCCAGAGGCAATTACAGTCACCACAGAGCCGGGACGCCTTCAGCTAGAGTCTCGCCTCATAAACCAGCCAGTGCGCAATCTCTTCCCAGTGATGATCGTTGGCATCCTTCACCGCGCCTGAAAGCTCGGCTTGGAGTTTGTCTCTAAGAGCATGAATGTTGCGGCTGTAAGGCCTCCCCGGTTGATGCTGGCCTTTACGCTCGGCTAGCGATCTGGCGACGCCTATCCAGTAGTCGGATCTGCCACTGCTTATGATGTGGTCGTGAATTTCTCGGGCCTTCGATGAGAACGGCATATCAGCCCCCTTGCCAACCCTGCTGGGGCCGGAATTTCTCAGAATACTCTCACCATAAACGAACAGAACGCAAGAGCAGCCCTGATAACAGTGGGTATTGCTCCCGAACTTCATCCGAAATTGGCTCCGAGCAAGTGCGAGGAGGAGTAGAAGGTTACGCCATCCGTGACGAATGGCCTCGCTGGCCTGAGCAGAGACTCAGGCGGGCAAGGATGGGCAGATGTCCGATAATCGACTACACAGCCCAAGTGACCGCCGCTTTCAGAACAAGGAACCGCAAGAATGGAGTCTACTTCTCGCCGGAGAGTTCGGCAGCATGCGCCGCGCCCTGCAGTGCCCCGTGCCGCCCGGGGGCATTTGCGAGTGCTGTCTCAAACTCTTTCAGCGCTAGACCCGGGCGATTCTGCTCCAAGAGCAAGTAGCCGAGCTGTTCGCGGGCCGGAACAATCGGCCCCGGTGTCACCGGAAGCTTCTCGATTGCGTCCTCCTCATCGGCTGAGGCGCGCATCAAAGCTGCGGCTTCATCCGGTTTCCTGTCCGCCTGGGCTGACCACGCCATGACTTCGCGCGTCAGAATCCCCACCTGAGTGGCCCAATAGTTGTTACTTGACGTGCGAAGCTGCTCTTCAATCTGTCGCAATCTATAAATTTCTGTGCGCGCCTCGGCGGCGCGTCCGCTCCGAGCGAGTCCCATTCCCCGAGCCCAAACTGCGATTGCGACAACATGAAGCGGGGCCACTGCCAGGGGAACGATTCCAGCAGCGTCGGCCCATTGACCCCGCTCAACCGCGTAGCGAACCGGCATCGCGGTAGCGGCGTACGCTATTTTGAAATCGCCTGCGTCCAGGTTCGGCATGTTTCTAAGTTGCTGAATGACCTGAGTCGCGTCTTTGTCGCGTCCACTCTGCAAATAGGCATACACCAGATAATCCATGGCGTGCAGCTCTTCTCCCGTGTCGCCTTGCAGGTGTGCCGCTTCCCTCGCCGCAAGGTTGGAAGCGATAGAGTCTTCCCATAGGCCGAGTCGCGTGAATATATGCGATGGCATATGCAAAGCGTGCGGCGCCGAGGGCGCAATCTGGGAGTAGGCTTTTGCCGCCGGGAGGCCTTTTGGTGCGAGTTCCGCATTGTCGTAAGCATGGATGAGGTAGTGAGGGATTCCCGGGTGCTTCGGGTAGGTGCGATCAAGCGGCTCAAGCAGATCGGCCGCCTGTTTCTGCTTCGCATGCGTCTTGTCGGCAGGAGATGCGTTCGCCAGGAGTGCGAGCGCGTAAAACACTTGTGCTTCGACATCTTTCCTGTTCTCTGAAGCGAGATCGCTCATCGCGTGCTCGTAGTTCAACGCCCGCGTGCGGTAGGGAACGGTGGTAGCGTCCTGATATATCAAGCCCAGCGCATTGATGAACTGGCGCTCTCGTTCGGAGCCCGCCCCAATCTGCTGCGCCCGCTGAATTTCCTGTTGCGCAACCGAAATTGTCGCGGGCACAATGGGCGGGTCCCAAAGCTGGTGAAAATACGCCATGGCCATTCCCCAATGTGCCATCGCACACCGTTGATCTAGTTCGGCCACGCCCTGAAATGCATTTTCGGCGGCGGTGTAAGCGAAAGAGTGAAGCAGAGCCACTCCTCGGTCGAACTGCTCCTGAGCGGCCGGTGTGCAAGAAATCGGAAACGATACTTCTCCCAGTTTCTCAGGTGCGTTGTGGCTGTGTGTTTCTTGTGCCGACGAGAAGGGAAAGATGAACAGTAGGGTGAGCAGTAGTCGCCAAAGCTCGGGCATCCCCTATCTCCTGAGGCGTGTGGCTCTTTTGTGACATCCGAATTCTACATTGAAGCCGGCGACAAGGGGCAGCAGAATGGAGCGCCAGCGCCTGATAAACGCGCTGACAAATCGGAAAAGTGAAGTGTTACTTCACATCTCCGGTAATGCGACGATACGTCCGAATGAAGCTTCCATGGCCCATACTTGTGCCGATTTAAGCTAGCACAAAGAGGAGAAGTATCTTTGGGGGGACGCGCAGAGGTTAAAATTCAGTAATCGCTTGGATACGTACGAGGCATTTACCTGTTCACTCTCCGAAGTCCGGGGAGAAACTGGGACAAAGGAGGGACCCAGAAATGAGACAGCACCAAACGCCGACATTTGACCGTCTGCCTAACGAAACCAGCGAGCACTACGATTTTCGAATCTTGCTCCACGAGTTTAAGAACTCTAACGCTTTTTGTACGTCAACGCCTGAGTTCTTACACGGCCCTCATGCACCTCGAATCAAAAAGATACTCGCGAACCATCCTGAGTATGCCCAAGAAGCCTGGTCCTTGGTGGCCGGGATAGTCATTCCTGGTTCCATAAACCAGACGGACCTTGAAGCGATCCGACACGCGGCCAGCGAAGAGTCAGAGTAATATGCGGCATATCGGGGTGCTGTGACACACAGCGTCGCAAAGAGCGCATCGGAAGAACTCGCCTTCTTCAGGAGCTCCTGCATTTCTGCCAAGAGACAGTGCAGCGGCACAGGGAGGAGCGCCGCCGCGTACGGCCAGGCCGTTTGCCGCAATGAGAGGTACGAATTTGTCCCCTTCGTCCGCGGCGCAACTGTAGGATTTTGGCTTTTATTCGCTACCACTCAACTTTGAGAGCCATTCTTGCAAAACGGCTAGCTGGTTATCCTCAACACTCGTGAAAACCACTCCCATACCCATGTTGGGGAAGACAAATACGACTCTGCCGAGTACCGTGAATGTGGTGCTTGCGTGAGAGATTCTGACCCGAATCTCTGTGCCTTCCGGCGAGGGATTCAGCATGTCGAGGAAGCATCCGCCGCTACTCACGTCGCTGGTCCTAGCGCTGAGCTTTGTACCGGATGCAATTTCGGTTACTTCAGCCTCTGCGATGAATGGGTACCGTGGAGCACGACGGCGCTCTAAGTCCATTCCTGACGGCCTTCTTCCGTGGCCAGACAGCGAGGGCGGTCACATTTAGCGGGAATCTTAGGTCGAGCCACTAGGTAAGTCAATCGGTATACCGCCGCTCAGTCCAAGTAGCGCGTCCAGTCGGGAAGAGGGAAGGCGAGACCCCAGAATTTCGGCATGGGGCAGGGGAAAGCAATGCCAACTTCATTCTTGCCGATGGGTTTTTCGCGCACATGAACGACGCGGCAGTCCTGTTCTTTAGCGGTGGACCAATTTCTCAAGACCAACCTTTGACCTGGCTTCACTCTCATGGCGAGACTGATGAGCGCGCCATCAGCGTTGACGACCAGCGTGTTTGTTTCTTCGGTGAGTGCTGTGTCGCCTTCGAACTGCGCTCGAACCAGAATCTGAATCTGCAAGAGAACGCGCTGAGTGCGGCGCTTGTCCGCAGGGTGGCCAGTTTCTTTGTAAACATCGCCGGACATGAGGGGCCACAGTTTAGCAGTGATGTACGCGTCGCCAGCAGCATTCTTCGACACACGCTGGGTCGCGATTTCCTGGACGTTTCGCGGTAGGCCGCGAGTAAGGCGCTCAATTCCCCTCCCCGCATGGATACCACAAGCCTGCGAGCTGATGGCGAAGTTTGACCTCTCACTCCGCCAAGCAGCCGACGAACAATCGAAGAATCTGCGGCTCTCCAAGACCGCAAACCCTTCAAGGAAGCCCTGGAGAAGGCCCGACTCGCACATTATGTTGAAGTTGGCTCGAATCCCCATCTGACGAAAGAAGCCATCGTTGGACTGATTTTCAAACTGGCCGAGAGGCTCGCGTCAGACCGGGAAGACTACAAGGCCGCCGATTCCCTGTTGAAATTGGCCAAGGTCCAAGGATGGGTTGGAGCGGAGCCGGATTCCCTCTGGAAAACTTTCAGCAGTCTGACTCAGGCGGAAATTGACGAGGTCAAAGAACGTATCAGAGCACAGATGCAAGACCAGCGGCAGCAGCAGTCAGACGCGGTTGACGATGCCAAGACATTGAATTAGGCAAGAACCACTCCCAAGGTCAGGGCTATCCAGCAACCTTCTTCGCTTGCGCCCTAACCTTCGCCCAACGCTTCTTGGCAGCTCTCCCGATCTTCGCTCTGACGGCAGCAGACATGACGCGCTTCTTTACGCCCTTTATTTCTCTATTCGTCGAATAGCCCAATGCTTTTGCAGCCGCCCGCACTCCGTTTAATTGACGCTGTAGCTTGCCTAACTGCTTTTCGAGTTTTCTCTCTTCGCGTTTGATTGCTGCCAGGATTTTCATGAATCCTCCGGCGTGAAATCTATCTCAACCGGAGGTGGCGCACCAGACGTACTGCCCGAGGCAAGTAACTCGGCAGTGGCTTCAGGGGCCGCTCATTTTGCACAGCCTGTCCACAGATTTTCACAGGGATAGAGTGAGAATCGGATTGACGTTGAACCGGGAAGCATAAAAACTTTACGGTTCAGTTTGAGAGGGCGCAAAAGCTTAACGGCTGATGCCCCCTTAATTTTTGTGGCTTCGGAGATGTTCAGTTGAAAAAAGAAGACTCCAGCACAATCGCTGCGGCGTTCCAATTCCAGGCAGTCCCTTCGCGTGCCACTTCCGTCAGTGCGTCGTGCTGCCGGATCCGCGCAAATTCGCGTCGAAAAAGTCGTCCACGCGGTGCCACGCATCCAGTAGCACATGCGTCCGAGTGAAATAATGAAACTCGCCGGGATAAATCATGAACGAAACCAAATCGCCCTTCCCCTTCTTCAGCGCCTCGTCCATCAGCCACACCGACTCCAGGAACGGCACGTTGACGTCCGCCGTACCGTGCAGCACCAGCAACGGCCGCGCCAGCCGGTCGATATGCGAAATCGGCGACGCCTTCGCATACACCTGCGGATTCTGTTCCGGAGTTCCAATCCGGCTTTCGGTCCAGTCTCCGTGATACGGGTCGCTGTAATACATCACATAATCGACGACTCCCGCGACATCCACTCCCGCGCGAAACAACGTCGGCTGATCCGTCATCGCAATCAGCGTGAAAAAGCCGCCGTAGCTCAGGCCCCACACGCCCATCCGATCACTATCGACGTACGGCAGTGTCTTCAGGTAATTCGCCGCCATCCACGCGTCCTTGGCGTCCTTCCCGCCGACATCCATATACACGCCGGTGCGCCAGTCCCGGCCGTAGCCGATGCTCCCGCGATAATCCGGCGCAAACACAACGTAACCCTTTTGCAGCAGATACTGATGAAAACTGTAGTACACGGCGTAGTTTCGCTGCACGTGCCAGCCGTCGTAGTTCTGATTCACGCCGTCGCCATGAATCCAGATGATCGCCGGATGTTTTTTGGTGCGGTCAAGATTCTTCGGCACAAACAACCACCCCGGCACGATCTGCCCGTCGGCGCCCGGAAAACGCACGAACTGCGGCTCGACAAATTGTGACCGGTCTATATCGGCCGGCATCGAGTCCGTCAGCCGCACGGCCTTCGCACCTGCGCTCGTGCCCATCGTCCAAAAATCCGCCGAATTTCGCGTGTCGGTGTGCTGATACACCAGGTGACTATCGTCCGCCGACCAATGCGGCTCGATGTTCGTCCCTGCTCCCGCCGTGATGTAAGTAACCGTCGCGTGGGCGGGATCCCCGCCGATCCGCGCAATACCTACCCGCCGATCACCCAATCGATCTGCCTCATTCGCATCAAACGCGATCCGTGTGCTGTCGTGCGACCACGCCGGGCGCCACGCCTCGAACTTTCCCTTGGTGATCTGCACCGCCTCGCCACCCGCCGCGGGCATCACGTACAAATGATCCCAGCCGTCTCGATCGCTCAGGAACGCGATCCAGTTTCCGTCCGGCGACGGCCACGGTTGCGCCCCCGATTCTCCCCAGTCCGGGATGCTCCAGAATTTTTCTTCCGTCTCCTCATGAATCACCCGCGCCGAACCCGTCGCCGCATCCGCCAAATAGATCCTGTATGTCTTGAAATCACTGGACTGCCGGTCGAACACCAGATGGCCCGCGTCCACCCACGCCAGCCCGCCGTACTCTCCCGGCGTGCCAATCGCCACCGGTTTTCCACCAGCGCCAAGCCGCACCGCATAAACTTGCCCTGGCACATACTCCGAAACCCGATAGATCAACTTCGCCCCGGAATACGCCGGCGATTCATCGTGGTGAATGATCTTAGCGCCCGCGGTGTACGCCAAAGACCCGCCATCCGGCGACCACACCACTCCGCGGATACTCACGTCGTCGTGGGCCACCTGCGACTCGGCTCCGTCACGAAGCGACCGCGTCACCAGATCGCTGCCGTGCTGCGAATTCTCGTCCGGCCCCGCGCTCCCGCGCACGAACGCCACGTGGGTTGCGTCCGGCGACGCCACGAGGTCCGCTTCCGCGCCCGGCGTAGTCCACGCCGGCCCCGGCGTCCCGCCGCCAACGCTGACCTTCCACAGGTCGCGCGCATGCGGAAAATAAATCATCCGCCCGTCTTGGCTCCAGAACGCATCGGAAATATGCCCTTCGGCAAACGTCGTCAGCGCCACCGGCGTGCCATGACCATCCGCGTTCGCTAAATAAAGGTTGCCACCGCCGCCGCGATCCCACACAAAGGCAACGTGCTTCCCATCCGGCGACCATATCGGATCGGACGGATGCTTGATCTCAATCAATTGCTCAATCGTCAGCCGGTGCGCCCCGCCGCCTTGCTGCGCCAACGCCGTTGTGTTGCACGCCAGGATCCCTGCAACGGTGAGCACTCCCATCAAACAACGTAATCTCGCCATGTCGTCCCCTCCAAGAGACAACTAGAACTGCTTCGGGTCCCGACAAACCACCGGCGGGTGGAGCTCGATGATAAGCCCAACCCGCCGAGTGGAAAGGTGCCGACTTACGAAGAGCCGACCGAAACTAGAACGTGAATCGCAGGCCGAACCGAGTTACGAAGGGGTTGATGGTGCTGAACGGGAACAAATAGTTCGAGCCGAACGTCCCGACTTCACCGACGACCGTCTGTGCGTTGGTGACGTTGAAGAAATCGATCGTGGGAATGAGATGCCACCGCTCATTGAAGGTAAAATCGCGCGCCAGGCGCAAGTTGAGGAGATTGACGCTGGGGAGACGTAGTACGCCCGCCGGTTGAAGGATAACGGTCTCGCTGACCGGGACGCCCTGCCCATCCGGAACGCCGAAGGTTTGCGTGGGCTGGATCGGATATCCGGTGTAATGCTGAAAGTTCACGCTGGTGGCAAGTTTAAAAGGCAGCTCGTAACTGCTGTCTAGCTTGAAAATATACGTTGCATCCATGTTGAGATAGTTGTCGTTGCGGTTGATGTCCAGGTTGGGATCGGTGAAGTTGTCGGACAAAGCATCGTCCGAGAAAGACCGGCTGTAGACACCCTTCTGGCGCTGAATGGTGAATCCGCTCAAAATTTGCCACTTGTGCGACAGGCGCTTGACGGCGGTGAATTCCACGCCGTGGTAGGCGTTATCGTCGAGCTTCGGGATGTTGGTGACCACAAAGTTGAAGAGGCCGTATTTGCTGGGATCAGTGGGCGCGAAGCTGTACAAGGTGAGCGGCTTGCCGGTAACGCCGTTGATGATCGGGCTGCCGCTGATGGAGGTAACCGGCACGTAGTCGGAATCTGACACCGCGGTGTTCTCGATGCCGATCAGATTCTTCTTGGTGCGGTAATAGTAGGTGGCGCTGAGTTTCAGGTCACGCCAGATCTGCTTCTCGTAGCCGACGCTGATCTGCTCGGAATAGGGGCGGCTCATGTTGGGGTTGATGTGCGTGCTGGATCCGCCCGAAGCGCCCACAGGAGGCGTTCCGTTGAGCCATTCGCTCTGCTGCGGGATGCCATCTCCGTTCGTGTCAGTCCACGCAAAGGTCTGGCTCGCGAGAGTCAGTGGGTTGGCCGTTTCAGCCAAGCCGGTGCCCTCCATCTTGTAGTAGCGGCCGTAGCTGAAACGCAAGACGGAATCGCCCTTCCCGGTCAGGTCGAAAGCGACTCCGATGCGAGGTGACACGGTGTTCCAGTCCACCAAATCCCCGGACGCAGGGTAGGTGGTTACTGGAAAGAGCTGCGGGAAAGTCACGTTCGCCGCCGTGGTTTGCTGTGGGTAGTAGGTGGCGAAGTGATCGAAGCGCAGTCCGAGATCCAAGGTCAGACGGCGCTTGATGGTCCAGGTATCCTGAGCGTAAAAACTGCTGTCGCTGAAGTAATTCTTTTGCGTCGTCGGGGTGTTGTAGGCGATGACCTCGAACGGCACGCCGTTGTTGTACAACGCGTTGATTCCCTGGTTCACGTTATAGATGTAAGAGTTGTACGCCTTGCCCGCTTCAAAGCCGAACTTGAAGTTGTGGGTGCCGTAGAGATTGCCCTTATACCAGGAGGCGCCGCCGGAGTACTGCAACACCCAGGCCGGGTTGGCGAAGGCGTACGGAGCCGCACCGGTCTCGGTGGACAGGCCAACGTCTTGGCGGTTGAAGTCGGCTGTGGTGACGCCAGGCTGGTAGCTCAGCGGAAAAACAATCTTGTTGTAGCCGATGCGAAAATCGAGCAGGAAATTGTTGGTGATCTGCGTGGTGTACAACGCTTCCAGAATGTACGCCGGCTCGATCTGCAGCCAACTGGCTTCCTGAGTGACAAACGAATAAGCGGTGTCACGGCGGAAGAAGCGGTTCTGCTCGTTGTACAGCCAGACGAAACTCACTTTGTTCTTGGAGTTGATCTGGTAGTCGGTTCGCAGGTCTGTGTTGGTTTGATGGTTCACATCCACAACCGGAGCGCCTGCCTGGTTGGTCACCGACAGGATTTCTTGGCGCAGGTCATAGCGCCGATAGGATCCGAACACCCACCACTTATCCTTGATGAGCGGCCCTCCCATGCTCGCGCTGGTATCCCGGGTCATGTCAAAGGGGTTGCCGGAGGTGACCGGCTTACCATTGAACTGCGGGAAGTTCACTCCCGCTTGCACCCCGGCGGACAGGTAGTAGATTGCCGCCAGGCCATGGAACTGATTCGAGCCGGACTTGGTCACCATGTTCATGTACACGCCGCCAATGGGGATGGAAGCCGGAGCGTTGTCGGCAACGACTTGAAACTCATCAAAGGAGTCGTGATTGGTATAGAACTGGGTGTAGCCTCCGGTGGAGCCCGGCCAGTTGAGGTCGAGGCCATTAAAACTGTAGATCTGCTCGGCCGGAGTACTGCCGTGAATTTGCATCGACGATTGCTGGTAGCTATTGTTGCCAGCCACGTCGAAAGTGGAGGGCGCGACGCCGGGCATCTGCGCCACCGTGGACCACGGATCGCGACCGCTCGGAATGTCTTGCAGCAGGGTCTGGTCAAAGGTCGTCGAAGTTTGCACGTTCTGCAGATCGACGACCGGCTCGCTCTCGACCGTGACCGTTGACGTGACCTCGCCCATGCTCAACTTGGGATTCACGGTCGCAGTGAAACCCGCGGTGATGATGATGCCTGTTTCGCGGAACGAGCGAAAACCACTGGCACCAACGGTGAGTTCGTAGGCGCCGGGCGGAAGCAAATCGAACAGATAACTACCGTCGGCCTGTGTTTGCGTGCTGCGCTGGGCCAGCAACGCGGGACTTTTCACGGCAACCAGGACATTTGGTACACCGGCGCCCGATGGGTCCGTCACCACGCCGGTAATCTTTCCGGTTACCGAGACCTGTGCGGCTAGCAGTCCTGGCAAAAGAAAGACAATCAGGGACACGAAAATGAGGCGCTTGCTCATGTGTGCTTCCTCCAGAAGAGTGAGATATGCAACTGCACCTCGGCTCCTAGAGTCGAAAGCCTCGAACCTTCAGACTCAAGCACCTGATCCGACCACTCGGACGCTGGAAGGGAATATGCGCGGCATATTGCATACAATATGTAGGCGTGTCAAAGCCGATTTTCTTCTACTGAGTATCAATTCCCCTTTGGGTCCAGTACTAGACCTGGTTCGAACTTCATTTCAGGGCTAGCTACGACTAAGTTTACCCACCGCGAACCTAATTGTTTTTGGCCGTACTTGCCGAAATCTTATGGAGCGCTTCAATTCCTCCTGCGCGCGTGCAATGCGCAGGGGCCGTCGCGCTGGGGTGGGGTACCTTTAGCGCGCTCGCACAACACCCCCTCAACTGAATGTCCCTAGTTCCTGGCTCGCCCATACTGCGGCCAAATCCCCCTAGCAGACTCGAAGCCCGCCGCCTTTGGCGCTGTGCCAGAAACTCTCGAATCTTGAGACTCTGCCGGCCGCATAGGGATTGGTTAGGGCGGGTGCAAACCCAGAATACGAACCTTTTTTCGGGGGCGTTCAGGGCTCCTCAGGAGACAGGCCCGGATCGCCTTTCAGGAAGCAGTCAGCAAGTTGTAAAGATGCGCTCTTAAGGAGACGGACTTCTTGGTAGAGGCTAAGTGTTTGGTTGTGAGTGGTTGACTGGGATAGACTTTCCGCATGAAAAATCTCTTTGATGCGACGACGGTGGAAGAGGTGAAGGAGCGGATGGCGCAGCTGCGGCCGGATAGCGAGCGTGTGTGGGGCAAGATGAATCCAGCGCAGGCGCTGGCGCATTGCTCCGCGGCGATGGCGGTGGGGGAGAAAGTTCCGCCGCGAATATTGATTGGGCGGCTGCTGGGGCGGTTGGCGAAGAAGTCGATGATCGTGAACGAGAAGCCGATTC
>Ga0187819_10001130_pt1 | contig 13785 bp, 14 predicted proteins | sample NC_wetland_sal_i_15_FD_132411 | JGI IMG/M metagenome (GOLD analysis project Ga0187819, IMG submission 132411) | Wetland sediment microbial communities from Neuse River Estuary, North Carolina, USA - SO4_4 | ecosystem: Environmental > Aquatic > Freshwater > Wetlands > Sediment | place: USA... | reverse complement strand
GCTGCACCTCCTGGAAAACGACGCGTGCGAATGCCTCAAGGAACTCGCCGCGCTCTGGAAAGACGGCTTCGTGCGCAACCGGGTCCGGCTGGAGGCGCAACTGCCGGCCCGGCTCGCGCCCTTTCGATTCGATTATCAGAAAGTGCAGCAGATCGTGGCCAATCTGCTGGACAACGCCATGAAGCACACGCCGGCGGGGGGCCAGGTAACGCTCGCCGCCGAGCCATACTTCTGGGAGCGGCGCACCGCCAGCGTTTCTCCCCACGTCGAGCGGCGGCGCGGCCGGCAGAACGGATCGAACAGCCTGCTGATTTCCGTGGCCGATTCGGGCCCGGGCATCGCCCCGGAGCACCATCAGGAAATCTTCGAGGATTTCATGCGCGTGGACCGCTCCTCGGCCGGCATGGGGCTGGGGCTGGCCATCAGCAAGCGGCTGGTCCAGGCGCATCGCGGTAAAATCTGGGTGGAGAGCGAGATCGGCAAAGGGTGCACGGTGAAGTTTGTGCTGCCCGCGGATCTGCAATAACACATCCGGGCAAACGAGGAAGAGCGAATGGCCATAGCCACGGAAGCAAAGGAACGGATTCTGGTGGTGGACGACGAGCCCAGCATCCGCAAGTACCTGCAAACCCTGCTCGAGGTGGATGGCCACGACGTGGACACGGTCACTTCGGGCAAAGCGGCTTTGGAACTGATCGGGCAGGGAGCGCGCCCCGACCTGATCATCCTGGACGTGCTTATGCCGGAGATGGACGGCCTGCAAACCTTGCAGCAATTGATGCAGGTGGACCCCCGGCTGAACGTGGTCATGCTCTCCTGCACGAATGAAGTCGCCACGGTGGTCGAGGCGATCCGCATGGGGGCCCAGGACTATTTGACCAAGCCGTTTGAAAAGTCGGAGCTGGATGCGGCCATGCTCAAGTGCCGCAAGAAGCGCGAGCTACGGGCGGAAAACAACGCCCTCCGCGAGTACGTGGAAAACCTGACCGAGGACCTTACCTTCCTGGCCGCCAGCCCGCAGATGGTGAAAATCCGGCAGCAGGTGCTGCAGATCGCTCCGGTGGACGTGCCCATCTTCATCTACGGGGAAAGCGGGGTGGGCAAGGAAGTGGTGGCCCGGATGATCCACCTGCGCTCGCCGCGCGCCGCCCAGCCCTTCGTCAAGGTGAACTGCGCCGCGCTGCCCAGCGAGCTGCTGGAGTCCGAGCTGTTCGGCTACGAGCAGGGCGCCTTTACCGGGGCGGTGCGGTCCAAGCCCGGCAAGTTCGAACTGGCCAGCAAGGGCACCATTTTTCTGGACGAAATCGCGGAGATGAGCCCGCAGTTGCAGGCCAAGATGCTGCACGTGCTGCAGGACCAGCAATTCTCGCGTCTGGGCGGGCGCGCCCTGGTGCACGTGGACGTGCGCATCCTGGCCGCCACAAACGTCAACGTGCGCGAGGCCATCCAGTCCGGACGCTTCCGCGAGGACCTTTATTACCGGCTCAATGTTTTCTCCATCCACGTGCCGCCCCTGCGCGAGCGCACGCCGGAGATTCCGCTCTTGTTCCGTCACTTCCTGGAGAAATACAGCGAGAAGTTCCAAAAGCGGCCGCATACCCCCTCCTCGCACCTGATGGAGGCGGCCATGCGCTACTCGTGGCCGGGAAACCTGCGGGAACTCGAGAACTTCGTGAAGCGCTACGTGATCATGGAAGACGACGAGTCCAGCTTCCGCGAACTGCTGGAGATCGCCGCCAGCCGCCAGCACCCGGGGGCGCCGGGGCAGGAGCCTCCTGTCGCGAAGGAGCAGGGATTAAAGGCTCTGGTGCGCAGCCTGAAGGCCGAAGCGGAAATGGAAGCCATCGCCGACGCCCTTGAGAAGACCAACTGGAGCAGGAAGGAAGCGGCGCGGCTGCTCGGTATCAGTTATAAGGCCCTGCTGTACAAAATGCGGCAGTTCAAACTGGATTCCGGACGGGCACCGCGCTCCAGCCCGGCCCCGGCCGGGAGCCGGCACGGGTGAGACAGGGATGAAAAGCCTTGCACATTCTGGGAACTTGAACTAGATAGGCGATGCCATGGATCAGACGGGGGGCGCCGACAAATCATGCGTTGGAGAGCATCTAGCCATCTGGTGTTGGACGAGTGATCCAAGACATAAACCATTCAAAGTGAAGGCATTTACCTTCTCTCCGTTGGCCACGGGTGTCTTGGGGACGGGGACAAGAATCAGAAGCGCGGTGCAGGCTGTGGCAGCGCACGAGGGGCGCCCGAGTCTGGCAGCGTGATTGCTGCCATCTAGCTGGCCTGGCCGTCGCTCGTGTCTGGACCTCTGGGGGAATGAAGATGACGGACCGCCGAGTAGCACGACGTTACGAACTCAATTTGCCCGTAGTGGTGCGTGCGGCTGCGGAGCGCAAAGCCGCCGACTCGCGGAACGGGCAGACGCGCGACATCTCGACGCGCGGCGTCTATTTCTTGATTGACCAGAACCTCGAGCCTGGTTCCACACTCGATTTCATGCTCACTCTGCCCGCGGAGATTACTCAGGGGACCGAGGTCTTCATCCACGCCCAGGGCAAAGTCGTGCGCGTGGAGAGAAGGCCGGGTGAAGAAGAGGAGCGGGTGGGAGTGGCCGCGGTCATCGAGAAGTACGACATCATCCGCGCGGAACCTGCGAACTCCTGAAGCCGGCCCGCGGGCACCCGAGCGATTGTGAATGAGCTGCTGCCGCCGTGTCTTCGCGCGGCCCGTGCGCGGCCGGAGAAAGCTATTGCGGGCGCCGCTCTCTCGTTTTAGTATTCACTGCAGTGCGCTCGCCCGCGGAGGTTGCCCTATGACGGTACGTGACCTTCTTGGTTCCCGCCAGGATGTTTATTCCGTTCGAGACGACGCGACGGTCCACGAGGTAGCGCTGTACCTGCGCGAGCGGCAGGTGCGCGCCGTGGGAGTGCTGGACCTGCACGGCCGCGTGGTGGGTGTGGTCTCGCAGGCCGACGTGTCCGACAAGGTGGCCGCGGAAAATAAATGCCCGGCCTGGATGCGCATTTCCGAAATTATGACGCGCAACCCCATCTCCGTTCCGCTGGATGCCGCGCTCGATGACTGCGTCCGGCTGATGGAGAAGCACGGCTTCTTCCACCTGATGGTGCTGGACGAGAAGGCCGGCTTCCGCGGCATGCTCTCCGTGCAGGACCTGATGCGCGTCATGGTGCGGGACCACAAAGAGCGCGCCGACCTTTTCGAAGCGATGATGTTCCCCCAGCACTGATCGTTCCCGGACATCCGCTTAGGGCGCCAGCTCCGCGTGCCGCGAGGCTCGCATACGCTATATCGCCCTTGATTCACTTCACTTCGGCGGGCGTAGCCGTTGCCGGTCCCTCGCCCACGATTTCCAGCACGGCTTCCACATCCTTCGCGCCGTCATAGTGGATCTGCTTGCCGAAGTGAGTCACAAACGTGCCCGCCGGCAGCGGCACGGTGCTCTCCGGATCGAATTTGCTGCCCGTGCCCACCCACCAGGTTCCCGAGAGAACGGTGATGAACCGGTCGTGCGGATGGAAGTGGGGATGGCTCATGTGGCCCGGAGTCCATTTCACCAGCATGATATAGAGACCCGGCTTGGCGGGATCGCCGAGCAGGACCGCCGATTCTACTCCCATGGGATCGCTGCTCCAGTGGATCTGGCCGGGCAGTTTGTAGGCCAGTGCAGCCGGGTTGAGGTCGGACGGTTTCGCCGCGCCGAGTGGCAACACGGCAGCGGCCAACAGGGCTGCCAACCACAAACGGCGAGAAAGGGAAGTAGTAATCATGTTCTCCTCCTGAATTGCTGACGCGAGTTCAGCAGCAGACTGCGCGCGCATCTTCCACCCAAAGCCGCCTCCGTGCAAATGCGCCGCTTCCGGCTCGCTGGCCCTGCTCGCGAGCCCCGGGAAGTTCCCACGGTCAGAAAAACGCTGACCGTGGCTACCCGATCCTGGTGCCCCTTCGTGAGTAATGAGTGGGAAGGACCGGCAGGTTTGTGCGTCCCGATAGCAGAACGCAGCCCGCCACCCGTGCCGCCGCGCCGCGGAGGATTGCTATACTAGCGCTGCTAGCGAAGCAGAGCGCAGCCAAGAGTGGCTGTGCCACTTGAAGCGAGATGCGCACCTACTGGCTGGAAAATTTCGGATGCCGGGCGACGCAAGCGGACGCGGCGGCGATCGAAGGCCAACTCATCGAAGTCGGCATGGCGCGCGTGCGCGCGGGCTCGGACGCCGACGTGGTAGTACTGAACACGTGCACCGTGACGGCGGCGGCCGACGCGCAGGCGCGGGAAGCCATCCGCCGCGTCCACCGGGAAAACCCGGCCGCGCGCATCCTAGCCACGGGATGCTACGCGCAACGCGCGCCGGAGGAACTGGCCGCGCTGCCCGGCGTCACCTGGGTGGTTGGAAATTCGCACCAGCGCCGGATCGGGGATCTGGTGGAGGACGCGGAAGAAGACGCCGGCAGGATGCCGGCGGTACGAAATGGAAGCTTTGTGCCGCTGGGAGTACTCGCAGGCGCGACGCCCATGGCACTCGCGCGCACCCCGAAAATCCTGACCGGCGATATTTTCGAGGCCGATGAAGTGCTCGTGGCGCCAGCCGCGGGAGGCGCGGGCCGCACGCGTCCCGTGCTGAAAATCCAGGACGGCTGCAACAATCGTTGCGCCTATTGCGTGATTCCCTTCGTCCGCGGCCGCAGCCGGAGCCTCGCGCCCGAGCGCGTGGTGCAGGAAGTCTGCGCGCTGGCCGCCGCGGGCGCGCGCGAGGTGGTGCTGAGCGGCATCAATCTGGGCGCGTACGGACGCGACCTCGCGCCGCGCGTTCCGCTCCGCGATTTGCTCGCCAGGCTCGTCGAGGAGACGCCCATCGAGCGGCTGCGGCTCAGCTCCATCGAGCCGATGGACGTGACGCTCGACCTCGTGGATCGGATGGCGCGCTCCGGACGCATCGCGCCGCATTTCCACGTTCCCCTGCAATCCGGCTCGGACCGCATGCTGGCCGCCATGCATCGCTGGTATCGCGCCGCGCACTACGCCGAGCGCATCCTGCGGGTCGCGGAGCGGCTGCCCGGCGCGGCCATCGGCGCAGACGTGATTTGCGGCTTTCCCGGCGAGACGGAAGAAGATCATCGGCGCACGCTCGAGTTCGTCGAACGCCTGCCGTTCACCTATCTCCACGTTTTTTCGTATTCCAGCCGGCCGGGGACCAAGGCTGCGGCGCTCGCGGAAGGTGTTGCGCCGGCTGAGATTCGCCGGCGCAGCCGCGCGCTGCGCGAACTCTCCGCGCAGAAGGCCGCTGCATTCCGCGCCGCGCAGGATGGCTCCCGGCATCGCGTGCTGACGCTGGAACGTACGGGAACCGATCCCAACGGGCGCGCCTGGACCGCCGCGCTCACCGGCAATTACCTGCACGTCGGCGTGGACGGCCACTGGCCCAGAAATTGTTGGCTCGATGTGTGCCTTGCTGCGGCCGGCGGCGAAATGCGCGGCCAAATCCAGAACGCTACGGGAGCCTGAAGCCTGGTGGAGGAGGAACGCCGCGCGCGTGCCGTGTCGCGCCGAAACCAGCTCGCCTCAATTTTCGAAAATCACTTCCGCCAGCGCCATGTCCCCGGCGTGCGTGATCGAAAGGGCGATGCTCGTTACGCCGAGCTGCGCCGCGAAGACGCCGGCCTGCCCGGCGAGCCGCAGCGCCGGTTTTCCGCCCGGCTCGCGCACCACTTCAATGTCCAGCCAGCGCACGCCGCGCCGCCAGCCCGTGCCGAGCGCCTTCATCGCCGCCTCTTTCGCCGCGAACCGCCCGGCGTAGCGTTCAAAGCGGTTCCGGTAACCCTCACAGTATTCGATTTCGGCGGGCGTAAACAACCGGTGGAGAAAATGGTCTCCGTAACGGCGGATGGCCGCTTCGATGCGGCTGATTTCCGCGATGTCAATGCCCAGACCGACGATCATGCGCCAACCTTAGCACACCGCCCCGTGGGACAGGCATTGTTGCTCGCCGGCATTGTCCGTTTTCGCGGACAGTGGTCGGGCGCCGCGCGCCAGGAGCGCCGTGTTATTCTTTCGAAAGCCTCCGGCATCGAGGAGAATCCGCTCATGGACGCAAAATCGGCGGCTCGAGAACGATTCAACTCCTCCCGCGACGCGCTCGTCGCGCTCAGCCACCGCATCCACGCCCACCCCGAGCTGGGCTTTGAGGAAGAGCAGGCCTCCTCCTGGCTTTGCGACTCGCTGGACGCCGCCGGCTTCGCGGTGGAAAAGGGCATTTGCGATCTTCCCACGGCATTTCGCGGCCGCGCAGGTTCCGGCCCATTGCACGTCGGCATCTGCGCCGAATACGATTGCCTGCCCGGCATCGGCCACGCCTGCGGCCACAACATCATCGCGGCCTCGGCCATCGGCGCCGCGCTGGCCGCGGCCAAAGTGGCGGACGAGGTAGGCCTTACCGTCAGCGTCATCGGCACACCGGCCGAAGAAGTGGGCAACGCCAGCGGAAAAATTCTGTTGCTCGAGCGCGGCGGCTTTGAGGGCATCCACGCCGCCATGATGGTGCATCCCGCGCCCTTCGACATGCTGCGCGCAAAAATCATCGCCGCTTCCATGTTCGAAGTGCATTGCACCGGGAAGGAGTCCCACGCCTCGGCCTTTCCGGAGCTGGGCGTGAACGCGGCCGACGCGCTGACCATCGCACAAACGGCGCTGGGCCTGCTGCGCCAGCACATTCGCTCGACGGACCGCATCCACGGCATTGTGACCAATGGCGGCGCGGCTCCCAACGTCGTTCCCGCGCACACCTCCGCCCGCTACATCATTCGTTCCGAGACGCTCGATCAGCTTGCCGAATTGCGGCCCAGGGTTTACCACTGCTTCGAGGCCGGGGCGCTGGCCACCGGCGCGACCCTGGCGATCACCGGCGGCGACAAGCCTTATGCCGAGATGCGCCACCACGAGGCCATGGCCGCGCTTTACCGCAAGAATTCCGAGGCGCTGGGCCGGGCGTTCCCCGATCTCGGCGAGTGGGAGACGCGGCCCACCGGTTCCACCGACATGGGCAACGTCTCTCGCATGATGCCGTCCATCCATCCCATGATCGGCATCCATTCGCTCCCCGCCGTCAACCACCAGCCGGAGTTCGCCGCGCACTGCGTGACTCCCGACGCGGACAGGGCGCTCGTGGACGGCGCCCTGGCCATGGCCTGGACCTGCATCGACCTGGCCAGCGACCTCGATGTGCGGGAAAATCTGATGTCCCGGCGATGACGGCGGCTCGCGATGAACTGCGCCGTTGCTGGCGGGTTTCAGGGCTGTTCACCTGCGCGATGCGGGCAGCCAAGCCCTGGAGTGGATCCGTCCCGACCCCTCTGGGAATTGCACATGGATCACGCGCTTCCTCGATGCGGCGCGCTGACGCCCTGCCGATCCGAGGAACTCTCCGCCCACCCGGTTTATACTGATGTGTGCACCGCATGAAAAAACTGCGCAAGCCTTTCCGGGGCACCCGCCGGCGGCGCGCCGCGGATCGCGTGGGCGGTGACGGAGCCGGCTCCGGCTGGCACGCCGCGCGCTCGGGCCGTCTCACTCTGCTGCGCGCAACTGCTCTTGAGCATCTCCACTGGCTCGTCCACGGATTCAGTACCCGCACCGGCGGCGCGAGCCTGCTGGGGGAAGCTCGGGTCCTGAATCTCGGCTCGACGGAATGGGACACCACGGAGGCCGTCCAGGCCAACCGTGCAACCTTCCTGCGCGCCCTGGGGGCGGGGCGCGCCTGGCTGGTCACGCAGCGCCAGTGCCACACCGACCTGATCCATCGGGTGGACACGGTCCCCGCGCATCCTCCGCGCGGCGACGCACTGATGACCCGCGCGCCGGGGCTGCTGCTCGCCGTGAAGACCGCCGATTGCGTGCCCATCCTGCTGGCCGACCGGCGGAATCGCGCCGTCGCAGCGGTGCACGCCGGCTGGCGCGGGACGCTGGCGCGCATCGCGGAAAAAACGCTGGGCCGCATGAAAATGGAGTTCGACACGCGCGCCGAAGACGTGGTGGCCGCACTCGGTCCCGCCATCGGGGGCTGCTGCTACGAGGTCGGCCCCGAGGTGGCCCAGGCGTTTGCCGCGCAATTCGCCGATGCGCGGGAATGGTTCGAGGGACCATTCGACCGTCTGGCCGGCGGCCACGACCCTGCGCCCTTTCCGTGGCTCTCGATGACTCCCCCGGGACACGACGTGCCCGCTCCGCGCGTGCATTTGGACCTGAGCGCGGCGAATCGCCACCAACTGGAAGCCGCGGGCGTTCCGGCCGCGCAGATCGTTTCCAGCGCGCTGTGCACCGCCTGCCGCACGGATCTCTTCTTCAGCCATCGCCGCGAACGAGGCCGCACCGGCCGGCTGATGGCGGTCATCGGCATCCACGAATAGGCCCATTGCGCGGGGCCGCGGGCCGAGCGTACTTTCTTCGTGGTTTCCAACCGGCATCCTTCGCACACGGGGTGGCTTCCATGGCCGAAACAGAATTTCGATCCGCGGAGCGCGCACAGCAAAGCGTTCTGGCGCGCTTCGAGAAAACGTGCCTGCTGTGGCTCGCCGCGCACCTGCCTCGGTGGGTCAGCTCCGACGGCCTCACGGTTCTCGGGCTGTTGTCCATGCTGGGCGCGGGCCTCTCCTACTGGCTCGCCCGCGAACATCGCGTCGGCCTGCTGCTGGTAATTCTCTGCCTGGCGATCAACTGGTTCGGCGACAGCCTGGACGGCACGCTGGCGCGCTTCCGCAATCAGCCGCGCCCGCGCTACGGCTTCTACGTGGACCACGTGGTGGATACGTTTGGTGCGCTTTTCCTGCTCGGCGGCCTGGCCCTCTCCGGCTATATGAGCCTGCTGGTGGCCGCGGGCCTGCTGATCGTCTACTACATCCTCTCCATCGAGGTTTACCTGGCCACCTACACGATCGGCACGTTTCACATGTCGTTCGGCGGAATCGGGCCGACGGAGCTCCGCATCCTGCTCTCCGCCGGCAACCTGGCGCTCTACTTTTATTATCCGCGCGTGCCTCTGGTGCACATTCTCGATGAGGTGTGCCGCCTGTTCGACGTGGGCGGCGCCATCGGCATGGCGGGAATGTTGCTGATGGCGCTAGCCGCCACGGCAAAGCACATCGCGCAGCTCTACCGCGCCGAGCCGCTACAATAACGGTTGCCGCAGCAGTGGCAGCTGTGTCTTGAGGTGCTTGCCTGACAGCTCTTCTCCGGTTATACTTCTGGTATGAAAATTGCCGTTTCTATCCCCGACGACGTTTTTGACGGGGCCGAGCGTCTGGCGAGGCGCACAAAGAAATCGCGCAGTCGGCTCTACAGTGATGCCTTGCGGGAATACTTGGCCCACCACACGCCCGAGGAGATTACCGAGGCGATGAACACGGTCTGCGCCGAAATCGGCGAAGAGAAAGACCCGTTCCTTTCTTCCGCTGCCCGTCGCATTCTGGAGAACATCGAGTGGTAATCGCGCAGGGCGAGGTTTGGTGGGCAGATTTGCCCCCGCCAACAGGCTCGGGGCCGGGGTTCCGAAGGCCCGTCGTGGTTGTCCAGAGCGATGCCTTAAATCGGAGCCACATCAGGACAGTCGTGTGCGTTCCGCTTACGGCCGATCTCAAGTGGGCTCAGGCCCCGGGGAATGTTGCGCTTTCCGCCCGCGTGACCGGGTTGCCTAAGGATTCAGTGGCGAATGTATCTCAGATCGTCAGCCTCGATAAGGGACTCCTCACCGTTCGAGTCGACAGGCTGCCGCGCGCGATGCTGGACTTGATTCTCTCCGGCATTAGCATCGTTCTCGCCAAGTAGTCTTGATGTCGCCAACCGTTCTGGCGCACCCCCGTGCTCATGCGCGCGAGCCGATCGCCGATTCGATCACCGCAAGCTGCCCGCAGGCCGCGAAAATATCCTGCCCGCGCGAGTAGCGCACGAACACGGGCACCTGCTTCTCCGCCAGGATGCGCCGGAATTCCTCGACGGCCGCGGCCGCGGGCGGGCGATAGGGCAGTTCCCCTGGATTCCACGGGATCAGGTTCACCTTCGCGCGCAGGTTCGAGAGGAGGCGCACCACGCGCCGCGCATCTTCCGGTGCGTCGTTCACGCCGCCCAGCAGCACGTACTCAAACGTGAGCCGTTCCCACGGCCGCAGCGGGTAGCGCCGGCAGGCCTCCAGCAACGCGGCGATGGGGTACTTGCGGTTAATGGGCATGATGGCGTCGCGCTGCGCATCGTTCGACGCGTTCAGCGACACGGCCAGCTTCGGCCGTATTTTTTCCTGCGCCAACCGTTCGATGCCCGGAACGATGCCGCTGGTGGAAAGCGTGACGTGGCGCGGCGCCAGCCCCACCGCGTTGGCGTCGAGCAGGATCCGCACCGCGGCCATCGTCGCGTCATAATTCAGCAGCGGCTCGCCCTGGCCCATCAGCACCACATTGGTGCGCGGCGCCAGCCGCTCGCGGTTTTCCTCCAGCGCCACCAGCACCTGCCCCACGATTTCCCCCGCCGTCAGATTGCGGAGCAGGCCGAGCGTGGCCGTCAGGCAGAATTTGCAGTCCACCGCGCAACCTGCCTGCGTCGAGATGCAAATCGTCTGCCGGCCCTCCGACGGCATAAAAACCGCCTCGACGGTAGCCCCGCGCCCCGCGTCGGCCCCATCTCCAGCAAGAAGGCCTTCCGCCCCCGCTCCCAGCGGCAGCAAATAGCGCACCGCGCCGTCGGCGGAATGATATTTCCGCGCCACCCGCGGCAGCGTGATGGACGCTTCCCGCGCCAGCCGCTCGCGCAGCGCCGCGGGCAGGTTGGTCATGGATGCAAAATCGAACCGGTGCTCGGCATACAGCGCGTGATACACCTGCGCGCCGCGATAGGCGGGCTCGCCGAGCGAGGCCATCCATTCGCGCAATTCCGCCGGTGATTTTCCCAGGAGTTCCATGAGGATCTCTGGGCGCCTGCGCCCCGTTCGAATGGTAGCACGCGCGGAATTAGCCGATCCTGCGATGAAGGTTCGAGTGAAAGAGCGCAGCCAAGAGTGGCTGCGCCACTGACGCGGCTTTCCGTTATACTCAGGGCGTATCCGCCCTCTGTCGGAGGATGCCATGGAGCAACTGCCTGTCGGCGAATGGGTCCGCCAGCTCAACGGGATCGAGAAGGCCAAATTCACGGTGGAAAACGTGTTCGGATTCTGCCAGGCGCGCGGCGTCGAAGCGGGTACGCTCGAGCCGTTCCTGCATTGGGACCCCTGCTGTTACACCCGGAACCTGATCTTCAAGTGCGAACTCTTCGAAGTGATCGCCATCTGCTGGCAGATCGGCCAGTTGAGCCGCATTCACAATCACCGCGGCCAGAACTGCTGGATGTCCGTCCCCATCGGCAAATTGAAGGTGCAGAACTTCCGCGTCGAGGTCACTGACCGCGCCAAGCAGGCCTGCCACATGGTCCCCACGGACTCCTTTGTGATGGATCCCCTGCACCCCGCCGCAGTCAATCCCCTCGAGCCCGTGCATCAGGTGCTGAATCTGCCGGAATACAACGAGCGGGCGGTGAGCCTGCACATCTACTCGTACCCCTACGACAGTTGCGAGATCTATTCCGCCGACAAAGGCACCTACATGGACGTCCCGCTCTACTACACCAGCGAATACGGAAAACTTCCGGCCGCGGTGAAGGGCTCCTGAGCCGGCTCCTTGCGCCGCGCATCACCGCGCGGGGATGAATTCCCGTACCACCCGGCGGTTGTGCAGCCAGGCAATCGTATTCTCGAACAGAAATAGAAAGATTAAGAAACCCACTGCAATCGCGGCGCTCTCCGCCGTTGTGGGCGGCTCCCCGCGCTTGGGCGTCGGCGGCGCGATTACGCCCAGAGCATATAAGCTGTACAAGACAATATCCACGATGAGAAAGCAATCCACAATGGCGTGAAGGACGCCCGGCACTCCCCAGCCGGTGTAAAGATACCCGCCACCCGGCAGCAGGTAATTCCTCCAGAGCAACGTCTTCTCGTCCTTGAATGGCAGCCGGCACCCGCCGCACTCGTACACTCGCGGCTGGAGCTGTTGGGAGCAGTCGGGACACAGGGGAACCATCCCTTGCGCCGCCGTGGTTTCGCCCGTCCCAGTGGAAAGCAGCGCGGGCAGCAGGAGTTTCAGTTTTTTCGCCCCTTGCGAAGTGAGGCGCCAGTACCTTTCCTTCCGCCCGTTGCGGTATTTCAAGATGAGCGTGCGGGAGAGCCAGCCCTTCACTTTCGCCTCGGCCACGTCGCCCCACCGTACCGCCATCACTCCGCGAATCCAGGTCCAGCCGCCGAACGCTTTGCCCCGCACGCGCATGCGAAGCAAGCGCCGGTTCGTGACGACGAACACGATGCTATGCATGGCATTCGCGTACCATCCGAGCGTGAGTTGTTCGAGGGCGCTCAGCGGGGCGATGGCGCGCGTCACGTACAACACGGTTTCCTGCGGTTCGAGCAGGCGCAGGAGAACGCCCTGCAATCCCTCTAACGCCTTCTCCGCTTGTTTCCGCAGTTTGGGTTTCCCTTCTCCTTTGTGGTTCGTAAACAGGAGATCCTCGCGCACGGCAATGCCGGCGATGGTGCTCGTGCGCGGAGCCTGGTTCGGATGAATCGCGGGAAGCGTGGACATGACGATTCTCCTTTGCGCAGAGAGAAGGGAACCCCGGAGTGGGCCCATCTAACCAGCCGTCGAATCTGAAGTCAAGGCCGCGGCACGCGCCGCCGCGCCCGGGCACTCGCGCCCTCCGCCCCTGTACCCGCCTGGCAGCACCGCCCATTGCCGCGGCTCCGTTCCCCCGCGAAACCCGGCTAGAATGGAGACGTGATTCGCCGCGCCGCGTCTCCGCCGCCGCCGGGGGAGCGCCGGAAGCCGGATGAGTGAGCAACGCCACATCGAGCGGGAAGTCCTGCCCAACGGCCTGCTGGTCATCACCGAGGCCATGCCCCAGGTGCGTTCCGTGGCCTTGGGCATCTGGGCGCGCTCCGGCTCGCGCAGCGAGCCCTCCGAACTCTCCGGGATCGCCCACTTTATCGAGCACATGCTCTTCAAAGGCACGGAGCGCCGCACCGCGGAGGACATCGCGCGAGAAATCGAACGTCTGGGAGGCTTCCTGGACGCTTTTACCGCGAAGGAAATGATCTGCCTGAATTCGAAAGTGCTGGACGAGCACGTGCCGCAGGCCTTCGCCATCATGGCGGACATGGTGCTGCGCTCGCGCTGCGCCGCGGAAGACGTCGCCAGGGAAAAAGGCGTCATCCTCGAAGAGCTCAAAATGGAGCAGGACAACCCCGAATACCTGGTGAACGAGATTTTTTCCCAGAACTTCTGGCGCAACCACGCGCTTGGCCGCCCCATCCTGGGCACGCGCCGCACCGTGCGCCGGTTCGACAGCGCCAAGTTGCTCGCCTGCTACCGCGACTGGTTTGCTCCCGCGAATCTGCTGGTCAGCGCCGCGGGCAATCTGAAGCACCGGGAGATTCGCGATCTCGTGGCGCACGAATTCGGAGCCAGCCGCGGCGGCCGCAGGCCCGGCCCGCGCTCCGCGGAGGCGCCCCCGGTTCCCCGGGCGCACATCACCACGCGCACCAAGAAGGGCCTCGAGCAGGTGCAGATCTGCCTGGGCGTGCCCTCCTGCCCCGCGGCGAGCGACCGGCGTTACGCCCTCTCCGTCTTGAACTACGTGCTCGGCGGAGGCATGTCCTCGCGCCTGTTCCAGAACATCCGCGAGCAGCAGGGACTGGCCTATTC
>Ga0187819_10001129_pt1 | contig 13804 bp, 15 predicted proteins | sample NC_wetland_sal_i_15_FD_132411 | JGI IMG/M metagenome (GOLD analysis project Ga0187819, IMG submission 132411) | Wetland sediment microbial communities from Neuse River Estuary, North Carolina, USA - SO4_4 | ecosystem: Environmental > Aquatic > Freshwater > Wetlands > Sediment | place: USA... | reverse complement strand
GTTCACCGATAACACGTATCTGTCGCAGCTGGTGCGTATCCAGACCGAGCGCGGCCAGCATGTCATTGACACGGGCGTCTACGGCTTTGTTCGCCACCCCATGTATCTTGGGGCATGTCTAGTGTTCGTTGGTGGCGCGTTGCTGCTCGGCTCCGTTTGTGGCCTTCTTGTAGCCCTAGCCGAGATCCTGTTGCTCGTGCTGCGGATCTTTGGCGAGGAAAAGCTGTTGGCACGCGATCTCGAAGGCTACCGGGCCTATCGCGAGAAAGTGCGGTACCGCCTTATGCCGCACGTCTGGTAAGCACCCCATCAGCTGATCCCCGCTCTCGATAAGCAAGTGTGGGCGGTATGCACTTCACCGACTGTCCGACAACGCGGCGGACGAACGCTTTCTCCATTTCCAACTTAGGCAGAACACCTCGACGGCGATGCGCAACGCACGCGAACCGAGGAGCGAAGAGAGATCCCTCGGCTCGTCCCGCATGCGCGGGACTCGCTCGGGATCACAAAGCGCCGTGGGGACGCCCCGGGGCTGCCAGGAGCACCGTCGAGCGCCTCGCTTCAGGTATCACATCGCCTGATTCCTATGATCTTCAGTCTTTTTCGGTGGGCCATTGCCGCCGGGCAAAACGAAGTCAACAAAATACGCTATTCGCTTATCGCCACGCCGTTAAAAGCGGCAACGCCGATAGAGTTTGAAGTCGCCACAGGTGTGAGGTCGCCATAGGCGTCGATAGCGAACACCGCAACATAAGCGTTGGTGCCAGCCGTGTAAATGACAGCGAGCCACTTGCCATCACGCGACACCGTTATGTCCGTGGGCACGCCTGGCACGGGCACTGATTTGTAGAACACCCCGCCTTGGCCATCGCTGAAGAATATGGAGATAGCCTGACCGGGGGAATTACCCGTGTACCAAGCGCTCCCCGGGCCTTTGGCCACCCAGCAGGGGGCGTTAGAGGGATACGGAGGCGTCGGTCCAACGATCGGGAAAACGTCGCGGTTCTCGTCCACGATTGCGAAGCTGTCGGGACTGTGGGCCGGAGTGAACCCCAAAATGTTTCCCCAGAACGCGGCCCCGAGCGGGACGCTGTTCGCGTTGCTGGGGAGTGTTACTGTGGCACTCGTCCCGCTGAGCGCCCCTTCATCCTGCGTGAGCGGGAGTTGAAGGACGGATCCTGAGGTTAGCGTGACAGCTGCCCAGTTCTTGGAGACCGCTATCTGCGCAGCGGAAGGATCGGAGAGGCTGACAACGGTTCCATCCACATTGCCGGATGGCCACGCATGACTCTCGGCACAATTGGTCCCGACGACGAAGAGATGTTCCTTGGTCAACGCGACAGAATCGGGCTTCACGCAGTCCGGCGCCAGATTGATCGTTCTTCCGATACTAATGAAATCGTCATACCGAACCAGCTGGCTGACGCTATTTGATCCGTAGTTCGCTACTGCGCCAAGATCGTCCTTGAACTGCAGAATTCCGGCGTTCGTGCTCGCGCCGCCCTTACCGCCCGTGGGCAACGTGCCCGCCAAAGATAGCGAAGGCGTCCCCTCAGTATCCAGCTTGAACACGACGACAGCATTGCCGCTTGGGTTATTCGTACTCGTGAGTACGAACACGCTGCGTTCCTCCTGGCCTGCAACCGCCAGCGCGGTTGTGAGAAATGTGGCCGCCAGCATAACGCCGGCTCGCCACAGATAGGACTTTTGGAACCTTTCAAAATTCATCCCGATCTCCTTAGAGTTTGTGGTGAACGCGTGCCCCGGCCACGACCTTCGAGACTCGTTAACCGGAGCATGTTCACAGGTGGGTATTCGATTTGAGGCGGTAAAAAGTTACGATTTGGTGGCGTGGCGGCCTGAAGTTAAGAAATTTTCAAATTGAAGGCGACAGCGTAACTTTCTGGCGCTCCCCAGCGAATACTCTTAGACCGGACGGAGATGGGTCTGCCGGTGTGGGCTTGATGACAGGATGCGGTTTGCACGAACACGGCCGTACAGATAAAGATTAGACGAAGACTATCCATCTCATGTGCCCCAACAGCAATCTGGAGATGTTGATGGCCCGCTATCAAGAGGGCGATTTCGCCGCGGCCACGGTCCTAATCGAGGGCATTAGCCCGCAACTACATCGGTTTTTTGTTGCGCAATTTGCCAGCCGCACCGATGCGGATGATCTGCTGCAGGAAACCTGGCTTCGCATTCACAGAGTGCGGCACACCTATCGACCGGGCGAGCCGGTGCTGCCATGGTTTTATGCAATTGCCCGGCACGTTCGCGTAGACCACTATCGAAAGACAATGAGGACCAGGGCCCACGAGCAGAGACTGGAGGGAATCTCCGCTGCAGCGGCGACTGCTTCGGGTAAATCGGGGCAGGCCGATGACTTGGGGGATCTGTTGGCACCCCTTCCGGAAAGCCAGAGGGAGGTGGTTGAGATGTTGAAGGTGGCAGGGATGTCGTTGGAGGAGGTAGCACGCGCCACGTCATCGAGCGTGGGATCGGTGAAGCAAAAAGTGCACAGGGCGTACAGGAAGTTGAGGGAAACGATGAACGCGATGGGAAGCGGGAAAGGGCAGGGCGGAAGGCAATCGTGACTGATAGAGAGATTGACGAAGCCCTGGAGAGAATTGCGCAGACTCCGCATGAACTTGAGTCCGCGTTACTCGGACGCATTGCCGACTCGATCAAGTCGTCGTTGCGGCCCGTGCGGCCGCTGCTGCCGACATGGATTTTGGCATGCGGCTTGGCTCTCATCTGCGTGGCCGTTGCTCTAGCAGGAGCAGCCCGAGCAGGATTCTACGGAATTGAAAAGATGGGTTTATTGCAGCGAGCGCTGATCTTTCCGATGCTAGGAATCCTCGTATGGGTGGCAGGAACTGAGTTCGTCAATGAAATGATTCCGGGTAGTCGTCGCAGGCTCTCTCCGGGCGCGCTTTTGGCAATGGCCAGCGTGGTGTTAGTTGGTGTGTTCGCGCTGCTGTTCCGCGATTACCGAACCGAGCACTTCATCTCTGCCGGTATCGTGTGCTTGCTGACCGGCCTTCTTCATGCCGTTCCCGCTGCGTTGCTCTGTTGGTTGGTGCTCCGGCGCGGCTTCGCGGTGAATTCAGTGCATGCCGCGTTGGTGGCAGGCACACTTGCGGGTATGGCCGGCGTGGGAGTGCTGGAGCTGCATTGCGCGAATTTTCAGGCCCTCCACGTACTTGTATGGCACACCGCCGTAGTACCTTTGAGTGGCGCGGCAGGGGCATTAGTGGCGTGGGCGCTGCGTCTCCGCATCGGCTCTAGCGGTCGTGAGCGCCGTGTTCCTCAATGAACCCCTAAAAGCCGTGCCATGACTTTCTGACTCACGACACGAGGAAATCGTGACTCGAGCATGGCACGGCCTGCGCGATTCGGTGCGCCCATGATCTCATTGGCTTTGTGACTTTTCCCGCTTCCATCCCTCGATGAGTGAATCCGGTCCTACGCATAAGGCATCGTATTGTTTTACACTGGAGCGGCCCTGCTCGACCTCCCGTTTCTAGCCCATGGCAGACAGCCCTGAGATCGCCAGAAACGTGCCCGCGACTGCCGGCCTCGCGGACGTGGCAACGTCCCCAGCCGTCGAGTGGCGGCCCCGATTCAATCCCTGGTTGATTGCGGTTGCGGTGGCGATGGCCGCCTTCATGGAGGTGCTTGACACGAGCATCGCCAACGTCGCGCTCCCCTACATGGCAGGCAGCCTCGGGGCGAGCAACGATCAGAGCACCTGGGTGCTCACTTCCTATCTTGTGTCGAACGCGGTCGTGCTGCCGATCAGCGGATGGTTTGCCAGTACATTCGGCCGCAAGCGCTTCTTCATGATCTGCCTGGTGGTTTTCACTCTGAGTTCCCTGCTGTGCGGGATCGCGCCGAGCCTCGGGGCCATCATTCTGTTTCGAATCCTGCAAGGCGCGGGGGGAGGCGGACTTCAACCCATGGCGCAAGCGATCCTGGCGGACACATTCCCTCCCGAGCAGCGCGGCTTGGCCTTCGCGCTCTACGGCGTGACAGCCATTGTTGCGCCAACCATCGGACCCACACTGGGGGGATGGATCACCGATAACTATACGTGGCGCTGGATTTTCTTCATCAATTTACCGGTCGGAATCCTGACATTGTTCCTGGTGTACCGACTGGTCGATGACCCGCCCTGGGTAAAGCGCGCCAAGGGCGCAGGGATAAAATTCGATTACATTGGCTTTGCGCTGCTCGCTCTGGGCGTCGGCGCCCTGCAAGTAATGCTGGACAAAGGGCAGGAGGATGACTGGTTCGGGTCGCGTTTCATAGTGACACTCATCATCCTGGCGACGGTCGGGCTCATTTCATTCGTGCTGTGGGAGTGGTTTTACGACAAACCGATTGTAGACGTGCGACTCTTCAAGAATCTGAACTTCCTGGGCGCGAATGGCATGTTCTTCGTCCTGGGCGTCTTGTTGTTCGCCAGCCTGGTGATGATGCCTCTGTTTTTGCAAACACTGTTGGGGTATACAGCGGAGTCGGCCGGTTTAGTGCTTTCTGGAGGCGGTCTTCTGCTGCTGTTCCTGATGCCCGTGGCGGGAATACTATCGTCTAAAACACAGGCGCGCTATTTGGTTGCGTTTGGGTGGCTGACTCTGGCGATTGGAATGTACGTTTCCAGCCTGAGGCTGGATCTTCAAATCAGCTTCGTAAGCGCCAGTTTGCTGCGTATGGTACAGGTGTTTGGGCTGGGTTTTCTGTTCGTGCCGATCAACCTGGTGGCATTCGTGGGGATGCCGCTGGAGAAGAGCGGGAGCGTGGCGGGGATTGTCAACTTCATGCGGAACATCGGGAGCAGCGTAGGGACGTCGATGGTCACGACGCTGATAGCGCGGCGATCGCAGGTCCATCAAGTGTTCCTTGCGGGGCACGTCACACTGGGACAGCCTGGTGTGGGCGGCGCAACCGCCTTTCTAGCTGCCCACCTGGCCGCCTCCGGAGTGCAAGGGGAGCGCGCGGCGAGGGAAGCGTATGCGCTGCTCTATCAGACGGTGATAGGCCAGGCGACCACACTGGCCTACGTCGATACGTTCCTCGTACTAGCGGCGGGCTCGGCAATCCTGTTTGTGCTTTCCTTCGCATTGAAGAAGAATCAACCTGGTGCCAGCCGTGTGGTGGCGGAATAGCAGGAGAGGCGCGGTAATGAAAAGTGGAACTGTCGCACTGTGACGCGACCAGACAGGTTTTGAAAGGAGGCCCCATGATCCGAGTGATCACCATCGAGCGCGAATACGGTAGCGGCGGCGCGGATATTGCGAGGAAACTGGCGGAGCGCCTCGGCTGGAGACTGTGGAACCAGTCGCTGACCAATGAAATCGCGCGGCTGATGGAGTGCGATTGCGGCGCGGTGGAGAAACATGAGGAGAAGAAGGATCCGTTGTACTACCGGCTTCTCAAGGGCTTCCTGCGGGGTAGCTACGAAGGGAGCGTTCAGGCTCCGCAAGCGAAGATCGTCGATACCGATTGCATCCGGGAGGTGGCAGAACGTGTGGTGAAGAGCGCCGCGGAGAGCGGAAACTGCGTCATTGTGGGGCGCGGGTCAGCTTACTACCTGCAGGGCCGCGGCGATGCGTTCCACGTATTTGTCTACGCCCCTTTCAAAGAGAAAGTGCGGCGGCTGCGCGCCGGGGGAAGAAGCGAGAAGGAAGCGACGGAACTTGCGGAGAGCGTGGACCGCGACCGGGCCGCCTTCATCCTGGAGTATTTCGGCGTTGAATGGCCGGGCCGGCACCGCTTTCACCTGATGATCAACTCGACGATGGGTGAGGAAGCGGTGGTGGAAACAATCCTCAACAGTATCGCCACATTCGAGAAGCAAAGGACGGGATATACGCCTGCGGTCCCGCAGTCGCAAGCATCGTAAGTGCCGGCCTCGAGTGATCAAACCACGGGCTTCCTGATGTCGATCTTTGACGTGAGTGTCTGTTGAACGCGGACATATTGACGGTCAGGAGAGCGGCGCGCCGGCATTTTATCGCGGCGCTGGGTGGGCGGACTGCGGAATGGCGCGCTCGGCTGGAGCGCGCTGTCCCAGTATTCCCAAGCGTGCGCGCCCGAGGTCTCGTGATACTCGTAGGCGATTTTCCGGGAGGAAAGTTCGCGGACGAATACGCGATTCGTGTCCAGGAAGAAATCGGCGGTGCCACAGGCCAAGTAAAAATATGGGTAGGGAGTCTGGTGGGGAGCATCAAGCAGCAGGAACACGTCATTTTCGGCTCGGGTGCGATTTCCTTCCGAGCCAAATACTTCGAGCAGCTTGGCGCGAAATTCCGGCCTGAGCGCGTCGAGGTTTTGGGCGGCATTCAATGCGCCGCTAAGACTGCCCGCGAAGGCGAACAGATCAGGGTACTTGAGGGCCAGTTTCACTGCAGCGTAACCGCCCATGGAGAGCCCCGCTACCGCGCGCGCGGATCTGTCGCGCATGGTCTGATATTTGGCATCGACTTCAGAAATGAGGTCCTTGGCGATGTAATCTTCGAACTTGTCTGCCGGAACGGTCGCAGAATTGGTGTACCAGGAGTCGTCGGCATCCGGCATGACGATCAAGAGCCGCAAGTCTCGCGCGTAATTTTCCAAACCTGTTCTCGTGTCCCAGTTGAGGTAATCGCCATATAGCCCATGGAGGAGGTAAAGGACCGGGAATCTGCCGCCTTTTTCGTAATCGCGCGGAAGGAGCACGCGGTAGTGCATGTCGCGCTGGAGAGAGGCGCTATGAAAGAGCGCGTCCGTGGCCCATGAGCCTCGAGCGCCGACGGCCACAGGAGCCGGATTCTGCTGCGCCAGGGCGAGCCCGCGGCTTACGAACGCTGAGACACAGCAAAACAGGATGATTCTCATGCGCGGCGTGTTGGCGTCGCGTTTTCGATTCGCGGCTACAGCTTCCGGCTGGGGGTCGGCTCTCATTGCGGAAGGTCGAGAGACACAAATCTGGGGCGGTAGATGTTCATGTCGACGACAACTTTGGCGACGACCATCGAATTGCAGGCGTAGGTCATGGCGATGCTGGTTTCGGCGAATTCGATATGTTCCTTCACCGCGTAGCAGAACGTATCTTTGTCGAATCCCGGATTTTGCGGATTCATCTCGGGAAACTCATAGGCTGTGCGGGGGGTGGACCATGGGCCGACGGGTGAATCCGCCAGCCTCTCGACTGCTCGCCGAGAAGGGAATTCAGGGCCTGCCGAGAGGGCGATCCATTTGTGAATGGAAGGATGATAGCGCACGGACATTTCGCTGATGGGCTGATCGATTACATGCATAGCGTCCGCGCCGGGTAAGCCTGGCGTCCAATGGCTGTCGTTTCTGAGATACTCCCAATTGCCGGAAGGATCGGCCAGTTTGTCTTGCGGCAAACGCATGGCAGTCATATAGCCATGCCCTTCGCTTTCGCTAACCTGCGTGTACCAGATAAGGTGGTTGCCGTCAGGGATGATGGAGATGCCCGCCCACAAATGGGCGTCAGTGAGGTCTCGAATGCTGACGTGCCAGCGGTCGGGTGGCGCCTGCGGATTGGTTACTGCAGCGAGTTTGGTGCCTGCGATTTCAAATCCAAAGACGTCCTTGGGACCTGCACCTGGCTTGTTGCGAACGGCGAGCAGGGACACGTACAAAGTTTTGCCAGCCAGAAAGCCGTCCAGAGGCCAGTACCATAATTCGTCGGTGCCTGTGTCGAAGAACGAACGCGGTTTCGGATTCGCTGGATTCCGCCAGAAATAGCGCATGGTGCAGGCTGCGCCGGGCCGACAAATCGAAAGGCCGACACTGTTTCGAACCATGGTCTTAGCTTGGCTGCGCAGCGTCGTTGCGCTAGTCCCCACGAACGTATCGCCGAGAAGCCACAAGCTTTTGTGGGGAGCAAGCGCGATGGAGTAGGCATCATCGGCGCCGAGCCAGCCTTGGGTATAGCTGAAATCGGGAAAGGGGGAGATGAGGCTTGGCGAAGGGCGAGTTTCGGGGCCCGAGGGTTGTGCCAGAAGCGGCGTCATCAATGCCATCAACAGGAGCGCCAAAAGGGTGCGTATGGTCATCGTCGTAGTCGAATGGCAGCCAAAGTAACACAAAGAGCGATCGTATGTGGAGCAAACAATCCAGATGCAGTTGCGTGGAACTGCGGTAGGATACGCTCAATCATTTGCCGGCGGAAGCGCGTGCGACAGCCGATGAGTTGGGATCGATCATCATGAGGGACTTTGAATGACGGACTTCGAAGGCAAGGTGGCGCTGGTTACGGGCACAACCGGAATTGGGCGTGCGATCGCGGAGCGTTTTGCGCGGGGCGGCGCGGCAGTGGTGTGCTGCGGGATCGATCGCGCGGCGAACGAGGCTCTGGCACGGCATGCCGAGCGTCAAGGGCTGAATCTGAACGTGCAGGCTTGCGATGTAGCGGATGCGGATGCGGTGCGCTCGATGGTCGCGTCGACCGTTGACCAGTTCGGCGGTTTGGACATTATCGCGAATGCGGCGGCAATCCATCCTTTCGGGAATGTCGTGGAGACGGATCCGGAGAATTGGAACCGGTGCATGGCGGTGAACGTTGGCAGCGTATTTCTGTTGGCTCATTTCGGCATACCGGAGATGAAGAAGCGCGGAGGAGGCGCCATCATCAACCTAGCCTCCGTCCAGGGATACGCGTGCCAGCGGGGCGTAGCGGCGTATGCGACATCGAAAGGCGCGATTCAGAGCCTTACACGCGCGCTTGCCCTCGATCACGCGCAGGACAACATACGCGTCAATTCGATCAGCCCGGGGTCGATTCGCACGCCGATGCTGGCGCGCTCGGCGGCACACTTTTCGCCCGAAGCGCCTGTCGAGGAAGTGTTCGCACGGTTTGGCGCGGCGCACCCGCTTGGGCGGATCGGCACACCTGAAGAAGTGGCGGAGTTGGCGGCATTTTTGGCTTCGGATAAAGCCGCGTTCTGCACCGGAGGCGACTACCTGGTGGACGGCGGATTACTGGCCGGAATCGGCGTGCAATGATTTCGGAACCCTTGTGCGTGGCACCTACGGGCGACGTTTGCGGCGAGGGACTCGTCTGGCACGCGGCGCACCAGGCTGCATACTGGACGGATATCAACCGCTTTCTGATCCATCGCTTCACCCCAGCCGACGAGTGCGTGCGGACATGGCTGTTCGAAGAGCCGGTGACCGCGCTGACTCTGACGGATCAGGATGACACGCTGGCTGCCGTACTTGGCTCAAGAGTGATCTTATGGACGCCGGGTACGGACCAGCGAAGCGCGCCGGTTTTCGAACTCGAGGGATGGCCCAAGGTTCGCCTCAACGATGCCCGCGCGGACCCGCGCGGCTCGCTTTGGCTAGGGTCGATGCGCAACAACGTGAATGCGGATGGATCATCAAGAGCGGCTGGGGGGCAGGATGGCGTGCTCTACCGCCTGGACCCGGACGGCAAGGTAACAGAATGGTGCCGCGACATCGGAATTGCGAACACTCTTGCATGGAGCCCCGACCGGCGCCGCTTCTATTTCGCGGACTCGCTGGCAAATGTCGTGTGGGCGTATGACTACGATCCTGCAACGGGTTCGATTTCAAGCCGCGGTCCGTTCGTGGAGGGATTTGGCAAAGGGTTGCCGGATGGTTCTTGCGTCGACGCCGACGGTTATCTATGGAACTGCCGCTATTATGGCGGGTGCATCGTTCGTGTTGCGCCCGGAGGAGAAATCGATCGCATCATCGAACTACCGGTCGAGAACGTCACGACGTGCGCGTTCGGCGGTGCCGATGCCACGACTCTGTTTGTGACCACGGCTCGTGCCGAGGCAGCTCGCTGGAACCGGTGGGAGGGCGGGCTGTTCGCGATACGGACGGATATTCCGGGACAAAGCGAGAATCGTTTTGCGATTTTCGGCGGGGGCCGCTTCAAACGCGCATAACTTCGACTTGCGCCTTCTGGAAGGGAGCGATCATCTCGTCGGTCGCGCCTGAGTCGGTAATGAGGATGTTGAGGTCGGATGTAGGACAAATTCGCCAGCCCGCAACGACTCCGAATTTGCTGTGATCGACCACCGCAATTCTTCTCTGCGCCCGCTTGACCATGGTGGAATTAAGCTGCGATTCATCGGGGCTGTAGCAACTCACTCCGGCCTTCGCGTCGACTCCGTCCGCACCAATGAAAAGCGTGTGGATCAAGACTTGGGAAAGGCTGTGCGCGGCCGTGGGTCCAACGAGCGAGAACCAGTCTCCGCGCAAGTGTCCGCCTGTAACGAACACCTCCAAGTCTTTGCGCTTGGAAAGTTCCATAGCCACGTTCACGGTGCTGGTGACCACGGTGATCTTGTGATCGAGGGGGATTCCGCGAATCACTTCGGTGGTGGTCGTGCCGGGCGTGAGAGCTATAATTTCGCCTTCCTTGATAAGCGCGGCCGCAGCTCTGCCGATCCTGCGCTTTTCTTCCGCGAACCTTCCCACCTGTGCTTGAAACGAACGATCATTGCGAAACGGCTCATAGAACAGAGGCTCAATGGAGACGGCGCCGCCATGAGTTCTGCGAAGCAATCCTTGCCTCTCGAGTTCGTCCAGATCGCGGCGAACGGTGACCGGCGAAAGGCCAAATTGCTCGCACAAGGCTTCTACAGAAACTGAGCCGGACTTCTGCAACGAGGACAAAATCGTTGTGAGCCTCACCTCTTGCTTATGCCTGCTGGCCAGTTCACATCTCCGTCAAGGGGAGGATTGGGGGACGATCGCGTAGGCGTTATATCGCGAATCGAGAAGAAAGTCCAAAAGCGAGCCGCCGCAATCGCCGGGCAGTCGGTCTGCTACAGGGATTTGCTTGCTCTGGGGAAAGACGCGGACCGCACACTCCGGCTGCGTTTATTCTTCTTTCCGGCCCGCCTTGAAGGTTGGCACGACAGAGCGTCAGGTTTCCTACAGCGTGCAAGCTGAGGTAAATACAAGCCTAGTGGTATTGCCCTTAAGTTTGAGTTTGCCCAAGGTACATGCGGCTTCGTGCAGTCCCGCCTCGAACTTTGGAAGATCAAGGAGAAATTCAGATGAGCACGATTACCGTGAAGGATGGCGCCACGATCTATTACAAGGACTGGGGCACAGGCCCGGTCGTAACGTTCTCGCACGGTTGGCCACTCAACTCCGACGCTTGGGACGGCCAGATGCTGTTTCTCGTCCAACGGGGCTATCGCTGTGTAGCGGTTGACCGTCGTGGGCACGGTCGATCCAGTCAGCCGTCCACGGGGAATAACATGGACGGATACGCAGACGACCTCGCGGCTGTGATCGAGGAACTGGACCTCAGAGAGGCCACGTTGGTGGGACACTCTACCGGGGGCGGCGAAGTGGCCCGCTACATTGGCCGCCATGGGACGAAGCGGGTCGCCAAAGCCGTGCTCGTCGCGGCCGTCCCACCGATCATGGTGAAGTCCGCAGCTAATCCGGAGGGTCTGCCGATCGAGGTGTTCGACAAGCTGCGGAGTGACCTCACCAAAAACCCTTCGCAGTTTTACAAGGATCTGGCGGCGCCGTTCTATGGTGCCAACAGGCCGGGCGCGAACGTTCCGCAGGGAACACTGGATCAGTTCTGGCTTTGGAGCATGCAAGCGGGCCTCTTGGGTGCTTACGAGAGCATCAAGGCCTTCTCCGAGACCGATTTCACCGAGGACCTCAAGAAGATTGATGTCCCGACCCTGGTGATGCACGGCGAGGACGACCAGATCGTCCCAGTCAAGGATTCGGCCAAGAAATCGGCAAGGCTCATCACGGGCGCAAAGGAGATTTATTACCCGGGCGCGCCGCACGGCCTCACGGCCACGCATCAGGACCAAGTCAACACAGACCTGTTGGCGTTTCTGCGCGAACCTCAAAAACGCTCTACCGCAGCCTGAGTTCAAAGACGCCTCGGCAGGCGGCGTGCAAATATCGCGTCTGCCGAGGCGTCACGAAGTCTAAGTAAGAATCTTTTGTTGTTCGCCTGAAAGGAGGGGCTTATGTCACAAACGAATCAGGAAGAGAAAGTGCGGAATGTTGTGCTGATCCATGGCGGATTCGTGGACGGTTCCGGCTGGGAAGGTGTCTACAAGATTTTGAGGAAGAAAGGCTACAACGTTTCCGTCGTTCAGAATCCCACGATCTCACTGGCTGATGATGTAGCCGTAACCAAGAGAGTCATCGCGGCCCAAACTGGCCGGGTAGTCCTGGTCGGCCATTCGTATGGCGGAGTGGTCGTGACGGAAGCTGGGAACGACCCGAAAGTAGCAGGACTCGTTTACATTGCCGCATTCGCCCCGGACGCGGGAGAGTCCATCCAAACGCTGATTCAAAATCCGCCGCCGGGTGCGCCCGTCCCTCCGATTCTGCCGCGGCAAGACGGCTTTCTATTCCTCGACCGTTCAAAGTTCGTAGCTTCCTTTGCGGCGGACGTGAATCCCGACTTGGGTGCGTTCATGGCTGATTCCCAGGTGCCCTGGGGCGTGCAGGCGTTCGCCGGAGCAGTCCGCCAACCCGCTTGGAAATCCAAACCCAGTTGGTACCTAGTTTCTACCGAAGACAAAATGATTCCGCCGGATGCCCAGCGGGCGATGTCCAAGCGTGCAGGTTCCAAGGTCGTCGAGACCAAAGGAAGCCATGCAGTCTACGTTTCGCACCCTGATGCTGTCGCTTCTCTCATCGAAGAAGCGGCGCTCGGTTCAGTGTCAACAGGAAGCAGAGCGGCAGCTAGCCAGGGATAAAAGCGCCGGCACGCAATAAACCAAGGAGAACAGCATGTCACATCAAGCCAAGGAGAACAGCATGTCAAATCAAACCAGATCTTACGAACCCCTGACTTCCCAAAACGCGGCGCTCGTCCTTGTAGATCATCAGGTCGGCCTCATGACGGGCGTCCGTGACTATTCGATCGGCGAGTTGAAGCATAACGTGGTGGCCCTCGCGAGAGCTGCAAAAGCATTGAAACTACCGATCGTCGTTACCACGACGGCGCGCGACAGCATGTGGGGTCCGACAATCCCCGAACTAGTGGAGGCGCTGCCGGGCATCGAGATCATCGACCGTTCGTCGGTCAACGCATTCGACGACGCACGCCTGGCTCGCGCAATCGAGGCGACCGGCCGCAAGAAGCTGATTTTCGCTGGCCTCTCGCTCGAAGTCTGTGCGGCTCTCCCGGCGATGACAGCCGTGGGTAAGGGACTCGACGCCTATGTAGCGGTCGACGCTTCAGGAACATTCAGCGAGACCCAAGCGGCAAGCTGGACTCCTGCGCATGCTACAGGCGGGTGTTATTGTGTCGGACTACGCAACCTTGATGGTGGAAATCCTGAAGGATAATGCGCGACCGGAGGCTGGCGAGGTTTACACGGCCCTGGACATGCCCTGGGCCACACTTGTCGGTCAGGTCGCCCGGGCCGGTCAGATCGCGCGGGCCCACGGAAAGTAAACCGACCTGCGGGGCGCATGTGGATCACGGAGCGACGCGCATTGTCACTAAGTTGATATGCGCACGACTAAGAAGGGTCGCAGCGATCAGGCAAGATGACGATTTTGGGCGACGGGTCGGAACGGAAGCAACTCGAGCGGGCAATGCGTGATGCCGGGCGTCTGCCGCCAGGCCAATCGGCGACGCTCAAATGGCCAGTGTTGCATGAGGGCCCGGTGCCAGGGTTCGATCCGCGGACGTGGGATTTTCGGATTACCGGACTGGTCGAGCGCCCCGTAAGGCTTACATGGGATGAATTCACACGGCTGCCGATGACGGAAGTTGTCGCGGACATGCACTGTGTGACGCGCTGGAGCC
>Ga0187819_10001128_pt1 | contig 13817 bp, 10 predicted proteins | sample NC_wetland_sal_i_15_FD_132411 | JGI IMG/M metagenome (GOLD analysis project Ga0187819, IMG submission 132411) | Wetland sediment microbial communities from Neuse River Estuary, North Carolina, USA - SO4_4 | ecosystem: Environmental > Aquatic > Freshwater > Wetlands > Sediment | place: USA... | reverse complement strand
TGCCAGTTTGATATTTTTTTCGCCGGCGTGACTACCCTCTCCACCCTGCACTGGGACAAGCGCGACAAGCCGCGTGGCAACAACAGTACGCGCCAGCCTCTGCGGAGTGGATTAACGAATTCATACGCATCAGATTACCCGAACAGCAAATCCGTCGCAAGTTGAAACTCCGCTGGCAGGGGGCATTTTGCGTCATAAAAGCAGTCCCGGCGGGACATCGGAACATAGCCCACCGCTTGAGCGGTGGGAAATCATGTAACGGAATGACAGCTAAACCCCGTAGGGGGAGGCACATATGGCCGGCCATCGCAAAATAGCCGCCCGGCCCGGCAAGCAAAATACCTTGACATCAGGCCGAGAAATCCCTATACTTCGCTTGCTGGACACGTGGCGATTTAAGGCAACTTGCTCCACGTAAAAAACTGCTAAAGAGTCGGACGAGCACTCAGATAGATTTTTTGAGCCCTCCCCCTCTTTGGCGCGGAGGGTTTTTCATTTTACCCCCTCTCGCGCCGCCCAACCTGCGGCAGTTTACCAGCCAAAAATCAGGAGCCGATTCGCCCGCTGCGCCATCTCATTTCCTTGCGGGCCTTAGGCAGGAGGCCAAATGGCCGAGCATTATCAGCTGAAATGCCGTGAATGCGGCAAGCTCTGGGGCAATCAGGCGCGCTCGTTTTGCGACGAATGCCTCTCGCCGCTCGAAGTGGTTTACGACCTGGACGCCATTCGCCCCGTCTTCACCCGCAAGAATATCGAGGCCGGCCCCACCAATCTCTGGCGCTACAGCGCCCTGCTCCCCCTCCCAGAAGATTATATAGGTTCAATACCGACGGGCTTTACGCCGCTCGTGCAAGCGCGCCGTCTGGGCAAACAGCTTGGCACGACGAATCTCTACCTCAAAAACGACGCAGTCTGCTTCCCCACCCTCTCTTTCAAAGACCGCGTCGTTGCGACCGCTCTGGCCGCGGCGCGGCGATTTGGTTTCAAGGTGGTGAGTTGCTCTTCGACAGGCAATCTGGCAAACGCCGTGGCCGCGCAGGCTGCGCGCGAGGGCTTCGACGCGTGGATTTTTATTCCCGCGGACCTCGAGGCCGCGAAAGTGACCGGGACCCAGGTCTTCGGCGCGAAACTGGTGCGGATCGCCGGCAACTACGATCAGGTGAACCGGCTGTGCTCGCAGATCGCGGAGAAATTCCAGTGGGGATTCGTAAACGTGAATCTGCGGCCCTACTACGCCGAAGGCTCCAAGACCGTGGGCTACGAAATCGCTGAACAGCTCGGCTGGCGCTTGCCGGACAACATCGTGTGCCCGATGGCCGGAGGCTCGCTGATCACGAAAATCAAAAAGGCATTCAACGAATTAATTGCGCTGGGCCTCGTCGAGGAAAAGAAAGTGAAATTCTTCGGCGCGCAGGCGACCGGCTGCTCTCCGATTTCGGACGCCGTCAAGCGCAAGCTCGAACAGTTTGAGCCGCAAAAGCCCGCGACGATTGCGCGGTCGCTGGCCATCGGAAATCCGGCCGACGGCTTTTACGCCACGCGTGCGATTCGCGAGAGCGGCGGTTGGGCGGAAGACGTTTCCGACCCGCAAATCGTTAAGGGAATTCAGTTGCTCGCCGAAACCGAAGGAATTTTCACGGAGACGGCCGGCGGCGTAACCACCGGCGTCACGCAGAAGCTGCTTGAACAGGGTTACATCAATCCGAGCGAGACGACTGTGGCCTGCATTACCGGCAACGGCCTGAAAACGATTGATGCCATTTCAGCGGAGTACACGCTTACTCCCGCGATCGAGCCGCGCCTCACGGTCTTTGAAAATTTCATCAACGACCGCATGGCGGCCGTCGCCGGGAATTAGGATTTTTCTTCCCGGGGTCAAAAGCTGCGAGTCAGGAAAACACATCGAGATGAAAATCACAGTCGAAATACCTTCAGCGCTGAGGCGATTCACCGACGGCGTGCAAACGATCGAGTGCACCTCGGAGACGCTGCCCGATTTGCTCGGCGAAATCGAGCAGCGCTTCCCCGCGATCAGCAAACATTTGCGCGACGATTCCGGGCAGGTGCGGCGCTTCGTGAACATTTATGTCAACGAGGAAGACATCCGCTTTCTCGGCGGCAACAGCTACAAATTTCACGAGGGAGACCGCGTTCTGGTTGTCCCTTCGATTGCCGGCGGAGCGCCTGCCGCGCCGGCTGGCGGTCTTGAAAATGCTTGCGGATGAAACAGATGCGCAGCGTTGCGGACCGGCAAGATATCCAGCCGGGAACTTTGGCTTGACAATTTCGGCGGCTGATTTAAGCTGTAAGGGCAATGATGACACCGATTCTCAAGGGTATTACGATTATCACGCGCACGCCCAAGTGTATGTGGGCGGCGCGGACCCCCTTGAGAGCCAAGGATACGCAAGCGCAGTAGAAAACTCCTTCCAGCTCTTAGACGCGGCCCGCGAAGCCAAAAGCTCGCGGGCGTTTTTGTTTATGGACGGATTTTTCCGGGAAAGCGTGAAGAAGCAAACTTGGCGAGGAATTGAAGTGGGCTGCACGAGGAACCGATGAGCATAGCGGCACAAGACAAAATCGACGCCGTGCAAGCCGGCGCGGAGAACTGGAGCGCTGAGGAAGTGGTGCGCTGGGCCTTCGCTGAGTTTTCGCCGAATGTAGCCATTGCGTCCAGCTTCGGCGCGGAAGATGTGGCGCTCATCGATATTGCGGCGCGCGTGCGGCCGGACATTCGCGTCTTCACCCTGGACACCGATTTTCTTTTCGCCGAAACGTACGAACTGATCGAGAAGATCGAGCGGAAATACGGGATTCAAGTCGAGCGCGTCAAATCGCTGTACACCCCGGAGCAGCAGGCCGCGAAATTCGCGCCGAACCTTTGGACCATCGATCCGAACCAGTGCTGCTCGCTGCGCAAAGTCGAGCCGCTCAAGGCGAAGCTGGCCGACCTAGCCGCATGGGTCACCGGAATCCGCCGCGATCAGGCGCCCACGCGCGCGAACGCCAAAAAAATCGAGTGGGACAAATCGTTCGGCCTCGTGAAATGCAATCCACTGGCCGACTGGACCTGGGAAAACGTTTGGGAATACGTTCGCGAACACAATGTCCCGTACAACCCGCTGCATGAGCAGAATTATCCGAGCATCGGCTGCGTACAATGCACGCGGCAAGTCCAGCCCGGAGAAGATCCGCGCGCCGGACGCTGGTCGGGCTTCGCGAAGAAAGAATGCGGTCTGCACGCGCCGGAGTGAAGGAGAGGTTGCAGGTGGCAGGTAGCAGGTTTTAGGTAGCGAGAAGGAATGACAATGAGTTTGTTTCCCATGTTCGTGAAACTTGAAGGGCGACGGGTGCTCGTGGTCGGTGCCGGATCCGTGGGCGAGGCCAAGATCGAGAGCCTTCTCGCGACAGGAGCCTCCGTGCGCGTGGTCGCACCGAAGGCTACGCCGCGCGTGCGCGAGTGGGCGCGGGAGGGCCGCATCGAATGGGAAGTGCGAGAGTACAGGCCGGCCGATTTTGCGGGCGCGTTCCTTGTGATTGCGGCGACAGGGTCGCCCGCGCTACACGATGAGATTTATGCGGAGGCCAAAAGCCGGGGCGTGCTCTGCAACGCGGTGGACGAACCGGAGCGCTGCGACTTCTACTTCCCCGCCGTCGTGCGCCGCGGAGAGTTGCAGATCGCGATTTCCACCGGCGGGCTGAGCCCAGCTCTCGCGCAGCGTTTGCGCAAGGAACTCGAACAACAATTCGGTCCGGAATGGGAAGAGTGGGTCGCGCAGCTCGGCCGCACTCGCGAGGAATTGCAAAGCATTCCGATGCCGCCGGAACAGCGCAAGCGCCTGCTGCACCAGTATGCGAGCCTGGATCCAAAGCTGCATTAGAGAATTCGATTTTTGAAAATGGAGTAACAATCGCAATGCCAGGAAAAGTCTATCTCGTGGGCGCGGGGCCGGGCGACCCGGAACTGTTGACGCGCAAAGCTTGGCGCGTTTTGCAGTCCGCGGGCGTCGTCCTGCACGATGACCTCGTGCCGCAGGAAATACTGTGCGTCCTTCCGCCGACCGCGCAGATTGTGAATGTCGGAAAACGCTGCGGCGCGAAAGGAATTTCGCAGGCCGAGATCAATGCGCTGATGGTTCAGATGGCACGCGAGGGGAAAATTGTCGCGCGGCTCAAGAGCGGCGATCCGCTCCTCTTTGGGCGCGCTGGCGAAGAAATGGAATCGTTGCACCAGGCGGGGATCGATTTCGAGGTGATTCCAGGTGTCACGGCTGCGCTCGGTGCCGCGGCCTCTGCGCGAATTTCTCTGACGGATCGGCGGCACGCCTCGCGCATGGTGTTTGTCACGGCGCATCGCGAGGGCGGGCCAGGACTCACGAGCGAGCGGCATGTGGCCGCGGATACGACCTACGTCATCTACATGCCGGGCAGTCGCTACGCCGAACTTGCGGCCGAATTGCAGGCCGCCGGAATCGGCGCGGAAATTCCGTGCGCGGTGATTTCGCGCGCGACCACCAGGGACGAAACGATCTTCCGCACGACAGTTGGGCGATTGCCCCAGTGCCCAGCAGCAGCATCGCCGTCGCTGATCGTCGTCGGGATCGTGGCAGGCATCGCGGCGCACGAAACAGTAACGCCCGACGGTGAATTTTCGAGCAAGCTCAACGAAGAAGTTTTGCGGCTTGCTCTGCAGCATCCATACAATGATCTCAACGAGGATCTCCACGGGAGGAGCAGTGTCGAATAAGCGAGTAAGAGTAGGAATTCTCGGCGCGACCGGAATGGTCGGCCAACGATTCGTTCAGATGCTCGAGCATCATCCGGAATTCGAGATTACGGCCCTGGCGGCTTCGGACCGTTCGCAGGGAAAATCGTACGGCGAGGCCTGTACGTGGCGGCTGGTGGGCGACATGCCGGCCTTCGTGAAATCGATGGTCGTGCGGCCCCCGCAGCCGCCGCTCGATTGCGATGTGGTCGTCTCGAGTTTGCCCTCGGATGTGGCGCGCTCCTCGGAAGAAGCTTTTGCCCGCGCTGGGTATCCCGTCATCAGCAACGCATCCTCGTTCCGCATGGATGAAGACGTTCCCCTCTTGATTCCTGAAATCAACGCCGATCATTTGAAGGTTCTGGACCGGCAAAGAAGCGAGCGCGGATTCTCGACGGGCTACATCGTCACCAATCCAAATTGCTCGACAATCATCATGGCTCTCGCGCTCGCGCCGCTGCACGCGAAGTTCGGCATCGAAGCTGTCATCGCGACCACGCTGCAGGCTGTCTCCGGCGCGGGCTATCCCGGCGTGCCGTCTCTGGACGTCGTTGACAACGTCCTTCCCTTCATCGACGGCGAGGAGCCGAAGATGGAAAGCGAAACGCGAAAAATTCTCGGCCGCCTCGGCAACAACTCGTTTGAAAAGGCGCCATTCCCCGTCAGCGCGCAATGCCATCGCGTGAATGTGGCAGACGGCCACATGGTGGCCGTGCGCGTAAAGCTCGCCAAACGCGTCTCTATCGAAGAGGTTCGCGAAGCGCTTGCGGCGTACACCTCCGTTCCGCAGCAACTGAAACTGCATACTGCGCCCAAGCATCCCGTGCTCGTGCGCGGCGAAAAAGATCGCCCGCAGCCGCGAATGGACCGCGACGCGGGAGGCGGCATGAGCGTCACCGTCGGGCGCCTTTTTCCGGACAGCGTGTTCGATTACCGGTTCGTCGTTCTCGGCCACAACACCATTCGCGGCGCGGCAGGCGCGGCCATTTTGAACGCGGAACTGCTGCGGGCGCGCGGCCTGCTCCATGGAAAATCAGCGCACGAAACTGGGGCCCCTGCAGAAGTGAGGGTGCGATGAGCCGTCCGATTCAGGTGATGAAATTCGGCGGCACCTCGGTTGGCGACGCCAGCCGAATCCGCAACGCCGCGGCCATTGCGGCGAAAGCATCGAAGGAACGGGCGGTCGTCGTGGTGGTTTCCGCGATGTCCGGGGTGACAAACACCTTGATTGCCGCGGCTGGAAAAGCAGCGAGCGGCGACGAGGCCGCGGCCGAAGCATTGGCCAAAGCGTTACAGGAGAAGCACCATGACACCATCGGCAAACTGATTTCCGATATCGAAAAACGGCGCGAGCTGCTCGTCGAAATCGACGCGTTAATCGAGCGCGCGGCGAATTATTGCCGCGGCTGTGCATTGCTGGGCGAACTCTCGCCGCGCGCCCTCGACGTGATCGCCGGCACGGGAGAACGCCTCAGCGCAAGAATGACCGCCGCCGTGTTGCGAGAAATGGGCCTGCGCGGCGTGGCGTTTGACGCGACCGATTTGATCGTGACCGACGAGACTCACGGTGGCGCGCGGCCGCTCCCCGATCCCACGCAAAAGAAAACGCAGGCGGCGCTGCTCCCCTTGCTCGAAGCGGGCGGGATTCCGGTTGTGACCGGCTACATCGCCGCGACGGCGAAAGGCACTCCTACAACGCTCGGCCGAGGCGGATCGGATTATTCAGCGACGATTCTGGGCGGCGCTCTGGACGCAAGCGAGGTCATCATCTGGACCGATGTGAACGGTGTGCTAACCGCCGATCCGCGCATGGTTCCCGACGCGGTCACGCTCGACGAGGTTTCCTACACCGAAGCGGGCGAACTCGCCTTCTTCGGAGCGAAGGTGCTCCATCCGATGACCCTGCGTCCAGTCATTGAAAGCGAAATCCCCGTGTGGATTCGCGACAGCTTTCATCCCGAACTGGCCGGAACCAAAATCACGCAGACCGTGCAGCCCGCGCCACTGGGCGTGAAAGCCGTCACGGCGACGCGCGACGTCGCCATGATCGCCATCGCCGGGCCCGGCATCATTGGCGTGCCGGACATCGCCGCGCGCATTTTCACGGCGAGCGCGTCTGTGCACGCGAACATCGTGATGATTTCGCAGTCGTCCTCGCAGGACAGCATTTGCTTCGTGGTGCAGGCCGCTGACGCGACGCGCACCGAAAATGCCTTGCGCGACGCGCTCTACGAAGACGTGCACCAGCACAACCTCGAGCACATCAAAGTGAATCGCAACGTGGCCATCGTCGCGGCCGTCGGCGAAAATATGGCCGGAACACCGGGCATCGCCGGACGCGTCTTCAGCACGCTGGGCAAGGAAGGAATCAACATCATCGCCATCGCGCAAGGCTCGTCTGAATACAACATTTCTTTCCTCGTGGATTCGGGCGGAATGGAAAAGGCCGTGAAGGCGCTGCATCAGGCCTTCAACCTCGGCAAGCAAGAAAAAAACGACGGCGAGCGCATTGTTGCCCAAGTTACGTCGTAAGGTGACGGAGTTCTTACAGGTCAGCACCTGAGATCGACAGACACAAGAGCAGCGAAGCAATAGGGATGAGAAAAAATAAAAAGATGGAAACGGCAGCGTAGATTCTCTTCCGGCTTTGCGGGAAGAGTCTCACATGTTCGTCCCAAAGTCGGTGCATTCCGGGCGGGATCTTCGATGGTTCCTTCAATTCTATCCGCTGACCTTCCGGAAGGGTCTCATTTGCTTCAGCGTGGATCTTGTGAAGTCAATACATCCAAGAAATGCCAAAGAAAATTGGTGCAACAAACGCTGCGGGCGCGAAAACCGAGTGACACAAATTCATCTCGCGTTCCTTACATACCTATCTGGTTTTCTTCATGCGGAAAGAGTATCACAACCATAAAGGCCGAGGTCCGTCCTACTTTGACTGCAGAACTTGTTCCTTGGCCGCGACCACGACATTTTCGACGGTGAAACCGAAATGTTTCTGGAGCGCCTTGATCGGCGCGGAGGCCCCGAAGCTGTGCATTCCGATACTGGCGCCTGAAATTCCCACGTAGCGCTCCCAACCAAACGTCGCGGCCATTTCCACGGACACGCGCGCTTTCACATCCGGCGGCAGAACAGAATCGCGGTACGCCCGGTCCTGCTTCTCGAACAGTTCCCACGACGGCATGCTCACGACACGCGCCTGGATCCCTTCTTTGGAAAGCTGTTCAAACGCCTCGACGCACAAGGAAACTTCGCTGCCCGTGGCCAGCAGCAGCACGTCGGGACGCGCTCCCTGTTCCTTGGCAAGCACGTACGCGCCGCGGGCCAGTCCTGCGGCGGGGGCGAATCGCGTGCGGTCAAACGTTGGCAGCGCCTGGCGCGTCAAAACCAGCAGCGCGGGCTGATGTTGGAGCTGCATGACGACCTTCCACGCCTCGACCACTTCGTTAGCGTCCGCCGGCCGCAATGTGATCAACCCGGGTGTGGCGCGCGCCATCGCCAGGTGCTCGATAGGCTGATGCGTGGGCCCGTCTTCGCCAACCCCAAGAGAATCATGGGTCAGAATGTAAATCACCGGAATGCCCATCAGGGCGCTCAACCGCAAGCCGCCGCGCATGTAATCCGTGAATACGAAGAAGGTCGCGCCAAAGGGGCGCACCTTGGTGAGGCTCATGCCGTTGACGATTGCGGACATGGCGTGCTCGCGAATGCCGAAATGCAAATTGCGCAGCTCATGGTTGTCGGCTTGAAATCCGGTGGCCGCCTCGAAAGTGAAGAGGGTCTTGGTTGAAGGCGCGAGATCGGCCGAACCGCCGATCAGCCACGGAACATTTTTGGCAATCGCGTTTTCCACCTTGCCGGAAGAATCACGAGTCGCAAGGCCCTTGGCGTCAGCAGGAAATGATGGCAAGTCGCTGTCCCACTTCGAGGGCAGTTCCCGTTGCTCCATGCGCGAGATTTCGTCGGCCAGTTCAGGATACTTGGCGCGGTACTCGGCGAACCGCGCGGTCCAGTGATTGCGGTCCGTTTTTCCTCGAGCCCCGATTCCCTTCTGGAAATTTTCATAGACGCCGTCGGGAATCAGGAATTTCGCGTCCTCGGGCCAGCCGTAAAAGAGTTTGGTCAGCTTCACTTCTTCCTCGCCGAGCGGCTCGCCGTGCGCGGCGGCGGTATCCTGCCGGTGCGGAGAGCCCCAGCCGATGTGGCTGTTGACGATGATGAGCGTCGGACGGTCACTCGTTCCGAGGAACGTGCGGAAGCCCGCGCGAATCATGTCCAGGTCGTTCGCGTCGGTGACGTGCGTGACATTCCAGCCGTAGGCGGCGAAGCGCGCGGCGACGTCCTCGGAAAACGCGAGCGGCGTTCCGCCTTCGATGGTGATCCGGTTGCTATCGTAGATCCAACAGAGATTGGAAAGCTTGAGGTGCCCAGCAATCGAGGCGGCTTCGCTCGAAATTCCCTCCATCATGCAGCCGTCGCCGCCAAGGGCATAAACATTGAAATTGTAGATGTCCTCAAATCCGGGTTGATTATATCGTGATGCGAGCCATTGCCCCGTGAGCGCCATTCCCACACTGTTCGCGTAACCCTGGCCCAGAGGTCCAGTGGTCGTCTCGACTCCGGTCGTCAGGTGCGATTCCGGATGGCCGGCGCAGCGGCTGCCGAGTTGCCGGAAATTCTTGATGTCTTCCAATCGGACGGCGGGGCCGTTCAGAATCTCGAGAGTATTCTTATCCGCCTCTTTCACTCCCGCAAGGTGCAATACCGAATACAGCAGCATGGAAGCGTGTCCTGCGGAAAGAACAAAGCGGTCGCGATTGGGCCAAAGCGGATCGCCGGGGTCATACCGCAAAAATTCCTGCCACAGGCAGTAGGCCACCGGCGCCATCCCCATGGGCGTGCCAGGATGGCCGGAGTTGGCCGCCTGCACTGCGTCGATGGAAAGGGTGCGGATGGTGTTGATGCAGAGCATCTCCATCGGGGTGGCGGCGTTGTGAATCGATGCACGTGCGTCGGTTGCGCTCATCCTGGCTCCTTGGCCGGGTCGCGGAAGGACTCATCCACCGCGGGCCTAGACAGATACTCTAGCTCACGGTGGATATTGTACGACAGGTTGAATTGAGTAGAGACAACTCGGCATTTGTCGCATTCGCATGGCCGCAGAAACCGGAATTGGCGCGTGCAAAATCCTCATCAAGTTGACGAGCAGTTAGAGTATGATGCGCGGCAGAAGAGAATATTTGGGTGTTGCAATTTCGTCGCGGGTAGTTTGAATACGTTTGTGTGTGCCTCAGACCATACCGAACCGGGCAAAGGAGAACCATGTCCAGAATTCGCAAGCCTTCCGTCTCGTCCAAAAGCAATGCCGACAAATTTTCAAAAATGGAAAAAGGATTGAGCCGTAGATCGCTTCTCAAGAGCGCCGTGGGCGCAGCGGTTGGAGCGGCCGCCGCTGGATTTGTTGGCACAGTTGGCACGCGCGCCCAGGTGCAAGGATTATATACATCCAATTTGCCACCTGAGCTTCCTCTGCCGCTCGGTTCGCTGACATATCTGGATCAAAAGCAATATATCCACAACATGGAAATCATCTCGCATCTGCCCGGCGCGACCGTCAGCGGCGGCGAGCCGCTCATGTGCATGTGGGCCAAGGGCAAGCAGCGTCTCTTGCCGGCGCCATCGCGCGGCGATTTCGTCGATATCAGCGACGCCAAGAATCCGGCTCTGCTCAACAACAAGAGAGTCATGCAAAGCGGCGGCCTCGGCGGCACCGTCACCTACAACACGAAGATCAAGAAGTGGATCATGATGTGCACGGCAGCTCAGCCTCTGACCGGAGCGACGCCCGAATACCCGCACGGGCAATACGACAAGGAGCTGCGCGACAAAGTGCTGGCCTACAAAGGGCTGCGTGGAATCCGCAACTACGACATCACCGATCCCACCAAGCCCAACCTCATGCAGGAATACAGCACCGGCGAACATGGCAACGGCACGCACCACAATTTTTACGATGGCGGGAAATACGCCTACCTCGATTGCGGCTGGGAAGACTCGCTGCGCCTCGAAAATCACCAGCGCCCCTCCAGCAATGCGCTCATGATCGTCGACATGTCCGACCCCGCGAACGTGCAGGAGGTTTCGCGCTGGTGGGTCCCCGGACAGAAACTCGGCGAGGAGGAAGAGTACAAAAAATACCGCTTCGCCGGAGACCACACTGCCTGGACCGGAAATCACGGCGCGATTACCGTGCCAAAGCGGGTGGAAGACGGCGGCAACATCGGTTACGGCGGCTTTGGCGCTTTCGGTTTCTATGCAATGGATCTGTCCGACATAAAAAACCCGAAACCCTACGGCCACACCCAATATGAGTTCGACACTTTCGGCACAATTCCCTTCCACACGTGCTATCCGGTCATCGCGGACGCTGCACACCCTCGGCTTCAGAACAAAGTCGTCGCGGTGCACGAAGCGCTCGAAGCGGACTGCCGCGAGAACTACCACACGCCGTACATGCTGGACGTGAAAGACCCGAAAAACCCGAAGATCATCGGCTTCTTCCCGCGCCCGGCCGCGCCTCCTGACGCTCCTTACTCGGATTTCTGTTTTGCGCGCGGGCGCTTTGGCTCGCACAACACGCAATGCTGGCTCGCTCCTGGCACTTCCAATCCCGCGATCATGGTCATCGCCTGGTTCAACGCCGGCGTGCGCGTCTTCGATATTTCCGATCCCACGGCGCCGAAAGAAGTCGCCTGGTTCGTGCCTCCGCGCGACGGCGATATCAACAAGTATGAAACCTGGTGGCGCGGCACCACGGAAAACGTGTTCGTCGAGTTCGATCGAAACCTGATCTGGATCGGCGCCCACGAAGGAAGCTATTGCCTGTCCTGTCCCGCACTGGGCAAGCCGGTAACCGAGCCCACGAAAATCCAGAAATGGTCGATCCCGCACTGCAACGTCGGATGGGACGATCAAACCGCGCGCAGCTTTTATTTCGGACGATCCATCAGCCAGATGGGTTAAATTGGATTTCCGGCAAGCACCAAGATTCAAGACTATTGTAGCCCGCCTCTTCGGAGACGAGGCTGGCCCTAAAGGGGACTTCATGCTTCACAGCATCTCCCGCAGGAGATTCACCGCAGGCTTAATGGCCGCGAGCGGAATGTTGCTCACAGGCCGCCGCGCGCGCGCCGCCGAATTTGAGTTGCGCCAATTCCACAACCAGCCGGCCGATAGCCCGCTCGACAAATGGCTCGTGCAAATGTGGGACGCGGTAAAAACCGAAACCAACGGACGCGTGCAGGTCCAGACTTTTCCTGACAATAACAAGATCGCGGGAGGAGACCCGGCCGCGCTCAACATGGTGGCAAGCGGCGAGCTGGATTTCTTCACATTAAACGGCGGCTCCATCGGAAATCTCGTGCCCGCGGCGAACGTACAAGGGCTCCTTTTCGCGTTTCGCACGCCGGCCCAGGTGTTCGACGCGCTGGACGGTGATCTAGGCGATTATTTGCGCGAGGAGATGAAAACCAAGGGTGTTTACGCCGTTCCGAAAGGATGCTTCGACAACGGATTCCACCAGATCACCTGCGCGACCCATCCGATCCGTACGGTGGAGGATTTGCAAGGGCTCAAGATTCGCACTCCGGACGCTCCCATCTACGTGGAAGCCTGGAAGGCCATGGGCGCCTCTCCCGTCGTGGCCAATTTCAACAAGCTGTATGAAACACTAAAGAACGGCACGGCCGAGGCCCAGACCAACCCTCTGGCCGTCGCGGAGCTATTGAAACTTTACGAAGTGCAGAAGTATGTGAGCATGACCAATCATGGCTGGTCCGGTTTCAATCTGCTCGCGAATTGGAAATTATGGCAGCGCTTTCCTTCCGACGCGCAGCAGATCATCTCGCGCAACGTCGTCAAATACGTCCGCCTGCAGCGGGCGGACCTGAGCACGCTCAACACCGAATTTCGCACCAAGCTGGCCACGCAAGGCATGACCTTTAACGAGGCGGATACATCCTCGTTCCGTCCCCGCCTGGCAGCCTATTATGCGCACTGGAAGGAAGTAGTCGGGGAGCGCGCCTGGAGCCTCCTCGAAGATCACGTCGGCAAGCTCGCTTGAACCTTGTGGCGCCGGCATCCTGCCGGCGCTTTTATGCTGAGTTGAGCAAACCCGCCGGCGAGACGCCGGCGCCACGAAAACCATCCCTCCATCGCCAAATTTACTTTAGGTCGGGACTCGCGTCCGGCTGCGGCTCGTTTTGGTCGCGGAAGGGCAACCGAAGTTTCCGCGCAACCTCCGGCCAAAATTCCCGAAGCTCATCGAAGCCAACATCCATCGCGACGTCGTACGCAATCCCCTCGGCTGCGGGCTCAAAGCCGCGCTGCGCTCCGGGATGATAGAGGTTGCTGAGCGATTTTCCGCTGACCTCCCCTAGCCATTCGGAAAAATTAAACATGCGCTGGCCGTGATCGTTGTACGCCAGAACGGAGTGCGCCACGGCGTGCAGGAAACGCTTCCCGACCGGCCCCTGCCCCATCCGGTAATACCGCGGGTCTTCTGAAAAAATGGTGGGATATGCAAACTCCTTGAAAAATCGAAACTGCGCCTCATCGGTATAACTGGCGGCGAATCGTTTGGCGTACCCCGCGGCGCCCTGGCCAAACGGCGCGTCATCGTTTTGTGCCTGCGAAATGCCCGCGTCGAACCCGGCGCTCAAAAATGTTTCGGGATCAATCGAATCGCGAAGGAACAAATAGAATTTGTCCTTAATTCCCAGCGAGCAGAGGATGAATCCCGGCCGATAGTGAGGATCGTGGACGGACTGGCGGTCGAGTTTTTGGGTGAGAGTGCCTATAATCTTGTGAAAGGGCCCGTTGTAATCCTCTAATCGAACCATGGGCGGCGGCTGGACGCACATCCCCGAGGGGTTCATCACGACTTGTCCGGGCATTCTTGCCGGCGCGGCCGGCGGCTGAGGACTTGGCGGCGTTTCCTGCGCGCGGGCCGCCGCACTCGCTCCTAACACAGCAACAAACACCACACTCC
>Ga0187819_10001127_pt1 | contig 13825 bp, 19 predicted proteins | sample NC_wetland_sal_i_15_FD_132411 | JGI IMG/M metagenome (GOLD analysis project Ga0187819, IMG submission 132411) | Wetland sediment microbial communities from Neuse River Estuary, North Carolina, USA - SO4_4 | ecosystem: Environmental > Aquatic > Freshwater > Wetlands > Sediment | place: USA... | reverse complement strand
TGGGCTCTGAGCGACCAAAACGATGATGATTTGCGGCCTCCATTCACGCTGCGCAGGGACGGCTGGCGAATTGGCAATCTGAAGCCGTGGCGTGAGCACAATCCGCTGCAAAAGCATAAAGACAGAGGACACAGAGAAAATCAGAAACGCGGGACCACGGAGAAAAGCTCAAATCGGGCGCGGATGCTGCAAACCATGTGAAATCATGAAGACGAGCATTACCGCAGAGGACGCAGAGGAGAACATCAGCCAGAGGCCGCAGAGAAAACCTCGACGACATCATCCATAAGATCCTCGCGGAGTAGACGTAACTACGACAGCCCAGAAACAAGCGGAGAAAAGATTGAGCGACGCGACACAACCGGTTCGGCCCGTTGAGATCGGCCGGCAGCACTGGCTCAAGAGATGGTGGCCGGCGATTGTCTGGGCCATCGTGATTTCCACGTTTTCGACGAGCGTGTTCACTGCCGAGAACACCGGCCGGGTGATCATTCCCGTGCTGCACTGGGTCTTCCCGCGAATGTCGATGGACACGCTCATGGTGATTCACTTCTACATCCGCAAAAGCGCGCATTTCACGGAATATTTTATTTTGGGCTTGCTGCTGCTGCGGGGAATTCGAGGCGGGCGGAGAGGAGTGAAGCTCGCGTGGGCGCTGGTCGCGATCTGCATCGTGTTTTGCTACGCATCTCTCGACGAGTTTCACCAATCATTTGTGCCGGGACGCACGCCTGCGTTTCCCGACGTGATGATCGACATCTCCGGCGGCACTGCGGCACAAGTGCTTGCGGCGCTGGTGGCGTTGTGGCACGAAACGCGGAGGCGAAGGTTAGAAGTTGGAAGTTAGTTAGAGGAACTGAGCGTTGGGAAAGGCTTCGAAAGAAGCAAAACCCGCTTCGACGAATCGAAGCGGGTTTGCGGCAGGTGTAACCTCGAACCTCTACTTTTCAGCGCCCACGAGTTCCTTTTCTTCTTCGGGAGCCGGAACCTCGGCGCGCTTCTTGGCCTTCTTCTCTTTTTTCTTCAGCTCGGAGCCGATGAATTCAAGGATGGCAAGCTCCGCGCCGTCGCCGATACGCCAGCCGCAGCGGACGATTCGCGTGTAGCCGCCGGGCCGGTCGGCGAAACGAGGAGCGAGGCTGTCGAAAAGTTTTTTGGTGGCGCCGGGCGTCATCAAGAAAGCGGCGACCTGGCGCCGAGCGTGAAGCGAATCGCGCTTGCCGAGAGTGATCATGCGCTCGGCAAGCGGGCGAGCGGCCTTGGCGCGACGGAGCGTCGTTTCGATGCGCTCCTTCTCGACCAGATTGGTCACGAGGTTGCGCAGCGTTGCGCGGCGATGCGCGGGATTGCGTCCGAGTTTGTATCCTGACTTGAGGTGTCTCATGTGTCTTCGTCCGTTCTCTTTCGAGCAAAATCCCTGTGGCTGAAATTCATTTCACAACCGCGTCAGCCGTCCCTCCGGGACTGCATTCCCTTCGCTGACTTGGCCCCGGCACTTCGCTGCGCTGCGTGCCGGGCTTCCGCCAGAAACCGGCGGACGCAAAAGGCGCGAAGTACGGTCGCCGCTCCGCGGCTTGATAAGCGATCACAAACCGCTGCACTCCCAAAGGGTCCGCCTTACTTGAAAACCGGCAATCACCAGGGACCGCTTTGAAGCCCGAACCTATGACGGGTGCTTTGAGAGGGGCTGAAGCCCCCCTTGCAAAGCCCTCGTTCCCGTGATCGATTTGCGGGCGGGCCTTAGACCCGCACCGGACAAAGCCTTCGCAAACCTGCGGGCACAGCAAGCAGGGCCCCTACAAAAATCACGATTTCGGCCGCCAGCAAGGTAAGCTTCGGTTTCCTATCCCCGAAGCTGCCGCGAAAGCGGCGGCAAGCCGCCGCACTCCCAAAGGGCTTGCCTCCCGTCCCTACAGGGCCGGAGGAGCTTCGCCCTCTGCTGGCGGCGGGGCGGTCTGGCTCGGGAGCGGCGGCCAAATGATGCGGCCGTGCTCGTCGAACTTCATGCCCAGGCTCAAGCCCATCTTCTGCAGTATATCTTTGATTTCATTCAAAGACTTGCGGCCGAAGTTCTTGGTCTTGAGCATCTCCGATTCGGTCTTCTGCACGAGCTCGCGCAGGTTCTGGATGTTCGCGTTCTTCAAACAATTGTAGGAGCGAACGGAAAGCTCGAGTTCTTCGACGGAACGATCGAGATACTCGAGGCGCGGGTCGGCGAAATTCTCGACCACTTCTTCGGGCAGTTCCGGCGTCTCCTCGAAGTTGATGAAGATGCTCATGTGATCCTTCATGAGCTTGGCGGCGAGGCCGATCGCGTCCTGCGGTGTGATGGCAGCGTTGGTCCAGACCTCGAGGGTGAGCTTTTCGTAATCGGTCATCTGGCCAAGACGCGCGGCTTCGACGGAGTAATTGACTTTGCGCACCGGCGAATGAACGGAATCGATGGGGATGTAGCCGATGGGCAGATCCTCGTCGAAATTGCGGTCGGCGGAGACGTAGCCGCGGCCGTTCTTCACGCGCAATTCGAGTTCGAGCTTGCCGCCTTCGCTGACCGTGGCGATGTAAACATTCTTGTCGAGGACAGCGATGTCGGCATCCTCTTCGATTTTGGCCGAAGTGACGGGCCCCGGCGTGTCGACGGTCAAGGTGATGGTCTTGGGCTGGTCGTTATTCAGCTTGAGCGGAACCTGTTTCAAATTGAGGATGATGTCCGTGGCATCTTCAACGACGCCCGGAATGGGCGAAAATTCATGCAGCACGCCTTCGATTCGTACGGCCGTGATCGCGGCGCCCTCGATGGAGCTGAGGAGCGCGCGCCGAAGCGCGTTGCCCACGGTGGTGCCCCAGCCACGCTCGAACGGCTGCGCGGAGAAACGCCCATACTTGTCTGTGAGAGTTTCAGGTTCTGCTGCCAAACGCTTTGGTTTTTGAAATCCCTTCCACATCTTTGGTCTTCCTCCCGGTCCCGCGGTGGCGGGGCCAAAAAATTTTGTCGTGAGCCTGGCTAAGACGGGCGCAGCAAGCAGCGCCCCTAGAGCCCGAATTTCATGGGTCGCGGGGCGAGCCTGAGACCCGCCTCTACGATTCAACCCCGCGGGCGAAGTGCCCACGCCGCAAAACGTAAGGTCGAACCCGGCAAAGCCATTGACCGGGTTTTCTCTGCCGAAGCAAGCTTCGGCGAATACCGATTGCTTCTTCCGAACAGCGTCACAAAAGCGGCGGCAAGCCGCCGCACTCCCAAAGGACTCGCAACCCTATTTCGAGTAAAGTTCGACGATGAGCTGCTCGTTCATGGGCGGCGTCTGAACATCCTCGCGGCGCGGAAGCGCGACAACGCGCGCCTTGAAATTCTCGCGATCGATGTCGAGCCACGGCGCTACGCCCTGGCTCTGCGCCAGGTTGCGCGCTTCGAGAATCATCGCGTTCTGGTGCATCTTCTCCTTGAGCGCGATTTCCTCGCCGATCGAGACGAGATAGCTTGGCACGTTCACCTTTCGGCCGTTCACGTTGATGTGGCCGTGCAGCACGAGTTGCCGCGCCTGGGCGCGAGAACCCGCGAGGCCCATGCGGTGTACGACGTTGTCGAGGCGGCGTTCGAGCATGACCATCAAAATCGAGCCGGTCGGGCCCTTCATGCGGACGGCTTTCTCGAAATAGTTGCGGAACTGGCGTTCGAGCAGGCCGTAGGTGCGCTTCACCTTTTGCTTTTCGCGCAACTGCACGCCGTAGCCCACCATCTTCGCCCGTCGCGCCTGACCATGCTGGCCGGGAACGAAGTTGCGCTTCTCGATCGCGCATTTTTCCGTAAAACACCGTAGGCCTTTCAGGTAGAGCTTCATGCTCTCCCGACGGCACAGTCGGCATACCGCTTCACGATGTCTTGCCAATGCTTGTCTCCTTTGGCGCCTAAACAAAACCTGCAAAAACCTCACGTCTAAAGACGTGAGCTACAAACTGCAAAACCGTCGGGTCTAATCGATTACCTGCTTCCAACGCGCGACAAAAGCGGCGGCAAGCCGCCGCACTCCCAAAGGGCCCGCCTCTCACAGAAATCCGCGGGCGAGACGCCCGCGCCACAATACCTCGCGCTAGACGCGGCGGCGCTTGGGCGGACGGCAGCCATTGTGCGGCACTGGCGTGACGTCCTTGATCGCGTTGATGTGCAAGCCCGCCGAGGCGAGGGCGCGAACCGCCGATTCGCGTCCGGCGCCAGGTCCCTTGACCCGCACCTCGACCGATTTCATCCCGTACTGATCGCGAGCAACCCCTGCCGCGTTCATGGCCGCCTGCTGCGCGGCGTAGGGAGTCCCTTTGCGCGAACCCTTGAAGCCGACCGAGCCTGCCGAAGCCCAGCTCACCGCGCGGCCGTCGGGGTCGGTCAACGTGACGATCGTGTTGTTGAACGTCGCCTGAATGCAGACGACGCCGTGCGGCACGATGCGCTTTTCCCGCTTCTTGCGAAACTCCTTCTTGCGTTTCGCCTTTTTGTCCGGCGCTGCCGGAGCAGCGGCTGCGTCTTGAGGTTCCTTGGCCAAGATAATTTCCTTTCCTTCGATTCACATCTGGGCGGGTCTGAGACCCGCCCCTACAAAACCTAAGCCCATCTGTTTCGCGGGGCTGAAGCCCCGCGCTTCCACCAAAAACCCCGCGACCGTTACTTGCGGGCCATCACTTTCTTCTTCGCGGCAACGGCGCCCTTTCGCGGACCCTTGCGCGTGCGAGCGTTCGTGTGCGTACGCTGGCCGCGCACGGGCAAATTGCGCCGATGACGCAATCCGCGGTAGCACTGAATTTCAATCAGCCGCCGGATATTCATCTGCGTCTCCTTGCGGAGATCGCCTTCGATGCCGCCCTCGGACTCAATCGCGGCGCGAAGCCGGGTCACTTCCTCTTCGGTCAAGTCCTTGACCTTCTTGGTGGCGTCGACATTCGCTTTTTCGGCGAGTTCACGAGCGCGCGCTTGACCAATGCCGTAAATGGCGGTCAACCCGATCCACAGCCGCTTATTCGGCGGAAGATCCACACCTGCGATACGTGCCATTGCTATCTCTCCATTCTCGAGGCCACAAACGTTATCCTTGGCGCTGGCGGTGTTTGGGATTCACGCAAATCACGCGCACGACGCCCCGGCGATGAACGATTTTGCACTTCATGCAAATCTTTTTGACTGATGCACGAACCTTCATAAAGACCCCGTTTCCTCACGGGCAGGTTTGAAACCCGCCCCTACAAAACCTTCGCAAAACCTGCGGGCGAGACGCCACGCGGCGAGCGGCTACTTGTACCGATATACGATGCGGCCACGCGTCAAGTCGTAGGGCGAAAGCTCGACCGCAACGCGATCGCCGGGAAGAATGCGAATGAAATTCTTGCGCATCTTTCCGGAAATGTGCGCCAGAACCTGGTGCTTGTTTTCGAGTTCGACTCGAAACATGGCGTTGGGCAGCGGCTCGATCACAGTGGCCATCACTTCGATGGCGTCTTCTTTGCCGCTTCCCTCGCCCGGCTTCTTCTTTTCCGGTTCTGGCCTTTTAGCCATGCTCTCCTATCGGGCGGGTTTGAAACCCGCCCCTACGAACCGAACTTCAAATGCCACCGAGGCAAACACGGCGAGTTGGATTTCCTCTCAGCCGAAGCTGCCCCTAAAAGCGGTGGCAAGCCACCGCACTCCCAAAGGGCTTGCCTCCCACCAAAAGCCGCGGGCGAGACGCCCCCGCCACAGTCAAACCGGGCACAGCCCACCAGACAGACGGCGGGTCTGCGACATGCTGTGCCCCTACCACACCGAACCAAATTCCCGGGGCTAAAGCCCCTTTTCCAAGGCCACGCCGTTTCGCGGGGCTGAAGCCCCCGCGCTTCCACCAAAAACCACGACCACATTCGAGCAAAATTCAGCCTGCGTCACCAAACGGGGCCGGAGGCTTCCTTCGGGCGCGTCAAAATCCACGGGCCGTTCGATGTGACCGCAACCGTGTGCTCGAAGTGCGCCGAGTCGCTGCCATCGGCCGTAACCGCTGTCCATTCGTCGGCCAGCAATCGCACGGCTGGGCCGCCCCGGTTCACCATCGGCTCGATGGCCAGCACCATGCCTTCCTGCAAACGCGGTCCCTGACCCGACACGCCATAGTTCGGCAATTGCGGATCCTCGTGCATCTTGGTGCCGATGCCGTGGCCGACGAATTCGCGAACCACGGAATACCCGTTCTTCTCGACCCACTGCTGCACAGCCGAGGAAATATCGCCGAGCCGGTTGCCGGGCCGGGCCTGGTCGATCCCGCGTTCGAGCGACTCGCGAGTCACGCGCAACAGCTTTTCGCGTTCCGGATCGATGGCGCCCACCGGAACAGTCAGCGCAGCGTCGGCGAAATATCCTTCGAGCTCGACGCCAAAATCCAGGGACAGAATATCGCCCTCTTTCACGCGGCGGCTGGGCGACGGAATCCCGTGCACGATTTCCTGGTTGATGGAGGTGCACACCGAACCGGGATAACCGCGATAGCCCTTGAAAGCGGGCCGCGCACCCTGCTCCGCCGTGTACGATTCCGCAAAATCATCCAATTCCTTCGTCGAGACGCCCGGCCGAACCATGCCGCGCATCTTTTCGAGCGCGTTCCACACAATCAAACCGGCTCGGTGCATCTTCTCGATTTCGGCCGGCGATTTACAGATGACCATCTCGCCCCTGCGCACGCTCGATGACCCTGGCGATTGCGCTGCTCACTCGTTCCACGCTGGCTGAGCCGTCCACGGTTTCGAGCAGGCCCTGCCGGCGGTAATACTCTATGAGCGGCTCCGTCTGCTTGTGATAAGCGCGCAACCGCTCTTTCACGACTTCGGGCCGGTCGTCCAACCGCTGGATCAGCTTGCCGCCATCGAAGTCGCAAACGCCTGCGTTCTTTGGCGGCGCGTCGTAAACGTTGTAAATCTCGCCGCCCACGCTGCACGTCCAGCGGCCCGAAAGCCGCCGGACTAAAACGTCGTCATCGACGTGAATGTCGATGACCCACGGCTTGCCAAGACCGCAGCGCTCGAGGATAGGTTCGAGCCGCTGAGCCTGCTCCAGGGTCCGCGGAAAGCCGTCCAAAACCACTCCGCCGGAGCAATCCGGCCGGCACAACCTCTCCTCGACCATGCCCATCACGATGGGGTCGGGAACGAGGTCGCCGCGTTCCATGATGGGCTTGGCCACGAGCCCGAGTTCAGTGCCGCACGCGACCGCGTCGCGAAACATGTCGCCGGTCGAAAGATGCGGCACCTGATAGCGCTCGGCAATGCGTTTGGCCTGGGTGCCTTTTCCGGCTCCCGGGGGCCCGAGAAAAATCAACGCCCGATTGAGCGCCATCGTTTTCGTTTCAATTCGACTGCGGCAAAAGCCCGGGGCTAAAGCCCTGCGTGTCCCGAGCTTGTTCGCGGGGCTGAAGCCCCGCGCTTCCACCAAAAACCACAACCACATCCCAGCGGGCGGGTCTGAGACCCACCCCTACGAACCGAACTTCAATGCCACCGAAGCAAACACGGCGAGTTGGATTTCCTCTCAGCCGAAGCTGCTCCTAAAAGCGGTGGCAAGCCACCGCACTCCCAAAGGGCTCGCCTCCAAACCCGCGGGCGAGACGGCAGCGCCAGACGGCGGGAGTTCCGCAAGCAGCGCCCCTACCGTACTTCAACGACTAAAGGCCGCGGCGCTACATTCGAACCCACAAGCGGGCGGGTCTGAGACCCGCCCCTACAAACCCTCTCACACGCAACAGAAAAACCCGGGGGCGAGACGCCCGCGCCACACAAACTACATGCCGCGGCGCTACAAGCAAACCTAAGACCAAAAACCAGCAAAAACCCAGAACATCTTGCCAGTCATCCTCAGCCGCGGCGGCCGCGCACGCGGCCTTTGCGAACAAAACCTTCGTAATTGCGCATGACCAACTGCGCTTCGAGCTGCTGCACCGTGTCCATGGCCACACCAACAACGATCAGCAGCGAGGTGCCGCCAAAATAAAACGTAAAGCCGAGCCCTTCCAAAACCGGGCGCCACATGTGGTTATCGAACCAAACGCCCACCACTCCCGGCAAGTGCTGGAGGTGAATGCCTTGCATCAGCCATTCAGGCAGCAAGCAAACGAGAGCGAGGTAAACTCCGCCCACAAAGGTCAGCCGCGTCAAGATGCGGTTAATGTGCTCCGACGTATTGCGTCCGGGACGAATGCCGGGAATAAAGCCGCCGTACTTGCGCATGTTGTCGGCCAACTCCGTGGGGTTGAAAATGATGCCCACGTAGAAGAACGCGAAGAAGATGATGAGCGTGGCGTAAATCAGGATATAGAGCGGCTCGCCCCATTTGATGGCATTGGCAAATTTGTCGAACACATGCGACTTACTTTGGAGAATCAACGCGATGGTCTGCGGAAACGTCAGCAAAGAGCTGGCGAAAATCGGCGGAATGACACCGCCGGAATTGACGCGCAGGGGCAGATAGGTCATCTGGCCGCCCATCACGCGGCGTCCCATGACGCGCTTGGCGTACTGCACAGGAATCCGCCGCTGACCGCCTTCGACGAATACGATAAAGGCGATCACCGCGAACATGAGGACAAAAACGCCCATCAGAACGATCGGCGTGAACGCACCCCAGGGCGCAGTTTTCGCCTTGCCCCACAGGTCCTGAATCGCGTTTGGCAGGCCGACAACGATGCCAGCAAAGATGATGAGGGACATGCCGTTGCCGATTCCGCGGTCGCTGATCTGCTCGCCCAGCCACATGATGAACGCTGAGCCGGTGGTGAGGGTGAGCATGGTCATGAAGATGAAGCGAGCGCCGGGCTGGTATACAAGAGCCTGTCCACCATAGTTCTGGCGCATGAGGGTCAGGGCGATGGTGAAGGACTGAAAAGCGCTGAGGATGATCGTCAGATAGCGCGTGTACTGGGTAATTTTGCGGCGGCCGAGTTCGCCTTCTTTTTGCAGGCGTTCGAGATAGGGCCAAACGACGACCAGGAGCTGGAGGATGATGGAGGCAGTAATGTAGGGCATGATGCCGAGGGCGAAGATGGTCAAGCGGCGGAGGTTATTTCCGCTAAAGAGATTGAAGATGCCCAGCGCGGTGCCCTGATACTGCTCGAAGAGTTTGGCCAGGAGCTCGGTGTTAATGCCCGGCGTGGGGATGAAGGCACCGAGTCGATACACGCCCAGCAAAGCCAGTGTGAACAAACACCGGTTGCGCAGGTCCGGCATGCCAAAAATGTTGCGGAATGCTTCTACGAGTTTCCTCATCTGCCTACCCTTGGTCCCAAAACCCTCACGTCTAAAGACGTGAGCTACAAAAAATCAAAATCTACAAAACTTCGGCTTTGCCTCCAGCGCGGGCAATCTTCTCCAGCGCCGACTTGCTGAACGCGTTAGCCTGAACCGTGAGCGGGACTTTCAGTTCGCCATCCCCTAGTATTTTGATGCCGTCGCGAAGGGCACGAACCAGACCGCTGCCGGTGAGCAGTTCGGGCGTGACCGTCTCTCCGGCGGAGAATATATTGAGGCTCTCCACGTTGACGACGGCAAACTCCTTCGGGAATGGGCTCGCGAATCCGCGCTTCGGCAAACGGCGGTGCAGGGGCATCTGGCCGCCTTCGAAGCCGGGCCGCCGCGAATAGCCACGGCGCGATTGCTGGCCCTTATTGCCGGCGCCAGCCGTCTTGCCCATCTTCGAGCCCATGCCGCGCCCGACGCGGACCTTGCGGTGTCGCGAGCCGCGGGGCGGCTTCAAATTCGAGAGTGTCGGTTTCATGGTCATAATCTCAATTTTCCTGGGCGGGTTTGAAACCCGCCCCTACAAAACATTCTCTAGCGCAACGCACGGCGGGGTTAAAACCCCGCCCTCCGAAAGCCCTCTTGAGCTTTCGCCACCAGTTAATCTTCAATCTCAACCAAGTGGTGGACCTTGGCGATCATGCCGCGAATGGCCGGCGTGTCGGGACGTTCGACCACCTGCTGCATACGGCGAAAGCCAAGCCCGCGAATCGTCTGGCGCATGTTGCGCGGACAGCCAATAAAGCTGCGCACCCACTTGATTTTCAAAGTTCCTGATGGTTTTTTCGTTTTCGCCATAATTATTCAAAACCCGGGGGCGCAGCAAGCAGCGCCCCTACAAAACGCGCGAAAAAACCGCGCTTCCACCTCTAGGCGCCGCCGGTGGAGGCGGTGGTTGCTTCCTCCGCCGCCGGGCCTTTGCCGCGAGACTCCGCGACTTTGGCGGCGTCCTTCAAGTGCAGCAGCGCGTCGAACGTCGCCTTGATCACATTGTGCGGGTTCGACGTGCCGATCGATTTCGTCAGCACATTCTGAATTCCCGCCACTTCCATGACCGCGCGCACCGGGCCGCCCGCAATCACGCCCGTTCCTTCCGGAGCGGGCTTGAGCAAAACTTGGCCCGAGCCGTAGTAGCCGATCACCTGATGGGGGATGGTCGAGCCCTTTAGGTTGAGCTTGATCATGTTCTTCTTGGCTTGCTCGATGGCTTTGCGAATGGCCATGGGAACTTCGCGAGCTTTGCCCATACCGAATCCGGCATGGCCGCCCTGATCGCCGACGACGACGAGCGCGGAAAAGCTGAGATTCTTGCCGCCCTTGACGACTTTGGTGACGCGGTTAATGGAAACCACCTGATCTTTCAGGTTCGCCGGGTTCGCGTTAACGAGACGGCGGATAGCCAACGTATCTTTCAATTCTTGTTTCGGCATAGTTTTCAGAACTTCAGTCCCGCCTCCCGTGCTGCTTCGGCCAGGGCTTGTACGCGGCCGTGATACTGGTAACCGCCGCGGTCAAACACCACCTGCTCGATTCCTTTTGCTTTCGCTCGTTCCGCGATGATCTTGCCCACGACTTTGGCGGCCGCGATGTTGCCGCCGCCCTTGATGACGTTTCGCACTTCTTTGTCGAGCGAGCTGGCGGAAACGATGGTCGCGCCGTTCTGGTCGTCGACGATCTGCGCGCGAACGTGCCGGCTCGACCGGTGCACGCAGAGGCGCGGCCGCTCGGGCGTGCCGGCAATCGACTTGCGCATGCGCACGTGAATGCGCTCGCGGTGCGCTTCGCGAGATAATCTTCGAACTGAGACTGCCACGCTCGTTCTCCTTTTGGGTTACGCTGCCGTCTTGGCGGCGCCAGCCTTGCCCGCTTTCTTCTTGAGGCGCTCGCCGGTGATGCGGATACCCTTCTGCTTGTACGGGTCGGGCGGGCGCAGGGCGCGAAGATTCGCGGCAATCTGGCCGACCTGGTTCTTGTCCGCGCCTGAAACGGTCATGTGCGTCTGCTTCTCGACCGTGATCTGGATTCCCTCCGGAATCGGAAACTCGACCGGATGCGAATAGCCCAGCGCCAGCACGAGGTTCTTGCCTTTCACTTCCGCGCGGTAGCCGACGCCAACGATGTCCAGGTCGCGCTTGAATCCCTGGGTGACGCCGATTAGCGCATTGGCGACGAGCGCGCGAGCCAAGCCGTGCAGCGCGCGTCGCTCTTCGGAATCGCGCTTGGCGACAAGCGTGCTGTCCTTCTGCTCGAACTCGATTCCGCGCGGGATCTTGACGCTCATCTTGCCCTTGGGACCCTGCACTTCCACGGTGCCGGGTTTGAGCTGGATCTTCACGCCCGAAGGAACCGTTATGATTTTGTTTCCGATACGCGACATAAAAACCTCAGTTACCAGATTTCACAGAGCAATTCGCCGCCGATACCTTCTTTGCGGGCGGTCTGGCCAGTCATGAGGCCGCGCGGCGTGGAAAGAATCGAGACGCCCATGCCGCCCATGACCGCTTTAATGCCGAATTTTCCGACGTAGCGGCGCGAACCTGGGCGCGAAACACGCTTGAGATCCGTGATGACGCTGCGGCGGTCCGGCGTGTAGCGCAAAAAGACGCGCAACGTCTTCTTGCCTTTTTCGTCGACAACCTTGAAATTCATGAGATAGCCCTCATCCTTGAGGATGCGGGCGATCTCGACCTTCATTTTCGAGGAAGGCAAGTCGACGCGAGGATGCTTCGAACGCGAAGCATTGCGAATTCGCGTGAGCATGTCGGCGATGGGATCGGTGGTCATTCCGTCTTTACCTTCGTCCTTTCTACCAACTGGCTTTCACGACGCCCGGAATCTCTCCGCGGAGCGCCAAGCCGCGAAAACAGATGCGGCACATTTCGAACTTACGGATGAAGCCGCGCGCGCGGCCGCAAATGCGGCAGCGATTGCGTTTCCTGACCTTGAACTTCGGCTTGCGCCGGAGTTTTGCGAATTGACTGTCTCGAGCCATATCGTTTTCAGTCTCCTTCAAAGCCGCCAAAACAAACATGCGGTCGCGGCTGTTTACTGCCGGGTCAAAAACGCCGCCCCTCAACCCATCGCCACTCGAAAGAGCGTGCCCCGAAGCAAGCTTGGGCGAATACGCCTTCCTCTACCACCGGGCCTGCATCAAAGCGGTGGCAAGCCACCGCACTCCCAAAGGACCCGCGACCAAAGCTTCGCGACAGGCCACATTCAGGCTTGTCGCAACCACTACTGCGGGCGGGTTTGAAACCCGCCCCTACGACTGCAAAAACGTAACCGCCAACGCGCTACGGACGGAAGGGCACGCCCAGCAGCTTCAGCAGTTCGCGCCCTTCTTCGTCGCTGCGAGCCGTGGTGGTAATCGTGACGTTCATGCCCTTGATCTTGTCGACGCGCGTGTAATCAATTTCCGGGAACACGAGCTGGTCCTTGAGGCCCAGCGTGTAATTGCCGCGGCCGTCGAACGAATTGGGCGGCAGACCCTTGAAGTCGCGCACGCGCGGCAAAACGATACTGGCCAGCCGGTCGAGAAATTCGTACATGCGCTCGCCGCGCAGCGTGACCATGCAGCCGATGGGCATGCCCTTGCGAACCTTGAAATTCGCGATCGACTTCTTGGCGCGCGTGATGACCGGCTTTTGACCGGCAATCTGGCCCAGTTCCGCAGCGGCCGTATCGAGCAGCTTCACGTTCTGGCTGGCCTCTCCAAGACCGATGTTGAGCGTGATTTTCGCGACACGCGGGACGGCCATAGTGTTCTTGTAGCCAAAACGCTTGCTCAGCGCCGGCATGGCCTCCTTGCGATATTTTTCGTGCAAACGGCTGATCATCGTTGCTCCAAATTTCACTTCTCACCAGGGGCGGGTCTGAGACCCGCCCCTACAAAATCAAGTCCGGCCGCGCGCTGGCTTCAAGGGCTCAAGAGTCTGTGTGACGACCGCAAAATCTGTACTTCAGTGATTTTGCGAGCTTTACGTCGCGGCTGAAGCCGCGACCTACAAACATTCTCGCGTTCTCACACAGACTCTCAAGGCCGCCCCACAAAATCACTTAACTCTCGAACGTCGTGTTGCAACGGCGGCAGGTGCGAACCTTCGTGCCGTCCGGCAACGTGCTGCGCCCGGCGCGCGTGTGCTTGCCACAGCCGGGACAAACCAGCATCACGTTCGAAATATCAATCGGGCCTTCCTTCTCAAGGATGCCACCCTTGATGTTCTTCGACGGATTCGGGCGCGTGTGCCGCTTGATAATGTTGGCGTGCTCGACCGTGACCGTGCCCTTCCACGGGTTGACGGAAAGCACTTTGCCAGTGCGTCCCTTCGAACGGCCCGCCATTACCATCACCGTATCTCCGTGGCGAATGCTGATGTGCATTTTGTTTTCTTTCATTTGGCTCATGGCTACCACACTTCCGGGGCCAGCGAGATGATCTTCGTGAACTTCTTCTCGCGCAACTCGCGGGCCACCGGCCCGAAAACGCGCGTCCCGATCGGCTCACCGGCTTCGTTAATGAGTACCGCAGCGT
>Ga0187819_10001126_pt1 | contig 13833 bp, 10 predicted proteins | sample NC_wetland_sal_i_15_FD_132411 | JGI IMG/M metagenome (GOLD analysis project Ga0187819, IMG submission 132411) | Wetland sediment microbial communities from Neuse River Estuary, North Carolina, USA - SO4_4 | ecosystem: Environmental > Aquatic > Freshwater > Wetlands > Sediment | place: USA... | reverse complement strand
TCGGCTTGGACATCGGTCTCAGGCGAGCTCGGATATGCTGCCTCGATGCGATCCTTGCGCCCTGGAAACCGGAGAATTGGCGATTCGACTCAAGGGTGCCAATGTGGTTAGGCAACGGGCCGCATAACTGACCGACAAGTGAAAAAATGGGACGAACAGCAAAAAGGCAATCGATCCACCCTGCACGGAGCACAGCGACATGGCCGCGCGATTTCATTTGGGGTATCTCCAGCTCAAGTTTCCAGATCGAAGGGGCAACCCGCGAGGACGGCCGGGGCTTAAGCATATGGGACACCTTCTGCGCGGCTGGCCGGGTTGCCAATCATGATACCGGCGACATCGCCTGCGACCACTACCATCGCTACGCCGAGGACGTGGCGCTGATGAAGAGACTAGGCGTGAAGGCTTATCGTTTTTCAGTAGCCTGGCCTCGCCTTCTGCCCGAGGGGCGCGGGTCCGCGAACGAAGCCGGATTGGCCTTCTACGATCGGCTCATCGATGCTTTGCTGAAAGCTCGCATTGAACCCTGGCTATGCCTTTATCATTGGGATCTACCGCAAGCTCTCGACGATCTCGGTGGCTGGACGGTTCGGGATGCGGCAGGTTGGTTCGCCGATTATGCCATGCTCGTTGCGAGCCGCTATGGCGACCGCGTCAAGCGTTTCGCGACCTTCAACGAGCCGTCAGTCTTCACCCTGTTCGGCTACGGCTTCGGCGACAGCGCTCCGGGCATTTCGGGACCCATCATGCTGAGGCGTGCGATCCATAACGTAAACCTTGCCCATGGCGCGGCCGTGGACGTCATTGGCGCGCTTGTGCCAGATGCCTTGATCGGGGCCATACACAACTATCAGCCTTGTCTGCCAGCAACGCCTGCCGACGTGGAAGCTGCTGAGCTATTTGGCGCTTACTGGAACAGCGCCTTTCCCGAACCTCAATGTCTCGGGACTTATCCATCACGCCTGGCTGGCGTGATGGAACCCTATGTTCAGGCAGGCGATCTCGCCCGCATCTGTCGTCCAGTCGACTGGTTCGGCCTCAACCACTATTCGCCGATTTACGCCAAGGCGAACCCAGACGCGCCGCTTGGATTCACCTTTGGGGGCGCGCCGGCGGATCTATCGCATACGCCCATGGGGTGGCCGATCCATCCCGAGTCATTTCATGACGCCCTTGTTGAGGTAAGTGCTCGCTATCGTCTGCCGATCTACGTGCTGGAGAACGGCTTCGGCGGGGACGACAAGCCAGATGCGTCCGGCGACATCGCCGACACGGCGCGCATCGACTACCTCAAGTGCTACATAGAGGCCATGCATGAGGCCATTGCTAATGGCGCGGATGTCCGCGGCTACTTCATTTGGTCTCTGCTCGACAATTTCGAGTGGGGCTCGGGCTATGGCACACGGTTTGGCCTGGTCTATGTCGACTATCCGACCCAGAAGCGCATACCCAAGGCGTCGTTTAATTGGTACGCGGACCTTATTAAGTCAGCGCGAGCGGTAGACGGCGAGCGTTCCACGGTTGGGGATGCGTTCAAGCCCCGCTAAGTTCTTCCGCTTCCTGCAAGTTGCCTTCCGCCTTGGCTATATGCGATCCGGTGCATCCGAGTCTGTCTAGAGCGAGCAAAAGGGTGGCAACCCGGTTGACCGACGATCTCCAATCGGCGATGCGTCCATAATTGTCGACGAGCCAATTGAACGCACCTTGCACGGTGGCGAATGCTGCGGCGGATTGCGTCACCTCGCCGAGCGACATGGTGCCGGCCAGATATTTCGGGACGCACAGTAACAAGGCGAGTACCGGCGCCAAGATGTAATTGCTCTGCGAGACCAACGTCGTGCTCACGAGCTGCCACGATAGGCTCCGCCAACGCGCGAGGACCGCGTGAACAGCCGTCCAAAGCATCCGACGCATGGCTGTCTCGTTACCATTTTCTGCCCTAGCTTTTGCTTGAAGCAGGCGATCTGCCGCCCCTCGGAGCTCGGCCTCGGCCTGATTCTTCCGCTCGATGACGCTGGTCAGCTGGCGACCGACCAGGATCATGGCGCTGGAGAACAGACTAGAATAGATGGCGACGCTGATGACGAGATAACCAGGGACCGTCCACGATCGGCCAAATGCGACCAAGACGAGACTGCCGCCGACGCTCCACAGAACGCTTAGGAAAACGACCGCTGTCAATACCGACGCCAGGAAGGCGAGCATCAGATCAATTGGAGCTTCCGTTGCGATTCGGACATCTTCGGATATGCGGTACTCAGGATTGGCGGAGTCACTTGCAAGCGGGTCGAGCCGACGGAAGTTATCGTTCGCGAGCCAATACTCGATCACTTGGCGGGTGACGCTTTCACGCCATTTGCGCTGCGCCGTCATACGTCCCCAGACCGATGTAGCGGCGAGCACGACGCTTGCGACGGCGAGCGGTACAAACAGCGCGGCCTGCGTCCAAAGTGCCGACGCGTCTCGTCGCTCGAGAGCATCGAAAAAATGCCGATTCCAATAATTCAGCAGGTACTGCACCAGCAATTGCAGCAGGACAATTAGAACAAGGACCACGGTTAGGCCACAGGCCCACCTAGCTGATCGGCCTCGCCAGAAACGGGAGGCTGTAAGCCAAAATCTGGCAAACAGGTGCCCCCGAGCAACGGCTGGACTGATCTTATCGTGAGCGTCCATATCACCTGCCCAGTCTCGGTGATCTTAGCGTCAAGCCCTTTAGGCGCTCAACTGTGCAGTCTCCGTTGTCAGCCGCAGGATTTCATGCTCAAGCTCGACGTCTGTGGGGCCTTGATTTCCGTCAAAGTCGTACGAAAAATATTTGTGCACCCTACCTTTCCGGAGAGGCGATCATGAAGGTCCGCGATGTGATGACTTCGCCCGTGTTGTCGGTCGGGCCTGACACTTCGCTTCTGGAAGCGGGCGAGTTGATGCTCCAACACGACATCAGTGGGTTGCCCGTGCTCGATAGAGAGGCGCGTCTCGTGGGACTCATTACCGAGCGCGACTTCCTGCGCCCCACCGGATGCGGCCCTGACTACAAGCGGCCGCGTTGGTTTCAAGTCTTAGCTGGTCAAGCGAAAGACGAATTTAGCCGCCAATCCAACCGCAAGGTTGCGGATGTAATGACCGTCGATCCGGTCACCATCACTGAAGAGACGCCGCTTGTGGAGGTGGTCGGGCTTATGGATCGCCACTGCATCCATCGTTTACCCGTCATGCGGGGGACAAAGGTCGTGGGGATCGTTAGCCGCGCCGATCTACTGCGCGCGTTGGTGCAAAGTCTCCATAAGACCTCCGCCATGTCGAAGCGCGACGAGGACTTTCGCGCTCGTATGACAGAATTGGAGCGTGAATCATGGCTTCATCGCACTAGACCTTAGGAAAGGCGCCAACTGGGCGCTGAGGGCTGCGGCAGCACCCTTAAGAGTCGCGAAGTCGGAATGGATCACATAGACGGGGATGGGCGCGAGATAGGCCGTCATGCGGCCTTTCTGCTCGAAGGCCGCGCGGAATGCGCCGCTCGAGAGCGCGAGCGCGATCTTTGGCGCAATGCCGCCGCCGAGATAGACGCCGCCCCTCGCACCGAGGAGAAGTGCCGCATCGCCAGCAAAGCGGCCGAGCCAGATGACGAAGACATCGAGCGCTTCCACGGCAGTCCTATCCTCGCCGCTTAGGGCCCGCACCAGCACATCGTTCGGCTGAAGCTCCGTGGAGCTTTCGCCGTAAGACGCGGCGATCGCCTGGTAGAGTTCGGCGAGACCGGGGCCCGACAGCGCGCGCTCAGCGGAGAGGTGCGAGCGGCCCTTACGAAGTCGCTCGAGAAGCGCAAGCTCGTGTTCATCATGGGCGCCGAGAGATGTGTGCCCCCCCTCGCCCGGCACCGCAATCCACCGATCCCCCGACCAGATGAGGCCGGCAACGCCAAGTCCCGTTCCGGGTCCAAGTACGACTTTAGTTGCATGGTCTTCGGCTGCCGCGCCGCCGATCTGGTGAAGATCGGCGCGGGCTAGATGCGGCAAAGACAGCGCGAGCGCCTCGAAGTCGTTGAGCACGAGAACGTCTTTGAGCCCGGCGGCACGGCAAAGCTCATGCTTGGCGAAGGACCAAGGTGAGTTGGTGAGGTGGATATGCTCGCCGGTGACCGGCGCCGCCACCGCGATGGCGGCATGATCGAGCGGCGCGGAAAGCTCGGCGAGAAAGGCACAGAACGCGGCAGTGAAGGTCGGATGGGTAGCGCAAAGGGTCTGGCTGGTGTGGGACAGCTCGAGCATAGCGAGATCGGCAACGGCGAAGCGCGCGTTGGTGCCGCCGATATCGGCGACTATGGCCTCTCTCGGCAGCGCGTCCTCTCTTTTCATTATTCCCGGCTCCCGCCTTGAAAACTTAAGCCCAGAGCTAGTCGGCCTCTCGCTCCAGTACGCAGCAATGCGGCGCTTCCGCACCATCTTCTGCGCCGCTCAAGACAACCCCTGTCACGGGATTGGGCCGGAAGGTCGTGCAGCCTTTAAGTCCCGTCTCATACGCCAGATCATAGACCTTGCGGAACTCGGAGAAGGGGTAATCTGCCGGCACGTTGATGGTCTTGGAAATTGAATTGTCCACGAACGGCTGCAATGCCGCCTGCATATCGAAATGGGCGCGAACCGGCAGTTCGTTCACCATCACGAATCCTGGAGGCACGCCTTTCGCGGTTCCCGACATCTCGCGCCACAGCTTAACCGCGTAGTCGGTCAGGAATAGCTCTTCGGGATCTCCATCCTCATCAAGAATCTTGCGCCAATAAGACGCAGCGAAAATCGGTTCTAGCCCGCTCGACACATTGCCGGCGAGCAAACTGATCGTCCCGGTCGGTGCGATGGCAATTAGGTGGCTGTTGCGTATACCGCCTTTAGCAATACCATCTCGGACATCTTCCGGAAGATTACGGATGAACGAGACAGGGAAAGCTTCCTTTCTCTTCGGCAAGCAGCACCGATGCACGATAGGCCGTGTGGCAGATGAGGCTCATAACCTCCCGGGCGAGATCAAGGGACTCGTTACTGCCGTATCGGGAGCCAAGCATGAGCAGCGCATCAGCAAGGCCAGTTATGCCGAGACCAATCCGTCGCGTCCCTTGGGCACTTTCGGCTTGCTGGGGCAAAGGAAAGCGTGAAGCGTCAATCACATTGTCCAGGAGTCGCACGGCCACCTGCACCGTCTCCTTGAGCGCCTCGATTTCCAACCGGGTCTGTCGCGAGAACGGAAAGCTTACGAAACGTGTGAGATTGATCGAGCCAAGATCGCATGCGCCATAAGGTGGGAGCGGGATCTCACCGCAGGGATTCGTGGCGCTTATCCGTTCGCAATACCAAAGATTGTTGAGCCCGTTGATCCTATCGACAAAGAGCACGCCCGGTTCGGCATACTCGTACGTGGCGCGCAGTATGCCATCCCAAAGGTCGCGTGCACGCACACGCCGCACAACGCGACACGGCACCGGATCATCGAAGCCGGGCCAGTTACGCAGGACACTCTCTCCTTCACCCGCGAATGCGGCTTCTGGGAACACGAGCTGCCATTCGGTGCCCCGTTGCACCGCCGCCATGAAGGCATCAGTGATTTGAGCCGACAAATTGAAGCGCCGTAGCGCACCGGGTTGCTGCTTGGCGACGATAAATTCCTCAATGTCCGGGTGGTCACAGCGCAAGGTCGCCATCATGGCCCCGCGGCGCGCGCCCGTAGAGAGGATCGTGCCGCACATTGCATCCCACACATGCATGAACGACACGGGCCCGGAGGCGATTGTTCCCACCGTTTTTGCTCGCGTCCCCCGCGGGCGCAAGGTCGAGAAGTCATAACCGATGCCGCCGCCCTGTTGCATCGTGATGGCGCCCTCTTCCAAGGCAGCGAAAATGCCGGAGATCGAGTCTTCGATAGGCCCCATCACGAAGCAATTGAATAACGTGACGTTGCGCTCCGTCCCCGCGCCGGCCTGGATGCGGCCGCCTGGGAGAAATTTGAAATCCTGCAGAATGCCGGAGAAGCGCTCTTCCCAAGCCGCCTGGTCTTTTGTCTCGACCATGGCAAGTGCACGGGCGATGCGATGCCAGCTGTGGGTGATCGTACCCTCCTGCTGGTAACGGTACTTCGCCTTCCAGATGCGCCGCGAGATCTCAGCGCCGACTTGTTCCATGGCCGCGGAAATTCAGGGGTTAGCTTTTCATGAATGCTCTACCCTATAAGTCTCCCATAAATATAGAGAAGGGTGCCAACCCGGCGTCCGCGCTAGGGGTAGGCTGATGTTCACCCCTGAGTATGTTGAGTAAATCGCAAGGGGTTTGACTCAACGCAAAGTGCAACCGGCGCCGAAGCATTGAGATGGCCCGAACTTTTTCAGAAGGGCGCACGGGCTCGACATGGAGGTACACAACGCGAGTATTGCAGACACATTGCGCCACGTCGCCGATCTGCTCGAGATCGAAGGGGCCAATCCATTTCGCATTCGGGCCTATCGCCGCGCCGCACAGACCGTCGAGGACCTGCCGCAAAGCGCGGCAAAGATGGTTGCCGACGGCAAGACCCTCGTCGGGCTGCCTGTGGTCGGCAAAGATCTGGCCGGCAAAATAACCGAGATCGTGAACACCGGACGGCTCGGGGCTTTAGCAGAGATCGAGGCCCGGACCCCGACGACCCTCGCTGCATTGACGACGATTCCCGGCCTTGGTCCTAAGCGCGTGCATCGGTTGCACGAAGCCTTCGGTATCAAGACCCTTAAGGATCTCGAACGTGCAGCAAGAAAACATAAGATCCGCGAACTCCGGGGCTTCACAGCCAAGACCGAAGAGAAGATTCTCGCTGAGATCGAGCGAAGTCAGGAGCGCGAACAGCGCTTCAAGATCGCAACGGCAGAGGACTTTGCGCAGACCCTATGCACCTATCTTCAAACCAACCCGCGCATCGGACGCGTCGTTGTTGCCGGCAGCTATCGCCGGCGCAAAGAGACGGTCGGCGATCTCGATATCCTCGTGACCTGTGCCCAAGGCCAGGCAGCAGTGAACCATTTCATTGCTTATGACGAGGTCGCAAAAGTCGTGGCCAAGGGAAGCACGCGCGCGACCGTCCTACTACGGTCCGGCATCCAGGTGGACCTGCGCGTCGTTCCCGCCAAGAGCTACGGCGCAGCGCTACACTATTTCACTGGCTCGAAGTCGCACAACATTGCCATCCGCAAGCTGGGACAGGCACGTGGGCTCAAAATCAACGAATATGGCATCTTCCGCGATGGCACACGGATCGGAGGACGGACGGAGGAGGAAGTCTTCTCTGCCGTCGGACTCCCTTATGTCGAGCCCGAGCTCCGCGAGGACCGCGGCGAAATTCAGGCGGCCTTTGCCGGGGAATTGCCAAAGCTCATTTCCCTCGAGGACATTCGCGGCGATCTTCACGTTCACACCAAAGCCTCCGATGGCAAGAGCAGCTTGCTGGAGATGGTGGAGGCGGCCAGAGCACGAGACTATCAGTACCTGGCCATCACTGATCACACCAAGCACGCCACGGTCGCCAGAGGATTGGATGAAAAGAGGCTCGCCAAGCAGCTCGACGAGATCGAGAAGCTGAGCGAGGGCTTTGACAACATTCGCATCCTCAAATCATCGGAAGTCGATATCCTTGCCGACGGCAAGCTCGATCTCAGCGACAGCCTGTTGAAGCGCCTCGATCTCGTGGTGGCAGCGGTCCACTACAAATTCGAGCTCAATGCGCGAGAGCAAACCGAGCGTATCCTGCGGGCCATGGACAACAAATATCTGAATATCCTCGCTCACCCGACTGGGCGTTTGCTCGGTGAGCGTCCGGCATACCCGCTGGAGATCGAACGCGTGATTGAGGGGGCGAAGGAGCGGGGCGTGGCGCTCGAGCTCAACGCGCATCCGACCCGCCTCGACCTTGACGAGGTGCATTGCAAGCTCGCAAAGGACATGGCCGTCAAATTGGTCATCTCGACCGATGCCCATTCGACTTTTGGATTGGACACGATGCGCTTTGGCGTCGGCCAGGCTCGCCGGGCATGGTTGGAGCGCAAGGACGTGCTCAATACGCGGTCTTGGACAGGACTTAAGAAAGCCATCGCTCGCTGACGAGGGTTGAAGGAGGAGGTTCGCAACAATGGCAATCAAGAGAGTTTTGTTGCCGGTTAGCGGGGACAGGAGCTTCGAGCCGCTGGCAGACGCAGCATTCCATATGGGCGAGAAATTCTCGGCTCAGGTCATGGGCCTGTTTGTTCAGGCCCCCGCGCTGGTGATCCCTTTGTTCAATGATGCGGCAAGCGTGGAGGAGGTGCGGACTATCGCCGCGACCGCACAGGAAAGAAGGCGGGAAGCAGCTGCTAAAGCGGAATCCATGTTCAAGGCTGCCGCCGACCGCTTTATGCAGGTTGAATCTGCCTACCGCTCCGCTACTGGTGATGTCGAGGGGTCATTTGTCCGGCATGCACGGTTGGCTGACGTCTCGGTCATCACTCTGCCGGACCCTTTTGAAGACGGCTTCTGGGGCTCGAGCTATTGGCTCGGCGTGCAGAACGCCACGCTATTTCGCTCTGGCCGTCCTGTGCTGCTGGTGCCCCCGCAGGCAGGCCGGCCGAACTTCGAAACCGTGGTGATCGCTTGGAAGCAGTCGCTAGAGGCCGCTCGTGCCATCGCCGCGGCGCAGCCCTTCATGGCGATGGCGCGCGAAGTCCACCTGTTCACAATCAACGACGGCACCAAGGCGGTGACGTCGTTACGTGAAGCGGAGGAATACCTGTCGCTGCACTATGATGAGGTGCGTAGCGAGGTCGTCAGCGGCGAACCTCATCAGGTTGGAAAGTTGCTTTTGACGCAGGCCAGCCGTCTCGGAGCCTTATTGGTCATGGGCGCCTTCAGCCATTGGCGCTGGCAGGAACGTCTCTTAGGGGGCGTTACGGATTACGTGCTCCGGGAGGCAAGCATGCCGGTGCTGATGATGCATTGAACTGCTTCCTTGGTCGTTGGCCACTCAATCGTCGGCGTGTCCATGCCGAGCCGAACGACCAATGAATGGCGAGCAGCCCATGAGTAAAGGGACGACCAAGAGCGGGGGGAGAGGCAAGGCAGGCCTGGAAGCGAAGCCCATAGTTGAGCTCGATGCGCGCGAGGCTTCTTCTGAGCTGAAGCGGCTCGCCAAGGTCATTGCGCACCACGACGAGTTCTACTACCGTTTAGACGCTCCTGAGATCAGCGACGCAGCATACGATGCCTTGCGTGACCGCAACGCCGCAATCGAGGGGCGCTTTCCCCATCTCATCCGCGACGACAGCCCAACCTTACGTATCGGCGCACCGCCGGTCGAGGCCTTCGGCAAGGTGGTCCACCATGTGCCCATGCTTTCCTTAGGCGACGTATTCGACGACGAGGGCGTATGCAACTTCCTTGAGCGTATCAGGCGCTTTCTCGGTCTCACAAACATCAAGAGACTTACCTTCACGGCCGAACCTAAGATTGACGGGCTTTCGATCACGCTCCGTTATCAACAGGGCCGGCTCGTGCAAGGCGCGACCCGCGGCGATGGCTATGAAGGCGAAAATGTCACGGCGAATGTCCGCACCATTCGCGACATTCCTCACCGCGTTAAGGCCAAGAGCTTTCCCGATCTGTTCGAGGTGCGCGGCGAGATCTATATGAGCCGCGCCGCCTTCCAGCGCCTCAACGAGGAGCAGGCAAGGCGTGAGCAAAGACTTTTCGCCAACCCCCGCAACGCCGCGGCAGGCTCGCTCCGCCAGCTCGACCCCTCCATCACGGTGAGCCGCCCTTTGCATTTCTTCGCCTATGGCTGGGGCGAGGTGGCGAGCTTGCCGGCTGACACCCAATGGGGCGTCTATCAGGCGATGAAGCGCTGGGGGTTTCCCCTCAACCCGCTCATCCGGCTGGCCCATTCAATCGAAGAAATGCTTCGAAGCTATCGTGATATCGAGAGTAGGCGTGCGGACCTCGATTACGACATCGACGGCATGGTTTACAAGCTCAACCGCTTGGACCTGCAGGAGCGCTTGGGCTTTGTCTCGCGCGCACCACGCTTCGCGATTGCGTATAAATTCCCCGCTGAGAGGGCAACTACCATCTTGCGCGACATCGACGTTCAGGTCGGCCGCACGGGAGCCTTAACGCCCGTTGCCAAGCTCGAGCCGGTAACCGTCGGAGGCGTAGTGGTGCAGAGTGCGACGCTTCACAACGAGGACGAGATCGCCCGCAAGGATGTCCGTATCGGCGACACCGTCCTGCTCCAGCGTGCGGGCGACGTCATCCCGCAGATTCTCGGTGTGGTCAAAGAGAAGCGGCCCAAGTCAGTAAAACCGTTCAAGTTTCCGCACCTCTGCCCCGTCTGTGGCAGCCGCGCGATCCGCGAGATCAACACTGTCACCGGCAAAGAGGACGCGGTCAGGCGCTGCACCGGCGGGTTGATCTGCCCGGCACAACGGGTGGAGCGACTCAAGCATTTTGTTTCACACAATGCCTTCGACATCGAAGGCCTCGGCAAGAAACATATTAGGGCCTTCTACGACGACGGCCTGATCCAATCGCCGCCGGATATCTTTACCTTGGCAGAGCGGGACAGACGATCCCGGCAGAAGCTTGCCGGGCGCGAGCGCTGGGGCACGACCTCGGTCGAGAAGCTGCTCGCCGCTATCGAGTCCCGGCGCAACGTACGCCTCGATCGCTTCATCTATGCGCTCGGCATCCGCCATGTGGGCGAAACGACGGCGCTGCTGCTCGCCAGCCGCTATGGCAACATAAAGCGGTTCCACGCAGCGATGCTTGCTGCGGCGGGTGACCGTGAGGGCGAAGATTTTGCCGATCTCGATAACATCGAAGGTATCGGCCCAACGGTCGCGGAAGCCATCGCCGATTTCTTTGCCGAACCGCACAATGTGAAAATCGTCGATGAGCTGCTCAAGCGTGTGAACGTTCGGCCCCTTGAGGCGGTTGAGCGCGTGTCACCTCTCGCTGGCAGCACTGTAGTGTTCACCGGAACACTTGAGCGCATGACCCGCTCCGAAGCCAAGGCCGCGGCCGAGCGCCTCGGCGCCAAAGTCTCGGGCTCCGTGTCGAAGAACACCGACTATGTCGTCGCTGGCCCGGGCGCGGGATTAAAGCTAGAGAATGCGCGCACGCTCGGCGTGAAGGTGCTCAAGGAGCATGAGTGGCTGAAATTAATCGGCGAGACTCGCCAGCCCAGCCGCGGTGGCCGCGTCGCGTGAAAAATTGCGGGGAAAATCAGATCATACGTGTCTGAGAATCTCCGGCAAGATGGACGAGGACATGAGAAAATGTGCCGACAGGTATGCAGCAAGCCATTGCGCCGCGCGACGCGGCGTTCGGTCATGGCGAGAGATTACAACAAAAAGAGAACCCAGACCCCCGAGGCTAGGGCCTAGTCGCCTTCGCCGGGATTGGGGCTGAAGTATTTGGCAAATTTGTCCGGCTCGTTCACAAAGGCGTCGGCATCGGGCGGTGCAGGCTTCTTCCTCGTAATGTTGGGCCAAACTGCCGAGTATTGGCGGTTGATTTCGAGCCACTTTTCGATCCCTGGCTCCGTGTCGGGCTTGATAGCGTCGACCGGGCATTCCGGCTCGCAGACCCCACAGTCGATGCACTCATCTGGATGGATGACGAGCATATTCTGGCCCTCGTAGAAGCAGTCCACCGGGCATACCTCCACGCAGTCCGTGTACTTGCAGCGAATGCAGCTCTCGTTGACGATGTAGGTCACTTGAGCTTCCTCGGCCTAAGTTAGAGTGTGAGGCGGGTGCGCTCGAAGCCGGAGACCAATTCATTGATCAGCTCGGCCAAGCCAACGCGCCCATCCGACCCTGGCCGTCCCGCGCCGACGACTAAGCTCTAGCCCTCCTGTATTCCTCTCTTGCCACACTCCAGACTTTCCCCGCGCGACGCGACGCAGCATAGCAGCTCCACCCCCAACTCCGGATGGAGTGCGGACCATCGGCGGCTTCATTATAGCTATGTCCAAACGAGCACGGCTTCAGTGGGTCCTTGTGGGGCAGCGCGCATGCAAGACATTCGTCTCCATCCACGCGCTGGCGAAAGAACGCGGGCATGCATCGATCCTGCGCCGATAACAGGATCATTCGCCTTTCAGATGCACCGCGGGAAAGTACAGTCCAAGCAATTGCCGGTCCCACCATTGGCCCCTCGCCTTTTCATCGCTTCCGGCATAGGTATAGTCGTAGAACTGTGCGCGCACATAGATCGGCGGCTTGTCCGGAAAGGGATTCCTTTCCAGCAGCGCCGTTACTGTGGGCTCGTTCTCGAGCAACCGTTCGAGGAAACGCGAAAACCACCACAGGCGCCTAGGGTCATCGAGCGCAGCGAACCACATCTGCCAGTCGAGGCGCGGCTGATGCGGGATGTTCCAAAGTGGGGGGCGCGCGACATCACCGGGCTTATAGCGGAATTCATATTCGCGCCATTCAACGCCATCATACGAACCCTCGATTACGATTTCGTGCCGCTTCGTGGTCATGATCGAGAACAGGCCGTAAGCGCTGACGATTTGCAGCGGATTGATCAAGCCGTCCACCGCCTGGGCCCACGCAGGCGGGCTTCCGCCGAAACGCTCGTCCATCCGTACCAAGCTGCAGAACACGATCAGCAGCGCCAATACGCTGACGACGACCCTCACCGGCCGTCGCGACGCATTAGGTCTCGGCTGCAGAAGCCGGGGCAGGCGACGTGGCAATATGGTTTGCAACGCGGCGTCATCGAATAGCGGCAGGCATAGCAACATGGTCTGAAGATTGAACCAGTTGTAATTCCCGGTGATGAGAATGCAGACTTGCAGCAGCAAGATGCCGAAGGCCGCGCAAAACCGCAGTCGGCGCGGGGCGAAGATCAAGAACGGCAGAACGAGCTCGATGAAAAACGTGGCGCCGGTCGCGAACTTCAATACGCCGGGCGGCAGCTGCGCGGCATGCCACGCGAGCGGCGTGGGCAGCGGCTGCGTCAGAAAGTGATACGACAGCGCCGACAGGTTCCACCAGTTGGGATCGCCGCTCAAGAGCTTGACCACGCCCGACATGAACATGAAGCGGAACAGGAGCCAGCGTAGGAGCCAGATGCCCGGCGTGGTGGCGAAGCTCAACAGAAGCGCAGCAAATCCGGTTTCCAGCAGGAACGCGTCCCACTGAAAGTTCATGAAGGTTTGCCCGGCATAAGTCAGCGAGAGGTAGAGCGCAAAAAGCAGAAATAGACAGAGGCGCGGCAAAAGATTGACGACCAGCAAGAGCGACAGCCCGGCCCCCGCCCAACACACGACCTGAATGGCGACGTCGCTGTCGTTTAGCCAGAAGACCATCGGCACCAGGAAGAAACGCTCCGGCCCGAGACGTCCGGCGATGTTATCGACCAATTCAGCCACGGGTACGATGCCATGGCTGCCGATGAGCCCCTGCGCCTGCACGGCGAAAGAGACGAAGGCGGATAGATAAACTAGCCCCAACAGCCCTAGGAACAGGAACGAGACGAGATCGTAGCGCGGCGGCTCATGGTTCCTGCCCCATAACAGCAGGCTGACGCGGAAAAAGGCCGGGCGGTGCGCGGCGATGAACGCGTAAACCCATTCTGAGACAGGAGCGAAGCCGGGCACATTTCTGTAGAGAGCGAGCCAGAATCCCTTGCCGCGCGCGTGGCTCAGGGTGAGGAAACTGGCTTCGGCGGCGCTGGCGTGCTGTCCGTCGGGTGCGATGTATTGGACTGCGCGCTGAAACTCAGCTTGTGAGATCGCGGGATACTGCGCCGCTACTTCTTGATATGGCCGGTATTCGAC